>Ga0208895_1000040_pt1 | contig 66951 bp, 56 predicted proteins | sample ETNtaG_10_FD_185765 | JGI IMG/M metagenome (GOLD analysis project Ga0208895, IMG submission 185765) | Marine microbial and viral communities from oxygen minimum zone, Eastern Pacific Ocean - ETNP201302SV82 (SPAdes) (version 2) | ecosystem: Environmental > Aquatic > Marine > Oceanic ... | reverse complement strand
AGGAAAACGACCCAAACGTTCAAGCTACGTTCGCAGAATTAAATGCATTTTTTGCAGCTCACCCTAATGATGATGGGCATGCACGCTTTTTAAACATTAAGTCCTACTTTCATATTCTAAAGCAAGACTATGTTTCGGCCTACGAAGCATTACTTGAAGCGCGTAAATACGCGACGTCAGTAAAAAACTTGCTAGACATTGCAGAGTCGTATCGCCTAGAAGGGTTGATCCTAGATTTGTCTGGCGAGCATGCCAGTGCATTAGAAGCAATGCATCGGGCTTTAGATATCTACAACGAAGCCGGAAGTGACCGCGTTTTATTGGTTTATAGCGCCATGGGTAACGTCTACATGTCGCTTAAAGACTATGAACTTATGCTTACGTTCGGGCATCAGTATTTGTCTGCAGCCCAGCGTTTTAATAGCAAAGAAGGTGAAGGAACCGCATACTTTTTCCAAGGGTACGCGCAGCGGGCACTCGGTAAATACCAAGATGCTAAAGTTAGCCTGCTATTAGCGGAAAGCCTGCTTCGCGAAGCTGATTACCCTTTTATTGGCATTGTACATAGCGCCATGGCCGAGCTTCACATCGCGCAAGGTAATTTGAGTGAAGCCCTTAAAAAACTCAATCAAGCAGCAGAAGCTGACCGCCAGGTAGGATTCCGGTACAACGAAGGGTCGCACCTTCTTCACTTGGTAGACATTTACCTGCAACAAGGCGAAGTAGAACTTGCTATTGCCGAACTTGAAGCCGGGCTTAAAAAAGACATTATTAAAAATGACAAAGCTTTGGTTATCGATGTTTTAAACAAACTTATTCCGCTTTACGAGGAAAAAGGCGATATAGCGGCCGCTCTAGAATACTCGAAACAGTATCAACAAGTATTTAAGCAAAGCTTTAACGAGCAGCAGTCAAGACTGATGGCGCTGCACCGCGTGCGTTTAGCCATTTCTGAAAAAGAAGAAACCATCAAGCTTTTAGAGAAAGACAACCAACTAAAAGAAGAGCAAAATCTTATTCAACAAAAAAAGAATACTCAGCAACTCTATTTTATTGGCTTTGTGATCCTTTCATTAGGGCTGGTAGTTGGTCTATTAGTTAGAGCTCGGCAGCAACGAAAAACTCTCGACACCCTCACCCAAGATTTGCGCAAAGCAACCAAAGCAAAGTCTGATTTCTTGGCCCGTATGAGCCATGAAATTCGCACGCCGTTAAACGCAATTATTGGTCTTACTAAGCTATCCCAGCGCGCCGCTGAAGACAAAGAACAACAAACTAATTTGATACAAATTGAGGGCGCGTCGCAGACACTGCTAAGTATAATTAACGACATTCTCGACTTCTCGAAGATTGAAGCGGGAAAACTGGATATCGAATCGACGCAGTTCAATTTAGACGCGCTGGTAAACCAAACCATTAGGCTGCATCTTGCCCGTGCACAAGAAAAGCATATTGAGCTTATACAACATATCTCACGAGATGTGCCGCTTAACTTAATCGGCGACCCACTGCGCATTCAGCAGGTGCTTAACAACCTATTAAGCAATGCCCTTAAATTCACCGAGGATGGGCTTATCTCAGTGAGCGTGCGATGCAAGCAAGTCTCAGAAGACATTCAGCTTGAGTTTGAAGTGAAGGATTCGGGCGTTGGATTAAGTAGCGCGCATCAAGCGTTACTGTTCCAACCATTTAATCAAGGCGATGAAACAATTTCTAGGCGTTACGGTGGTACAGGTTTAGGTTTAGCAATTTGCAAACAGTTAACGGCGTTAATGGGCGGTGAGATTTGGGTAGAGAGCCAGTTAGGAAAAGGGTCTATTTTCCACTTTACGGTGAAAGTACAGCAGGACGCATCTCAGCAGATCATATCCCCTTCTACACAGCTTTCCGCGCTGAAGGTACTTATAGCTGACGATATTGAAGCATCGCGAGATGCTATTTCAGAAGCCCTTTCTATGGCTAACATTCAAGCTGACATTGCCACTGGAGGCAAAGACGCGGTTGTTAAAATGCGCTCAGCATTAGCGACATCTACGCCCTATGACGTGCTTATTTTAGATTGGAGTATGCCTGATATTGATGGTCTTGAAGTAACGGCCATTATGAATCAAGAGTTTTCAATTAAGCAGCCAAAAGTAATTATGCTTTATGCGTTTGAATCGCCACGCATGCGAGAGCAAGCTAACCAACTAGGCATTCGCAACTTTATTAAGAAACCATTTAGCACCAGTGAGTTAGTAGATAAACTGCAAGAGCTATGTCTTGACGTAAAAACTAAAGCCTTGCCTAAAGACAAACCAACAGTGCCTAACTTAAAAGGCACTCGCATTCTTTTTGCAGAAGACAATGCACTTAACCAAAAAGTAACCCTTGGACTGTTAAGCGACACCCATGCCACTATTGAAGTGGCCAATAATGGTTTGGAAGCAATAAGCATACTGCGTAAAGACAGCGCATTCGACGTGGTGTTGATGGACATTCAAATGCCGGTAATGGATGGGTTAACTGCAGCCAAACACATCAGAGAAGAGCTGAAGTTAACTTTACCTATCATCGCCACAACCGCGCATGCCATGCAACAAGACATTGATAAAAGCCTAGCGGCTGGCATGGATGGTCATATTAACAAACCTGTCGACCCTAATCGCTTTTTTGATGTACTTGTTGAGGTATTGGATAAAAGGCAGTCTTCGGCTACCTCAGAAGTAACTAACGACAAGCTTATAGCGACTGGTTCACTTACGTTAATAGACAAATCAAAAGCCCTAGAAACCTTACTTGGTGATGAAACGCTTTATAACGACTTGCTTAACGATTTTGTGGCTTTAGAAGGTGAGCTTAGTGCGCTCAAACAAGCTATTGATAGCCATGGCTACCCTTCCATCGCAAAGATAGCGCATATATTCACAACGGCGCTTCGATATATCGGCGCATTTCCGCTTGCAGAATTAGCAAGCACGATAGAGATAACCATAAAGCGCAACGAGCACGAAGCAGACGAAGAATTCAATGACAAGTTGGAAATGCTACACAACGCCTTGGTTGATTTGAGTGCAAAGGTTGAGGGAGTGAAGGGTTAAGCAGCGAAGCCTACAGGTTGGTATAAGCTTCACTGTTCACGAATGTGTCAAACGGCTACCTGTTACCCTTCACTAGCCTCTTGCGACGCATACTCATTTTTCATAAGCCATGCGTAAGCCGTGGTAAAGGCTGTTTCTTGGAACTGCTTTAACCCAGTTTCAGAGAACGGCACAGCTAATGGGTTTCTGCGTAGCGATTCTTTGATGTCTGTAGGGCTAAATACAATAACCTCTAACCCATCAATCAATTCGATAGCTGCTTCTAGTTTGAAGCCGATTGCACTTCCTGCAAATTTACCTTTGCTTTGACGCTGACGAATGATCACAGCATCAATTTTATAATCTTCGACAAGCTTAGCGAAGGTGCTTTGAAAGCTTTTTAGCCCCTTGGCACTGGTATCGGCCAGTGTTAATCGGCGCGTACGGCAGTCGGGCAAATGAAACAAACCGTCAGCTAGCGACACCAAACTAATAATTGCTTCGTTACCTTTTAAATCTATACCACAGACTTTCATATTTATTCCTAATTACGTTTGCCTGCTATTATAACCCGTTTCGCGACTGTTATTCACTTGCGAGCGCTTTTCTTTACTTACCATCCATCATGCGTTACCGCACCAGCGGGCCCTGCAAGACTAACTTAGCACTGACCTGATAGTTTCTTTAGACAGCGGCTTTACAAAGTGTTTGTCGAACCCAGCAGATTTAGAATCCTCGATATATTTGCCTGACCCCCACCCGCTTTGAGAGTAAAACTTAACGCTGTCTGCTTCTGGTAGGGCTTTAAGCATTTTAACTAGCTCATAACCATCAATATCTGGCATGCCGATATCAAGGAATACACAGTTTGGCTTAAAGGCTTTAAATTTCTCTACCGCTTCTGTCGGAGAGGTAATTCCCAAAGCAGTAACCCCCATCGACTCAGCTAACAAGCAATAAGCATCGATAAGATCGGCGTTGTCATCCACAAACATCACTTTACTTTTATTTGGTACAACAGATTCCATTTCTTTGTTGTCAGACTGCTCAAAAGCTGTTTTGGAGATAGGTAGCCTAACTTCAAAAGTACTTCCTTGACCGACGCCCTCGCTCATTACAGATACTTCGCCATGATGTAATGCCACCAGCTTACTCACCAATGTTAGCCCAATACCAAGCCCGCCTTTGGTATGTGTAGAATGCGCTTCAATTTGGGTGAACATGTTGAACACATCTTTTAGCCTATCTTCAGGGATGCCCATGCCGTTATCTTTAACAGAAACAACAATCATTACTCCGTCTTTTCTGATATCTACAACAATCTTCCCCGACTCTTTTGTATACTTAGTCGCGTTATGAATAATGTTAGAGAAAATCTGGCTTAAGCGCGCTTTATCTCCGTAAACGGTCACATCTTCATCAAGACAATTTACGGTTATATCGTGCTTCTTGGCTTTCACTTGCTGCTCAACAATTTCAAGCGAGTCAGAAAGGACGTCTTGAATGCTCAATCTTTCAAATTCAAGCTTAACCTTGCCGCGGGTAATACGAGATACATCCATTAAGTCGTTGATGAGTTTAGACATGTATTCCGCTTGTCGATTAATAATTGCCGTTACTCTTTTACGCGTTTTATCATCATCGACCGTTTCTAAAATGCTTGCCCCCGACATGATTGGGCCCAATGGGTTTCGTAATTCATGAGCCAAGGTAGCAAGGAATTCATTTCTGTAATTATCTTGTTTTTCGAGTTCTTGGATGCTTATATGCATACGCTCTTGCACATCAAGAGCATATACCAAAAACATTCTATTTAGCCGATTGGCGGTATCAACATCTGCTTTATCAAAAGGTGTTGAACGCCCCTCAATTTTTCGAGTATGGATAGTAAAAGACGAACGAGGTTTAAGGCGCTCAGATTTTGGTGCTTCTTCTGACTTTTCATCTTCAGCGCCAATCCACTTTTGAATGCGATGGGTTTCTTTTCTAAACCAAGCGGTAAAGTACTGCTTTTTTTCAAACAGTGGAATGATCATAATACCCGCAATACCATGCTCTCGTGCTTCCGGGTAATCATCATAAAGTGAATCGTTTGTGTAAGGAAAACCGCCTTCACTACTGGCCTTAGAAAAGATGTCTTTAATAAGGTCTATCGGTAAGGTAGAGCCAAGCGTAATGGTTTCGTACTGTGAATAGTAAACAAACCCTGAACTATTGAGCGCATCTAAAAAAGCCCGTTCGCCGCTTTTAACCACGCGACTAATAGGGTTAGCTGGGCCAATTTTGTCTAGCATGGCATCAACAGCTTCATCGGTGACAAACTTCTTCTGTTTCGCAATTTCTTCTTCTTTAGCCAACAAATGCCAGCTAAACAATTGGCTTAAATTCTCGCACTGTAGCCTTACATCTTGAGGAATATAGCAGGCCTCACGATGATGACAGGAAATGAGCCCGTATAACTTACCATCGGTGACTAACGAAATGGAAAATGAAGCCCGCAAACCTTGGTTTCTAATATATTGCAGGTGAATAGGCGAGAACGTGCGCAGAAGCGAACGAGTCAAATCTAACCGCTTTCGTCCCGACTCCTCCACAGAAGGCACTAACCTAGCTGGGGGCAACTCAGTATCAGGAGTTAGCCTTACCCAGTTTGTTTTGTACAACTCCCTGGCCTGCTTTGGTATATCTGAGGCGGGGAAATACAAATCTTTGTAAGACTCCATATCTTCAGCTTTGGCTTCTGCTATAACCTTCCCCGAGTAGTCTTCATTAAATTTATAAAGTACGACTCTATCCATATTGGTGAGATACCTAATGGTTGACACCATCTCTTGCGCCATCTCACCGAGAGATGTCATTTCTTTGAAGCGTGGCGCAATAGACATTGAATAAAGCTTAATGAATTGCTCTGCGCTGTAGGCATCTCTAAATTCTGTAGCAGGCTCAAGCTCGACCACATAATGATGACCTGAATCGTAAACAACCGCTAAATAATCTTTGGCTTCGCCTTCCTTTAAAAGTGCTTTATTTAGAATCAACTTAATAGGTAGGCGTATTTTGCTTTTTGATACTCTATCGAAGGTTTCTTCAAGAAAAGCGCGCTCGTTAGTATCAGAGGAAAGAATATCCAAGAAGTTTTTTCCAACGATCCCCTCTGCAAATATCGTTTCGCAGTTTTCACTGACAATTGAGATATTCAGGTCGTCGTAGCTAAACGCAATTAGAAAACCGTAACTTTGTACACTTTCGGGAATGTGTATCGGCTCGTCTTCACAACGTTCAAAGTTAAAGTTTTGAGGAGATTGATTCATAGAGTTCCTAAAGTTTGTATCCGTCCGTTATACGCGCGCATGAATCGAAAACTATCACATCAATATGCCAAATAATAATGCGCTTACGTTTTACTGGCTTAATTTAATTAAACGCCCGCCTTCCTTATCTTCAAGCACATAGATATTGCCCATGCTATCTTGCTCGACTTCACGCACTCGCTTGCCCCACTCATAACGCTCAGCTTCTTCAACCTTCCAATTACCTTCATCATCTTTATTGAAGGCAACACGAATCAGCGCTTTTGAAGACAAACCACCGATAAAGCCGTTACCTTTCCAGCTGTTAAACTTATCGCCTTTATAGATGATAAAACCGGCAGGGCTAATAGCAGGTACCCACGCTAATTCAGGTGATTTAAAAATAGGGATATCTTCGTGATTTGGGATTTTTACGCCTGAATAATGGTCTCCCTGCGACACGGAGGGATAACCGTAGTTGCGACCTTTTTCGATAAGGTTAAGTTCGTCGCCATGGCGCGGCCCCATTTCGTGAACCCATAAATTACCTTGCTCATCAAAGTCGATGCCTAAAGGGTTGCGGTGACCTAATGTCCAAATTTGTTCGGTTACGCTGCCTTGACCATAAAACGGATTATCTTCTGGCACACTTCCATCTTCGTTCAAGCGCACAACTTTACCCAAATTCATTGCCATGTTTTGGGCTGGCGTAAATTTCTGGCGTTCGCCAGAGGTAATAAACAAATAGCCGTCAGGCGAAAACGCCATGCGGTGTGAATAGTGACCGTTCCCGGTCACCTTTGGCGACTGGCGCCATATAAGCGTTCTATCAGATAATGTCGCGCCACTATCGGTAACACTAAGCGTAGCGCGCTCTATGGCTGCACCGCTAAATGCATCGTCTTTCTCATCCCGTTCAATATACGAAATATAAATGGTGTTGTTCGACGCAAAGTCTGGGTGAATAATAACGTCACCTAAACCGCCCTGCCCGCGTGCAGTAACACTTGGCACATTGCTTACAGCAAAACGCTTTTGCTGATTTTTATCAAGCAACCAAAGTGTACCGGCTTTTTCCGTTACCAAACTGTGCCCATCAGGCAAAAAAGCCATCGCCCACGGATTGTCGAAGGTCGACTGCACACTCCCCATCACAGACGAACCATTACTGCCTGTCATTTTAATTTGTTCAGTTGAGTTTGACTGGGCAAAGGTGAAAAATGAGGTAGCAAAAAGCGTAACCAATAATGCGGCTTTTCGGCTCATGCTGGTTTTGTGCGTATTTAATGTTTGCATCTACGTTCTAACCTTTTAGAGAATTTGCGTACTACTGGTTACACGTTGAGGCTTTAATGTCACGTCAACGGGCGGCGCAAAGGGTTTCAGTTAGCATTGGTTACGTAGATTTAATAAGTAAGGTTTATATTGGCGCCTTGGTTTTGCTATTCCTTTTTTTGAATAGTGTGTACTTCCCTAAACTTTCTTTAATGACGTCATACTTTACTTAAGCCCCGCCTATGTTATGTTCGAATTAGTTTTAGCAACGAAGATAAGGAGGTGATCATATGTCTAGAGTTAAGGTATTTGAACAGGCAGCTATGAGTGAGGGTCGTTCTAGCTAACCCCTTTTACGTAATTGCTCTAGAAGGCTGTTTGATTCAGCCCGGCTCGGAAAGCCGCATCACGTTGCTGAATGCGGCTTTTTTCTTTTTAACTGGCCATTTATTTGGCTATTTTTTGACAAGCAAGAGCGACTATGACAGCGTAGGATAAACAAATTATAAAAAGCTCGCGCCTGATAGCGGGAAAGGGAATTTCAAATGTATCAAAAGCTTGCCTGCGTTTTCATCGGCGCCATATTCACCCTAAGCCTTAGCTTTCACGTAAACGCCAAAGTGCGTGGCGAGGCCGTAATTACAACAATAACGTCAGAAGTTTTGAATGAGTCGCGAGAACTACTTATTCACTTACCTAATAACTATTCCCGCTATAAAGACACCACCTACCCCGTTTTATATTTGCTAGATGGTCAGCGTAATTTTGCACATACCGTTGGCACGCTTGATCTGCTAAATCAGTCTGGAATGGCGCAGGAAATGATTGTTATCGGTATTACCAACACCGAGCGCACGCGAAACTTTACACCTACCTATGATGAAAGCTACAACCAGTGGGGGATATCTGGTGGTGCCGACAACTTTTTAGACTTTCTAGAAAAAGAACTAAAGCCCTATATAAAGGCAAACTATCGCACCAATAACTACGCAATTATCTCAGGGCATTCATTAAGCGCCCTTTTTACCGTGTACGCATTGCAAGAGAGGCCTGAACTGTTTCAAGCTTACTTCGCATTCAGCCCAAGTTTGTGGTGGCACGAAGAAGTGATATTTCCAGAGGCAAAAGCGTTCTATGCGTCAGATAGCGACCTTAACAAATATCTATATATAAATATGGGTAACGAAGATGGGAACATGCTAAGCGCATACGAACGTTACGTTGAACTACTAAATAGCAGCGAACGAAAAGGGTTTACCTTTGATACCGAACTGGATACATCTGAAAGCCACAACACGACTGCGCTTGCAGGTATGAGCTTGGCGCTTCAAAAACAGCTTAATTCGTTACGCCCAACAGGTGCGATAATACAAGAAGGCATTCCTGCGGTAGAGCAATACTATAAAGACCTTTCTGCAAAATACGCTTTTGAAGCAAAGCCAGAATATAAAGCCGTAAACCACGCGGGTTATGCGGCGCTAAACAAACAAGACTTTGACTCTGCCATTGCGATTTTTAAGAAAAATATAGCTCGCTTCCCTAACAAATCTGATGCCTACGACAGCCTAGCAGACGGCTATGAAGCTAACGGCGAATTAGGCATGGCGCTTGAAATGAGAGAAAAAGCGCTAGCAATGAGCTATAAAGAAAATGTTGAAAATGGTGCTTTTAAAACGCGGTTGGCTAACTTGCGAAAGAAGATTGCGGAAGGTGCAGACGACTAGCTATTGAGCGCCTGATTTAGCATATTAGCGGTTGCATTAGGGCATAGAAGGTACGCCTAACACATCAACTTGTGTTTTTTAACCAATCTATAACCTGCTCGATTCACTAAGTATCAAGAAATAAAGGGACAGGTTTGCTGATAAAGATTCACGTTTTGATAAAAATAAGTAATTTAAACCAACATCAGAAAACCACCGAAATAATGGTGATTTATGACTGAAATTTTAGATTATCAAGCGCGTTCCTAGCAAGTGTGTACTAGTTTTTGAGATTCAATCTCGGCCACTTCCGCTATCTGAACTATGTCCTACCATTCCTAAAAAGTTTTTAACTGAAATCTCTTTTTGCTCGTCAGTGCCTGAATAAATATTAAGTTGGTCATGGGTGTGGGTAATAAAGTAATAAAACTTCCGACTACCATTTTTCCTGTCGGCTACAAATAAGAATTTGGTATGATGTTCATGGTGAAAAACATCTGAACTGTACCCACTGGAAGTCGTTGGAATCTTAAACTCGTAAACTACAAGAACTCCATCTAAGAAATCATAAAACCTTGTCCCAGAGTCTCGCTCAATTTGAAATCTTTGCTCATTAAAACGAATACTGATGTCTTCATCATTTGTATCATCAATAATTTTAAACTCTTGTCCTTCTATTTCGGATTTCGGCATTGTCCAATCAATACAATAATCTTTATCTATCGTACAAATTCGTTGAATCAACTCCCTACGATTTTCACCTGTAGCTTCCGTCAATGTGTTAGCTTTAAAAGCGTCAGCAGTTAATTGAATTAAGTGTGATATGTTGAGTGACATAAAATTTCCTTAGTTTTTTTGTCATTTACTTATTGTAAAGCGCTTTAAAAGTTCCTTAGACTGTTGCGATCTAGAACCATAAATTTCCGCTTTATATCGCCCAGTAGGAATATTTTGTAGGTTGATGTACAGCATATTGCTTGCATCAGTTTCTAAATACCCTTGGCGCATAACAACGCCGTGGTCATTCAAATTAGTGACTATAATCTCAAATGTTTCCGCATTGAACTTATGAATCTGGCGATCGACAAATATTGCTAACACCTGAATTGTGTTTTCATTACCAAGATAAATCGTAGGCTCTTCATTCGAACGCAGTCTTGACAAATCAATATTCGTTACTTGTATGGGTATATAATCGTCATCTTCTCCAGACAACAAAACTAATATAGGTAGTGCAAAAACCATTACTGTTGCCGCAAGTGACCACGCGAACAGCGGCTGCTCGAACCAATACCCGCTCTTGTTAACAGGCTGTATAGATTCAATTGGTCGAGAGTCACCATACGCTTGAAACGCATTATACATTCGCATGGCATCTTCAACTTCGGTCGTTAACACCTCATCAAAAAGGAATTGCTCTTCGAATTGCTCGGCCTCTTGAGTGCTCATCTGATTTGATACATAACGATGTATTTGGTCTTCTCGGTTCAATTTATATCTCCTGCGTGGCAATTCCGTTTGCTACGAAATAGATGTGCAGTTAACGTAATAGTTCTCTCACCACGCCAACAATTATTTTTCATAACGCTGCTCCCATAACATCTTGAACCGTTGCCGCGCTCGAAAAATAACTTTATCTAAATACCCGGATTCAATGTTTTGGGAAGCACAAATGACCCTTTTGTCTTGGTCGTGAATAAAATAGCGAATCAATACATCACGGTCTCGTTCTTGTGAAAGCTCAGATAGGATAGTTTTTACCATTTTCATCTGGTCGTCTTGCTCGGCCACTGTTTCTGGGGTGTCATTGGATGTAACACGGAGTTGTGTTTTTTCGTCAATAAGTTCTACGCGACTAACGTCGCTAGTGCGAAAGTGCATTAGGAGTTGGTTCTTACCAATCTGAATAATAAATGCGGCTAGTTTACTGTGGTCTCTTAGCTCTTGCTTTCTAAGCTTCTCTATCACAATTCGCCATGTTTCTTGGCAGATGTCATCTACTAAGAAGGGATCATTGCACTGCCGCGTTAAGATAAGCTTTAAACCGCGTTGACAGTGGTTAAAAATTTCAGTTTCAGCAGCCGCGTCACCTCTTGCAAGACGTTCAATCAACACCTTTAGGTCTGGATTTAAACTGACATTATCCATTGTGGTCACCCTTACCACTATACATTACAAACCCAGACCAATAGAACGGATGTTGCCAAGGCCTAACGCCATTTGAGCGTCGATAATATCTTACATATTGCTTTGCCAAGCTAAGAGATTCTGATGCGGAAAGGTTGTCTAGCAGTAAATATTTATAGAACCGATCAAACAGGACAGCTGTAGCGCTGTCTTGAACTTTCCATAAACTACCAATTACTGTGCCTGCTCCAGCTTCAAAAAAAGCTCGGCTTAGCCCCATTAATCCCTCGCCTGAAATGAGCTCACCTAATGTTGTCTCACAACCACTTAGAACTACCAGTTGGGTTGGTATGCTCATCGCCGAGATTTCGGCCGCGATAAGAAAATTTTGATCATCCAAACTATTAGAGAATACAATTCCGCTTGCTTCTCCAAATTGGGTATTCGCAATACCGTGTGTTGCAATATGAATGAGGTCAAACTCGCTGCTCAACTCTTGCTGAAATTGAGTTTTACTTGCTTTTTCACGGGTTAGTAAGACTGTGTTAGGTAGTTGGAATGATTGAAGTGTATCAATTTCAAGCTGCGAGTAAGGCAACTCTTCCAATGAGAAGAGCGTCGACGGTATAAGCTTGTTCTCATATGAGCTAACCATCTTAGGGTTACCGATCGCTAAAATTTTAGCATCGCTTCCAAACTGACTCTGATTGAGATTCAATGTTCGTAATGATGCTGCGTAGCTCACCGCAACATCAGAGCCACTTAAATTAGGAAATGTGAGTAGAGAGAAGGGGATCAAACTTAACGCACCATCAGGGATAACCTTTATATGACTAACATTTGCAAAAGAGAAGCTAGACGCAGAAAAAATCGTTTCAGACAACAGTGAAAAATCGCTTGCTACGTCTGGGTGTTTTAGAGCTACCCTTTGAAAGATTGTCTTGGCTAGATTCTCAATTACATTATTAGAATCGAATCTGTGATGTTTTATCTCTTTACTTGAAATGAACCATATACTGCTGCTCAGTTCCCCAGTATCGAAGTATAAAATTACTTCATCTTGGCTAAGGTGTTTGCGTAAAGAGGTTAATTCAAAACTGTCGTTTGAAGCGCTCTGACCAGCCCGCTTTCGCTGTTGATTGGAATAATAATGCGATTCTAGGACGTATATCTGTTCGGTAAGCGCTTGGATTTTTTTCTGAGCCTTAGCGCGTTCGATATTATCCCTTGAGCTTGATATTGACGCAGCATTTAGTAACTCGGAAAAAAGCGCCGCACGTTGCGATGCAAATAACCCATCACTTGGTTGGTTTGCTTTAATTTGCTTACTGAATACTAAAGTCGTTGCGCGCAACTCCTCCGATAGTAAAAGTGCGGAAATTGAACTTTCTTCATCGCCGTGCAAATGATTGTATAGTTCGACAATTTCTTGCAGGGTTGCAACATAACGCCTTTTTAAATCGGGTCTAGTGATTTGCCTTGCATGCTCAGCGGCCTGCTGCGGGAGTACGGCAAGTATCTCTAATGCAAGCTCGCGATTGTCTGAACGAGTAAGTGCACGCGCCAAATCATATTGTAAATTTATTTTTCTATAGTCGAGAACATCAGTTCCAAGTGCTTGAAGTGCTTGCTCATAGTATTTAAAGGCCTCTGGTATCTGATTCACTTCAGCCAGAAGTGCTGCTGCTTGACCATAAACCAACGGCTTTAATGTCTTATCAGAAATGCTCTCAATATAAACAATAGCCTCCTTTTGAACTCTAATTGCAGCTTCATAATCACCCTCAGCCCATTCAATTCGAGCAAGTTTATGTAACCCAGAAGCTATATCCCTTGGGGAGTCATGTTGCATGTCAAACTCTAATACACGCTTTACGTATTGCTTGGCATCACTAAAGAGTTGTAGAGAAATCAGAACATCGCCTAAAAAGTAATCTATGTCATTCATTTCACTGTGCGCACTAATAGCTTGGTAGGCAAGCATGGCTTTTTCTAAGAAGAAAACTGCGTATGAGGGTTGCCCTGTAACCATCAGAATTCTCGCTTTTTCTTGAAACGCCCAGCCATGTACTAGTGAGTTTGGATAGTTTTTGTTGTTCACTAACGCGCTGTCTATAAATCGAGTGGCTCGCTCAAAATCACCCAAAGAGCGGTATGCCTTCGCCAGCTTAATATCTAAATTTACCCTTTGTTGCGTGGGCAGACCCGGCGGTAAATAACTCAACGCACGGTTATAATAACTGATAGCTTTAGTGTTATTATTGTGATTGTACTCCGCCCATCCTAGGTTAATGAGGTTTTTAACAACTCTACGAATATCGGTATTGTCGTATTGAATTTCTAAAGCACGCTCCCATAGCTCGTTTGCTTGTACAAAGTCGTCAATACTCTCGTACAGCGCCGCTTGCGTTTGTAAAACCTTTGCGTACAGATGGGTGGATTTTAGGCTAGAAGCTATTGTATAAGCCTCATTAATCAGTTCTCTCGTTCGCGATAACGTGACTAAATCTTCGTGATAAAGCTCAGCTAAATAAATTCTTATCCGTACAAACATTTCGTTAGATAAATCTGAGTGCACTATCAATTGCTCTAAAGCGTTTTTCTGAGTATTAAAGTTATGAAGATAGTGAGCAGCATTCGAATACAAAAAAAGGCAGTATGTTTCGAGCTCGGTGTTTCCGGCAATACGGGCATAGCTAGCAGCCTCCGTATAGTGAATTAATATTGATTCATAGAGCGTATCGGCAAGCGTGATGTTGTTTAAAGCCAGCCACATCTTTTGATTCGCAAGGCTCAATTCTTGAAAGGCTCCAGCGGTGTTTGGTTCAGGAGTTAAAATGGCGGTTTGTAAAAAACTCTGTCCTTGTTGGTCTAACTCTGCAAATGGGATAATTTCAATAATACAACGCTGACATTCGTCAAACGTTATAGAAGTAATATCGGTTAAATAACTGCTATCGGATACATTGGTTATTTTTATTGGGCTGAGAGTATCGCGATCATGTCTTGAAAATATATATACGATGTCAGAATTTGTTTGGTCCGCATAGAAAGTTGCAATTTCTCCTTCTCGCAGCTCAAAGTAAAAGATGTTTTTATTAGTGAGATTCAGTGTGGCGCTCTTAGGCAGTGATTGATACTGGGAATTTTGAAGAGGGTTAGGTTGGGCCACTGCATAGAAACTCGCGAGCCAAGCTACTACCACCAATAAAAAGGCAGGTAAAGTAAACCTAGATGAGCGCAGGACACCGAGCACAAGGTTGTTGTTAAACAGCACACGCATTTACAAGAATTCCCTTTCCAATCAGTAATTCTGAAGGCTAATGGATGAAAACTACCATCTATTTATTAATCTATATTAGAGCATGTCTCTGTGCAAATTTTAACCGCACGGAATTTTTTTGCTATTACTGAGAGATTTAGCCCATACGCCGCACTAGTAACATGTGCAAGGCAATGTTTGCGCCTAAATTATAAAGTTTGGCTTCTCGATAAATTGGAGGATGTGACGATGAAAAAAGTAAGACAAGAATGGTTAAGCTTGGCTATTTTACTTGTTTCTGGCTATACAATGACCACAAATGCGGCACTTATAAACCGCGGAAGTGGAATGGTTTACGATGACGTATTGGATGTTACTTGGCTTCAAGATGCTAACTACGCTAGGACCAGCGGTTTCGACTCTGACGGATTAATGACTTGGGAGCAAGCTAACTCTTGGGCTAATAGCTTGGTATTTGGCGGTTATAGTGATTGGCGACTACCAACCCTTAGCCCCGTTGATGAAACAGATTTTAACATTTTGTTTACGTTCAATGGAAATTCTGATCGCGGTTACAACACAAATACTGCTTTTTCTGAAATGGCGCATATGTTTTTTAACAATTTAGGGAATATATCTTTCTTCAGTACAGCTGGTGTCGCTCCACAAGCTGGTTCGCAAACGTTCAGTTCTAGCTTTTGGGATGCGGAGTCAGGTCAAACGTATTCGTTTAAAAACATTGGTACCAATTACTGGACAAATTTCGCGAATGTGCCTTTTGCCAATGCAGCATGGGGTTATAACTTTAAAACATTTAGTGGTGCTTCAACCGGCGAGCAAATTCTCTTAGCTAAAGCTGCTTCTATAGGCTCATGGGCACTGCGCGATGGTGATGTGCTCAGTTCACTGAACTCTCCCGATGATACTGTTGCACTATCTGCACCTAGCACTATTGGAATGTTCCTATCCGGTCTATTTGTATTTGTTGCCGTTAGACGCCAAGCGAGAGTTATATAAATTTCAATAAAGGCCAGTTTTTATTTTGGTCCTTTGTTGTGTAGTTGTAAAAGTAACCGTGCAGTTCGAGTTAATATTGGAGAAAACTCACATGCCCAGACTCCGCGGAGGAATAAGACCATCACCTTTTGATGGACGTTACGAGCAATGGATGGGACAAGGGACAACGAAAGCGCAGGTTGAACTGCCAAGAGTGCCAATCAAAAATCAGGGCTCTAAAGTCGATTGTTGTACTGCGATGGCAGTTTGCACAGCCATGGAGATGGTTGATTCTAGTCGCAATAATTATATTCCACTTTCACCATTGTTTAATTATTACTATTCAAGGGTAAACCCAGACAAGCGTCTTGGTGCGGTACCACTAAGTTTTGCTTTGCGATCGGCTATGACTATTGGCGTTAGTTCATATGCACTGCATCCATATCAAGCGACAGTTGATAATGCGTTTATAAGACCAGTTAAGAATGCAAATGAACAGGCAAAGTACCATAAAATAGGATTTGACTTCACAACTAACTGGCCTGGCTACATGAAGCTCGATAATAACGATAGGCTTAATAATTGGCGTGGCGTATTGGCTGCCGGGTACCCAGTAATAGCGGCCGTTTTTCTGCAAAAAAGTTACTGGGATGGGCGAGGCATTATTACTAGTGCCGATGAGAAAAGTGGCGGGTTGCACGCCGTTTGTGTAGTTGGCTTCAACAATAAGCAAAGAGTGTTTTACGTACAAGATTCGCGAGGGCTAGAGTTCGCTTACCAAGGTTGCTGGTTACTTGGGTACAGTGTGTTACAAACAACGCGTGTTCATGAAAGTTGGACAATTAGCATGCTTAGTTATGATTATTAAGGAGAGATAAAATGAGAAAGGCAATATTAGCCACAGCATTTGCGACGTTTTTAACGGGCTGTGTACATACACCGCAAGTAGAAAAAGTTGAAGGTACTTGGGATGGTAACGGTGTGTTATACGCACTTCCGAGGACTGCAATTGATGCAACTTTCGAAGTCAGCAAAGTGGACTTTAAAGCTCCCGAATGCAAAACCAGTAATGACGAGAGAAAAACCATTGCGGAGCAACTTGATTTATCACTAAAACAATTAAGTGACGACGCAAAAACAGTGTTTGCCGTGCATTCTGGAGCAATCACAACAAGGCCAATACCCGACAATGATAAGGTTTTTGTGATGCGCTTTCCAGAGCACTCCAATTGGGCAAATACATCTATGCTAACCACGCTTAATGCACAAGGGGTTATTGAATCAGCTGAGGGGTCAAGTACCAGCAAAGCGGTTGAAATTGGTACGAAAGTTCTTGAGTTTGGCGTGTCGGCAGGCCTCGGATTATTAGGCGCCGCATCTAGCTCACAAGCTGAAGACTCTGACGGATGTGATGCTCACATAGCAAATTACTTAGCTCTAAAAAAGAGTAAGATTAATTTTCGTACTGGACCAACATTCCCGACTGGCGATGCCTTGGCACTTTTCTTGGCACAAATAGATGTAGAAATGGCTGAAATTCAAGCGAAGTTTATTGGAAAGGCAACCATCCAAAAGGATGTGATCCAATGCTCAGCTTCGCCAAGTGAACTTGGAGAGCTTTCTCTTTTTGAAGTAGATAGTAATAAAGGATTTAACTTAAAGCCTGGTTGCACGATGCTCGGTAAAACAATTCCAGAGGGGATAAGTCTTTCGAATTATCAAACTGTGAAAATCAAGGTGGAAGCCCTCGATGCATCACAGATTGGTCTGGCTGATTTTCCTGCTTTACACGACTTGGCACCAAAAATAATGGATATTGGCTTTGTATATAACGTACCTTCCGATGCTTTTGTATCCATTACTGGTCACCCTAAGGCGGTTGTTGCTAAAACTAAAGTTACGATGCCGCAATTCGGTGAGCTCGGCTACTTACCGCGAGTTAAAGGCAACAGCCCAAGTTTGAACGTATCGCTTCACGGGGAAACTGGAGCATTAAAATCCGTGACGGTAACCAATGATGCCGCTGAAATTGGGACGGTATTAGGAAGCTTGTCAACGGCTACTTCTAGCTATTTCACTACTCGCCAAGCGATTGAAGATAAAGAGGCAGCAGCGGTTGCCGCAGAAGCTGCTAAACAGGATGAACTAGCTCTTCTCGGGCGTGAGCAAGGCTTATTGGAAGCTAAAGTAGCAATTTACACGGCCAAGGATGCATTAGAGCAGTGGGCGTCATCCAATGACTAAAGTTTGAGAACGGCTGACAAGGACGTCAACAATCTAAAATAAGACCGAGCCTGTATGGAGGTGAGTACAGGTATTTGACTAAATGTGCTTACATCATTTACGGTAATTAAACCACCACCATTGGAGGAGTGGTATAAAAATTGGACTGCTATCATTTTCCAGAGCCAATTATTACCTAGTAACAACCCGCCTTGGTATCGCCTCCCTAGCATCGACCTCGATATAAAGTACTTTGTACCCAAAACTAGGGGTGACATGTGAAGTAATTCTGGGCAAACTTTCTATAGTTGTTTCGGATATGTTCTGGCTATGCGGAGTAATTAAACCAATAGAGCCTGTCTAGAGTAAAGCTGAGTGCGACTGTCTTGGAGAGAAAGTAAAACAGTGGGATTACGATTGACGGTTCTATAATTCAATATCACTCGTTCAAAACATCGTCAAAACTACTTAAACACTGTCAGAATACTTAAATCAAATGCTCTGATAACTTTGTCTTAACCATTATAATCGCTGTTGACATGGTAACTGGCCACCTTTCAGACTTCCTCTCTAATGTTAATCTTGTAAACCTGACTGCGCTGTCGTGTAAATAAAGGGGCATTTGAGGCATAAAAAAATAGGCTAAGGGATATAATTGCAAACTAAACAGAAGGACGCTTCAAACAAATTTTTGTAAAAAACTGTCTACTGATATTCAAGATTAGGAATATATCATGAGTAAAGTTACATTGGGGGACAATTAAATAAATGAGCAGAGTAACCAAATCAAATCGGTTAACTCTAACCCATTGTGCATTCTATGTTATCAAATCTTCTTCCAGCGACCTGCCTTTTTCTTTGATGTGATTTTGACGTTTAAGCCTGATAGATGGCCAAGCCCTTTAGACGTTAAACACTTGTACAAATACTTTTTAACTACAGCGGCCGCAGCTGCAAAGTTCCCTCCAGTAACAATAGCTATCACACCGCCGGATATGATCGCTTCTTTGGCACAATTTTCGATATCTCTTCCAATAGATGCAGGCTCTGAGTGACATACATCGAGGTAAACTCCCAATGTAGATGTTCTCCGGTAAATTTGTGGCCAATCGACGCAAATACGTTGGTTTAGAACTATCTTACATTTACGCTCCATAACGGTTTTGGTTTCTGGCCAATTCTTGGTGCTTAATATATGAATCTCATGGCATCGCTGTGCGGCTTCTATTTCGACAGTTGCTTCGTCGGGGTCGGTAAACGATTCTTGACTAAAGTCACCTTCAATAAGCTCAAATTCCTTAGTATCGATATCGCTTCCTATCCACTTTTCATTCTCAGCGTCTAAATAAAACGGGAGTGCGTTGGCTGCTTCCGTTAAAAAAGGTTTAATTACTGAATTATCCGACGCATAAACTTTAATACCTCTTACCCAATTGGGCATAGAGTCTGTGGACCACAAAAATGGCTCTGAAGTCACTTGAGTAACGACTTGGAGGACAAAGCCTTGAGGCGGTATTCCCATGAGGTCAAACTCTTGAATTCCATCTTCTGGAGGAGTTACGTATGTTCGTGGTACTAACTTAATATTAGTCCAACCACTCGTTGATGTGGTTCCATAAACGGTGATTGTTAGTATTGGTGGATAAGATTTTAAGTATGAAACATCAATGCCAAGCACTGAAAACAAAGGCGTTAACTCTAACTTTTTCATTATACGTGTACCTTAAATATGCAAATAATTTTGCGAAATCACCATGTCATTCGCTCAAATTTGAAAGTTGTCGGATTTGAAGGAAATAAACCGCTTTGGCCTTCAGAATAGTTGTGCAATAAAAGAGCGTTTTCTCTCACCGCAGATACGGTATTTTCACCGTTGCTTGTACCTAATAATTGATTCGTAAAGACCTTTCGAGCTACTGAGTTTTTTATATTTGTGTATAGTAAGGATTAAAATTTTCTCTGCGATTTATAGAAAAAGATTGCGGAAGGTACGGCGACTAGCTATTGAGCGCTTCATTTAGCATCTTGCTAGCATTGACCGAATATTAATAGAACCGTTCGCTGGACGTTCATACGTAATGGAATACATATAATGAAAACAAACATGACCTTCGCCTCTTTAGCACTTTCGCTTTGTTTAGCTTCGTTATTGGGCTGTGCAGAGCCTGAATCCCTGCCCGCCTCTCCCTCTGCTGCCGCAGAATCAAAAGAAGCGAACCTTTTAAAAACTGGGCTAACTGAACGCATTCGAATTGAAGGGCAAGAGGCTGATTACCAATCTTTAGAGCAAAGACAAGCGCATTATGATGTACCTGGTGTGTCTGTCGCGTTTATGAGAAATGGGCAACTAGCTTGGACCATGCAAAGCGGCGTTAAAGATTTGACCACTGAATTGGCTGTTGATGAAAACACGGTGTTCCAAGCAGGCAGTATTTCTAAACCCGCATTTGCCGCAGTATTGATGAAATATCGCCAAGATAACTCGCTAGATTTAGACGCAGATGTTAATACCTTACTCACCAGCTGGCAGTTGCCTGAACATGAATGGACTGGGCAAGATGTTGTTTCATTGCGCAGATTATTAAGCCACACGGCGGGTACCACAGTACATGGCTTTCCTGGTTACGCGGCGGGCGAACCCGTGCCTACTTTGCAGCAGGTGCTAGAAGGTGCATTTCCCGCCAACACCGATGCCGTTGTTGTTGATATTCAACCAGGTACGCAAATGCGTTATTCAGGTGGCGGCACAACGCTTGCTCAACTTACCTTGCAAGACGAAGCTAACGAGCCCCTGCCGACTATGTCGCAACGGCTTTTGTTTAAACCATTAGGCATGACGCGTTCTGGCTTCGACCAGCCCATATCGAAAAAACTATCTAACAATATGGCTACCCCGTACGACGGTGACGGTGCGCCAATTAAAGGTGGTGCGCATACTTACGCTACGCTTGCAGCTGCTGGCATGTGGAGTACCCCTTCAGACATGCTGAAAATGGCAAGCGGCGTTCGTAGCGCGTATTTAGGGCAGAAAACCGACTGGATTTCGCAAGCCAGCGCGCAGGAGATGTTAACCAACAATACGCCAAGCATTGAGCCGCCTAATGTTGGTATCGGCTTTTTTATCAACATGAGTGACAACGGTGAAATTCTAGGCTTTGGTCACGGTGGCGCAGATGCTGGGTTTATGTCGCAGCTATACCTTGAACTAGATACCGGCAACGGCTACGCCATTATGACGAACGGCAATAACGGCAGGCAGTTGATAAGCGAGCTAGAAATACGCCTAAAAGAAGCGCTAAGCGTAGGTTACTCGGAAGCTGAGGTTAGGAAGTTAGTACCCATAAGCCCAAAGGAACTGAGTAAATACATTGGAACCTACGTGGTAACTAACCCTGTGAGTGTTGATGTGGTGCTAGAAAAAACAGCCAATGGATTTGTGCTTAATGCCTTACCTTATGTTGAAAATGAAGAGTATTTTCATGAAGGTGAAGGGCTATTTTTTGCCAAGAATGGCAGTAGTGTTCGGTTTGAGATGGATGAAAAGAACGGGCTGGTTGAGGCACTTGTGATGGATGGGAATATTCGGGGTGTTAGGGACTAGTAAGCGGTAAAGCTAAGTGTTCTCAGAATGTGAGTTTTTTACCGCACTGGTATAAATAGAGTAATTCTACTTGGTCGGAATGCGGCGAATATTCCCGATCAATTTTTGAAACCCTTCATTTAATAGTCAAGCCCTTTCAATGAAGTAGAGTTTAAACTCGACCGTAAGTGTAAAACTATTTAACCCGCTTCTCACTCTAATATCATCGAATTCGATGGCATTAGAATAAGCGCTAAAGCCTTAAAATAACAATTCATTAAAAAATTATAAATGATGAGACACTAAAACCTATAAATAAGGATTGTTAACTGTTCAGTATCACGAGCAATAGTTGGCATGCAGGTTTGTGTCAGAACGAGTAAGTTATCATTATGATTATTCAAACAACCTACGACTATTTCAATATTATTCGTAGGTTGTTAACTCTCTAAAATTCAAGCTTTACCTACTTATTCATTCGCTTTGCTCTTACCCATCGAAAAATTGTAAACGCTACAGCTGCGCATAACGCCCAAAATAGTATGTGGTAAAAATTATGATGGGCGCCTTCCCCTAAAAACGTATCAGTATGCGCATTCGCAGTATTCGCAAAAAAGAAAAAAGCGCTAAGTAATATGCAATGTAATCTCATGATTTAATTCCTCAATATTAATGTTAAGTCTTACAAGCTCAGCATGCCTTCCTTTTCGATAAACGAAATTATGTCTGCAAGGCCCTGCTGAGTTTTCATGTTGCTAAATATAAACGGTTTGTCTCCACGCATTTTTTTGGTGTCTGCATCCATTACCTCTAGCGATGCACCGACTAGGTTGGCTACGTCTATCTTATTAATGATTAATAAATCCGATTTTGTAATACCCGGCCCACCTTTTCGTGGAATTTTATCGCCTGCAGAAACATCAATAACATAAATGGTTAGGTCAGAAAGTTCAGGGCTGAAAGTAGCACTAAGGTTATCTCCACCGCTTTCTACTAATACAAAATCGAGATCATTATGACGTGCCTGTAACTCATCTATAGCCGCTAGATTCATTGAGGCATCTTCGCGAATAGCCGTGTGTGGACAGCCACCCGTCTCAACCCCTATTATTCGATCCGCGGCCAATGCGTCATTTTTCGTTAAAAATTCGGCATCTTCTCTGGTGTAAATATCATTCGTAACAACCGCCATGTTGTACTTGTCTCGTAACGAAAGACAAAGCTGACGAAGAAGGGCTGTTTTACCTGAACCAACTGGTCCTCCCACACCTATACGCAAAACTTGTTTTTTCATAATTTGTGTATCTCTTCTGGTTTATCTTTTTAATTTAATTTCGTTTCGGGCTTACGACCTGAACAACCGTGAATATTGACTTTCATGCCACGCGCTTGCCATCGCTAAGTGGGGTAGGCTATTACCTATATCGTTGTCACTCACATGATTTGCTCGAGTAATTAGCGCTTCGCAATTATTGCTTAACCTAAACAAAAGGTTCTGCGCTTGAGTCTGCCCCAGCGGCACTAGCTTAGTCGCAGCGGCGACTTGGTTATCTATATAAGTCCAGCAGTAGCCACTTTGGGCAGATAAAAGGTCTAAATTGAAAGTGAAAGCGCACAACGAATATGCGCTTACGAAACTACAATCTAATCCGTCAAGAAGGTCAGAATAGGGAGTGATATTGAAATCATCTAGTTGATTCATTAGGCGTATTAACGCCTTCCCCATAGCTAAATCAGACAGCAATAACTCATGACTCTCTCTACACGCGACAATATGCTCATTCCAATAGATAAATGCCTTCGTATCACCGGCGTTAAGCGCCTGATACAGACGATTGATTATAGGAAGATCGGTCTGAGCGATAGACTCTGCCAAATTCACTTCTATCCAGCTTTCAGTACTCGCGCTGTCGGTAAGCCAACCATTTTCAGTGGCGAACTCTAAGCCTTGTGAAAATGAAAAACCGCCCACCGGTAGATTAGCGCTGCATAACTGTAATAGTCGCTGAAGTTGTAATGGACTAGTTTGAGGAGCCAGCTTCATTTAATCCTCATGAGAGTGGCTATGACCATGATTGTGGCCTGATTTTCCATAAGCTCCACTCTCAGGCTCAAACACAGCAGGTGTTTTATTGATACTTAACCCGTAGTTTTCAGCAAGCTCTTCTAAAACATGATCGGGCTTAAAGCGTACCCACCGCTCACCAATTTGTAATGATGTATGGCGATTGCCCAAGTGATAACAAATTTTCGAGAAGCTCAGCCAATCATCTGCAATGGCGGTAGCCACATCTTCGGCTTTGCCTTTTACAACAATAAATTTACCGCATTCAGTTTTCAGTATTTCTCCAACAAGAAGTGGGTGTCCTCGTTCTAAAAATACGCCAATATCTATGCCCGTGTCTGTGGTACTTTTAATCCGCGCTTTCTTTCGGGTGTCATGGTCAAGGGTAATAGAATCATCAATATTCCCATGAATATGCGATAGACGTGTGTAAGCTAGTAACATTTATTTATTCCTTTAAAACAGACAGTACAGCTGTGCCAGTGGCAGTGTCGTTACTGGTTCACATGTGAGTAACTCCCCGTTCGCACGCACCTCATAGGTTTGAGCATCCACTTCAATAGTAGGTTGCCAACTATTATGGATCATGTCGTCTTTGCCTATGTTACGTGTATTTTTGCAAGCGCTTACCATACGTGTCAAACCAATTTTATCTGGTACCCCAGCATCTAAAGAAGCTTGAGACATAAATGTCATTGAAGTATTGGCAGGCGCCTGCCCATGTGCACCAAACATAGGTCTGTAGTAGACGGGTTGAGGCGTGGGTATTGACGCATTCGCATCGCCCATGGGGGCTGCCGCAATAAACCCTGACTTAATTATCATCGCGGGCTTGATACCGAAAAATGCAGGTTTCCAAAGCACTAAATCTGCGAGCTTCCCTATTTCGATAGAACCAACTTCATGGCTAATGCCGTGGCTAATTGCCGGATTAATTGTATATTTCGCAACATAACGCTTTAAACGAAAGTTATCATTTCGTTCAGTATCCGGCGCTAGGGGGCCACGTTGCTGCTTCATTTTATGTGCAGTTTGCCAAGTACGAGTAATCATTTCACCAACACGCCCCATCGCTTGGGAATCTGAGGCAATCATACTGATAGCACCCAAGTCATGCATGATATCTTCAGCCGCAATGCTTTCTTTTCGGATACGAGAGTCTGCAAACGCGATATCTTCTGGTATAGCCGGGTCTAAGTGATGGCAAACCATTAACATATCAAGATGTTCATCTATGGTATTGATTGTGTAAGGGCGCGTAGGATTAGTGGAAGAAGGTAATACGTTTGACTCGCCACAGGCGCGGATAATATCGGGAGAATGACCGCCACCTGCCCCCTCCGTGTGATAAGTATGTATGGTGCGCCCTTTAAACGCACCTAACGTATCTTCAACAAAACCAGACTCATTGAGTGTATCGGTATGAATTGCTATTTGAACGTCATACCGCTCCGCTACTGATAAACAATTATCGATAGAAGCTGGGGTAGTCCCCCAATCTTCATGCAGTTTTAAGCCACATACGCCTGCTTCAATTTGCTCTTCTAACGCAATAGGTAAACTCGTATTCCCCTTTCCTAAGAAGCCAAAATTCATAGGAAAATCATTAGTAGCTTGAAGCATTTTATGAGTATTCCAAGGTCCTGGGGTACAAGTGGTAGCGTTACTACCTGTAGCAGGCCCCGTTCCACCACCAATCATCGTAGTCACACCCGACATTAGCGCTTCGTCTATTTGTTGTGGGCATATAAAATGAATGTGCGCATCTATACCACCGGCCGTAACTATCTGACCTTCACCTGCAATTATTTCTGTGCCGGGTCCGATTTCAATATCAATATTGTCTTGAACATCTGGGTTACCAGCTTTACCAATAATAGCAATACGGCCATCTTTGATACCAATATCAGCTTTAATAATTCCCCAATGGTCCAGAATAACTACGTTCGTGATTACAAGGTCTGGCGTATCAAAACAGCTTGCTTGGCTTTGCCCCATACCGTCCCGAATTACTTTTCCACCACCAAATTTCACTTCTTCACCATACTCGGTAAAGTCTTTTTCCACTTCAAGCCATAAGTCCGTATCCCCTAAGCGAACGCGATCGCCAATTGTGGGCCCAAACATATGTGCATATGAATGTTTATCGATAGTTGCCATTAGCTCAATACCCCTTGTACTTTACCTTGAAATCCAATGACCGTACGGCTGCCTTGATAAGGGATCAAAGTTACCTCGCGCTCTTGCCCCGGCTCAAATCGGATAGCAGTACTTGAGGTAATGTCTAAACGGTAGCCTTTGGTGGCTTCCCGATCGAACTTAAGCGCATTGTTCACTTCATAAAAATGATAATGAGAACCTACTTGTATTGGACGATCGCCCGCGTTAGCCACTTTAATCTTAATACGAGGTCTACCCACATTCAGCTCGCGATCGCCTGAGTCTGTTTTTATTTCTCCGGGAATCATTTACCTATGCTCCTGTTAAATATTTAGACTTTTAAATAATAGGGTTGTGAATAGTGACGAGCTTTGTGCCATCTGGAAATGTGGCCTCTACCTGAACTTCTGGAATAAGCTCACTTACTCCTTCCATTACTTGCTCTTTGGTGAGTAGAGTGCGGCCATAGTCCATCATTTCTGCAACGGTTTTACCGTCTCGCGCGCCCTCAATTATTTCCATCGATATATAGGCCATTGCTTCAGGGTAATTAAGTTTAACGCCCCGCTTTAGTCGCCTTTCAGCTAACAAAGCCGCAGTAAAGATTAATAACTTATCTCGCTCTCTGGGTAATAAATCCATTCTAAGCTACCTTTTCATTCTATTTTTAAGTAAGCCAAATACGAGGAACATTAGCTTCTTTTTGGATGTAAATTGGCCTGATTGTTTTCCAAATACTGGTGAATATGGCTTTGCACTCTTCAGCATGGTCGCCTAGGTATCGCACTACTAATAGGTCTCTTATGTAAGTCACGCTCACTTTCTGGCTAGGTTTGTCGATGCCATCTGTATGTGCAATTTGTTCTCTTAAGCGATCTACCAACTGACTTTTCTCATTTACATTTATGCGTACTTTCGGCGCATGGGCCAACATAGTGGCAAAAACGGAGTGGTTATTGAGCCCCGCTACGTGTGCACAAACATTGTTATTTGGTGTCAGATTAATTCGGTCATGAAAATTAAGTTTACCGTCGATAAACACTCGATTTAGCTGAGTAAACCGGCCTTTCTTAAATGGCTGACCAGCAGCGGGTAACCCTAAGCAACTTATATCCCAGCCAATATAATGTGCTTGTGAACTCAACTTTAAGTCCAACTGGTTAATTGCGTCTGCGCCTTCATAAACGATAGTTTCGAGTGGAAAGTTTTCACAAATACCCTTGCCCAACACCTTAATGTTGCTTATTTGTGTTTGCTTACTGTCGCCGATTGCTAAATTGGTTCTTGCTCGGTAAAAACGATTGGCGCCTGGCGTTGTAATAAGCGCATGCGCTGAATCTTGAATACAAACTTCAATGTTGAGTTCATCACCCGAAACAATGCCTGCAGGAGGGTGAAGCAAGTAAACATGCGCACAATCTTTACCTTCAGGATAAAATGCCTTTTGCACATTTAAAGGCCCGCGACGGCTAGTTTTAACTAGCTGAGACACATTGCTTTTTATGGCAAATTCTAAGAATAAGCTAGCCAACCACTTATTTTTGAGACCTTTGAATGCACTGGCCTTATTTACAGAACTTGATGCACCCGATAATTTTTCATACGCAAACTCTTGTTTCATATCATCCATTTCAATACATAAGCTATACGGCTAAATACTTACTAACAAGTTCGTCGTTTAAATCCGGCATATCACCTGTAGCAATTACCTGACCTTTTTCCATCAATGCAAAAGTTTCACCCACCGCTCTTGCGAAGGGAAGCTTTTGCTCTACTAACACAATGGTTAGCCCTTGCTCTTTATTTAGCTTTAACAACACATCCCTAATGAGCTGGACAATATTTGGTTGGATACCTTCGTTAGGTTCATCCAATATCAAAATATCAGGGTTTAACACCAACGCTCGAGCTATCGCTAACTGTTGTTGTTGTCCGCCCGACAAGTCCCCCCCTCGTCTGTGCAACATTTCCTTTAACACAGGGAAGAGTTCAAATATATGCTCAGGTATGGTCTTACTAGTTTGCCTTTTGCAGTTTAAACTTATCTTCAAATTTTCTTCAACGGTTAGCTGAGGAAAAATATGACGCCCCTGGGGTACATAGCCTACACCTATCTCTGGTCGCGACTCTACCGAGGCTTTAGACATATCTTTATTGTTAATCGTGAGCTTGCCACCGCTTATTGGCAACAGCCCCATAATGACGTTTAGCAACGTAGTTTTGCCAACACCATTTCGGCCCATAATTACAGTTCGAGAACCCTTTTCTATTTTCAGGTTCGCATCCCAAAGAATTTGAGTACCGCTATATTGTTGATCAATATTCTGTAGTTCTATCATAATGTTAATGCCTTCGCATAGGTTTGATAATGCTTAATGATCAGTTTCTTCGCCTAAATATACTCGAATAACTTCTGGGTTCGACTGGATATCATTCATGGTACCTTCCGCAAGTACAGAGCCTTGATGCAGCACAGTAACTTGGCGAGCAATTGAGCGAACAAACGCCATATCATGCTCGACTACCACCACTGAGCGTTCGCCCGCTAATGATGTTAGAAGTTCAGCGGTGCGTTCCGTTTCTTGCCCCGTCATGCCTGCTACTGGCTCATCAACTAATAGCAATTTGGGATCGGCAGCCAATAACATACCTATTTCAAGCCATTGCTTTTGCCCATGGGACAATCGGCCTGCGGGATAATAGGCTTCATTTACTAACCCTATAGTTCGCAGGATGTTATCAATGCTGTCTTTTTGCTCTGGGGAAAGTTTATGAAACAAAGATGCCCAAATACCTTTGTCACCAGCCAAACTCAACTCTATATTCTCAAATACACTTAAGGCTTCAAACACGGTAGGCTTTTGAAATTTACGCCCAATACCTGCCAACGCGATTTCAGACTCATCCATACCAAGTAAGTCTATATTCTGTCCGAAATTAACTTTGCCCGAATCAGGCCGCGTCTTCCCTGTAATAACATCCATTAACGTGGTTTTGCCCGCACCGTTCGCCCCTATCAGGCATCGTAATTCACCTTTGTTGATATAGAGGTTCAAGTTGTTAAGCGCCTTAAAACCATCAAAACTTAGGTTTACATCTTCAACGTATAGAATTACACCATGGCGCGTATCTGGGTGCTTGCCAACTAGCTGCGGAGCTTTATTAGCAAATTGAGGACTCTTAGTAGTTTGAGTAGTCATCATTCTAATTCCTTTTTACTACCTACATGGTAGGGTGCTTCTTCTTTTGACGTTGTAGGCCCACTATTAAACATTGATAGTTTGTCGAAGATATTAGGTAGCAAACCGGCTATACCCTTTGGAAGTAACAGCGTGACCAATACAAATAGGCCTCCGAGAGCGAAAAGCCAAGCTTCTGGCATAATAGCGGTGAATCGGGTTTTCGCGTAACTCACTACAATAGCTCCGATGATCGCACCATAAAGAGTGCAGCGTCCGCCAATCGCAACCCACACCACCATTTCTATTGAGTTGAGCGGAGAAAACTCACCAGGATTTATAATGCCAACTTGCGGAACATAAAGGGCACCAGCTAAACCGGCTAGCATTGCAGATACAACGAATATCCATACTTTATAATGCTCTGGCTTATATCCTACGAAACGAACGCGGCTTTCTGCATCTCGCGTAGCGGTAATAACTCTTCCCATTTTTGAAGAAACTATAAAGTGACTAATGGCGTAACCAACTGCTAATGCAATAGCTGTAGCAACAAATAACGCAAGTTTGGTACTGGGGTTTTGCAAAGAGAAACTAAATATTTCTTTAAAATCGGTTAGTCCATTATTGCCACCAAATCCCATTTCATTTCTAAAAAAGGCCAACATCAACGCGTATGTCATTGCTTGAGTCATAATAGATAGATACACCCCACTTACTCGCGATCTAAATGCCAGTGTTCCAAAAATAAAGGCAAGCAACCCAGGCCCTAGAAACACCATCACAACCATCCAAATTGCACTGCTACTTCCCGCCCAAAACCAAGGAATTTCCGTCCAATTTAGAAAAACCATGAAATCTGGAAGGTCGGGATTACCATAAACACCTCTGTCACCAATTTGGCGCATAAGATACATGCCCATGGCGTACCCACCGAGTGTAAAAAAGGCTCCGTGCCCTAAGCTAAGCACGCCACAGTAACCCCATACTAGGTCTACGGCTAAGGCCAAAAGTGCATAGCACAAATACTTTCCTAAAAGACTTACTGTGTAGTCACTAACGTGTAACAAAGCACCGTCAGCGAAAACCAGATTACAAAAAGTTACGTAAGCCGTTGATAGAAATAAGACGCTCACCACTACATGAAGGTTGCTTAGCGCTTTAAACTTCTCTTGAAAAACGTTTGATAAAATAGTCATTAGTCTGCGCTCCTACCCTTTTGTGGGAATAAGCCTTTCGGACGTTTTTGGATAAACAATACCAAGCCTACCAGCACGATAATATTTGCCAGCACAGACCCCGTAATAGGTTCAAGAAATTTATTAATTGTACCGAGTGACATAGCCGCAACTAACGTTCCCCACAAGTTGCCTACTCCACCAAATACAACGACTAAAAATGAATCGATAATGTAGGCCTGACCTAGGTTTGGTCCGACGTTGGTCAATTGACTAAGCACTACACCCGCTACACCCGCAATACCCGAACCTAAACCAAAGGTAGCAGCATCTACCCAGTCACTTTTTATACTAAGCGCGCGTGCCATGTCCCTGTTTTGTGATACAGCGCGAACGTGCAAACCTAATGATGATTTTTTAAGGATTAACATCAGTGTAAAAAACACAACGAGCGAAAATATAATGATGTATAGCCGATTGTAGGTTAACGAAAAGACGGGATTTATAACCCAAGATCCCGTCATCCATTCAGGCGCCTGCACCTGTCTATTAAGTGGAGAAAAAACCGTACGCACTAATTGCTGAAGTATTAAAGATACGCCGAACGTAGCTAATAATGTCTCTAACGGGCGCCCTTTTAAGAAGCGAATTACGCCTCGCTCAATTAATACCCCCACAAACCCCGAAACTAAAAAGGCAGCGGGAATAGCCATTAATAGCGAATATTCGATAAGGGACGGAAAAGTAATTTGTATGACATATGTAGTATAAGCGCCCAGCATAATCATTTCGCCGTGCGCCATGTTAATTACACCCATCACGCCAAAAGTAATTGCTAAGCCAATTGCAGCTAACAATAATACTGAGCCTAAACTTAATCCAAAAAATACATTTTCAATAAATCCGTAGCGGCTGCGCTTTGCGTCTATATTTTTAATGACTTCATTGAGCGCCGCAGCTAGTTCTGCTTCTTGCGCATTGCGCTGACTTTGTGGCAATTCCCTTAATATATTTGCCATGGTATTTCGCACTTCAGGCTGCAGACTACTTTCTAAATCACTAACAGCAACTAGTTTGGCTTGATGCTCACCCGTTTTTAGCTGGTTTAATGAAAGCACCACATTCATTAATTCTGACACTTCTGGGTCTTCTTCTTTATCAAGCCGTAGCGTGATAGCGTCTAACCCCATCGTGGACGGATTGTCGAGTAACTGCTTTACGGCTTGTAGACGTACATCCTTATTAGGGGAATTTAAGTCTAGTACAGCGATAGCACTTCGGATTAAACCCCGCAGTCGGTTGTTTGTGCGTACCTTTCTAATTTTCGACTTTTTAACCGATGCGAGTTCTGAGTCATGCAATACATCAGTTAGTTCGTACTCTTTACCTACCTTTATAGCGGCAACAAGCAGCCTATTTGATTTGATATAGTACAAGTCACCGTTCAACACTAGTGACAATATTTCTCGGGTTTTTGGGTGAAGAACTTGGCTAATTTCTGTTACCAAAGATTCCATTTGGTTCAACTTCGCGCTTGGCAATTTAGCTGCGAGTGAATAAAGTGCAGCGTCATTCTCATTGCTAGGTTGAACGGTCTGAACATCTGCTGTTTGTGCATATACAGGTGCTTTACACAAGCATATTAAGCAGATGAATAACCAACTAACCCACCGGGTGTGCGTTCGAATCATCTTATATTCCTCTTATACAAAGCTTAATGCACAACGTTTAAGCCGCTTCTAGATGCTCTTGTACTAACAGTGGTAAATACACTCTATTTAAAGTACGTTTGGGATTCAGGCTCTTAACGTCATGGAGGCTGGCTACTTGTATGTCAGTAGCCAGGTTTACCCATTCTTTAAACCTTCTAACCCGAGCATTTACCTGTCGTCACATCAAAATTTCCGCAACGAAGTGGTGCAGTCCAGTCCGACATGAGGTTTTTTGAACTCGGTAGAAAGTCTGACCACGCATCACCAATCACTGTATCTGGTGTTTCCCAAACCACTTCAAATTGACCATCTTCTTGAATTTCGCCAATTAGCACGGGCTTCGATAGGTGATGGTTTGCATTCATAACTGCAATGCTTCCTGTGAGATTTGGCACTGCGATACCGATCATCGCTTGCTCTACTTCGTCTACATCTGTAGTGCCTGCTTTTTCTACCGCTTTTGCCCACATTTTGAAGCCAATATAAGTTGCTTCCATTGGGTCATTCGTTACACGTTCATCATCACCAATGTAGCGTTGCCAACCTTCGATAAATTCATCATTTTCATCTGATTCAACACTTTGGAAGTAATTCCAAGCAGCAAGATGTCCAACAAGAGGCGCTGCATCAAAGCCCGAAAGCTCTTCTTCACCTACAGAGAATGCCACCACTGGAATATCTTCTGCAGAAATGCCTTGGTTGCCTAATTCTTTGTAAAATGGAATGTTCGCATCGCCGTTAATTGTAGAAACCACAGCAGTCTTCTTGCCTGTTGAGCCGAACTTTTTGATCTCAGAAACAATACCTTGCCAGTCAGAATGACCAAATGGGGTGTAGTTAATAAGAATGTCTTCGTCTTTAACGCCTTTCGCATTCAGATACTCTTTTAATATCTTGTTTGTCGTGCGTGGGTATACATAATCAGTTCCTGCTAGAACCCAACGAGTAGCACCGATATCATTCATTAAATAATCTACCGCTGGTATAGCTTGCTGGTTAGGCGCTGCGCCTGTGTAGAACACATTCTTCGAAGACTCTTCCCCTTCGTATTGCACAGGGTAGAACAACAAGCCGTTGAGCTCTTCAATTACGGGCAATACGGATTTTCTTGACACTGACGTCCAGCAACCGAAAATCACATCGACCTTTTCCTGTGCCAGTAACTCCCGAGTTTTTTCTGCAAACAGCGGCCAGTTTGACGCGGGGTCAACTACCACAGCTTCTAGCTTTTTACCCAGGATACCGCCCGCTTTATTCTGTTCTTCAATCATCATCAACACTGTGTCTTTCAATGTTGTTTCTGATATTGCCATGGTGCCCGACAGCGAATGTAGTACACCTACTTTAATAGTATCTGCCGCTAACACGATTTGAGAGCAAAATGTACTAACTATAATTGTGCTGGCGAGGGCGATCTTTTTAAATTTCATTTGAGTATTCCTTTTATCAATGTGATTGAATTAGCTTAGAAAGTAACTAGTGCTTCAAGGGCCATAAGGTCTACATCTACCCCATTTTGTTCACCCATTCGGTATTCAAATACCACCCATAGGTTTTTGGTAAAGGTATAGCTTGGTGCAATCGTGATAGCGCTGCCATCTTCTACTTCTGCGCCACTTGCATCATCGATTGCATAGTCGTGATAACGTAAAGTAATAGCAAAATCGTTCATTGCGTAATTGCCCATGATTAAGTAACCAGAGGCTTCTGAATCGATGCCATAGCGATAGGCATAAGCTGGAGCGTTTTCTGAAGTGTTATATTCAACGGCAAGGGTGAGAGAGCCTTCTATATACGCGGCCCACAAATTTACCAGTGTGGTAGTTTCATCTGTTCCGTCGAGCTTGTCGCTTGAATAAAAAGCTTTTGCAATTGTGGCTTCAGTGGGCGTAACTGCTAACATTGCTTCAAACGCAGGATGATCTGTATCCCTGTTCTCACCTTCTAAGTCCCCTAAATCGTTAACCAATGACAAGGCAACTTGGTAGCCATTTCCCTTGTAAAAACCTGAAACTCCCTGCTGATAACCACCGTAAAAGTATGCGGCATAGCCAGTTCCTGAGTACTGATAGAGACCCGTTGGTTCTTCCGTTTCCCAACCTGTATAACTAAGAAAACGTCCTGCTTTTACACTAAAATTTTCTGATACTGCGTAGGAAATAAAAGCTTGTTCAATGTCGACTTCCTCTCCAGTTCCGTTGTCTTGGTATTCCAAGTCAACTTGCGCTGAAAACTTACTGTCAAAACTATAAAGAAAATCTATTTCGAATTGATCTAAACCGGATGACTGTTCGGTGCCAACTCCTTCAACGTCAACTGACGACCACGACATATCAATAAAGCCAGTAACCGAAAGACTGTCAGTTAATTTAAATTTATCGTCCGCGTGCGCCGTACCTGTGAGACTCAAAGCGATAAATCCAACGGCCGCGGCCGGTTTTAATGTTTGGGCTAGTTTCATTTGCATTCCTTTACTAAAGTAATCAGCACATGGTCAGTGAGCTCTATTTATTGTGTTTATTTCCAACACGTTCATTATGAGTTTTGAATGCAATGAAAAGAATGCGCAAAAGCACGCAACCACCTACGTATAAATACGCATGGTTAAGTGGTTTAACTTATGTAAGATGGGAAGATCTAAACAACGAAAGTTCGTTGATAAATAATGTATTTCTTTGTAATAACTCAAAAAAACGTAGCACTTTAAAATGCAATCTAATCAAAAAATAATTCCGACCCGACGCAGTTACAATAAACTTGTTGCGAATGAAATGATGGAAGATTTCGCTTTGCGTTTTACCGCGAAGAAAGCTCGAAAGTGGTCTTTGAATAAGGTTGCAGGAACTGCCCTCGGGATTGTTTCTTTTCTCGTACTAGAAGCTATTGGTGGTGCCGCCACAATTAATTTTGGGTTCATTAACGTGGCATGGGCGATATTGTCTGTGGTGCTTGTTGTATTTTTGACCGGCACGCCTATCAGTTACTACGCGGCAAAATACGGCGTTGATATCGACCTATTAACCAGAGGGGCCGGATTTGGTTACATAGGCTCAACTATAACCTCACTGATTTACGCCTCTTTTACGTTCATTTTTTTCGCACTTGAAGCCGCTATCATGGCGATGGCCTTGCACATCCTATTTGGCATATCTTTAGCAATCGGGTATGTGATTAGTGCATTGCTAGTACTTCCATTAGTTACGCATGGGATTAGTTATATAAGCCGATTCCAGGTTTGGTCTCAGCCTATTTGGGTAATACTTCAATTAGTGCCTCTCCTTTTCGTGTTTCAACACCCTGACAGCAACTTCAAAGACTGGATTGCTTTTACTGGAATTGGCGAAAATGAAACCGAGGCACGCAATTTCAACTTACTTTTATTCGGAAGTGCATCCGCTATATTGCTTTCCCTAGTTGCGCAAATTGGTGAGCAGGTAGACTTTCTGAGATTTTTACCGGAAAGACCCAAAGCTGGCAGGTTTAAATGGTGGTTAGCTTTGATAGCTGCTGGCCCTGGATGGATTTTTTTTGGCGCATTAAAATTATTTTTAGGGTCTTTTCTAGCGTACTTTGCACTTACTCAAGGTGTGGATATTGACTTGGCAGATGACCCGGCACACATGTATAACCTAGCTTTTAGCTTAGTTTTTGATAACCCAACTATAAGCCTTATCGTTGCCTGTAGCTTTGTGGTTATTTCTCAGTTAAAAATTAACGTCGCCAATGCGTATGCAGGCTCGTTAGCATGGTCTAACTTTTTCTCTCGTGTAACTCGCACTCATCCCGGTCGAGTGATATGGACCGTGTTCAATGTAGTCATCGCACTATTGCTAATGGAGTTAGGTATATACCAAACGATAGAGACCATGTTATCCGTTTATTCTGTATTGGTATTGTCATGGCTAAGTTCTGTTGTAGCTGACTTAATAATAAATAAGCCGCTAGGCATTAGCCCCAAGCACATTGAATTTAAACGTTCTCACTTATACGACATTAATCCTGTGGGAATTGGCGCAATGTTCATATCTTCTTTCATCGGTATAACGGGCCATTACGGCTGGTATGGTGAAACAATTCAAGCTCTTGCCTCTTACCTTGCCTTTTTCTTACCTTTTATCTTAGTTCCTGTCATTGGAAAACTCACCGGTGGTAAATACTATTTGGTTGATAATAAAGTAGCTATTACACAAACCAGCTGTGTATGTTGCATTTGTGAAAATGAATTTGAGCAAGAGGATATTACTTTTTGTCCAGCATATAGTGGGGTCATCTGCTCGCTGTGCTGTTCATTAGATGTGAAGTGTGGAGATATCTGTAGGCCAGAAGCTACGCTCTTTGCACAGTCACAGATATTTTTTCATCGTTTTTTAAGTATCGACCTTCTTAAAGCCTTAACGACCCCTATGTCACAGTTTATAGCGCTAACATTTGCGCTAAGTTGTGTTAGCGCCAGTATTCTATATTTAGTTTACCTTCAAGTACCTTCTACCTCAGGTGCAAATGTCCTTTTTGCAGATATGCTAATTAAGATATTTTTCTTGCTCTCTATCATTGTTGGCATACTAAGTTGGCTATTTGTTTTAGCAAGAAACGCTAACAAAATAGCCCTTAAAGAACTTCGTTCCCAAGCGTCAGCTTTGGCCGATGAAATAGGAGCCCACGAAGTAACGTCCATTGCGCTTGAAAAAGCAAAGAATGCTGCTGAGGCTGCAAATGAAGCCAAGAGCCGATATTTAGCGGGACTAAGCCATGAGCTGCGAACGCCATTAAATGTGATGCTAGGTTATTCACAGCTATTAGGTAAAGATGTTAGTTTAAGTGAAAAACAACGAGACACTATGGGCATCATGCGAAGAAATGGGGAGCATCTTGCCAATTTGATTGAAGGACTGTTGGAAATATCAAAAATAGAAGCTGGCCGCCTAACACTTCACCGAGATGAATTTAATATTAGAGCTATATTGAAACAACTCATCGATATGTTTGAATTGCAGGCAAGTAACAAAGGTCTCAATTTTCACACTAACATCAGTACAAAGCTTCCCGATGTAGTGGTTGGTGATAAGCAAAGACTTAGGCAAATATTGATTAATTTGATCTCTAACGCCATCAAATATACAGAGGCCGGTCATGTTAAATTCGATGTTCAGTATAGAAATGAAGTCGCGATTTTTGTCGTTGTAGATACAGGCTCAGGTATAAGCGAAGCGCATAAAGAAACTATTTTTCAGCCCTTTGAGCAAATTAGAAACACCCATACACAGGCGATTGGTGGCACTGGGTTAGGATTAACGATATCTCGCTCTTTAACCGAATTAATGGGCGGTGAACTTAGCTTCAAAAGTTTACTAGGGAAAGGTTCAACCTTTACTTTGCGCTTAATGCTTCCACGCATTACTCAAAATCAAACCACGCCGGAAAATCATAGCCAACATGTTTGCGCATACTCAGGCACGCGTAAAACTATACTGGTGATAGACAATGAGCCTCATCAACAGCAGTTGCTTAAAGATGTATTAACTCCACTTGGTTTTATTGTGTTGCTAGCGGAAAATGAGAAAAAAACGTTTTCTCAATTAGAAAGTCACCACATCGACTTAATTACACTAGATGTAAAACTGTCTAACGCAAGTGGATGGGATCTGCTGTCCACACTACGGATGGATAATTGGTTAATGCCCGTACTCATGGTATCGGCAAACGCTCGTGAGTTAGAGCAATATACGGCTCACACAAAATTGCATAACGGGTATATTTCAAAGCCGTTCAATTTGGACAATTTATTCAATCAGATTGGGCAGTTGTTAGCACTTAATTGGGAATATTCTCCCGATAAAACCGAAAGCATAACGCAGATAGAAAAGCAGCAACGAACGCCCGTTACATCTGACCACTACAGGGAATTGATCACACTAGCTGAAATTGGGTATTTATCTGGGTTTAATAGCAAACTAACGGAAATAGAAACCCATCATTATTTTTCCCCTGATGTAGAATCAAATATAAAGCAACATATTTCCCAATGTAACTTTCCAGAAATAATCAGATATTTAGGTGAGTGTATTCATGAATAATATCAGTGATGTCGTGCTAGTTGTCGATGACTCCCCCGAGTCTTTGGGGATGCTAAATGTTGCGTTAAATACCCAAGGCTTTACTGCTCTGGTAGCGTTAAATGGAGTACAAGCATTAGCCATTGTAGAGAAAGTAAAACCTGATGTAATACTTTTGGATGCCGTTATGCCCGAGATGGACGGCTTTGAAACCTGCAAGAAGCTGAAAGAAGCACTCCCCAATACACCTATAATTTTTATGACAGGCCTTACCGAAATCGATGATGTGGTTAAAGGTTTCGACGCTGGCGGTATCGATTACGTAACAAAGCCCATTGCCCCCGATGAGGTCATCGCTCGAATTAAAACTCATATTCAAACTGCAAAGATAGCCTTGAGCGCCCAAAGTGCACTAGATAGCACAGGTAGTAACACTTTTTGTGTAAGCTCAGAAGGCCGGTTATCCTGGGCTACGCCTAACGTTCATCAATTTATCGAAAAGATATGTGGTGAGGATACTAGCCCTTGGGCAAGCATTTCGAAAGAACTGGCTCCATGGCTTCAAAGTGAAAATTTAGAAGAATCGTCGATATTAACAATACATAGTTTCTCATCGCCACTGCAAATAAAGTATCTAGGTGTACAAGCACCGCACCATCTATTTAAAATAGTAGAGCCACCCACCAGTAAAACCCACCTTTGCTTGCAGGAAAAGTTACCGATTACTAAGCGAGAGTCTGAAGTGCTGTATTGGATTTCTTTTGGTAAAACGAGTTGGGAAATATCTCAAATTCTCGACATGAGCCCACGTACCGCAAATAAACACCTTGAGCAGATTTATAAAAAGCTGGGCGTTGATAACAAAACATCGGCCGCAGCAATCGCGCTTAGGCTACTAGAGCGTTCGTGATTTAGTATCCATAGGCTTTAACCCATATTCTGTAGCCCTCCTTTCTAACTAAACGCCGTAAACGTAGAACCATTAAAACCTACAGCCAAAGAAACACCAAAACCTATAAGTTGAAAGACATTAAAACCTATAAGTGATATAACACTAAAACCTATAAACAATGATTGATAGCTGGTCACTATTATGAGTAATAGTTGGAGCGAACATGAATGACATATCACAAAAATTAGCAGATTCGCTCGAGCAGTTACAACAACTTCAAGAGTCAGGGACTGTTGCCATCCAGTCTAAGCAACTTAGCAGAGTGCATCGAGAGCGGCTATTAAAGCACGGGTTTATTCGCGAAGTCATCCGGGGTTGGTACATACCGGCGATGCCAGATGAAAAGCCGGGTGACAGTACATCTTGGTATACTTCTTTCTGGGGCTTTTGCGGCGCTTATTTGTCACAGCGATTCGAAAATGTCTGGTGTCTATCACCTGAACAATCAATTAGCCTGCATATCGGCGATAGAACCGTGCCTCAGCAATTACTCGTGCGCTCGCCTAAAGGCAATAATAAACCTACTGCCTTTTTACACAACACCTCCATTTTTGATGTCAGGTTGAACATGCCAGCCACAGAATACATTGAAAACTTGGAAGGGCTAAATGTCTATAGCTTAGCGGCTGCACTTGTTTACTCTTCGGCGAACCAGTTTCAAAATGCGCCCATCCAAATACGTACTGCCTTATCGATGGTGACAGATGCATCAGACGTATTGTCCGTTTTACTTGCAGGTAATCACAGCGTGATTGCTGGCCGTTTAGTGGGCGCCTTTAGAAATATCGGCCGGAATCTGATTGCTGACAATATCTTAAAGGGCATGCAAGCGGCCGATTTGAAAGTGCAGGAAGAAGATCCATTTGCAGAAAAAGTGCTGGTAAACTTTGGTCGTCGTGATGTGTCGCCCTATGTTAATCGAATGAGGTTAATGTGGGCACAAATGCGTGAAAGTGTTATCGCTCACTTCCCTGAACAAATACAACAAAGCGTCGACATCGAAACCTACATGGCTGAAGTAGAAGACAAATACGTTACAGACGCATACCACTCACTGTCTATTGAAGGCTATCGTGTGACTCACGAATTGATTGAACTGGTTCGCTCTGGTAATTGGCAAGCTGAAGGTTCTGACGAGAGTAAAAGGCATTTAGATGCCATGGCCGCTAAAGGCTACTGGAATGCATTTCAGGAAGTTAAAAAAGCCGTGTTAGCGGTATTAGAGGGTAAGAACGCTGGCGATGTATTGGAACAGACACACAGCGATTGGTATCTGGCTTTATTTGGCCCAAGTGTGGCTGCTGGTATTATTAAGCAGTCGGATTTGGCTGGTTACCGGACAGGACCAGTCTATATTCGTCAATCTATGCATACTCCACCAGGTAGAGAAGCGGTTCGCGATATGATGCCGATACTCTTCGACTTGCTCGCAGAGGAGAAAAATTCAGCCGTCAGAGTGGTACTGGGGCACTTCATTTTCGTCTACATCCATCCTTACTTTGATGGCAATGGCAGAATGGGAAGATTTGTTATGAATTTAATGATGGCATCGGGTGGCTATCCCTGGACAATTGTACCCGTCGAACGACGAGACGAATATATGCAAGCGTTGGAAGCTGCCAGCGTCAACCAAGATATCGTGCCCTTTACAAAGTTCTTGGCGTCTTTGATTTAATCATTCTCAGTTTGGAGAAGTGAACACCAGCAAGCTCCGCAACTTCAGCTTGTTTTAAGAGGAATAGTCTCGATTTAGTCGGGCTTGCTTCAACCTTTCGCCGAGCTCTTCTGCTAATAATATGGCAGTCACACCGTTCACTATAAAGTCCCGATTTGGTTACATTAGGGCCCTTTAACCTATTTGAGTAACCATTTTGGGACTTTATTTGATCATTGAGGAATATTGCTTATATCAGATAAAAGCGATAATCGGGGCGAGCACAGACATCTCTGCATAATGGGGTAAAAAGCTGTTGTCGCTTACCTTAATGGTAACGGGAGAATGGGAAAATTTATTATGAATCTAATGATGGCAGCTGGTGGCTACCCTTGGACAATTGTGCCGGATACGCGGCGAGATGAATATATGTAAGCGTTGTAAGTAGCCAGCGCCAAACAGGATATTGTGCCTTTTACAAAGTTCATGGCATCGCTACGTTAATTAAAATATTAAATTTACTATGTGAATTCGCAGGCAGCTTAATAATGCCCCTGTTATACCTTGGACAGTTTCACCGAATTTGTTGAGGCACTCATTACTATGTCCATAGCGTTATTTGTTAGTTTTAATATTTCACAACAGGGTGTATGGTTACAACTTAAGTATAATAAAAGTGGGTGACTAACTCACAGTATCAAGGATGATCTATGAAGCTTTCAAACGTACTTTCTCTAGTTAATCAGGTCGAAAAATCTAAGTTCATCAATGCGATAGATCGCCTATGCAGTGATGCGGTTAAACACGATAAGAAAATAGCCGCCCAACTGAACAAGCTAGATGGACAGATTAAAGATGCATCTAGCACCGACATCACACAATTATTCAAAATTGTCCTTCCGTATTTCGAAAAGTCAGTGCGAGAGCAATTGGCCATGCTTGGTGCCCAGGCCACTTTACTCACTAACATTTTGAGCCGAGACGGCAATTGCATTGCAAGAATTAATTGGATTGAATCTCTTTATGCAAAGGAGTGGGCAATAATTGATAAAAGAGCAAATGAACTCAAGTCAGAGATTGAATCAGTCGAAGATGGTGAGACCTTTAACGATGGAAAGCGCTTAGGGATTTATCACGCTTGCTTAAATGAAGCTTACTCAAATGATGAGAGAAGTAATCGTGAGTCAAAAATTACCGATGACGAGCGAGGTATTCTCAACGTTTTAGCGAAAAAATTAGATGTGACTGCAGACGACCAAGCAGGAATAGAGCACTTGATAGATGAAACGCCTAAAAATGGTGTTCAAGAAGCGCTGAACGAACTACGAGAGATCGGATTAGTTTTTGTTAGCCGTAAGCTCCAAACCGTATACGTTCCAGACGAAATAGTTAACTTACTTCATCGGCTTCAAGGAAAAGAGTTAGCCGACAAACATTTCCTCAGAATCTTACGCACTTTCAGTGATGCCGAGCTTTCAAATATCCTTAAGAATCATAGAAAAAAAATTCGTGGAATTGAGCGCAAAGAGAAAGTCCAAAATATAATGAAATTAGGCGTTGCTGTTTCTCAGGTTTTACAAACAGATCTCTATGCTGATAACACTCCTCTCAATGATAGAAAGGAGCGACTTAAAGCCTTAATTCAAGACCTAGATTTAGACTTAGAGAAATTAGGTACTACTCTTGAAGAACGTACTTCTATCATCCTAAATACATTAAATACATGCACTGAGCATGAGTTTAACGCCCTTAGCGCCACGGGGTTCAAAGAACTATTTTCAGCATTGCAAAACCATTTTCCCTCCCTCTCCTCAGTATTAAAACAAGAGTTTGAATTAGAAGAGCAAGAAGAATTAGACGTAGAGAAATTAAGAGCACTAAGTATTACGCCTTACGATATTCTTTACATGCTTACCAACGATGAAGTGAAAGCGGTAGTTGAAAGCATGGGTATTAAGAAACGTGGTAACCTGCGTTTGAACATATTGCATGTTCCGGCCCATTCCGATCACCCATTTCGGTTCAATCCGATCAGTGATTTCGGTCTAATCCGATCGCTTATTTCGGCGTTATCCGATCAAAAATGACGTTTTTCCGAAATCACTGATCGGAATCCCGAAATCTTCTTCTTTTTCTCACTAAATCAATTGGTAAGCTCAACTTCATCACTTTATTGAAGGAACGAGCTGCCATGGCGAGAAAGAGAACCGATATGAGAAAGATTAAAGACGTCCTGCGTCTCAAATTCGAAGTAGGATTAAGCCATCGAGACATCGGCCAATGCTTAAGTCTCGGCCCTTCAACCGTGAGTGAAATACTCTCGCGCTTTAAATCCAGTGATTTATCGTGGCCGTTGCCGGAAGCGCTCAATGATAAAACGCTCGAGGCTCAGTTGTATAACACTGGTCCCGTTCAGCGCCAAAAACGGCTGCCTGACTTTATGCTTATGCAGCAAGAGTTGAAGCGTAAAGGCATGACTAAGCTGTTGCTGTGGGAAGAGTATTGCGCCGAAGATAGTGCGTCAGCCTACGGTTATACGCAGTTCTGCGAGCATTATCAGCGGTGGCTTAAAAAGCAGAAGCGTAGTATGCGTCAGCATCATATCGCGGGTGATAAGTTGTTTATTGACTATTGTGGGCCGACAGTACCTATCGTTAATCCCGATACAGGCGAAGTGCGTTATCATGCACAAATCTTTGTTGCGACTTTAGGCGCGACCAACTACACGTATGTTGAAGCTGGCCGCTCTCAGCGTGAAGAAGATTGGATAATGGCGCACGTAAGAACGTTCCGCTACCTTGGCGGTGTACCCCGTTTACTTGTGCCGGATAACCTGAAATCAGCCGTTACCAAAGCCCATCGTTACGCGCCCACGCTGAATGAAAACTACGCAAAAATGGCGCGGCATTACGGCTGCGCCATTGTGCCTGCACGGCCTTATAAACCGAAGGATAAGGCTAAAGCAGAAAATGCGGTACTGATTGTTGAACGCTGGATACTAATGCGATTGCGACGGGAGTGCTTTTACACTTTAGCGGGCCTTAACGCACGTATCAAAGTGTTAATGGAAGAGTTAAATAATCGGCCGCAGCGCTTACATCCAGGCTCTCGCCGAGAGCAGTTTGAACTGCTCGATAAACCCGCGTTAATGCCATTGCCTGGCACCACGTATGAGTACATCGACAGTAAACGAGCAAAGGTGGGGCCGGATTACCATGTGCTGTACCAAAAGCACGCTTACTCTGTACCGCACACCTTAGTAGGCAACACGGTGACCATCGAGGCAAGTGGCAGTGTGGTCAGCATCTATCACCAAAATCAACTGGTGACACAGCACGCTAAATCAGCAAAAGACGGCGGCTTCTCAACGCAAAAAGAACACATGCCGGACAGCCATGTAAAACAGCGCTTCAGCGCTGAACGCTTATTGCACTGGGCGGAGAATATTGGTGTAGGTACGCGCGGTGTGGTGCAGTGGCACATCCATAGCCGTCAACATCCAGAGCAAGCGATTAAAAGCTGCCTAGCCATTCTAAATCTCACTAAACAGCATGGTGCTGCGCGACTTGAAGCCGCTTGCCAAAAGGCGTTACTGTTAGAACGCCCTCACAGAAGCGTTGTGATGAACTTACTCAAACATCACCAAGAAAGCGTACCGAGCACCGCTGTCGAACACGATGAGCAACCTGTAACCCACCACAATATCCGCGGCCAACATTACTATCAATAGGACAACCCATGACACAATCTCAATTACAAGAGCAACTGCGTAGCTTACGGCTTGGACACTTCGCTCAAGCGTTACTGCAACAACAAAGCCAAGCGACAACCTACGACGAGATGAGCTTCGAAGAACGCTTAGGATTACTGGCACAGCATGAAATCCACTGTCGGCAAGACAGCAAAGTGAAGCGTTTACTGCGTCAGGCAACCTTGCGCTTAGAAGCTCACGCCAGCCGATTGGAATACCGCGCAGAGCGCGGTCTACGCAAAGATAAAGTCGCCACACTGTTGAGCGGCCAATACTTACATCATGCCCATAACATTATCGTTACTGGCGCAACGGGGTGCGGTAAAACGTACTTCGCTTGCGCATTAGCCAGACAAGCCTGTGAACAGCATCATACAGTACGATATTACCGGCTCGGCCAGCTTCTAGATGAGCTGAATATCGGCCACGCCGATGGAAGTTACCGACAACAGCTTGCACAACTCGCTAAGAAAGAGCTGCTCATCCTAGATGACTGGGGAATGGAAAAACTGAGTGCAAGACAGGCCAATGACTTACTTGACGTAATGGAAGAACGATATCAAAACACCAGCACCATTATCGCTAGCCAGTTGCCCGTTACCGAATGGTACAAACTCATCAGTAACCCCACCGTGGCAGATGCATTACTCGACCGTTTACTGCACAATAGCCATCGAATTGAACTGGCTGGCGAATCGATGAGAAAACTAGACCAATCCGATCACTTAAGGTAAAACTGGCAAGGACGAAAAAGAAGAAGAAAAAGTGATCGGATAAAACCGAAATGACCGTTCGGATTCACCGAAATACGCAAACATATTAAATAGTTTCGCAGATGCTACAGACAAATTGATAGATAACTATGCGGCACTTGCTAGACGTGATTTAGCAGCCTTAAAGGCTGAAAATGTAGAAATTGCCGAAGCTGATATAGGCGTTAAATTTGAGGAAGTAACAAAAGCTATATTTGAACAACTTGGTTTAATTGTCGATGAAGACCTTCGCCGCTCAATAAATACCTCAAAAGACAAGGCCGATATTCTTATTTCCATTAGTGAAACCGACGTGATTGTTGGTGAAGCTAAAACTTGTAAAAACGGTGACTTTGCAAAATACTCGACAACGTCGAGGCAAGTTAAAGCATATGTAAATCGCTGCGAGAATGCAGGTAAACGAGTAGCTCAGGTGTTAATTGTGGCGCCTACTTTCTCAGAGGACTTTGTAGAAAGCGCGGAGATGGATACCGAAGTAAACATCTCTTTGCTTGAGGCTGAAGGTTTGAAGAAAATACTGGACGCTTATGAAGCTCGACGTAATCCGAAGTTTTCTGCAAAGCTGTTTACTAAGGGTGGTTTATTAAAGGCTGACCTTATTGCGAAGAATATATAAAGTCACACTGGTATTGCTTAAACGAGATTGCATTTAAACAGGCATTAGCTGATGCCCCATACAGGGGGGATCGTCTTATGGTCACCGACCAAGTTGGAACGTCATCCTAAAATATAAGGAAATATTATGAGTTGTGTATGTTGTGGTAAGAAACTTAATGTTGGTATGATCCATAAAACTGATCCCCTAACAGGGAAAAGGTTTAAGTCATGTCCTCACTGTTCTGATGCAAATGGAAGTGAGCACGTTTTTCATCCTTACCCAGCTTCATTTGGCCAAACTCCCGCTCGAAAAACTAAAAAAAATCCAGATGGGTATCAAAGCTATTGCTACGACTGCAGGAGCTTAGATAAAGGTGTTGTATCACCAGTTTACAAATCAGGCAGGGCTTGCAGTAGTTTAAAATAAATGCACTTAGTTAAAAACGACGCTGTTTCATGGTTAACAACATTACCAGATGCTAGTGTTGATCTAGTTATTACTGATCCACCATACGAATCTTTAGAGAAGCATCGGAAAATTGGCACAACCACGCGCCTCAAAGTAAGTAAAGGTTCTAGTAATCAGTGGTTCGATATTTTTCCGAATTCAAGATTTGAATGTCTATTAAAAGAACTTTACAGAGTTTTAAAAAAAAACAGTCACTTTTATCTTTTTTGTGATCAAGAAACAATGTTTGTAATTAAGCCAATTGCGGAAAGAGTCGGATTTAAGTTTTGGAAACCTATTGTCTGGGATAAGGTTTGTATAGGAATGGGATACCACTACCGGGCTCGCTATGAATTTATTTTGTTTTTCGAAAAAGGTAAGAGAAAGTTAAACAACCTAGGAATTCCAGATATTTTGGAGCATAAGCGAGTTTATAGAGGCTACCCAACAGAAAAACCAGTTCCATTAATTAAACAATTGGTTGAACAAAGTTCTAAAGAAGGGGAAGTTGTAATAGATCCATTTTTCGGCTCTGGTGCAACGCTCGTTGCTGCTACGCAATTAAATAGAATTGCTATAGGGTGTGACATTTCAGACTACGCCCACGAAGAAGCATCTTCACGAAAGAATGATAGAAAGACTTAATAAAAGAGAAACGTCAATCTACAATCTGTGAAAATCAAAAACTAGCGACTTCTAGAGGTTGGTTTATATGAATGCTTATTTAAGGGCAAGTGACAATCGGTAACGAATAGAGCTAATGAAAAAAGGAAGCAATTGAATGGACTCTAGTTTTGTCGTATTATCAGAAGTGCTCACATCTTCAGGGTGTGAGGTATATCACAAGCTGTCAAGTAGAAAGTTCCAAACCATCTGGAATACTAACTGTCTTGAGCAGCCGCAGGTAACTAATGGGTTCATACCTAAGACTCCTGTGATTACGATATTATACATCATATCTGACATTCGTGGCCCTGTGCTTCGCGCACTACGAATACGTAGTAAGATACGTTTGTTAAGCCTGAGGGAGATGCTGGAAGGCCACAATCCTACACTTCTTCAGGTTTTGCACTCCTTTAGCTGGAGGGCGTATGTATCCTAAAAAACATGCTTGGTTCAAAAGGCGCGGCTATCTCCACTTCGACTCGCCAGTATCTTTCAAAAAAGCGCTAAAGCTAGTAAACAGTCCCAAACGCGTATCTACGCATTCATTTTATCCACTTATTCATTACAGCATTAAATCCTTCAAGGTAAAACTGAACGCTGCCGGCGAGATTGAGCCAAAATGGAAAACAAGAGATATTAAATATGCTGCGCACTTGGATTCGCATATTTATGCCTATTACTCATGGTTACTCGGAAAACGCTACGAAGAAGAAGTTCAACGTAGAGGACTTCATGAAAACGTACTGGCTTTCAGAAGTTTAGGCAAAAACAATATCGATTTTGCCAATGACGTTTTTGAAATTATAAAGATAACGGGACGATGTAGCGCTGTAGCGCTGGATATTACAGGTTTTTTTGATAATTTGAATCATCTCGTTTTAAAGGATGTTTGGGGAAACTATTGGGACATGAGTCGCTTCCCGACGATCACTTTGCCGTATATAAATCACTTACCAAATATTCCTATGTCGATAGAACAACATTATTTAAGGCACTAGGCATATCACTCAATAATCCTAAACACAATCGCCATAGAGCGTGTTCCGCAGAAGAGTTCCGAGAGAAAGTTCGAAACGCTGGGCTAATACACAGAAATCAAAACGACTTCGGTATTCCGCAAGGTTCACCAGTTAGTGCTCTACTTTCGAATATTTATATGCTGGACTTTGACTCAAAAATGAAAACCACACTAGAGAATCAAGGCGGACACTATTTTAGATATTGCGATGATATGCTTTTCATCACGAAGCCCATTTTTCGAGATGACGTAGAAACACTAGCTGTTAATGAAATTAAGAAACTCAAACTAGAAATAAATACTGATAAAACAGAGGTTCGAGATTTTTATCGCTACGGTGGACAGTTAAGATGTAAGGGGAAGAAGTCTCTGCAATATCTCGGCTTTACATTCGATGGGGAAAGAAAGCTGATACGCTCAGCTGCACTTGCGAAGTTCTCAAACCGAATGAAGGCTGGAGTCCGTTCTGCTCGAAAAACCGTGAGAAGAACAAATTCAGAACTGTTAAAAAATGGTTCTCCACCATCTGAACTATTACGAAAAAAGAAATTATATGAGCGTTATTCTCACCTCGGTAAGCGAAACTTCTTAACCTATGGATATCGAGCCGCGAAAAAAATGAACTCTAATGCTATAAAAAAACAACTGAAACCAATGTGGTCGAGACTTCAAAAAGAAATGACCAAATAACTCCTGTCGATTACAAAAAACCCGCTAAACAGCGGGTTTTCAAATTCTTCGACTTTATTTCTCAGTCGCAGACTTAATCGTTGTCGCAGACTCGATTATTTTTGGTAGCAGACTAGATTACGCTGCACACCATCCTGACGAAATATAAATAAGTCTGTGAACACACCCCTTATAGAATAAAGGCTAGAGGGCAGTAACAAATGAAATAAGTTTGTGAACACCAAAAATTATACAAAGAGCCTCATAAAGCTCACAAAAATTAGTTTGTGAACAGCTTAAGAAACAACAATTTATGTCAAATTTCAAACACCAACATACTGATTTTATTATTTTAATAAATAATAAACCTTGAATTCTAAGGCTAGTACCAAAAAGGGATATTTACAAGTATTTAAGTCTACTAATTTGAAATTCTGACATGTCGAATGTCACGGCTGGATATGAAACCGTGAGCGAGGTTGGTATCCCAACTACGCTATTGGCATTTTAAGTAATGTTACCCTCAGACTGTTCAGATCTTACTACGTCGGTAACATCTTGGTATTTGAGCGGGCAGATGATCGTATAACCAAACTTTGTCATGTTTGTACAACCACATGTAAGCTGTCCCATTTTTTAATTTTATGTCATTGCGTCGCGGGCTTTGTAACTCATTGATCGTAGTCAAAAGAGATAAGCGCATTCGCTCACGCTTTCGTTGCTTTCGAGTATCTGCTCTCAACTCAACAATATCTGGGTGCTGGCTCAAAATCGTTTCAATAGCTCCTATTGAGCAATGACACTGCTTGGCAATATCTTGAGTTGGATAACCAAGAGCCAGTTTGTCGATTATTTCATCTTGCTCTGGTCTAAATATCTTCTGCGGACGAAGATCGAGTTCAATTTTGTGTATTACAGCCACTTTTTTAACAAATCCGATAGATACACGAAACTTTTCTGACACTTTCCTTAAGCTCAGTCCACTTGTCAATGCATCTACAATGGTCGCCTCAATGTCAGCTTCTGGCTTCCGAACCTTTGTCACTGGCGGACACTTTTTTACCCGTTCTGAGGTATTTGTAAATGACATTAGCGTAGCGATATCACCAAACAAGAATCCTATCAGAAGCAAGTGTTTGATGGGGGAATGACAAACGTCTTGATAGGCAAAAAGATTGGAGGGAAATGGAAGGCTGTGCTGCGTTGAGAGTGCATCCTTAAAACACGGATGATATGACAGCCCTTGCCAGAAAGCTGACATTTCTGTCCGCAACTGTTGCAGCCTGAGATGTCCACAAGATGTAGTAAATCCTCTTGCGATCAGCCTTGAAAAGTAACGCTCATATAGATCAGGTATCAGGCCTACAGTCTTGCCTAATATAAATGACTCATTAATCAGCAATGACAAGTGACGTTCAGCTTCGCTACCTTCGGGTGCCTTTATCGATTTACTATCGCTGACTATAGGCCAAACATCAAATTTCTTCCTACTAAGACACATGACAGACAAACGTTCATTGTGAAAAACACAGTGGGTTAAACCGGGTAACTGGTGTCCGATATGCCAATATGCTAATCCAGAGTTCTTTTCATCTGCCTGTGCACACTGCGGGCAATATTTCGCTATAGGCGTAAGCTTTTCTCTGGACGCAGTGATACCGAGCACTTTAAATACATGGTTGCCTTTGCCAACTTTAAGCGCGTCGACTGCACTCTCATACCGTTTTTGAGGGGTAAAAAGGCGATAAATTGGCAACACAGTGTGTTCTGTAATCCAACTATCGCAAGGAATGTTACTTTGGCCTTTTAAGTGAGGAATGACGGAAGGAAATTGCGAGCAAAACTGAAGAGAGCGTGAGCCAAATAGTGCTGATACGATGCGCTTATCCTTTCCTCCCCCGTGCGTAAGGACGACCCTCTGGATCACGCTAAACAGCGCCTCATCTGCAAATGGCCTTGGGAAAAAGCGTCCCAGTTGAACACTACGCACACTTACTCTCGTTATGTTCTATTGTCTGCGATTCGATAAAGCCGGGGCCTAAAAACACCCATGCTAGCAAAAGGTAAAAGACAGGCGAGTAGCGTTTGCGGTGTGAAAGTATCTGAGTAAGGCTAAACTTAGGATCTCTCTTTATTTCATTAATGGAACGAGTGCCCCGTTTAAGAAACGCCTCATATCCGGCTTGTCTAACCTTGTACGCAAAAGCAGAAGTATCGAAATCTACCTGTTTAGTATTTCTTTTTCTGGCTTGTCGAATATCGTCAGGCGTGCCTAAAAGCGTAGTGAGGTGCTGAATAATCGAATTTGCTAACCCTCGGCACTGGTACAATTTTTTATTCAATGCCAGCGTTTCTAACCATTGCTGAAAATCAGTAAGAGCGTCAATTGAACACGCTTCTTCATGCCATAAATCAGTAATACCATTAATTTCAAGTAAGTATGGACGGCGAAACTCAGCCGTTGCCTTTTGATAAGCGATTAATCTCGTGTTGTGGAAAGGACATCTCAGTAGCAACGGCGACTGGTGAAGGGTTTTCCAAAAGCCAAGCCCAGACGTCGACACACTTTCCTTCAAACAGACAGGGCAATATCGCAGGAAACTATGCGCTGTCTCAGTGGCAACTGCATATTCACCCGGCAAAGCGTAGGTAAGCGCTCGTCGTTCATTAAAAAACGTATTGTACAGAGGCAATTGAGTAGCTTTTTCTAATACAGAACCATATTGGGTAAAGTCGACAGATGTCATAGTAGAAACAACCTCAATCCATTTGCCACTGATGTCCACTGTTGCGTTTTTTGTTTTCACTTTTCTCGAGTTAATTGATTGCATTTTGGGGACGGCTGATTGAGTAACCGCCCATCTTGTTATCGTTCCGTATAAAAATTCGCCATCAAGCAATACCGGAAAAAAACGAGGCTTTGATGAAGTCATAGTTTTCTCAACTCCCTCTCCGAACATACTCGCGGTCCTTTTACGCTAGTATGTAAGGTCCGTGGTTCGAGAGGCTCACCGGCTAATTCAAACTTATCGTCTCGCATCTGAGATAGTTCATCATCTTTGTAGTCCCTGAGTTTCTCCATTTCCAATTCATACGCCTGAGCACTCTTGTTTTTTAATGCGCGAAGCGCAGGCTTGAGTTTTCGAAACTGATTATCAAAAACGGCCTTGAGAACATCACTGTATTGACTCGCTTCAGGACGTTTGCGATGGAGGTTATCCAGAAATAGACGCAACAGTTTGTTCAATACCTGATGTACGCCTTGGCTGTAATCATACAATTGAGCTTTAAACTCCTCAGATCGGGCGGGCGTGCGGTCAAATAAATATGGTGGGAGAAAGCAATCAATGAACTGTTGAAACTCATCATCAAAAAGAGACAGTCTTTCACACCGAATGTCCCGCCCAGAGGTGAGACGACGACATGTCGTGAACTTGTCGAGCGAACCATCATCGGAATCACTGTCGGTATCAAAAAGCTCAACACCCTCTTCGGTGCAAGTCATGATAATGGGCACACCTACGTTATTGAAAAGCGATTCCAGATATTGAATAGTAGGCGAGTCGTCTTTTTTCGCTTCTGCCAGCAATTTTTGGCATTCATCAATGTGTGTTATGCCAACTCCGAATCGTTCAGCGAGTAGTTGCATCTCAATTAGAAATGCATAGGTTCCTTGTTTGCCCTTGTACCACTGTTGCGTATATTTCGTACCAAGGAGTTTATCAATGGCCCTAAAAAAATTAACGCCAAGCGCTTTAATACTTTTCAAGTTTGATATCTCAAAAGACACTGTGGGCACTTGGTCAATAATTAGAGGGTGCTTTTGATAGAACTCGTGTCTAATTACGGGCTGAAACAGCCTAAGGATAAGTTGCACTCTTTCAGTCTTTCCAATACCAGATATGCCGGATAGCAAAGTACAACTGCCACTCGCTGTTTGTTTATTCTTGTGAGGGTTTGGCACAAATTTACCTCGTGCGACGCCAAGCATTTTTGCCTGCTGCATGGGTGTTATCGGGTTTCGATGCACATAGCCGTTGACCATTTCACTGTGAATATGACGATATATTTCATAATCAAGTGGCGATGGAATATACGCTTTTTCTAGTCGCTTTATATCACGTTGCGCATGCTCAAATGGCAGGTTGAAAAAGTTATAGGGCAGTTCCGGTGTGTTGGTGATAAAACCCAGAAACTCCGCTTCACTGTATTGAGGATACAGTGTTTCGATGAGTGGATTTCCCTGACATTCAATATCAAAGTGCGTGCGATACTCAGCTGGATACCATTCTTGGGGTTCGGCAAATGACATTAGTAAAACTCCCTTGATGATTTTGGTTTGGTCGGTGTTGTAGATTCGGATGAAGTAGGCCCTGAAGCATATGCATCCTGCTCAGGAAAATCTGGTGACATGAGCTCATCTGCTCTGGATGCATCTCTACGGACTTGTTCGTCACGCATAATGCGATTGTGCTTTTGGGTTTCCTTTTGATAAGTCCGCTGCGAATTAGCAGGCACGTCCGCTAATTCTTTTTGGTTAGCCTCAATACGCGCCTTCTGGCGTCGCTTGTTATACACACGTCCTGCCCGCTGACTGTTTTTTCTATCGCGCTGCACTTGCTCACGAGCCTTCACAGACTGCTCAAGTTCAAAAAAGCTCATATCCTCAAATTGCGAATATTGTGTCTTTAGGTCAAGTGGGTAAATTGTGTTGTTCTCCCGATAATAGACACGCTTTACGCTGCCTTTGGCTACAGCCACCTTGATTTCAGTCTTCGCACCTGAAACCTTATGCTTTTTCTGCAAATACCAACTTTCTAGCTCTTTGAAGTCACCGTCATATTGCAGCTGAGGATATTTTTTTAGCGTGATCCCGTCAGCATCAATGCGTGCTATTTGTTTTGGTAGCAACGTGTATCGAAGCGCCGGAATTTGCGCTTTAGGCACTGGATTTCCACCCGACATTTGATGCTTAATACTGTAATTCCATTGGGCAAGTGGCGTAGGATCAACATTTGCTGCAAGCATGTCTTGGTCTAATGAACACTCGCGGTCTGCTGTTTTGTTCATCAACACAATTTCATCTATTAACTGTGCGGTGATGTCTTCAATCGTTAACAGCGCTTGTTGACTTGCGTCTTGCTCCATAGCATCTTTGTCTTTATCAATACCTCCGTGATTGTTGGAGACAATTCTGTTGAGTATTCCAAGTGAACTTTCCGAATCAGCCTTGAGATCGCCACGTCCTTTTGTAACCTGCTGACTTCCCTGAAACTTAAAGGGCGAAGCCATAATTTCACTTTCCTGCTCGTGTGGATACTCAACGCCATTGTCAATTTTATAAAGCATATGCAGATGACGCGATGGCCAGTCTAGCTCAGTTAAATCGACGCCATAGCGGGCAGCAAACTCAACTTTGTCCTCGATGCAATTAATAATGCATTGCGCGATATTATCCCAACATGGTGGTCTGAAACTGATGTGAAAGCCCAGAATAAATTTGGTGTAAACGTCTTTGGCAATCACTAGCCAAGGACGCCCAGCAGAGTATCGCCTATCATGCACATAAGGCATTCTTACGTGTATATCTAATTGCGTATGGTCGAACTCAACAACATGGCCTGCACCTACGACGCCATCTTTTGCGTCTCCACGCTTTGGCCTGTGGTCTTTGTCAAACTTATGCTGACCATCCCTAAATTTAATAAACATTTCTGGAGGCAGAAGCTGTTTGAAATGATACCTAAACGTATCCTGCGATATGATTTCACTTTGTGGATATGAAAATTCATAGTCTCGTTGCTGATTAATTGTTACGTGAGGTAAGTTGTATTTATCTTCATAGCGAACAACATACTCATCGTAAAGCCGAGAAATATCTAATTTTCCACCTCGAATAGATACTCTGTTATCGCGGACCAAGTCTTTAATGATCCTTTTGTCTGACTCGTTCACCCCTCGGTAATCAGAATAAATTCCGGGGCGCCCACGTTTCCTGCGTTTGGTATTTTTGTTGGTCTTGGTTTTACTATTTCTACAAATACCTGCCTTTTCAGTACCACAAAATTCAAAACCAAATGGCAACAACGCATTCGCTGTGAAACCAAATACAATATAAAGATTTAGTTTACGAGTAATCGTTGTGGTAGACCCATGACCTCGCTCTAAACAATATTGTTTTATTTCCTGATGCGCTTCACCTCTAAGATATCGCATCACAAAATAACTGAGCTCATAATGCTCTTGGGGCAGTAATGGCCTAATTACCTCTAACGCCTTATCACGGCGGCTTAACCATTCTTTCGTTCGAATGGTTAGTAATTCCTCATCAGACAGCCCCAGAAATTGCGGCATTATAATGGTTTGCGCATCATCACCTTTTTTAATGATATCGAAGGCCTCGGCAAATTCAGTGCGACTGAAAAGGCGAGGTTTAGACGGCTGTGCCTGACGGTTTTTTAGTTCGAAAGTCTCAGTATCATGAGAGTACCCCAAATACTGGGTGTAGTTGGCAACCCCAACACTAAGTGTCTGGGAATCGACATAACAGATGCCGAAAACATCGTCTTTTTTTCCAAATCCAGCCTGAATATCAAAAGTATCTTTAAATTTTACAAGTGTAAGTCTTACCGGCATTCCCCCTCCCTAAGCCAACAAAACTGGCTTGTGGTACACCAGTGGCACAGGTGCTTTGAGAGGAATAAGACCAGCCAAGGTCGCGTTTTTAAAAACTTTCTCTGCCGTGAATTGATGGACACCTATCAATTGCGCTATTTGAGTAAGTATGGCCCGCAGTGGTAGTTTTGGTGCTTTAGCCCAACGCTTTGCAAACAACCCACTGAATTGCGTTAGCTCATTACTCGACAGAGATGGATCATAGTGCATCGATAGAAAATCAAGATGCTTTATCCAATTTTTATCGACCCTGACAGCGCTTATCGGCTCGCATGGAATATTCCGAGCCGTCCAGAATGCCGTTTCAACTTTAAGCTTGTTATTAGTCCGGGAATTGGCACCCGGCTCTATCTCGTATTTGACAGGGTGTGCCCTTTTAACCAACGCTCCGCTTCGGTTTAGTGTCACGATAAGATCAGTACTCATAATGTGATGAATATCGCGCTGGTACTCATATGGGTGATGAATCTTGAGTTCTTGACAAATCTTCCACGTCTCTTTGATGTCAAGGGCGTACTGCTCGTCGATAGACACCACGTCAGGGCGCCAAATCATGTCCTGATATACCTTATACTCACCATCTGACATCAAATGCACAATTCGTTGCTGCTTTGGACAGAAAAACTTGTGTTTACGCCCCGTCGAGTGGAGTTGATGGGTTTCAAAGAAAGGTCGGTACGGACCTACCTCTATGTCTTTTCGCCATTTTCGATAGCGTTTCCACTCTGCTTTTGGAAGCAGGATCCGTTTTCGTGCTTCTGAGCGCATTTTCCTTTGTTTCGGTTTGTCTTGCATGTTTACTACCTCTTCAAATTTCGTCGTAGGTAATAATTAGTAGACGTCAAATGAGGAGACAGCAAATTTTTTAAAGACTTTTAACCCATTGTTTTAAATATCTTTTTTTGCATTAAATAGGTAGAATAGCTCAGCGCCTAGTTCACTACAGTTAATATTTCACGCTATACTTCGGAAAAACGCATAAATAACATAAAGTTATAAATTATCTTTTTTTTGATGAATTAAATTATAAGAAACACTTCATTCCAGAATCTATGAAACCAGACGTTTTTAATTCGAACAAAATATAAGCAACCTGTAGTATGCCCTTACCAAAATCAAAAAATTTGTATCATGAATCACGAAACAAAATACTCGGTGACTTCCTTCGAAAACATCGTGAAAGATTAAAAGCGACAACATCTGGGCCAGTATCATCACCGAAAAATGGATCTCCTCTAAAAAAGTTTACCCAAACTGAAGTAGCTTGTTGTCTTGGTGTAAAGCGTAGCTTTATAAACAAAATTGAAAACGGCCGATATAGACCAGCGAGAGATTTTTTGGAGCAACTTTGTCAGCTGTATAATATTGACGTTGAACGGACGCTGTTTATTGCCGGGTATGCAGATATTGATATGCTGCAAAAAGTAGCTAAGTCCGATACGTTTTGGAAAGTCGTCTCTGGACTGAGCTTACGACGCCTCTCGAATAAAGAGCTTTTGCAAATTATTGAGCTGTTCGAACTAGATGACTAAGTACTGGGCGCATTTGGTTGAGCGTACTTTTTCGCTGCTTGAAGGTTTGTTATTGATTTATGAGCTATAGTGATAGCGACGTGGTTTTGGTAATTTGTGGCTACCAAAACTTATCATCGCTGTAGTTTTTAACAATGTGAGTTCACTCATTCCAATGCTGCTGTCTTTCCTAACCTTGAGTCTATATGGGTGCGAATTGGAACAATATACCACGAAGACTTTAAGAAATTTTTATAGGTGTTGAGCTACTTAGTTCAGAGTCTTTTTTCAAAACGACAAAACAAATAAACTGCTCATTGTTAGCTTTTGATGGCGTGTAACTAAGCTGATGTCTCGCTCTTGGGGCTATGTTGTTATGCTTACTCAAAGGACAAAGGACTAAAACTTGCGTGTGAGCGCGGTAAAATCATTTCAAGCGGACTCGCTGAAGTATCAGAATTGAAGTTTTTATGAACGTCATAATAGTTGTTATTATTTTGTCGAGAGCAAACTTGCTTTGGGAGCTTATGCAATTATTGGCGTAAGGAGGCGTTTGAATAAGCGCCGCTTAAGCCATCTCACCAAATTTCATTTCAAGCACAACTTGCATGAGCCTCGCTCTATCCGTGGGAGTATTGAAGTAGCTCTTAGGCCCATTTAATTCCAGAACGGGAATATTCGTATTGAGCCATTCTTCTCTGAGCACAGGGTCGTCGATAAGATCGGCTATCTCTGCCTCTAGAGCTTCGATTGTCACTTCAGGCTTGCACTCACGCTGATCCATTTTTATTCCTCATTAATCACAAAAAGTCTTATAAGTTTAGCAGCTAAAATAGGCTGGAATGAACTATGGCCGACACTAATCGACGATAGTTATTTTTCATCGCGAAGGCCTTCTGCGCGTTCTTCGGTTACAGTAACCACTTAATGATTACTGACAGTCATCAGTTGTCGCTTTTCACAACGTGATTACCGGCAGTAAACACAAAATGAGTACCAGACGCTACAGGGACTTGATTCCGCATTGCTATCTTCGTTGATTAATGTAGAGGTTGACGAGCTGGCTTAAGAAGATATTGAAAGATATTTTCGATATAGAACGCTTTTGCAAGTCAGCTGAAAACTGATAGCCCCGTCAGAAGAAATACGTGTTAAATCACTCGCTACGTAAAGTTTTCTCATACTGATAAGATATACGATAACTGTTAAGTTACCACGGTGCTTACAAGGTCATATCGATTTTCTCCTTCTACGTTCTTCTTTGATGCTATGTGCTTTTTTATTATTGCGTACGAGTGGCTTTTTGATATCGACGTATTGCCTCAGCCATTATCGAGTTGTCTTCCTTGCCAGCTTGTAACAAGGCTGAAGCTGAACCATTCACAGTGGGGTCTATAGCATCCGCAATCTCATTCGCCCATACCATAAAACGCGCTTTTTCTTCTTGCATACACCCTTGATAAACAGGTGCACTGAGAAGCGCATCAATAAACGCTCTGCAATCATTGGCACGTCGCCATTGCGTAAATAACTCTGTGAACGTGTTAATACGCGCGTGTTGAGTTCTGACGCGTTGCTCTATCGCCTCTTTTTGACGACGCTGCGTTTCCCAGCGCTGCTTTTCTGCCTCTCGCTCGGCCCTCACCACTTTCATATGTTCAGCAGAATTTTCTAGAGTATTGATTACATGCGCCAATTGGGTTTCAAGCGTCAGTGTGGCATTGTCTTCAAACAGTCCCTTGGAACCGCGTGGCAGAGCCCCTTCCACAATGAGCTGTAAACAACCACTAGGTATATTGATTTTCTCGTGCCAAATGGACTTGCCCTTGGCTTTCTCTTCCTGCTCTTTTTTGTCTAATTCGCGAGGCACCTGACGAAAGCGTTCTCGCAGCCTAAATGGTACTGACTCATCGTTAATTTTCACAATATTTGTTAACCGCTTGGCATAGCGATGCTTGTCCACAGACACGGTCCATCCTTTTTGCTGAAAATGAAAGAATAATGTGTGCAAAATGACAATGGCTCTTGACTGCGTCGCTGGTGAGACATCTAACCTAGCCACTGAGTCGTTGTTATAAGCTTGTACCATCAAAAAATCATATTTAAACGACGGGGGTTTCATCGAGGTTTTTATTCCCTTGAGTAAAGGATAGGCTCGCAATGAGGTGGTGGGTGTGGCCAGTGGCGCTGATGTTAACCTTGTTTTTTCTCGTTTTGTCGATTGTAGTGGTGTCAAATCGATGATCCGTGTGGGTGACAGTGTGTCTGGCATAGCACTTACCGTCAGAGGTTTACCTAACGCTTTTTGGGTCCAATACCCGCTTTTAGGGCGAGGCATGCCAACACGATCAATGAGCTGGCCCAGTGCATGTGCGTTTACGCACCAGCGTGCTGCGAGGTGACTTAAAGGCGTAGACCAAATGGCCTCATACAATTCAGCAGCAGTCAGAGTGGACACGGACATAACTAGGGCTCCAATAGATTAGTCTTGCAAGCTTAGTGCGACATGAGCGCCTAAGCGACAAAAAAACAGACGAAACACTCATTTTGCTATGCCGTCTTTTTACCCAACATAAGAAAAAGCTGCTCTTTGTCTAAAATCAAAATGCATATGTTGTAGTTCCAAACATGAAAACGGAATGGCCAGACTGTGCTTTGCTTGCTTCCCATATAGGAGAAACGGATCACGGCGCTTATCCATTTCTCCTTTGGTAAACACTTGCTGTACACTCGATAAGATTACTTGTTGAAGTGTGAGTCTAATAATGGATGAACAAGCCTTGACGTTTGAAGTTATTTCATCCCCCGTGATCCCAAACTTAGTGCGTCTGTGGGTGCTAGGGTTCGCTATACGCAATGCGCATAACAGCAGAAAGTACACAGGAGAAAACGCAGTACACTAATAAAGTCGTGGCCGTTGAGAGGTTGAAATTACGTTTTATTGAGGTGCTTTTGATAGTGATAACACAGACGTAATTAAAGGTGGTCCCGACAGTGAAAGGGTAATGAACTAATAACCGGTGTTATGTTCAATGCCCTTCACATCCGCCTGATTTAGCGAGGTTTTCGCTCAACGGCGTCAATGTCGAAATAGGCATCGGGCTCGGTTTCATTTAGTTCCGTCAGTCCGGCCTTACGGGCTTGTCGCGCCGCCACGCTTTCGCCAAAGACCGCCAGACGCTCTGTCTCAAGCATCTCACTGAGTCGCTTGGCGGATGTCAGCCCGATTACTGATCCGACATGCCTCTTCATACGTGTCTGCATAAAGACAAGGCCTTACTGGCGCAGGAAACACTGTAGAGCCTCTCGGCTTGAGTGCTTTGCGGGCTAGCGAATCACAACTACGCGCTTGTGCACCTTCGTCTTACAGGCCGATTGGAATATCAATGACTACTTCACCAATATTTTTAAACCTGTCAAACAGCTCAGCAATCGTCTTTACAATACCGTATTTGATGTCAGAGCCTTGAGATCCGATATAAAACCAACCTGCGCGACACCCACCCACACCAAACTTCCACCCATCAGCCTTACAAACGGCTTTCAACTTATCGGAGGGCATGTTGTAGCCTACCTCCGGGTCGGAGGCGTTGTAGTCACTGACAATGTCCTGCCAGCGTTGGAAAAGCTCATCTGAGGAAACCTTATGGTCTTCCCAGAGTACTTGTCGACGTATCGTGTAATCGACTCGCTCATTTACTGGAAGCGTGGCAATTTCAGCTCAATATTTTGGCCAATCAAATGCGCTAAAATCGTCCCCACCTTCATCAGAGCAAATGCCGATGAATATTTTACCTGTGGGATATGTGAACTTAAGTATCTGTGCCATATCGATTTAAAACACCATTGATATATCGGGGGCATGAGTTAACTGACCATTTAGTTGAGAAGGTAATTTAAGTCGGTCTCCATCGTAAGTTTGATGATGGATATCAAAAGGGACAACCCATAACCTGAGTGAAGACGAGAACTCAAACGCACTAGTCAGTGGCGCAGTAAACTTATCATTCGAGGGGTAAATCAGTACTAAATCACCTTCACCTTGAAGATATTTATGCCCATAGGCATGCATTTGATAGAAGTCCTGCTGAGAGAGTAAAAATTTATCGGTTCCATTCGCTTTACTGGCATCAATCAATTTCCACTTAGTATCCAGCACAAGCTTAAGCTCGCCGCCGTTGTAGACTGCAATATCGGGCTTAAGCCTAAACATGCGTTTCGCATCATACGTCGCAAGATGTGATGTTTGCAGTTGTCCTTTTACGGTGAATGGTGGATGTAGTGTTTGTCGAAGGACCGACTCCACGTAGCTTTCAAAGACCGACTCTAATGGGAACAGCAGCGAAAAGGCATGAGCATCGCCGCGCATAGAAAGCGGAGAGATTCCTTCTAAAATGAGCTGTGACCATGCAACGGGCACTTGGTAATGTTCCATGCCCCGAGATAAGTTTAGCGTTTCCTTTGATATGGCCTGCACCGTTATGGGACTAACATCAGCGAAAACAAACTCAAGCTCACGCGCCAATCGTTGATTTTGAGCAGAGCGCGTCATCAACAAGACTTTTTGCAGCGCAGCTTTGATTAGCCTGTTGACAATGATATCAGGCACGTATTCATCATAATCAACGCAAAAACGATGCTGTTGGACGAGATTGTGTTTAAGCTGCGCATTGATATTCAATTTGCCTTTCAAATAGAAGAGATTATCCGATTGAGGCTGATAGTCCCGTTTTATGCCACGTTTAACCAACTGATTTACACTCGACAGAAACTGCCCGATGAAGATCTCAAGCAGCGGCATCTTGTACTTCTCAAGGTGTGCAGCGGCTGTTTGAATATGACGATACATGCCGAGCGTTCTAAGCATATTCAGTAGTGATCGTCTTGAATCTGAAACCGCATCGTTATGCTCTGCATGTTTGACTATTTTAGGCAAGATCTCTATCTGAAAACCATCTGGCGTTACTATAACGCCGACATAGTTGAGAAACTGTATAGTTTCTACACCACCGACACTTTTCAGACGCAATAGCTTAGATTCGTCATCATCACATAGACTCAAATGGCGCAGGTATTGATACGCTTTTTCTGGAATGACACTGACATTGGGTATGGCTCTGTCATTGCAAACCGAGCAAACGTAGCCAAACTCAAAAACCTGTTCATATCCTACCTGCATTCAATGTCACTCAGCTTTTGGGTTATAGATATTTTGATATGCGAGCGGATTATCCCAAACATCAGCTGACGGGAGGGCAAGATCAAACGTCTCATTTTGACTCACAAAGCTATCCAACTCATGATTCGAACCAAACAATTCATCAAAACTCGTTGATAATATTTTCACAAACTGTAGTTCGTCAGGCTTCTGGTTATCGCCCAATACAAGACGGATTTTGTTCCAATCATCGAAGAAATATTCTTCGAGAAGCGGAATGATTTTATTGAGGAACACCATCTTCAGTGAGTTAAAAGCGTTAGCTTCATCGCCCTTTTGAATAGCCTTTACGACAGGTAAAAAGAAGGCATGCCCCAAGGTGTGCTCACGATCATACAAGGCCTCAATTCTTGCGTTCATCTTGTGCAGTAATGCATCTAATTGAATGCCTTTTACCACTTGCCCCGACAAAAGTGAGTAATTAGGCATCATTTCAACGAAATCAAAACGACGCCTGAGTGCGGTATCCATCATCGCGAGAGAGCGATCTGCGGTGTTCATCGTTCCGATTAGATACAAATTCGCTGGCACTGAGAAAGAATCTCCTGAATATGGTAAGGTAACCTCAATAGATTCTGTCGTCTTATTAAACGAGCGCTTTGAATCTTCAATCAACGTAATAAGTTCGCCAAATATTTTTGAAATGTTTCCGCGATTAATTTCGTCTATAACGAGTACGAAATTTTTCGTCGGTTCTACAATACCCCGTTCAAATTCAGCGTAAGTCATCAGATGTTCAACCAATGGTTGATAGTAAGCGTTCATGCCTCCTTTAAGCACTCGAGTTCTATTAAAGAGTGCCTTGAGGGTCTTGATACTGAATGTATGTTTACTATTGCCGTTAGATTTCTCGAAATAAATTGTGTTCCCATTTATTTCTGTGATTCTAAACCATCCCTTTTTCGTTGTGACTTTCACTCCATCTTCATCATCAAAGTCATCCAAAAATTCATCCCAGCAGGCTTCAAAACTCTTTTGTGTAATTGATTGAGATTTAGCAATATTGCTCATAGCTGATGCACATATACGTTTAAAGATCCCACCTTGGACTTCATAACTTACTTGTCCATCTTCTGTTACCGCACGCAGCCCCTCGACAAATTCTTCGTATCCATAGCTTTGATGAAAAGTGACAAATTGAATTCGTCTTTGCAAGACGAGTTCGTTATACTTTGCTTTGAGATCTTCTCGCGAGGTATAGGTAAATGAAGGCTCAGCGGCTAAAACAGCGGCCTCAATAGTACGGTACGTTTTACCTGTGCCCGGCGGGCCATAGAATATTTGGTTTAGGGCAGTTTGGGCTGAATAATCCTGACTTTTTTCTTTTATACCCTGCATATCCATATCATCAATTATTCCTAGCTCTGCCAATGCTGTTTTCAAGTTGTCTTTTAGTCGCCATATAAATCCCTCTGGCAAATGCTCGCCATCAGCTATCAATTGCCACCAACCCGTAAAGCGGTTTTTAATATCCTGCTTATCGATACCAAAGTAATTAGCGATGCGTTTACTCAGTTGGCCAATTCTTGCATTCACTGGCCCCACGTGCGCTAGACCTAAATCTTTTGCCAACTGAGACGCCGTTATTTTTGATACAGAAGAGTTACCCATCGCAGACAATAATTTACGGCTATTTTTGTTAACCACTCCATCAGCTTTTAGCACTTCTTTGTACTGCTCCACTGTGAGGCTTAAGGGTTTAACTCTTTGCTGGTTTATTTCAGACTCAATAAGACTGTCATCAATCTTATTTTCTTCTTCCAATAATTCAAAAACATTCCACACGGCAATATTGATTTTGAAGTCATCAAATTCGTCAGAAACCTTTTCTCTCAGTGCGTTTTTCAGTGCAAAATTATTCTCATACCAATTGCCATTAAGATTAAGCCCTAAATTGAAATGGCCATTGATAAAGTTCGCAGCCATATTGAATGCAGGCTCTTTTACTGAGGAAGTGACTTTATCGGGAACTATAGCCGCAAATGCTCTATTAAGAAGTGCACCGTAGAACTGTCTAAGCGTGCCCTCACTTTTTAAGTCTCTCATCTCTTGAATAGCAGCTTCGTACGTTTCTGACGAAGGTGACTCAATGAGCTTTTTTGTTAATAAACGTAACCTAGGTTTAGCCCGTTCAAATTCCTCTTTCGAAGTATTACCTTGCATAAGACTCGATACCGCATTATCTCTGACATACCACAGTAGCTCTAAAGCGTCGTCAGAGATGGGATCTGCTATGATTTTTTCGTGAGTTTGTTTGTATCGTTGATACCAATGTTTCTCTCGACTGATGTCTCTATCAAAGCATTCAGAGATCATTGCGGGTATCGAATCAAACTGTGGCATATCTATTCCTTGAATCTTAGTTCGAGTGCGTTACGACCTACGAACGGGCCATAATATTGTGCGCGGGAGTCGTCGCTGATTACCTAGACCCTTATCAGCTTTATGCTATCAATTTTATATTTTTGGTGACACTCTAGCCAATCAGGAACCTCATCTTCCACTAATCTGATATTTTTTTGGTTTTCATTAATACATCTCTCGCATGACATCATTAGATCAGTTAAGTATTCCTTTGTCCTAAGTAACTCTTTTTCTGTGAATAATGTGTATTCGCCATCTTGAGTTTCTTTCCAAGCAATCTCGACATATCTCTCTTTTTGAATATGTACAACACAAAATTTAAACGATTCATTAAAAGTGAGACCAGCATCATTTAACCAACGTTCGTAGGTTAAAAATGTATCCATGTCTGCGTAGACATTGACATGTACAGGCGCTAAAGCTTGGTTAGTTTTCGCTAGTAATTCGTAGAATTCAGATTTGGCTACAAGGAATTGATTTCCTCGCCATTCCAACTTGTTTCGATAAAGATCTAAACGCCATCCATATTGCTTGCTAATTTTCATTTTGCGCTCGACCTATTCTTCTTAAAGCTTTCAGCCTGAGCAAATACCTCTTAATATCCCTCGCCTCGAGCTCTTTGATACCATAGCAAGTTGAGCCCATCATCAACACCTTTGGCGTTTGAGAACGCTTCATGAGTATTCTTGTATGCCTCATACCATTTTCAACCTCATCTGAGTAACGATAAAAACATTCATCAACAAGTGCGTTAAGTGACTCAAATTGTGGCATGGTCGACATCCCCTTTTTCTCTCGCGATTATCCGTCAGAGTGTTTGCATACACTTTACAACCGTATCGAAAGTAACCATACTTTCGGTTAACTTCAAGCCATATAATGATAAATATGTTGGACAATCTCGGTTTCGCTCAAAAGCAGCGACTCGCCTACATTGATTTTTGTCTGTTATTCAAAGGGACAATTTATCGTCAGGATCTGATCAATCGTTTTGAAATTGGTTTTTCAGCGGGCTCACGAGACTTCAGCATTTACAAAGAGCTCGCGCCGGATAACCTGAAATATGATGCTCGCGAGAAACGCTATTTTCAGACGCCTGCATTCAAGCCTGTGTTTGGGCATGATGCGAGACGCACACTCACAAAACTGGCTAATGACATCAGCGATGGGTTTGATGCTATTGGGGATATTCACTTCCCGGTCGAGGCACCGTCGAGTTTAAATGTACCCGACATATTTATTGTGGCTCGGTTGGTACAGGCGATATTGAACAATAAAGCAGTGAGTGTCATTTACACCTCGTTATCCAGTGGCTCTGGAGCGCGAGAGTTGGTGCCACATGCTATTGTCGATAATGGGCTTCGCTGGCATGTGCGGGCGTACGACCGCAAGAGCCAAAGCTTTAGGGATTTCGTCCTTACCCGTATTAGCAAGGTCACTATTAAAGACTCATCGGAGGGCGACGAGCAAGCTGATAAAGATGTTGAATGGCAGCGCCTTATTCCCTTGCAGTTAGTACCTCACCCAAAAAACATTGAGCATCCCACCGCTATAGAGATGGATTACGGGATGGAAAGCGGTCAGTTGCTTTTGAATGTTCGCGCGGCTATGGCAGGATACTTGTTGAGACGCTGGAATGTTGACTGCACAGAGCGCGGAACGCTCAAGGGTGCAGAATATCAGTTATGGTTACAAAACCGGTTCACGCTTCGCGATGTGAATAATCTTGCCATTGCGCCGAGATATAAGGATTAGGGATAGATGAAAAGTAAAAAGCACCCGGATGTGTTAAAGGTCGTCAATTTCATATTGAACAAAGCCGAGAACAACGAAAAGTTCAGCGTGCAGTCGGCTGCTGACAGTAAAGAGCTTAACGGTCTGAATAGATATCAGATTGGTAGGATGATGCGCGATATTTGTTTGGCTCCTGAGGACGAGGGCAGCTTAATACGTTACACCACCGTTGATAATACCAATATAGACAATATCCCTTGTCACTGGCAGCTAAATGCTAATGCCTACTTCAGCTACCAATCCCACGAATCTATCCAAATAGCAATCAAGGCGTTCTATGTCGCAGTTTTTGCGGCTGCTACAGCAGTTGTGGGATTAGCAATGGACATCTTCGGCGCGTTTAGCTGAATAGGTGTTAATAGAAAAGAATACGAAAAGGTCACAGACCGGAGAAAAAGCAGTAATGGCACAACTTGAAAACATTGAAGCAATTGAAAAGCGACTGTGGGGCAGCGCGGATACCCTACGTGCAAACAGTAACTACGCCAGCAACGAATACTTCATGCCTGTGATGGGGCTGATTTTCCTGCGCCATGCTTACAGCCGATTCCTTGCTGTCAAACCTGACATTGAGGCATCGCTTCCTTCGCGTGGTGGCGTGACCCGCCCACTGACAAAAGAAGACTTCTCCAGTAAAGGGGCAATCTTTCTTCAGGAAAAAGCGCAGTTCGACTCTCTGGTGAATCTCACTGATGCCGATGACCGCGCACAAGCAATTATTGATGCCATGGAGTCCATTGAAGATGACTATGACTCCCTAAAAGGCATATTGCCTAAGAGTGAATATCAGGAATTAGACAATGAAGTGCTGGGTAGCTTGCTGCGTACTTTCAATGATCCGGCGCTAAAAAAGGCAACAGGTGATATTTTTGGGCGTATCTACGAATACTTCCTGACCCAGTTTGCCAATCAAAGCGCCCACGACGGAGGCGAGTTCTTTACCCCTGTCTCGTTAGTACAACTTATTGTCAATGTGATAGAGCCTGACCATGGCAATGT
>Ga0208895_1000026_pt1 | contig 89500 bp, 76 predicted proteins | sample ETNtaG_10_FD_185765 | JGI IMG/M metagenome (GOLD analysis project Ga0208895, IMG submission 185765) | Marine microbial and viral communities from oxygen minimum zone, Eastern Pacific Ocean - ETNP201302SV82 (SPAdes) (version 2) | ecosystem: Environmental > Aquatic > Marine > Oceanic ... | reverse complement strand
CAATATTGAGTACAACTTTATTGGTGAGATTTATGAGTTTATTATTCAAAAGCCAATAATGGGTGCCGCCAAGATATTTAAGGTAATAGATACGGTTGTTGTGGATGGTACGCTGAATGGATTAGGCAAGTTAACTCTGGCCTGCAGTCGGAAAATGCAGAATGTTCAAAGTGGTCAGATTCAACATTATGCAATGTTTATAGTTGCCGGATTTATTGCCTTGATCATAATCGTCATGGTGTTACCGCAATAGGTAGAAGATGGAAGATATTATTATTAATAATCTTGATTATCCGGTTCTGACGGTAAGCACTTTTCTTCCGCTGGCCGGTGCCCTCATTATACTTTTCCTAAAAAGAGGGCCTTTTATCAAATGGTTTGCGCTGGCGACTACAGTTGCAACATTTATTGTTTCGCTGCCTATTTATAAACATTTTGATAAGACAACCTACAAAATGCAGTTTGTTGAAATTCATTCATGGATACCAGCATGGAATATTAATTACAAAGTTGGAGTGGATGGAATCAGCATATTATTCATAATTCTTGTCACAATATTAAGCATTCTTTGCGTATCAGTATCGTGGAAGGCAATCCAGACAAAGACAAAAGAGTTCTATATATCTCTTTTAATAATGGAAACTGCGATGATCGGAATCTTCGTGTCGCTGAATGTATTTCTTTTCTACCTTTTCTGGGAACTCACGCTGATACCGATGTTTCTCTTGATAGGTGTGTGGGGAGGCTCCCAAAGAATATATGCCGCGGTGAAGTTTGTTCTTTTTATGCTGGCTGGCAGTGTGCTTATGCTGGTCGGAATAATTGTACTCTACTATGCAGGTGGCAAGACTTTTGATATACTAGAACTGGCTAAGGTGCACTACCCCACGGGACTTCAATTATGGCTGTTTTTGGCCTTTTTTGCTGCATTTGCAGTGAAAATGCCCATGTTTCCAATACATACCTGGCTCCCGGACGCACATACAGAAGCGCCCACAGCCGGAAGCGTTATCCTTGCAGGGATTCTGCTTAAGATGGGCGCATATGGTTTTTTGAGGATTTCTTTTCCTATGTTTCCCCATGCGGTAAAGGTACTTTTTATTCCACTGCTTATTTTGTCTGTTATAGCGATAATCTACGGTGCTTATGTTACTTTGATGCAAAAAGATATGAAGCGACTGATCGCCTACTCCAGTGTCAGTCATATGGGTTTTGTAACGCTTGGTATATTTACTTTAAACCAGAATGGTATCGAGGGTGGGATGCTCCAGATGATAAATCATGGTGTTATAACAGGCGCATTGTTCCTGTGTATCGGGATGATTTATGAGCGAACTCATTCAAGGATGATTGAAGACTACGGGGGACTCTCAAAGTCCGTTCCAGTCTATATAGTGTTTTTTACAATTTTTACGCTGGCGGCGATCGGTCTGCCGGGAATGAACGCTTTTGTTGGGGAATTCCTGATCATTAGCGGTGCTTTCAAAGCAAATATGATCATTGCAGCTTTTTCTATACTTGGTGTAGTTCTGGGTGTGTGCTACATGGTCTGGTTGTATTACAGGATTGCTCTTAATGAAATAAACACTACAACACAGGCCTCTCTTTTTGATTTAGATTCACGAGAAATTGCTACCCTGATACCACTGGTTGTACTTGTATTATTAATTGGCCTGCAACCCAACATACTTTTGAGTTATATGCATGTTTCAGTTGAACACCTACTTGAGCAGGTTCATAACTCTGTGCAACTTGAAAGTATTAACGCTTATGATACTATCAACTCAATTGCTGGATATATTAAGGCTTTATTCAAATGGGTCTAACAAGCTTATTCAATTATTTTTACGCATTATTTAATGGTTTATTCAGAATACGTCAGGTGATTTCATGGATATAAGTCAATTTTTTACATCAGCTGACTTGTTTGGTATTGCCCCTGAAATTATTCTGACAGTTACTGCATTATCTGTCCTGACGCTGGAGATGCTTCATGTTTCCCGCCCTGGAATTATATTAATGGTGGCAGCACTAGGTTTGTTTTTGGCCGGAGCTCTTGCTATTAATACCAGCGGTGATGAGCAAATTCTTTTCGGAGGGATGCTGGTCCTTAACAGGTTTTCAGTGTTTTTTGATTTCCTCTATATTACCATTGGGCTTTTAACACTGATTTTTTCACAAGGTTACCTGGAGAAAAGAGGGAGCGCTTCCCGGGGAGAATACCCAGCTCTTATTTTATTTGCGATTATCGGAATGATGTTGATGACACGAGCTAATGACTTGGTAATCGTTTTTCTTGGGTTAGAACTCCTTTCACTCTCACTATATATTTTAGTTGGATTTCTGCGTCATGATCAGCTTAGTAATGAATCAGGATTAAAGTACCTGTTACTTGGTGCCTTTGCTACTGGTTTTTTTCTATTTGGAGCGGCGATTACTTATGGGGCAACAGGCACAACTAACTATAATGATATTGTTGCTGCAATTACGAACAATACCATTTTGTCCGATACATATTTGTTTCTTGGTATTGGTTTACTGCTGATTGGCTTCGCATTCAAGGTTGCATTGGTACCTTTCCACATGTGGTCTCCTGATGTGTATCAGGGAGCGCCAACCACGGTAACTGGGTTTCTGTGTACGGCACCTAAGGCTGCGGGATTTGGGGCACTGATAATTTTGTTTAATCGTGCTTTTGTGGAAATCCATTATCAATGGCAGGATATTTTTTGGTTTTTATCTGCTCTGACTATGACTGTAGGAAATGTTTCAGCATTGATACAGCATAACGTAAAGCGTATGCTTGCTTTTTCCAGCGTTTCCCACGCTGGATTTTTGATAATGGGAATATTAGTACTCAATGAGACTAGTATTTCAGCGGTACTATTTTACCTGGTTGTTTACTCAATTGTAAATCTGGGTGCCTTTGCCATTGTTTCAGCAGCTGAGCAAGAAGAAAAAGGATTGAATTTAAAAGATTACCGCGGTTTGGCAGCACAGCACCCTTGGCTTTCAGCAGCAATGACAATTTTCATGTTATCATTGGCTGGTTTCCCGCCAACAGCTGGTTTCGTTGCCAAGTATGGTATTTTTTCTGCAGCAATAGAGCAGGGATACATATGGCTTGTGATTATAGGTGTTTTAAATACATTGATCTCAGTGTATTATTATCTCCGACTGGTGGTAAATATGTATATGCAAAAAGAAGCAGATCCTTTGCAGCCCGCTTATGGAATAGTAGCACTTGGACTTTTAAGTTTATTAGTAGTCGTTGTTCTTGTTTTTGGAATTTCTCCCGATTTTCTTTTGGAAATTACAGCGAATGCAACAAAGGTTGGTTATTAGATTATTTGATAATAATGCCTATGAAAATTGTCTTATTAAGTTGAGTGCATAGGAAATAATGATTTTATATGACAGTTTTAAATAATCTTTTCTTCAAATACGATTTCTTTCATGCCCGACTGATGTTGGTCTTTTTGTTCATTTGGGCAAGTTGTAGTTTACCCAAAGATCAGATCGAGATTAGGGGGTTGACAATGGGCACGACTTTTACCATTAAGATCATACCTTCTGAAAAGAATGTCAATGTTCGATTATTGGAATTCGAAGTGGATTCGATTTTATCAGCATTAAATAAACAGATGTCCACTTGGGATCCACACAGTGAAATTTCCCAATTCAATGCGCATTTTTCCACAGATCCATTTCCTGTTTCAAGCTCTTTTTTTAAGGTTGTTGAAAATGCCCTTTCCATTTCTGAAAGGACAAATGGTTTATTCGATATTAGTGTTTATGAACTATTGGAGATTTGGGGCTTTGGTCCAAATCCAAAATCGGATTTACCTGACGCTGATGAAATTGAATCTGTTTTAATACACACAGGATTTGAAAAGATTATTGCTGAGAAACAATCACTACAGAAGTTGGATCCACTCACCAAATTGGATTTGAATGCTATCGCTAAAGGATATGGCGTTGATGAAGTGTTCAATTTTCTTGAATCAAAAGGCTATAACGATATTTTTGTTGAGATTGGTGGTGAAATAAAATGTTCCGGAAGAAATCAACGGAATAAATCCTGGTCCATAGGCATCGAAAATCCAACCGGCGGAAATAAACCAGACCGTCCTGTTGCAGCCATCGTTTATGCTGATGGCGGTGCTGTGGCAACCTCAGGCAATTATCGGAACATCGTGGATTTAAATGGGGAAATCTTGGGACATATCATCCATCCCAAAACGGGTTATCCAATCCAAACCAATGTTTTATCTGTCACGGTCCTTGCAAATTCCTGCATATTGGCAGATGCCTGGGCAACAGCGTTGATGGTTATGGATTATAAATCCGGTTTGGCTAATGTAGATGAAAATCCAGAAGTAAGAGCAATCTGGATGTTGGATAATAGCGATGGAACGAGACATGTTGCCCGTTCAGAAGGTGCAAAAGTTGAAGACTCAATATATGCGTTTAAACAGTAGAGAAATCAACTTCAGTATTCTCACATTTTTTGGTATCGCCTCCACACGTGGGGTATGTTATTTCAATACCGTCCACGATAATTTTATTGTTTTGCCCGCCACAGGTTCCTTGCAGCGGTTTGTTATTGAATTTAATGCCAACAGACATTGCCATTATAGCAATGGCAATTACGAAGATTCCTAAAATGATTTCCATACAGAAAATTACAATACAAATAGACTTGTGTTCCATGATATCCAGAAATTCTTCACATCTGGCTGAATTCTTGTTAAACTCCCCTCTTTAATTTTCAGTCGAATTAAAGTATGCACCTTTTTTTGATAAGTAATGAATACAGTGTATAATAAAATTATAAAAATTCTAATTACAACAGGCATATGTTGTTTTTCTAATTTGCTTGGCTATAGTGGAATTCATGGCCAAAGTCCCCAGTTGGATGGTGCTGCTCTATCCATTTATTGGGTAATACCTTTTATCGGTATTTTATTATCGATTGCTGTTTTTCCACTATTTGCTCCCGGTTTCTGGCATCGCCATTTTGGTAAAATTTCTTTTTTCTGGGCGGCTGTTTTAATTATTCCCTTTATCATCAAACTAGGTCTGTCAATTACCCTTTATGAATTGATCCATGTTGCTTTATTGGAATATATACCGTTTATAATATTATTGTTGACGTTGTTTACTATTTCAGGAGGTGTGCGGTTAACTGGAACACTCGTAGGCAAGCCTGTAACCAATCTAGCCCTTATTATGGTAGGTACATTTTTTGCGAGTTGGATGGGGACAACTGGAGCAGCTATGTTGCTGATCAGGCCGCTCATCCGTGCCAACGCCCACCGCCAGTACAAAGTCCATACCATAGTATTCTTTATTTTTCTTGTGGCAAATATAGGCGGTTCATTGACGCCCTTGGGCGATCCGCCGTTGTTTCTCGGTTTTCTGAAAGGTGTCAGTTTTTTCTGGACAACAACTGCAATGCTCAAACCCATGTTATTTATGATCGCCAGCTTGGCCATTATTTACTTTATTATTGATAGCTATTTATTTAACCAGGAAAAGCCGCTTGCTGATGATGGTGAAATCCATAAGCTGGGCTTAGAAGGTTCATTCAATTTAATTTTATTGTGTGGAGTAATTGGCTCTGTGCTGTTGAGCGGTTTCTGGCAGCCACATATTTATTTTACAGTTTATCATGTTGAAGTAGAATTACAAAACCTGGTCCGCGATTTACTGCTGTTAATGTTGATTCTCACCAGTTGGAAATGGACGCCACAACCCATTCGAGAGGCCAATGAATACACATGGTTTCCAATTGTGGAAGTGGCCAAGCTGTTTGCCGGAATATTTGTAACCATCATCCCAGCTATCGCCATTTTGAAAGCTGGCTCCCACGGTGCCTTGGCAAACGTGATTGATTCTGTTTCGGCAGATGGTAAACCGGTCAATTATATGTATTTCTGGTTCACGGGTATCCTGTCCAGCTTCCTAGATAATGCACCGACTTATCTTGTATTTTTCAATACAGCTGGCGGAGATGCAGCAACGCTCATGACCACGCATTATAATACATTGTTAGCCATATCTGCCGGTGCAGTTTTCATGGGCGCCAATACGTATATCGGCAATGCGCCGAATTTTATGGTGAAATCAATCTCCGAATCATCGGGTATACCCATGCCCAGTTTTTTTGGCTATTTGCTGAAATATTCGCTGCCCATCCTTTTCCCGCTTTATTTTTTGGTAACCTACATTTTCCTGATATGAGAATTTCCAAAGTAGTAACGCGTACGGGTGACAAGGGTGAAACAGGCCTTGGTGATGGCAGCCGTGTTGCCAAGGATGATGCGCGCATCGATTGCATTGGCACCATCGATGAATTGAATTCATTCATCGGCTTTGCCAAAGTGGCCATTACGGATAATAGTATAGTAACATTCCTGGAAAAAATTCAGAATGATCTCTTCAATGTTGGCGGAAGCCTGTCCACGCCGAACACTGATATGAAAACAGTCGATGAAGAATGTATTATAAAATTGGAAGTACAGGTTGAGGAATGGAATAATGAATTGCCACCATTAAGGGAATTTGTTTTGCCGGGAGGGAGCGAGGCCAGCGCGCGGCTGCATTTGGCCAGGACCATGGCCAGGAAAGCCGAACGGAAATTGGTGGGATTACATAGAAATGAACCGTTACCGGAGCAATGGCTGCAGTATATTAATCGGTTATCAGATGTGTTTTTTGTATTAGCTCGGAAACTTCAGCACGCCGAGGGTATTGATGAAAAACAATGGTCGCATGATTAACGCTTTCGGGCGTGTGTTTTACGCCTGAAAGCAACTAAATTTAATATTCTAAAAGATTAAAGATTTAATGGATTGGCAACAGATCAACGCAATGTTAAACGCCGCAGAGCGGATTTTACTAACGTCGCACGAGAACCCTGACGGTGATGGATTAGGTTCAGCGGTTGCGATGTATCACCATTTGCGTGGTGAGGGCAAAGATTGCCGTATTATCAATTGTTCCCCAATACCCCAGGAATATGATTTTCTAAACCATGATGGCATTATAGAAATGTATACTGCTGATGAACATGACAAATGGCTGCAAGACTGCGATTTGGCCATCATTTTTGACGTGGGTGATTTCAAGCGCTTGCGGGGTATAAAAACTGCCATTGAATCGTTTAACATTGATACCATGAATATTGATCACCACCCCCACCTGGATGACCATCCCTTTACTATAAATATAGTGGACACTCAAGTTGCAGCGACTGGCGTCTTAGTTTATGAATATTTAAAAATGTATCGACAAGAACCTTTATCCAAGGATATTTGTGCTGGAATTTATACAGCCATCATGACGGATACAGGTTCCTTCAGGTTTTCCAATACGGATGCAAAATGCCACGAGATTGCTATGGAATGCTTGGAAGTCGGTGTGGAAACTAGCAAAATTTACCAGCGTGTGTATGAAACAAAACCCCAGAGCAGTGTGCGTTTGCTGGCCAGGGTGATCGATAATGTTACGTTTGAGAACGACGGCGAACTTGCCTGGTTCATGATCGACCAGAATATGCTGGTCGCCGCCGAAGCCAGTTCGAAGGATGTGGATGGCTTTACAGATTTTGTCCGCACGATCAAAGGTGTGGAAGTTGCTGTAATGGTCTTTGAGAACGGCAGTGATGTATGCCGCATCAATTTTCGCTCTAAAGGGAAATATGTAATCAATGATATTGCCAAGCATTTTGGCGGCGGTGGGCATAAATTTGCCGCAGGAGCCGTAATTAAAGGGAATAAGGAAACAATCGTACCGCAAGTCATTTCAGAAACAAAGGCATCCTTGGAAAGGCAGGCAGCATGAAGACCTTGATTGCCAAAGATGCCGGCTATTGTTTTGGCGTGCGTGATGCTGTCAACCTAGCCTATGAAACAACAGAAGAACACGGTGATGTATATATGCTTGGCCATATTGTGCATAACGAAAATGTCGTCAAGGGTTTGGATGACGCCGGAGCGAAGGTTGTACGCAAATTAGAAGATGTTCCTGATGGCAAACTGATCTTATTCCGGGCCCACGGCACCGCTACAAATGTATGGGCAAATGCCCAGCAGGATGGTATGAATATTATTGATGCTACATGTCCACTTGTGAAAGAGATCCACGATGAAGTGATCAAACTGGAAAAAGAAGGCCGCAGGATCATTATTATCGGTGACCATGGCCATGACGAAGTTGTGGGTATTGCCAGCCAGGTTGATGACCCTGTTGTTGTCGCCATTCCGGAAGAAGCTGAATCATTAAGCAAAATGAAAAAAGCGGGTGTTGTCAGCCAGTCAACACAGACCATTGAAAATGTCCAGGATATTGTCGATATTTTAATGACCAAAGTGTTTGACTTACGATTCATAAATACTATTTGTTTTCCAACAAAGCGAAACCAGCAGCAATTGAAAGATTTATCTGAAAAATGTGATGTAATGATCGTGATCGGTTCTTTTACCAGTGCCAATTCTAAACGGTTGACACAATTGGCCCTTGAACGCAATAAACGATCCTACCAGGTAACCTGCACGGATGATTTAGAAAAGAAATGGTTTAAGGATTCAGATGTGGTGGGCATCACTGCCGGTGCATCTACGCCGGATAACATCATTGAAGATGTAACAACAAAAATTAAAAGTTTCAGTAAACATCTTGAAAAGGAAATGGTTTATGAGTAAATCTAGTTTTGAAGTAAAAGTTGGCCTTGCGGAAATGCTCAAAGGCGGCGTCATCATGGATGTAATGAACCCCGAACAGGCAAGAATAGCAGAAGATGCCGGCGCGGTTGCTGTTATGGCACTGGAACGCATTCCTGCCTTGATAAGGGAAGAGGGCGGTATTTCCCGCATGAGTGATCCCGAAATGATCAAGGGCATCCAGAAGGAGGTATCCATTCCCGTGATGGCCAAGGTTAGAATCGGTCATTTTGCGGAAGCTCAAATATTGGAAGCTCTGGAAGTGGATTTTATTGATGAAAGTGAAGTATTGACGCCGGCTGATGAACATAATCACATTTGGAAGCATGATTTCAAAGTTCCTTTTGTTTGCGGCTGCAGGGATTTGGGAGAAGCATTGCGCAGGATTGGTGAAGGCGCTGCCCTGATCCGCACGAAAGGTGAAGCCGGAAGTGGTAATATTGTTGAAGCAGTCCGGCATATGCGCAAAGTTACAAGCGAGATCAAGGAATTGACTGTGATGAATCAAGACCAGCTCATGGCTCGAGCTAAAGATTTGGGTGCACCATTTAGTTTAATACAGCAAGTAAGCAAGTTGGGAAAACTTCCTGTCCCCAATTTCGCGGCCGGGGGTATTGCAACTCCTGCAGATGCATCGTTGATGATGCAGTTGGGCGCAGAAACTGTATTTGTTGGTTCTGGCATCTTTATGAGCGAAGATCCTTCTTCACGAGCAAAAGCAATTGTTGAAGCGGTGACCTATTTTGAAGATGCCGAAAAGCTGGCATCCATTTCTCACGGCTTGAAAAAAGCGATGGCAGGCCTCGATATTGCCAAGATCCCTAAAGAAGAAAGACTTCAAGAACGCGGCTGGTAAAAATAACTAGTTCGATGAAGATTGGTATTTTAGCATTACAGGGTGACTACGAAAAACACGCCCTTATCCTGGAAAACCTGGAAATTGAAAGTGTTTTTATTCGATATCCCCAAGAGTTGCATGATGTGGATGGTCTCATTATTCCCGGCGGAGAATCAACGACCTTAACACACCTGATGCATAAAAATGATTTTTATAATACGATTAAAGAGTTTGCTAAAAGTAAACCGGTTTTAGGGACATGTGCAGGGTTGATCATGATGGCAAATAAAGTAGAGCATGCGCTTGTAGATCCATTGGGACTTATGGATATTGCAGTGGATCGCAATGCCTACGGCCGTCAAGTCCATTCATTTGTGGATGAGCTGCCCATTCGGCTTAATGGGCAAGAGGAAATAATATCTGCAACATTCATCCGCGCACCCAGAATTTCAAAAATAGGTAAGGATGTTGAAATTCTTGCCGAATACAACAATGAACCCTGTGCAGTAAAACAAGGCAAGCATATTGCCCTTTCTTTTCATCCAGAATTAAACGAAATAAATATTTTTCACAAATCAGCTTTCTGTAAAAATGAAGCAATAGAACAAAAGGAATCATTCTATGCAGCTTGAATTACTGCCCAATATAAAATCGCCTGCGGACATTCGGGATTTTGATTCCAAACAACTGCACCAGCTCTGCGATGAAGTACGGCGCTATACGATTGATGTGGTTACAAAAACAGGAGGTCACTTGGCGCCGACATTGGGTGTAGTTGAATTGACTGTGGCCCTCCACCATGTTTTCGATGCGCCCAAAGATAAAATAATTTGGGATGTCGGCCACCAGGGCTACGCCCATAAAATCCTCACCGGCCGGTTTGAAGAATTAAAAACGATTCGTCAATACAAAGGATTGAGTGGATTTCTCAAACGTACTGAAAGTGAATATGATGTATTTGGAGCCGGCCATGCTTCAACATCCATATCCGCAGCGTTGGGGATTGCCACCGCCCGTGATCATCATGGTGACAATTTTCGTGTTTGTGCTGTAATTGGCGATGGCGCTATGACGGGTGGATTGGCCTATGAAGGATTAAATAATACCGGGCACTTGCGCAAACAATTACTGGTCGTTTTGAATGATAACGAAATGTCCATTAGTCCCAATGTTGGTGCGATACGAACACATCTAACCCATATAATAACCAACCCACTTTATAACCGTGTACGGAATGAGATCTGGCGATTGACCGGTAGCTTGCCCAAAGGTAAGAAATTAACCAGGACATTCATTAAAAAGATCGAAGAGGGATTGAAAAATCTTATTGTACCGGGGATAATATTTGATGAACTTGGATTTCGTTATTTTGGTCCCATCGACGGCCATAATGTAGATGAACTTGTACATACCCTGGAAAATATTAAGGATATAAAAACGCCTGTTCTCCTCCACATAGTAACCAAAAAAGGAAAGGGAATGGATGTTGCTGAAAAAGATCCTGTTGGTTATCACGGTGTTAAGGCGATGCCTATACCCAGTACGAATGGTCAGCCGCAACCTGTTGTATCAGGACCACCACCTTTCCAGACTGTTTTTGGGCACTTGTCCCGTGAAGTCGCCAGGAATAATAAGGAAGTTGTGTGCATAACGGCAGCCATGCGGGAAGGGACAGGATTAGTTCCTTTTGAAAAAGAATTCCCGGAACGCTTTTATGATGTGGGTATTGCTGAAGGGCATGGAGTCACCTTTGCAGCCGGTTTGGCAGCGGAAGGGATGCGCCCCATATGTGCTATTTATTCCACATTTTTACAGCGTGCTTTTGACCACATTGTTCATGATGCAGCAATCCAGCATTTGCCGGTTATATTCTGTATGGACAGGGCCGGGATTGCCGGGGAAGACGGCCCCACCCATCACGGCACCCTGGATATTGCGTATTTAAGGTGCATCCAGGAAATGATCGTTGCAGCGCCGAAAAATGGTAATGATTTCCGAAACCTCCTTTACACTGCTCTGGATATTACGGATCGGCCGTTTGCTATTCGCTATCCCAAAGCAAGTTCAGTGGAATTTGATGTAGAAGGTCAGGCTGAATTACTGCCTATTGGCAGTTGGAAAATAGAAAAACAGGGTACAGAAGTTGTGATTCTAGCAGTTGGTTCCCTTGTGTATGATGCCCTCCGTGCAGCAGAGCAATTGGCAGCAAAAGGAATATCATGCGAAGTTGTTGATTGCCAGTTTATTAAACCTATGGATGACGCGTACCTGCAGACAGCAGTGGAAAAATTCAATGCTGTAATAACCATTGAGGAAGGCGTAGTTAAAGGTGGTTTTGGTGATGGTGTTGTTTCCTGGCTAGCTGAAAATGGATATAAGGGCAGCACCAAAAGACTGGGCTTACCGGATGCGTATGTTGAGCATGGTCCCCGAAACATATTGTTGCAGGAATTAGGTTTGGATGCGGATGGGTTAGTCTCTGCTGTGTCCAAGCTAATATCAACCAAAGCAGTATCTATTTGATTCAGTGAATTCAGTTTTACTTGCCCTCTTTGGCTTTTTAGTCTTCTTTTTGGGTTTTCGTTTTTATTCCACCTGGTTGAGTAAACGCATCTATGGACTTGACGTGGATATAAAAACTCCTGCCCACGAATTCCGCGACGATGTCGATTTTTTGCCTACTAAAAAACATATTCTCTTTGGTCACCATTTTACATCTATTGCAGGTGCAGCACCGATTATAGGGCCCTGCGTAGCGGCATACTGGGGTTGGCTACCGGCAATACTGTGGGTGGTGCTGGGGACTGTTTTTATGGGTACAGTCCATGATTTTGGCGCTTTGGTCATGAGCGTAAAAGAGAAGGGTAAAAGTATTGCCGATATTTCAGCTGGAATTATTAATGGCCGTGTGCGGGTGTTATTTCTCATTTTTGTTGTACTGTTGGTTTGGCTGGTACTGGCTGTTTTTGCTATGGCGATTGCTGATTTATTTGTAGCAATTCCTACTTCTGTACTGCCCATCAATATTGAAATTGTCCTGGCTGTAGGCGTTGGTTGGATGATCTATAAAAAAGGTGTGGATGCACTGTTGCCATCATTGCTCGCTCTTGGAATATTGTACTATTTTGTTTGGGTAGGGACGGAAACTCCAATAAGCTTTGAAACCATAGGTCTGACCAAATCCCAGGCAACAAACACGTGGGTTGTATTATTATTTTTGTATTCTGGAATTGCCAGTCTGCTCCCGGTGTGGCTCCTATTGCAACCGCGTGATTTTATCAACAGCCATCAGCTCATAGTTGGGCTTGCTTTGCTTTATTTGGGTGTGTTTGTTGCTCAACCGGTTATTGATGCACCAGCGTTGCGTCTAACGGCTGAAGGACCATCTTTATTTCCGTTGCTTTTTGTCACCATCGCTTGTGGTGCAATCAGCGGTTTTCACGGATTGGTGTCATCGGGAACTTCATCAAAACAACTGGATAAACTTGCTGATGCTCGTTTAGTGGGTTATGGAGGGATGATCGGCGAAGGAACACTGGCCCTGGCTTCAACCATTGCTGCTGTTGCCGGAATAACCTTGGTAACACAATGCTCTCTACCGGCAGTAGGACAAGTGGCTGATCTGAATTGGTCTGTATATTATGATTCCTGGGCTCATGCCAGCGGCAATAAAGCGGCAGCGTTTGTTTTGGGTGGCGGTGCTTTGATCGAATCCTTGGGTATTTCACCAGCTCTAGCCAAAACACTTATGGCTGTATTGGTCATTTCCTTTGCGGCAACAACATTGGATACGGCTACGCGTATTCAACGCTTTATTCTAGCAGAATTAGGCAGTGCATTAAAAATCACCATTTTAAAAAACAGGGTAGTCGCAACAATTACAGCCATTATTCCAGCTGTGCTATTGGTTTTTACCAATGTCGAAGATCCTGCAACGGGGGTAGTAAAGCAAACCGGTTGGGTTTTCTGGCCCATATTCGGCGCCAGCAATCAAATGCTGGCAGCGCTGACACTCATGGTTTTAACCCTTTATTTCTGGCAGCGCAAGAAACCAATACTACCCTTATTGATTCCCATGATATTTATTTTGCTGATAACAATTTCATCATTATTCATAAAGGCTGGACAATTTTTAGAATCAAACCTTTTCTTATTTGGGCTGGATATTTTACTGATCGTTTTAATTGGCTGGATGATTATTGAAGGTCTTTTAACTGTATTGCAGAAGACAAGGAAAGGTTGATTATTTTTTAAAATAGTCTGAATATTGCGGTAATTTCCAGACTCGCAGTACATCCATTATGAGCAAACAACTCGATTTATTCAATGACGCTGCTAATGCGTGGAAAGAAGAAGCGGCGGCAGCAAGTTCCAGGGATTATAATTTTGACACCTTGAGTGGAGAGTCCCTTGATCAGCTTTATTATCCTAAGGCTGATGAAAATAGTTATATGGATAAACTGGGTTTTCCGGGACAATTTCCCTATACCCGAGGTATCCACGCTAATATGTACCGCGGCAAATTGTGGACCATGCGCCAGTTCGCCGGTTTTGGTACTCCTGATGAAACGAATGAGCGCTATCATTATTTGTTGAATCACGGTCAAACAGGTTTGTCTGTTGCCTATGACATGCCCACGCTTATGGGCTATGATCCTGACCATCCTTATGCAGCTGGAGAAGTGGGTAAGTGCGGCGTAAGTGTTGCCTCCCTTAAAGATATGGAACGCTTGTTTAAGGATATCCATTTGGGCGATATCTCCGTTTCCCAGACGATCAATGGCCCGGCGGTTATTTTATTAGCTTTTTATATTGCTGTTGCAGAAAAACAGGGCGTTCCGCTGGAAAATCTGCGCGGTACACTGCAAAATGATATTCTCAAGGAATTCATCGCTCAAAAAGAATGGATCTTTCCTCCGGAACCTTCCATGCGTGTTATCACTGATATGATGACCTATTGCACTGCACATTTACCCAGATTCAATACCATTTCCATAAGCGGTTATCATATTCGTGAAGCAGGCTCAACCGCAGCTCAGGAATTGGCATTTACGCTTGCAGATGGATTTACATATGTTGAATACGGAATAAAGGCCGGCTTGGATGTGGATGATTTTGCACCACGGCTTTCTTTTTTCTTTAACTCGCACCTTGACTTTTTTGAAGAAATTGCAAAATATCGTGCAGCGCGTAGAATATGGGCCCGCCACATGAAGGAAAAGTATGGTGCCAAGGATCCACGATCATGGAAATTGCGCTTTCACACGCAGACGGCAGGTTGCTCTCTTACTGCACAGCAGCCTGAAATCAATATTGCCAGAACATCTTTCCAGGCTATGGCCGCCGTTCTGGGAGGGACCCAATCACTGCACACCAATTCCATGGATGAAACGCTTGCACTGCCATCAAGAAAAGCAGCAGAAATAGCCCTTCGGACCCAGCAGTTGATCGCCTTTGAGACTGGTGTGGCTAACGTGGCCGATCCCCTTGGCGGTTCATGGTTCGTGGAAGATTTGACGGACCGGTTGGAAAAAGAAGCAGAAGATTATTTTACCAAAATTGAAGAAATGGGCGGAGTGATACCAGCAATTGAAAAAAGTTTTTTCCAGCGTGAAATTGCCCACGCTGCCTCAGAATACCAGCGCAAGGTGGATGCGAAACGGCGTATTGTTGTGGGTGTAAATGAATTTGTTAAAGAAGATGAAGAAATTGAAATACCCATTTTGGAAATTGGTGAAGAAGCAAGTCAGAATCAAATCGATGTGTTGAATAAATTACGTTCTGAACGGGATGAAGATGCAGTTCAGCAAGCACTTTCAAAAATTCAGGATGCTTGTTCCGAGGGCACAAATTTAATGGAGCCGATTATTGCAGCTGCGAAAGTCTATACAACACTGGGTGAAATTGTTGTTTCACTAAAGGCAGAATTTGGTGAATGGCAGGAAGCAGCAGTGTTTTAAATGGTTACGAAAAATAAATTTTTCATCGCCATTTCCGGGGTTGCTGTTATTGTCGCTTTGTGGATCTGGTGGGCGTCAGTTAATCCAGACAGCGAGCAATCACTGGTGACATTTTTATCTGTGCAGCAACTCCTTGTTGAAGAACATACGGATCGTGTTCGGTTAGGCGGTCTGGTTGCTGAAGAATCAATAGAATTGGATGATACAAATTATTTGTCCTGTAATTTTGAATTGCAGGAAGGTACTGCAGTTTTACCCATCCACTTCGTTGGTGTCCGCCCGGATTTGTTCAAAGACGGCGTAGAAATAGTGGTTGAGGGGAAATATACAAACGGTATATTTGAAGCGGACATTTTGCAGACTAAATGCGCTTCCCGATATGAAGGTGATTTACGGGATGCTGATAGTTATAATTTAGACGAATTAGATACATGATACCTGTTATTGGCGGCTTAGTTCTCAATCTTGCCTTGGGCCTCGCTATCGTTGCCATCTGTTTACACATTCTATATTTACGTACTGGTGACGGCAGGTTATTTCTTTCCGGGCAAAGAGCTGCATTGGGTGTATCCCTCTTAAGCTTTTTTGCCACCTTCATCTTGGTCCAATTACTGATTAACAGCAATTTTGACGTGGATTATATTGCCCATTACACCAGCCAGGAGACACCCTTGATTTATAAATTCACAGCCTTGTGGGCGGGGCAGTCAGGATCATTATTATTCTGGCTTTTTATTTTATCAATTTATTCCGTAATTGCCATTCTCCAGAATCAGCGCTCTCATCTTAAACTGATGCCCTGGGTGATGACGGTGTTGGTGACCGTTCAATTATTTTTTCTGGTTCTTGTTAATTTTATAACCAATCCTTTTGCTCCCACAGAAGCAGATTTTGTTGTGGTCAATGGCTTAGGTTTGAACCCCTTACTGCAAAATGCCACCATGGCCATCCATCCGCCGATGTTGTATTTAGGTTATGTTGGTTTTACGGTTCCATTTGCGTTTTCAATTGCTGCCATGGCACAAAAAGAAATGAATGCCCTTTGGATGCGCACCGTGCGGCAATGGTTGCTTTTTGTGTGGCTCATGTTAAGTATCGGCATCATGCTCGGCGGCTGGTGGGCCTACCAGGAACTAGGCTGGGGTGGTTACTGGGCGTGGGATCCGGTTGAAAATGCATCTTTTATGCCCTGGCTCACGGGAACGGCACTGCTCCATTCCATCATGATTCAGGAAAAAAAGAATATGCTGAAAGTATGGAATATGGTCTTGATCATTATAACCTTTACACTTTGTATTTTTGGCACATTCTTAACCCGCAGCGGCATAATGTCGTCAGTACATTCATTCGCAGCTTCTTCCCTTGGGCCTGTTTTCCTAGGTTTTGTCTTCTTTATTATGGTGGCCTCATTCGGTATACTGTCCCAACGTATGAATTTGTTGCGCTCTGAAAAAAGAATTGAGTCATTTTCATCACGGGAAAGCGGTTTTTTATTTAATAACGTGGTATTCATTGTCATGTGTTTTGCCGTTTTATGGGGCACGCTTTTTCCGGTTATTTCAGAAGCAGTCAGGGGGACAAAGATTACAGTCGGGGCGCCGTTTTTCAACCAGATCAATATACCCATTGGTTTGGTGCTCTTGTGTTTAACAGGTGTAGGCCCTTTGTTAGTCTGGCGGAAAACATCAACGCAAAGTTTTATTCGTAATTTCACTGCACCCATCCTTGCCGGTTTAGCTACTGCGCTGGTCTTGTATATCATCAACATCAGGGGTTATGTCTTGATCTCGTTCAGCCTTGCTGTCTTTGTTATTACAACCATTTTCCTGGAATTTTTCCGGGGAGTTCGTTCCAGGATAACAGTGCATAGGGAAAACCCCTTGACTGCATTTTGGCGATTATTGCGCAAGAACCGCAGCCGTTACGGTGGTTATATCGTCCATGTGGGTATTGTTTTTATGTTTGTTGGTTTTACGGGGCATGCCTTTGACAGTGAAAAGGAGTTTGGACTCAAAACCGGTGAGTCAGAGCATTTAAGCGGCTATACATTTACCCTGTATAATATACGTGAAGAAGAACGACCTAACCATTATGCCTGGATTTCAGATGTGCAAGTTTCAGACCAGTTTGGGAAAAATATTGTTTTGCTGCAGCCGGAGAAACGCATTTATTTTCATCGCAGTCCTGACCCTGAACGCCGCCAGCCCCATAGTGAGCTTGACATTTATGCAACTATGAAACAGGATATTTATTCCATTTTTAACAGTATAGACCTGGAAAACAATGTAGCGTATTTAAAAATAATGATTAATCCGCTGGTAAACTGGGTATGGTTCGGCGGCTTTATATTCGTACTGGGTACTATTGTAGCAATGTGGCCCCCCAGAAAAGGAAAGTTATGATCAGTCTAGTGATAGCGTTCCTGCTATTTACAGTCTTGGCTGTTTTTGTTATCCAGCCCTTATTTCTTCGACAAAATCCAGAAATTGTGGATACTGAAAGCAATAATGCAGCATTAAAACAGCGCAAGAAGATTTTATACAGGCAGATTAAAGAACTGGAAATGGACCACCAACTTGGTAATATCCAGGATGATGATTATCGTCAGGCTAGAGATGATTTGAAAAATGAAGTTTCTACAATCCTCACTGTATTAAACAAATAAATTTGAGTTCTGCATTGCTGACCGTATCAAATATTTCCAAGTCTTTTCACTATAAGTCTGTTTTAAAAAATATCCATTTTTCATTATCTCCCGGCGAAACAATTGCCTTAATTGGCAAAAATGGCGCTGGAAAATCCACACTGTTGCGTATTCTGGCAAAAATTTCCACGCCGGAAAATGGACAAGTAGAATTTGAAAACAATAATATATTGACTGGCGTGGCAGCAAATCGACAGGGAATATATTACTGCGGCCATGCTCCCGGTTTTTATCCATCACTGACAGCAGGTCAGAATCTCAATTACATCAGTGCTTTCCATGGATGCAGCAATACAACCGAAAAAATTAGTTCAATATTGCAGGATTATCATTTATTTGATGCTATCGATGAACCTGTTAAAGTGTATTCCCAAGGCATGCTCCAGCGACTGAAACTGGCAATGATAGAATTAATCGATTGGTCGCTATTGTTGATTGATGAACCATTCAATAGTTTGGATATGGCTGGGCGGGAGTTTGTAAAAAACAAAATGCAGGCCTGGCAAAATGGTAAACGGTGTATATTGTTTGTAGATCATGACATTAAGCGAGCTCTGGAATTATCATCGCGAATACTTTTATTAGATAAGCATTCCATCGCCATGGATGAACCAACTTCATCCCCAAGTTTGGTGGTAAAAATAACAGAATTCATGGAATAAAATGTTCACAACACTCCTAAAAAAAGAACTCTTTGTTGAACTGCGTAATAAGGAAGTTGTTTTATCGATGCTGGCTTTTGGAATGAGTGTATTGTTGATTTATTCATTTTCATTGAGCGGCGATCCAAAAATAAATCATGAAATGGCTCCTGGCTTATTTTGGTCTATGGTGGTATTGAGTTCAACCTTGGGTCTGCACCGGTTGTTTGGCCAGGAAAAAGATTTTGATGCTTTTGCCAGTTTAATCGCGGCACCTATTGATAGGAGTACACTTTTTCTGGCAAAATGGGTGAGTGGAGTCATTTTTCTAACTATTACTGAATTTCTCATTATATTACCATTTTTCTTATTTTTGGGGCTTTCCTGGCCTGTATCACATTTTCAGGGGATTGGAATAGTATTGCTTGGCAACATGGGGATTGTGGCTGTTGGCGTTATTATTTCCGGGCTGGCCATGAGGGCCAAAATGAGCGCTGTATTGTTGCCGGTTTTATTATTTCCACTGATTACTCCGTTGCTCATTGCCAGCGTCAAAGCGACGACTGGATGGTATCATGTTATCCCTTTCAGTCATTGGCAATTTTGGGTGCTGATCATGGTCACCTATGTTGTAATATTCGGTCTTGCGGGATATATCTTTTTTGATCATATAACAGAAGAATAATGTCATTTCTTTTTCAAGATCGCCTGACGCGTAGCTTACTCATCATAACGGTCATTTTAATGGCGCTGAATCTTTATACCATTTTCGTGATTACACCTATGGTTCCAGAACAGCATTGGGCCCAAAAGATTTTTTACGTCCACGTGCCCATTGCCTGGACAGGTTTTTTGTCTTATTTTATTGTTATGGTGGCCGGGATTTTGTTCCTTGTTAAAAAAGAATCTCGCTGGGATCGCGTCGGCTTGGCAGCAGCCGAGATTGGTACGCTATTTGTAATTCTAGTGCTGATTACTGGCCCGATTTGGGCAACTCCCATATGGGGCAGGCCTTGGATCTGGGAACCGCGATTGACAACAACATTAATCCTTTTCCTGATTTATGTAGGTTATTTTATGCTGCGGAAATTTGGCGGCCACCCGGAAAGAGTGGCCCGCTATGCAGCTGTTTTGGGTATACTGGCATTTATTGACGTACCGCTCATTTTTTATTCCGTCAAATTTTGGGCACCCCAGTTTCAATTGCATCCCCAAGTGGAAATGGTACAGCAGCCTACTGGTATTATAAATCCCTTCTTTTTTTCATTATCCACTTTTACATTTTTATTTATACTCATGTTGCGTTTACGAGTAAGAATTCTGAATTTCCAATATCAAATAAAGTCAAATAATGTATAGCTTTTTAGGTTACTGCCTCGCCGCATATCTTATCGTTTTTATCACACTGATTGCTTGGTTTGTAGCTCAACTTAAAATTGAAAAAGAATTAAAAAACATTTTAAACATTAAGGAAAAACAAGCATGAAGCGTAAAATAGTTCACGTTATTGGTACTGGTACCATCGGTGAACCACTCATTGGCTTGCTGACAGACTATAAAAGTCATCTGGGTATTAATGAAGTAACCTTTCATAAAAATACCCCTTTGATGAGTGACAGGTCAAAGGTGTTTGACCTCCAGCGCAGGGGTGCCCGTTTGGCCGTCAATGCAGACCGTTTTCAGGATTTCAAGGATTTGGGTATGGATCCGGATTTTGAAACAGAAGATGCCATTAAACGGTCTTCAGTAGTTATTGATTGTACTCCAAAAGGCATCGGTCACAAGAATAAAGAAAATTACTACCAAAAATTTACCGGGAAGGTCAAAGGATTTCTGGCTCAAGGCAGTGAGAATGGATTTGGCAAAAAATATGCCCGTGGTATCAATGATGATGTCATAACCGCCGATGATCAATTCGTACAGATTGTTTCCTGCAATACACATAATCTTTCATGTATAACCAATACGCTGGCGCTGCAAGGGAATGCACCGGATAATTTGATTGAGGGTACGTTTGTCTGTATTCGCCGGGCAAATGATATCAGCCAGCCAGGGGGATTTATTCCGTCACCCCAGGTCGGCGGCCATAATTCAAAAAAATATGGTTCACACCACGCCGAAGACGCCGCTGATCTATTCAGTACCAAAAATCTTGATTTGAACCTTTTTTCATCTGCCATGAAGAATAACAGCCAGTATATGCATATTCTTTGGTTCAACCTGAAAGTGAAGGAACCCACAACATTGCAAACAGTGAAAGATAAGCTGCGTGCGAATCCATTGGTAGCTATGACGCAAAAGGACATGACCAGTACGGTGTTTTCATTTGGGAGGGATCATGGCCACTATGGTCGCATTTTGAACCAAACAGTCATAGTGGAGCAAACATTAAATGTTCGTAATGAGCACGAAATAACAGGTTTCTGTTTTACTCCGCAGGATGGCAATTCCATTTTGAGCAGTATTACAGCTGCCGAACGATTTTTATTTCCCCACGCGTTTGATGATAAAATTCAATGCCTGGCGGAACTTTTTTATTCTGATATTTGAGTATAGAAGTTCATTCGGTCGTTACTGGACCGTTTCAAGAAAATTCACATTTAGTTATTGATTCAAAATCTCGTAAGGGAGTTTGTATAGATCCAGGAGACGAAGCCCCTTTGATCATTAATATGATTACAACTAATGAATGTACACCATTAGCAATTGTTAATACACATGCTCATTTTGATCACATAGGAGCTATAACCGCACTCCAAAGAGAGTATTCTATTCCATTTTATCTGCATAAAAATGAAGAGATGATTCTTGATACATATATAGAAACCAGCCGCTTCTTTAATTTGCCTGTGGATAAAACCCCAATAGTGGATCACTGGATCGAAGATGAAGCCACTTTGGAGTTTGGAAATCTATCATTTAAAACCATGTTTACACCTGGACATACTCCAGGAGGTTCAACATTTATCGTTGGTGATCATGTTTTTGTGGGCGATACTTTATTTAAAGGTTCAGTAGGACGAACTGATCTGCCAGGTGGAAGCTGGGAAATTTTACAAAGGTCACTGCTAATCATAATGAGAGAAATACCAAAAAAGTATATTTTCCATTCAGGCCATGGACCGATTACAACACTTGCTGATGAGATGAAAGAAAACCCCTTTTTAATTTCACTAATAAACCGAGTAAATTAGCGGTTAGCATGATAAATAAATGGTCATGGGTTAATATCATTAGACTGACTAAATGAAGATATCAGAAAAAATAGCAAATTATAAAGCTCTAGGTAAAACGTTTTACAGTTTTGAGTTTTTTCCACCAAAAACAGATTTTGGACTGGATAACCTATATAGTAGGATTGATAGGATGGCATCATTTCAACCAGCCTATATCGATATTACCTGGGGCTCAGGAGGGTCCACCGCTGATAAAACTCTGGAAATAAGTAAAACAATTAATAAATATTTTGGATTGGAAGTTATGATGCATCTTACCTGTACAAATATGCAAGTGTCATCAATCAAAAAGGTACTTATAGAAGCGGAAAAAAATGGTCTATCCAATATATTAGCTCTAAGAGGAGATCCTCCAGAAGGATCCTCTACTTGGGATCAGCATGAAGATGGATTTCGCTATAGCGTTGATCTTGTCCGATATATTAGAAAAGAGTTTGGGAACCACTTTTGCTTAGGTGTTGGCGGTTACCCAGAATGCCATCATGAACAAAGTGATCTTGATGCTGATATATCTTTTCTAAAGGAAAAAGTAGATGCAGGATCGGACATTGTAGTGACACAACTATTTTATGATGTTGATAAATTTCTTTTCTTTAGAGATAAATGTATTAAAGCAGGTATAAAAGTACCAATAATCCCCGGGATCATGCCTATACATAACTATGCCAGGTTTATAAAATTTACTCAATTTTGTCAGGTTAGTATTCCTGACTCCGTCACTGCCCAATTGGAACCTATAAAGTATGATGATTCCAGTGTGATTAATTATGGCATTGATCAGGCGACGGCAATGTGTCAAAAACTAATTGAAAATGGTGTGCCTGGTTTACATTTTTATACACTGAATCTGGAACATTCTGTTTCAGCAATATTACAGTCGCTTGGTTTTGTTTCATCCCCAGGTACCCTTAAGGAATTGCCGTGGCGGCAATCAACATCAGATGATAGGAAAACAAGTGAAGATGTACGCCCAATATATTGGAGTAATAGACCTGTAAGCTATTTAACGCGCACAGAAATCTGGGATGATTTTCCTAATGGTCGATGGGGTGATATAGAAAGTCCAACTTTTGGTGAACTTAACCAGTATCATGCTATTAGAGCAGGTTCAAAGAGTGACAAAATTAGAGCCAAAAGAAAAAGGATGTGGGGAGAGCCGAAATCTATCAAAGATATAACTGATGTTTTTGTGTCATTCTGTAAAGCGAAGATAAATAGTTTACCATGGTGTGAAATACCACTGGCACTAGAGAGTAAACTAATTTCTGAAGATTTACTTAAACTCAATGAGATGGGATATTTTACTATAAACTCTCAGCCTAAAATAAATGGCGTACCATCGGAAGATGCTGAAGTTGGCTGGGGTGGACCAGGTGGCAGAGTTTATCAAAAAGCTTATCTGGAGTTTTTTACATCAAAGGATAAATTAGATAAGTTGCTAAAAAGCATAGGTTCAAAAGAAAATATTTCCTATCAAGCCATCAACATTAGTGGTGATTTAATTACAAATTTACCAGAAAATAATGTGACTGCCGTGACGTGGGGTGTTTTCCCTGATAAGGAACTAATGCAACCTACCATTGTAGATACGCGATCATTTTTAATCTGGAAGGATGAAGCATTCAGCTTGTGGATGAATGATTGGGCTTCAATATACGAAGCGAAATCTGAATCATATGAACTTATAAAAGAAATATATGACACCTATTACTTAGTTAATGTTGTTGATAATGATTTTGTTGATGGTGATATACTGAAACAAATTATCAAATCATGAAAAATCCTAAATTAAACCAGTTTGAAAAATCACTAGTTGGGCATTTATGCTCCCAGAGCCGTATTAAATCCGATCAGCGAGTAATAATTGCAGTTTCTGGCGGAAAGGATTCTATGGCTTTGCTGCATTCCATGGATAAAACTGCCCATAGGTTAAACATAGCAATTGATGCCGTACATGTGAATCATCATCTACGAGACGATTCCTATGAAGATCAAGCATTAGTAGAGAAAACTTGTACTAAACTCAAAATTAATCTAATAATTGATCATTTGGATCCGGCTACCAAGTTAAAGGGTGAAAGTTTAGAGATGTGGGCAAGAACACGTAGGTATCGATCACTGGAACGCATCCGTAAAGAAATTAATGCAGATTGGATTTTTACTGCTCACCACGGCAATGATCAAATTGAAACAATTCTTTTACATCTATCACAAGGAACTGGAATAAGTGGATTCAGAGGTATTCATGATATTCAAGGCCACATTTTACGCCCTTTGCTTGGTTTTTCTCGTGTTGATATAAACGAATATGCTGATGAAGTGGATATATCGTGGGTAGATGATAGCTCAAATGCGGATGAAACAATTCCACGAAATTATCTACGACGAAATATTGTCAAGTTATGGGAAAAATCAGATTCCAATTTAGTCAAGGCCTTCCAAGAAGTTAGTGAACATGCTAAGGATGCAAATGAAGCACTACAATTCGCAGCAAACATATTTATACCCAATATCATAAAACAAAAGACTAGAGTATCAATCATATTGGATGAAGTTCGATTACTCGCAATACCACCTCTACTGCGTATAATTTTGTTACGCGAATTAATGGATTCTGCTGAACCTTGGAGACGATTCGTCTACAGTGGTTTAAAAAGGTTTTTTAAGAGCGCTGACACTGGACAGATTTACCAATTGCCAGACGAGTGGCAGATACTTAAAGATCGTAAACAATTCATATTAACGAGAAAAAACTCGCGTAGGAGAAAACCTATCACAGTGTCTCCTAGAATTAAAATTGAAACAGATGATTTTATTTTTACATGGAAAACAGATTGTATAGGAAAATCATTTAGCTCTGATCGGGAAACAGAAATTATTGACGCAAATAAAATTAATCAAACAATGAAATTACGGCCTTGGGAACCTGGTGATAGATTTCATCCGTTTGGTATGAACGGAACAAAAAAAATCAGTGATTATCTTATAGATGAAAAAGTAGATCGATATACCAAAGATAATCAGTGGGTATTGGTAAATAGGGAATCAATAATTTGGGTTTGTGGTCGAAGAATTAGTGATGAAGTAAAAGTCACTCCTGAAACTACTCAATTTGCGGAACTTTCATTTCATCATATTGTAGGGTAAGCATGCATTTCCACGGTTATGAATTGAGTCCTGTCATTTCTGATAAAGATATTCAGAAAAAAATAAGCGAGATTGCAGAGGACCTGTCAAACAGATTTAACGATGAAGTCCCAATTCTAATCGGTATCCTGAATGGCAGTTTCATTTTTATGGCTGATCTGATCCGTTCCTTGGATATTGACTGTGAGATGGATTTTATTAAACTGGCCAGCTATAAAGGGGATAAATCCACGGGAACAGTCCGCCTGCTTAAGGATATTTCCGCAGATATAACCGGCAGGCACGTCGTCATCGTGGAAGATATCATCGATTCTGGACTAACTATTAAATTCATTAAAGACAGGATGCAGAAAGCAGGCCCGGAATCATTGACAATTGTAACATTATTATTAAAGCCGGATGTGGCAAACCTTGATTTTCCTATTGATATCGTAGGGTTTGAAATTGCACCTGATTTTGTTGTAGGATACGGGTTGGATTATGACCAGAAAATGCGCCATTTACCGGCCATTTACCGCATAGAAGAGGAATAAAATGTTTTTCGAGAACAAATCGTCGAAAATGGAGGGCAAAAAGAATCCTGATTCCCGCAACAGCCAACAGGCTCCGCGGGGGAACAAGGATAAAAAAACAAATAACGAATTCCAGTGGAAACGCGCCGGGAAGACATCACTGATTTGGGTAATGATTCTTATGCTGGCCATATTCATGTCTGGATTGCTCACATCTGATGATCAATCAGTTGAAATCCAGTATTTTCAATATCGTGAATATTTGGAGTCTCGACAGATCCAAAGCGCTGATATAATAGAAGATGTTTTTTACGGGGAATTTTCAACACCCCAATCCATCCAGGCAGATGTAACGGTTATCGAAAACGTCTCCAAATTTCACGTTATTTTACCTTTCGTGGACAGGGATGTTATGGCGGAGTGGGATACTTACGGCGTCAATTACAGTTTTAAGGCCAAGTCCATAGACTGGACCGGTTATTTCCTCAATATGCTGCCCTGGTTGCTGCTTATTGGCATCTGGATCTTTTTTATCCGCCGAATGCAAGGCGGCGGCGGCGGTATGCGTGGTATTTTCAATTTTGGTAAGAGCCGGGCCAAGATCTGGACGTCGGATATGCCCAAGGTAACCTTTGACGATGTAGCCGGATGTGTAGAAGCTAAGGAAGAATTAAAGGAAGTCATCGATTTTCTGAAAAAACCAAAGCGCTTTCAAAAGTTAGGCGCCAAGATTCCCAAGGGCGCTCTGTTAGTTGGCACTCCCGGTACAGGTAAAACACTCTTAGCACGGGCAGTCGCCGGTGAAGCAGACGTACCGTTTTTCAGTTTAAGTGGTGCTGAATTTGTGGAAATGTTCGTCGGTGTGGGTGCATCACGTGTCAGAGATCTATTCGAACAGGGGAAGAAAAATACACCCTGTATTGTGTTTATTGATGAATTGGATGCTGTCGGCCGTCAACGTGGTGCAGGGCTTGGGGGCGGACATGATGAACGTGAACAGACACTGAATCAATTATTAGTAGAAATGGACGGCTTTGATTCTAATCAAATGGTCATAGTATTGGCGGCAACAAATAGACCGGATGTCCTTGATCCGGCACTGCTGCGCCCCGGCCGTTTTGACCGACAGATCGTCGTGGATGTTCCTGATATTAAAGGTCGATTAGGAATATTAAAGGTCCATACTAAAAAAATTGTATTAAATAAACGCAAAATGAATCTGGAAGAATTAGCCCGCGGGACGCCCGGTTTGGTAGGAGCTGACTTGGCGAATCTTGTAAACGAAGCTGCGCTCCTGGCAGCTAGGAAACGCAAGAAGTCCGTAGATATGGATGACTTTGAAGAAGCCAAGGATAAGGTGATGATGGGTATCCAGCGCAAGAGTGTGATTCTATCTGATGAGGAGAAAAAGGTTACTGCCTACCATGAATCCGGGCATACTCTGGTGGCAACCATGACTCCCGGCGCCGACCCTATCCATAAGGTTACAATCATTCCCCGGGGACAGGCCCTTGGTGTGACTGCACAATTGCCTATAGATGAAAAACATAATTATTCCCGTGATTATATTGAGGGTCGGCTGGCCATTCTCCTGGGCGGCCGTGCAGCGGAACAGCTCATTTTTAATGAACTGACAACCGGTGCCGGCGATGACATTGAAAAAGCAACCGCCATTGCCAGAAAAATGGTCTGCGAATGGGGTATGAGCGATGTAATAGGACCCATGACCTTTGGCAAAAAGAATGAAGAAGTTTTTCTTGGACGTGAAATCCAAAGCCACCGAGATTTCAGCGAATCCACCGCACGGATGATTGATGAAGAAGTTGTGCGTATTATTCGCAAGGCACAGCGGGCGGCTGCCAAATTGCTGGAAGATAATATTGCCATTCTACATACCATGGCAGAGGGGTTGTTGAAATATGAAACGCTGGACAGCAAGGATATCAGCCGCATTCTTGATGGCAAAAAACTGACACGTTCTAAGAATGGCCGGCAGCGCAAAAGACGTCCCCGGCGGCGCAAGAAACCGCAGGCCCAACAAGCAAAAAAAGCAGAACAACCTGCGGATCAGACAGATTCACCTTCTAAACCACCCGCAGGATAAGTCAAATTAAAACACCTGTTATCCCAAGTGACAGGGTTAGAAATGTCTAATTAGACTCATGTCACTGCCTCCTAATTGGAAAAATATACACAACCCTAATACACCAACCTTGATTATGGGTGTATTGAATGTTACCACTGATTCTTTCAGCGATGGCGGCCTGTTCATCCATACTCAAACAGCCATTGAGCATGCCTTGGCCATGGAGGAGGAAGGCGCGGACATTATCGATATTGGCGGTGAATCCACACGACCGAGGGCAGAACCGGTTGAAGTTGAAGAGGAACTGCAGAGAGTACTCCCAGTAATTGACGGAATACGCCAGCGATCGGACATTTGCATTTCCATTGATTCCTACAAAGCTGTTGTTGTTGTACAAGCCTTGGATGCCGGGGCGGATATCATAAATGACATCAGCGGGTTGCAGTTTGACCAGGAAATGGTGGATGTTGTAAAAAAACACAGCGTACCAGTGGTAATTATGCATATTAAGGGAACACCAAGAGATATGCAGCAGGATCCCCACTATGACAATCTCATGCAGGAAATAGTTGCATATTTTCAGGAACGTGTGGAGTTTTGCCTCCAGCATGGGCTTAAAAAGGAAAATATCATCCTCGATCCGGGCATCGGTTTTGGAAAACGTATACAGGATAATTTTGAATTGCTGCACGAATTGAAACAGATCACTGACATTGGCTACCCGGTTTTATCGGGGCCTTCCAGGAAATCGTTTATCGGGCTTACCTTGGACCTTCCGGTGGAGGAAAGGGTAGAAGGCACGGCTGCGGCAGTGACAGCTTCCATTCTAAACGGTGTTAAAATTGTCCGAGTCCATGATGTTAAAGAAATGAAGCGCGTAGCAACCATCGCTGATCACATTCGAGGAAAAGCATAATGGACCTTTTCAAGATCGGCTTTCTCACGGTTACATTGATCGATGTCATTGATCTTATTTTGGTCAGCTGGCTTTTTTATAAGATCTATCAATACTTCCGAGAAACGCGCGCCGGGCAAATGCTTGTTGGGCTCATCATTCTTTTGATCGCCTCCTTTCTATTCAACGCCATCGGATTCAGCGCATCATCGTGGCTGGTGAATCAATTCCAGACGGTGTGGGTCGTGGCGTTTGTGATCCTGTTCCAACCGGAACTCCGCCGTTTGCTTATATATGTGGGACAAACCCGTTTTTTTCAGACCATCTTTCGCATGGGCACGTCCAAATCCATTGAAGAAATGGTGAACGCCATCAACCAATTAATTGAAAAAAAATGGGGCGCGCTCATTGTCATCCAGCGCGAAACGGGTATGCGCGCCTATAAAGAAGCCGGAACACAGCTCAAGGCGGAAGTATCGGCGCCGCTGTTATTATCCATTTTTAATCCCAAGTCACCCCTTCATGACGGCGCCGTGATCATGCAGAATGAGATCATTGAATCAGCTTCGTGTATCCTGCCGTTGACTGAAAGTACCATGGTGGACCCGGCCATGGGAACCCGGCATCGCGCTGCGTTGGGCATCACCGAAGAAACGGACGCAATCGCTATCGTCATTTCTGAAGAGAACCAGCGCATTTCGGTGGCGGATAACGGGCGCTTTGTGAATATCGGTATGGATGAGATGGAACTGCGGCGCTACTTGAATGAAGAGTTATTCATTTCCTCTGGGGATTAATGCATTCTAACACAAGTGCAACATGGATATATGCCTTGGGTAGTGTATTTTTTTAGTCAGTCTGGTTTCTCCAGCGGGGACTAGTTAACCGGCGAACATGAGGCTGTTTGGAATGCATTTATTTTCCCACTGGGGTGTATTTTGTGCATATGCAGAATGGAGAGTCTGTGGAGCATCAGAAAGTAATTCTATTGAAACGATATTTGCAGATTAACTCTCTGGTTAATCATCTTAAATTAAATCATGGAATTGACAGACTTAAAAGACCGCTACGCTTCAGCAGAAGCTAAGCACCACGAATTGCGGAGGCATCTTTGACCTGGAGACCAGGGAAACAGAAGTAGAAAAACTACGCCAGAAGTCAGGGGCTCCAGATTTCTGGAATGATAACGCTGCCGCACAGGCCATCCTTAAAAAAATATCCATTATAGAAAAAGAACTCACCCTGTGGTCCGATCTGGAAAAACGTCAAGGTGACGTGGAGGTACTGCTGGAGTTCGCTGAAAGCGGTGATGCAGAATTGGAGGAAGTAAACGAAGAACTAAAGTCTTATACACAAATCATCGAAGAGGTAGAACTACAAATGATTCTTGGTGATGAGCATGATGCACAAGATGCCATAGTGACCATCCATCCCGGTGCCGGCGGCACCGAGAGCCAGGACTGGGCGGAAATGCTCTACCGTATGTATACCCGCTGGGTGGAACAGAAAGGGTTTAAAAAAGATGTGATGGATTATCAGCCCGGCGATGAAGCAGGCTTAAAAGATGTAACTATGGAAGTAAAAGGTGATTTTGCCTATGGATTATTAAAAGCGGAAGCGGGCATCCACCGCCTGGTACGTATTTCGCCCTTCGATTCTAACAGTCGTCGCCATACTTCCTTTGCGTCGGTGTTTGTGTATCCCTCCAGTGATGAAGAGATTGAAATCGAAATTGATCAAAACGAATTACGTATTGATACATACCGTGCCAGCGGAGCCGGGGGACAACACGTAAATAAAACAGATTCCGCCATACGAATTACGCATATTTCATCAGGTATTGTTGTGCAATGCCAGAATGAACGTTCACAACACAAAAATAAAGCAACGGCAATGAAAGTGTTAAAAGCGCGTCTCTATAAATTGGAAGTTGAAAAGCAAAAAGAAGACAATCAGGAATTAGAAGATAGTAAAATGGATATCGGTTGGGGAAGCCAGATCCGGTCTTATGTATTCCATCCCTACAATATGGTGAAAGATCATCGCACAAAAGAAGAAACAGGAAATATTTCGGCTGTCATGGACGGTGCTCTTGATAATTTCATCCGAGCGTTTTTGATGAGTAAGTTGAAGTAATTTATTAAAAATACTCAAAATAAAAAAAACCCCTCTTTTCGAGGGGTTTTTTTTGGAATATCTAAAAGGTTGAAATTATTCCATAAGATTCCCATCCGCATCGAGTAGAATGGGATCACCGAAACCTAGGGATTTCAGTCCATCAAGTTGCGTAGCTGCATCGCCCACAATCAAATAAATCATTTCATTTGGACGTATAAGCTTCCGTGCTAATTCGTTGTGGCTTTCTACGGTCATATCCCTAACTATTTCTTCCTGGTCCTTGATGTAGTCAAAAGGAAAGCCATAAGTGGCAATATTACTAATCATTCCGCGCAAGGATCCCAGGGTTTCAAAGCGTCGAGCATTGGATTTCAATAAAACATTCTTGGTAAAATCCAGATCTTCTTCAGCAATTGGTTCATGATAGGCTGTCATTAAATTTTTAAAGATATTGACGGACTCCTCGGTTGTATTTGACCGTACACCGGAAGAAGCAGTGAATTTTCCGGGGAATTTTGAACCGCTGAATCTTGTACGAGCCCCATAAGTAAACCCTTTTTCCTCACGGAGCACCAAATTAACATCACCGCTGAAATTTCCACCCAGTTTCATATTCATCACTGTTGCAGGGAAGTAGTCTGGATCGGTCAGGGCTAACCCCAAATATCCGATACGAATTTCAGATTGCTTGGCATTGGGAACATCAACGAAATATACTTTTGCATGCTTATCGGGTAATGGTAACTCATATTCAGGAAAAGCCACATTGTTGGCTGACCACTTGACCACCAGCCTGTCAAATGCTTTTACAGCCACACTGCGGTTTATATCACCCACAATGCTGATGGTAGCCAAGTCAGCTGAAAAATTGGTGCTGTAAAAATTTTTCAAATCATCCAGTATTATAGATTCCACCGATTCAACTGTTCCTAGTGTTGAGTTGGCTAGAATATGATCGCCGTAAATCAATTTATCATAGACGTTTGATGCGATAGCCGAAGGCACAGCTGCCCGGCGTTTTATGGATTCAGCTGTCTCTCTTTTGATGCGATCAAATTCTGTTTCATCCCAGCGAGGTTCAAATAGGATTTCTTCGACTAATGCAAGTGTCGCATCAAAATTCCGTTTTAATGTTGTGACTTCAACTCCAATTGATTGTGTGCCCGTATACATGCGGATGGAAGATCCAAGGGCATCAATAGCTTCTTCAAGTTCAATAGGAGTTTTATTGGCAGTCCCCTCCATCATCATATCCGAAATCAAGTTTGCGACACCAACCTTATTGGGATCATCCAACAACATACCGCCGTCAATCTGTATACCAAAATTGATCAAAGGTAGTTCATCATGCTTTGAGCCGTAAAGTGCCACGCCCTTGCTGTATTTATGCCGCCAAATGGTAGGCAGGTTCAATCGAGGTTGGGGACCATCCACTGGTTCGATTGATCTGTCAAAGGTGGAAGTTATTTCTTCTACATTCATCCCGCCCGTACCGGCCTCCTTGGCTACATTTTCTACAATTTCTTCCTCCACAACAGGGAAAAGAACCGACCCCTCGGCAACCAATTCAACTTTCCCTTTCGGTACAAAGCTGGTCAGGACATAATTCCGGCCTTTGACATATGTTTCATACACCCGGTTGATATCATCCATGTTCACATCAAGGACTTTTTGCAGTTCAACTGAAAGAGCGTCAGGCGAGCCGTAGTATTCATTATAATATGCCAGCTGGAAGCCTTTACCCAATACAGAAGAAATGCCTCCGTAAAAACCGGTTTCATATTTGGCTTTTAGCCTTTCCAGGTCTGCTGCTGTAAAGCCATCACTTTCAAAGCGTGCAAATGCTTCATGGACAGCAGATTCAACATCTGTAAGATTGGTTTCCGGGAAACCTGTCACAACAATATTAAACGTTCCCGCAATCTCCCGTGTACCACTGTAGGAAAAGAAGTTTGGTGCCAGTTTCTTTTCTTCTACAATTACTTTATAAAGGGGTGCTTTTTTCCCGTCCCCTAAAAGTTGGCTCATTAATTCCAGGGCAGACGCATCAGCGTGTTTTCCATCGACAGTTGGAAACGCCATTGTTAAGCGTGGTGAACTGGCGAAATTATCTTCGTGGTAGACTTTTCTGGTTTCATCAAGTTGTACTGGAATAGGTTCCGGGTCACCATTATCAGGCCCGGAATTTATTTCACCAAAATATTTCTCAACTAACTTTTTGACCTCTCCTTTTTTGATATCACCAGCGATGACCATGGTGGCATTATTAGGGCCGTACCATTTTTCGTAAAAATCGCGGACGTCCTGCAGTGTGGCATTTTGCAGGTCTTCCAATTCGCCGATGGTTGTCCAGTTATAAGGATGATCTTCAGGATACATATTTTTTATGAGCACATAATCATTATGCCCATAAGGGCGGTTATCCACGCGCTGGCGTTTTTCATTTTGAACAACTTCCTGCTGGTTTTCAAAAACAGCTTGGGTCACCGTTGGCAGGAGCCAGCCCATACGGTCAGATTCCATCCACAGTACTGTTTCCAATGCATTTTCGGGTACCACTTCAAAATAGACAGTACCATCCTTGTTGGTGCCGCCATTGAGCGTCCCGCCGACATTTTGAATCTTTTTGAAGAATTGATCCTGGCCTACATGTCGCGATTCCTGGAAGAGCATGTGTTCAAACAAATGGGCGAAGCCTGTGCGCCCGGGAGTTTCGCGATTGGAACCAACGTGATATTGAATCGCAACACCGACGATGGGATCTGATTTATCCTCGTGGAGGATGACGGTTAAGCCATTATCCAGGGTATATTTTTCATACTCGATGGTAAATGGTGTATTGGTATTCTGGTTGCAGCCAATGATAAAAATGGACGCAAGAATGCCGATCATGAATGATTTTTTAAACATGGAAATCTCCTGATAACAAATTGATTTATTACATTACAAAAAACATAAAATCATGTTTTCTATAACCCCGAAAATTACATTAAATTGTTATGCTTACATATAAAATTTCTACCAAAATTCGACTATATTTTATTAAGTGCACAAATTTAAAAGAGTATGAAAAAGAATCATTTAGGCACAGCCGATGATGTATTTAAATTAGCTCACTGCAATCTATAAATATATCCGTGTCAGAAGAACATAAGAGCTTAAACGATATTATACGATTCCGCCAGGAAAAGCTGGGCACCCTACAGGAAAGGGGTATAAACCCTTATCCCCATAATTATAACCCAACCCATACAAGTGATGAGGTTTTGACGAATTATGATGAATTGGAAGAAAAAGATGTAACTGTTGCCGGTCGTATTATGGCCCTGCGCAAGATGGGTAAAGCGTCCTTTTTTCATATACAGGACATGGGCGGCCGTATTCAAATTTATATGAAACGGGACGATGTAGGGGCAGATACTTATGCCAACTTCAAGCTGATGGATATTGGTGACATTGTTGGTGTAATGGGTTTTCCTTTCACCACCAAAATGGGTGAAAAATCTATCCATGCAAAAGAATTTACCGTTTTGGCAAAAAGCATTAGGCCTTTGCCGGTTGTAAAGGAAAAAGACGGCGCAACATTCGATGCCTTTGAAGATAAGGAATTACGATATCGCAACCGCCACCTGGATCTCATCGTCAATCCAGAAGTCCGTGAAGTTTTTGTAAAGCGAGCTAAGATTATTTCCTCCATACGCCAGTATTTGGATAATATGGATTTCCTGGAAGTAGAAACACCGGTACTGCAGCCCTTGTACGGCGGTGCCAATGCCCGTCCCTTTACCACTCATCATAACGCCTTAAATCAGCAACTCTACCTGCGTATTGCTGATGAATTGTATCTAAAGCGCCTGATTGTGGGCGGTATGGACCGTGTCTATGAAATATCGAAGGATTTTCGTAATGAAGGCATGGATAAAAATCATAACCCCGAATTCACCATGCTGGAATTCTACTGGGCCTACGCCGATTATGAAAACAATATGGAGTTGGTGGAAGACATGATCCGCAAGGCCGCTGAAGCAGTCGGCGCTATCAAAGTGACATGGCATGATAATGAGATTGACCTGTCCAAGACTTTTGCCCGCCAGCCCATTTTGGAATTATTGAAAGAAGCTACAGGAGAAGATTTGGGTTCAGCAGCTGATAATAAAATGAAAAAGGTCTGCAAATCCCATAACATTGATGTTGAAGACAATGCCAACTACGGCCAGATGCTCGATGAACTCTTGGATGTATTGGTTATACCTAACCTGATTCAACCCACATTTGTAACGGATTATCCCAAAGCCATTTCACCACTGGCCAAAGCACATCGCAATGGTGATCCAAATTTGGTCGAACGCTATGAATTATTCATTGGCGGTGCGGAATTTGCCAATTCCTTTACAGAATTGAATGATCCTGTAGATCAAAGGGAACGTTTAGAAGCTCAAGCATTACTACGTGAAAAAGGTGATGAAGCAGCCCAACCAGTTGACGAAAATTTCATCCAAGCCGTGGAATGCGGCATGCCGCCCACCGGTGGTGTTGGCTTGGGAATTGACCGCCTCACCATGCTCCTGACCGAACAGCACACCATTAAGGATGTGATTCTATTTCCCGCCATGCGGACCGTCGATGAATGAAGACAGCGCTGCGCATTGCCTTTCGCCATTTAGGATTTAAACACCAGGGCAGTTTTACATCGTTTGCCAGCATCGCCGCCATGGTGGGTTTGGGTCTGGGTGTGTGTGCATTGGTTCTGACTTCTTCAGTGCTCAATGGTTTTGAAGAAACTATTTCAAAAAAAATTGCAGGTTTTGATGGACATATTCGCGTCCAACATTTCTTATTCAAACCGCTGGAACCATTTCAATCCAAACTTGACAGTATTCTAACTGCAAATGATGTTTCCTTTGCGAGTACTGCTTTTATCCAGGAAGCTGCCTTGGTTCGCAAAGGCCGCAAAGCGGAAGGTGTATTAATTATTGGCCATGATGAGCATAACCTGCCAAAAAGTATCCATCGGATGATGCGTAAAGGGTCCGCTAATTTAAGTGAAGGCAGTATTGTTATAGGCAGTGATCTGGCCAGTTCTCTAAAAATAAGCGTAGGGGATAAACTTGTTTTGGTGGATATGAAATCGCTGGCGACTGTTTCTTCCAGCCAGCGCATGCAGCAGGTGCAGGTTGGCGGTATTTATAAATCAGGATTACAGGAATACGATAAAACAGTAGTTTATATGCCCATTGCGGATGCTCAGTTTGTATTTCAATACAATGATCGAGTTTCTGGATATTCCATAAATATTAAACGGCATAATCTTGCCGGCATTCTAGCTGCAAAGATTGAAGAGTCCCTAGGCTATCCCCATTATGCATTAACATGGAAAGAAAAACACCGTACGCTTTTTAATTGGCTGAATCTCCAGAAATGGCCCATTTTAATTATATTTGGTATGATTGCTTTGGTGGGTGTAGTGAATATTGTATCTGCCCTCACTATGATCGTCCTGGAAAAATCCCGTTCCATTGGTACACTAATCGCCATGGGCATGAACAAGAAAACTATCCGACGTATTTTTCTTGTTAAAGGTATTTATATTGGTGTCATGGGTTCCCTGGCCGGTTTGTGTCTGGCACTGATTCTGGCGGGCATCCAGATCTGGTTCAAGCCCCTGTCTATCGCAGAAGAAATCTACTTTATGAGCCATGTCCCCATTCTGTTTGATTGGCAAATGATTGCTATTATTGTTTTCTGCGGTTTCATCAGCTCCATTTTTGCAGCGCTGTGGCCAACTCGACGGGCATCATCTACAGAACCGGCAGTTGCGTTGAGGTACGAGTGAAATTTGCATTTACGATTGCCCGCCGATTTATGCTGGGTGGGAAGGGAGCCGGTCCCAGTCGCTTGACAGGGTGGATATCTATCATTGGACTTGCTGCCGGCACGTTTGCATTGATCGTTTCTTTGGCTGTATTGAATGGGTTTGAAGAGCGCGTAACCAACCGGGTAATGGGGTTTGAAGGTGATCTGCGTATTACTGCAGTCGATGAAGATGTAAATTTAACCCATGTATTGGATACTGTGTTGCGTAATGCTTATGTGGCAGATGCATTACCATTCCAGGAACGGAAAGGATTGGTTTCATCCGGACAGCAAGAACAACGGTTTGTTACACTAAAAGCAATACCTATAGAGCATTTCACTGACTTTTATGATATCCGCATGGATGCATCACCAAATCAATTAGATGGATCCTCCATTTATATCGGTCAAGTACTGGCCAGACGATTAAACGTAGGTGTTGGTGATGATATTACATTGATGAGCCCGGTTGACTATGGCGGTAGTGTGGGTTTGCCAAGACGATTTGCGGGCAATGTTGCGGGTATTTTTCAGGCAGAAGTTCTGGATGTGGATGACCGTATCGTTTTTATCCCCTTAAGCCTTGGCGAACGTATTTTTCTGCGCAAAAAGGGATTTGACGGCATTGATGTAAGGCTCAATGATCCAAAATCTGCAAATGATCTAAAGCGTTATTTCAGGCGTGCACTGACCGGTGGATTATCTGTCAAAAGCTGGACGGATCTACATGCAGGTCTATTTAATGCCATGCGTATGGAACGGATCGGCACTATGGCAGTGCTGAGCCTTATTGTATTAGTGGCGTGTTTTAACCTGATGTCTACGCTGGTGCTGGTCACCTATCAAAAGATCAGGGAAATTGGCATTTTAAGAACACTGGGCACAACAGCTCGACGCATACAGGGCATAATATTAATGCAGGGCATAATGATTGGTGGTATCGGAGCTATTGTTGGAGTTGTCATCAGTTTAGCACTGGTATCAGCACAAAACCAATTTGGATTATTTTCCCTGCCGGAAGACATCTATTTTATTGATAAATTACCCATGGTTTTCAAAGGAGTTGACTTGCTGGCAGTTGTCTGCATTTCATGCGTGTTTATTATTATTTCATCCGCCGTGGCTTCTGGCCGCACTCTCAAAATCAACCCCAGGGAAGCTGTTTATTTAGAAAAATGATTTTAAGCGCGAAACAGATTAGCAAATCCTACCACAACGGTGAAAAAGAACTCCATGTTTTACGCAATATGGACCTGGAACTTGAACAGGGAGAAATTGTAACGATCATGGGTCAATCCGGCGCTGGTAAAACTACACTATTGAATATTCTGGGAACATTAGATAAGCCCGATAACGGTTCGGTGTCAATTTGCGAAAAGGATATCATTGGGCTGGCAGATGAAGAACTATCGGAATTACGCAATAAGCACCTTGGGTTTGTTTTCCAGTTTCATCATTTGCTTCCCGAATTTACTGCCCTGGAAAATGTGCTCATGCCGGCCCTTATTGCAGGGGATGAACAAAATGCCAAAGAAAGAGCGGATGAATTGTTTGATTATGTAGAAATGAATGAGCGTAAAACCCATTACCCGGCCCAGCTTTCTGGAGGAGAAAGGCTGCGTGTGGCAGTATTAAGGGCGCTGATTCTTGCACCTGATGTTGTATTTGCCGATGAACCAACCGGCAACTTAGATGTGTACAATGCTCAACGGCTTTTAGATCTATTTCAGCAAATTAATAGCGATTATAACCAAGCGTTTGTGATTACTACGCATAATCCCAACGTTGCGGAAATTGGAAATCGTCGGTATGTTATAGAAAATGAAACATTAAACAAAATAGATAGTATTTGAATGCGAGTTATGACTGCTTAATTTAAGGATAGTATGAAAGAGAATTTTTCCAAGAGAGTCCAGTTGATCATGAAGCACGCCAAGGAAGAAGCTGTACGCTTGGGGCATAGTTATGTTGGATCTGAACATTTACTGTTGGGGTTGATTCGCCTCGAAGCAGGATTGGGTGTTAAGATACTGGATATTTACGATTGTAACCTCGCTGATATGCGGGCCATGATCGAGGATATGATTAAATCCTCCGGCGGTACCATGACCTTAGGCCATCTTCCACTAACCCGTCGGGCAGAACGCATCTTACGCAACGCGTATAATGAAGCAGCTGCTCTGGGTGCAACCGTTGCCGATGATGAACATTTATTGCTGGCCATGCTTAAGGAAACGGAAGGTATTGCTTTTGAAGTATTGAATTCATATAACCTCGATTATGATGGCGTTTTGGAATTATTGAATGATGATTCAGCTGATGAAGAGGAAGAAGATGAAGCACTACCTATCATCCAAAAAGAAAAAAGCAGTAAAAAATCAAAAACGCCTGCTTTAGATCATTTTTCGCGCAATATCACTGATTTAGCTAGAAAAGGGAAGCTGGACCCTGTAATTGGCCGCTTGGGTGAAATAGAACGTGTTGCGCAAATCCTGACACGACGTAAAAAAAATAATCCTGTATTAATTGGTGAACCTGGTGTTGGAAAGACAGCCATTATTGAAGGCTTGGCACAGCGCATCAACGAGAAATCTGTACCCAGACTACTGCACAATAAACGCATACTTTCTCTTGATTTGGCAGCCATCGTAGCCGGAACGAAATATCGAGGACAATTTGAAGAGCGCATGAAAACGATTATGGTTGAACTGGAAAATGCTGATAACTTTATTTTATTTATTGATGAACTGCATACGCTCGTTGGTGCTGGAGGTGCATCGGGCTCACTAGACGCATCAAATATGTTCAAACCTGCACTGGCCCGGGGAGATATTCATTGTATTGGTGCAACAACGTTGGATGAATATCGTAAACATATAGAAAAGGATGGAGCCCTGGAACGCCGCTTCCAGAAAATTATGGTCAATCCACCCAGCCAAGAAGAAACAATTGAGATATTGCTTGGCTTAAAAGAAGCATACGAAGACCATCACAATGTTTACTATGATGATAGCGCAATTGAAGCGTGTGTATATTTATCAGACCGTTATATAACAGACAAACATTTACCTGATAAAGCAATCGATATTATGGATGAAGCCGGTTCCAGAGCCCATTTGCACAATGTTAGCGTTCCCCAAGATATTTTGGATTTGGAAAAAGAAATCGATAAAGTTAGAACCATGAAGGAAGAAGTAGTTGCTGAACAGAAATTTGAAAAAGCTGCTGCGTATCGTGATAAGGAACAAAAACTGTTATCAAAATTGTCCACAGCGCAGCAGGAATGGCAGGAGCACGAACATTCCCAACCTGAATTGATTTCTGAAGATACGATTGCAGATGTTGTTGCCTTAGTCTCGGGAATCCCTGTGAATAAAGTAGCAGAGTCTGAAACACATAAACTCCTAAAAATGAAAGATGCTCTTCAAAAAGACATCATCGGTCAAGAACAAGCTATCAACAGCATAGCTAAATCTATTCAACGCGCTCGCGCTGGTTTAAAAAATCCCAATCGCCCAATCGGAGTATTCCTGTTTTTAGGTCCTACCGGTGTTGGAAAAACAGAATTAGCAAAAGTACTGGCAAATTATCTATTCAGCCATACCGGTTCACTAGTAAAAATTGATATGTCCGAATTTGGTGAACGGTTTTCTATATCGCGTCTCATCGGTGCCCCACCGGGATATATTGGCTATGAAGAAGGCGGTGAATTAACTGAAAAAGTCAGACGTAACCCTTATTCTGTAGTCCTATTTGACGAGATGGAAAAAGCACACCCGGATGTATTTAATCTTCTGCTGCAATTATATGATGAAGGTGTATTGACTGATAGCTTGAGCCGAAAGGTTGATTTTAAAAATACAATTATTATCATGACGTCCAATGTGGGTACAAAAGAGATCGTGAAAGGAAGCGCCCTTGGATTTATTGAGCAATCCGCAGAAAAATCATACGATGCTATGCGTGATAGACTTTTGGAAAAAGTGAAAACAATATTCAATCCTGAATTTTTAAACAGGATAGATGAAACAATTGTATTTCATCTTCTTACAGAAGAAGATGTATTGAATATTATTGATTTGCAATTAGAAGACCTGCGCTCCAATTTAATGCGCAAAGGCATCAAGATAAAATTGACTAAATTGGCGGTGAAGTTACTTGTTAAGAAAGGTTACAATCCGGAATACGGCGCCCGTCATTTACGCAGGGAAATTCAAAACAGTTTGGAAAATCCCATTTCCGAAATGCTGTTAGAAGAAAAATTTGTAAAAGGCGATACAATCAAAGTGAATGCCAAAAAAGATATATTTTTATACACAAAAACTCCTATTAAAAAAGGTAAATCGCAAAAATCAGCTCCTTCCGTCGATTCTACTGAAGAAATAGAATCTTCCTAAATTCTGCCATATAGGGCGAAAATAAGTATCATACTTGCCATATAGGCTAATAATATATATTGGTATAATAATTGTAATATACACAGCAGATTTAATAGCATAGCAAATATTCACTAAAGATTAATAAAAAATGATGAAAAAAATACAAAGATTCATGCTCAATCATCCTTATATCAGCATGGCATTTATTTTACCTTTCACATTGCTTTTTGTGGTCGGTATTTTTTCTTTACTACTTAATATTGTACTCCCCTTGATTTTAGCCTTCTGGCTGGCGGGCTGGGTTTACACTCTGATTGTAGACCGACCGGTTAAAAATTATTATCAACAACCATTTTGGTTTGTACGCTATTAGCAATCGAAACTTTAATATGAACAAAATTATGGAGAAATAAATCATGAGTAAAATTATCGGAATTGACTTGGGAACAACAAATTCTTGTGTTGCTGTCCTTGAGGGTGGTGAACCAGTTGTAATCAACAATCCTGAAGGAGGTAGAACGACACCATCTGTTGTTGCCTTTACAAAAAATGATGAACGCTTGGTTGGACAACCTGCCAAACGCCAGGCAGTAACAAATCCCCAAAAAACAATTTTTTCTATTAAACGCTTCATGGGCCGCATGTACGATGAAGTGGGTACAGAAATTGAGGAAGTACCTTACCCGGTTGTTAAAAGAAAAGGCGGAGTTGTAGGAGTAGAGATTGATAATAAAAAGTATTCACCCCCGGAAATCAGTGCCATGGTACTGCAGAAACTCAAGCAAAATGCTGAAGAACATTTAGGCACAACAGTGACGGATGCAGTTATAACTGTCCCGGCATATTTTAATGATTCACAGCGCCAGGCCACAAAAGATGCCGGTAAGATTGCTGGATTAAATGTGCGCAGGATTATTAACGAACCCACGGCGGCATCGCTTGCGTATGGTATGGATAAAAAGAAAGAAGAAAAAATTGCTGTATTTGATTTAGGCGGAGGTACGTTCGATATTTCTATCCTTGAGCTTGGTGATGGTGTTTTTGAGGTTAAATCGACCAATGGTGATACCCACCTAGGCGGTGACGATTTTGATCAGAAAGTCATTAATTGGATCGCGGATGAGTTCAACAAAAGTGATGGTATTGACCTGCGCAAGGATCCAATGGCGTTGCAACGATTGAGAGAAGCAGCCGAAAATGCCAAAAAGGAATTGTCCAGTTCAAAACAAACTGAAATCAACCTGCCCTTTGTTACTGCTGATGCGTCTGGTCCAAAACATTTGAATTTAACATTGACCCGTGCAAAATTTGAGGAATTGGTTGTTGATCTTGTTGAAAGAACAATTGAACCTTGCAAAAAAGCTATTCAGGATGCGGGATTATCTGCTTCAGAAATCGATGAAGTCATCTTGGTGGGTGGCTCAACACGTATGCCGAAGATCCAGGAAAAAGTGAAAGAAATTTTTGGTAAAGAACCGAACAAAAGTGTAAATCCTGATGAAGTGGTTGCCCTTGGTGCAGCCATTCAGGGTGGTGTTTTGGCTGGCGATGTGGATGATATCCTCTTACTAGATGTAACACCGCTTTCGTTAGGTATTGAAACATTGGGCAGTGTATCTACAAAACTCATTGAAAGAAATACAACTATTCCTACCCGCAAGTCACAGGTTTTCAGCACAGCAGCAGATAATCAAACCACTGTTGAAATACATGTCCTCCAGGGCGAGCGTGAAATGGCGATCGATAATAAAACCATCGGCCGCTTTCATTTAGATGGCATTCCCCCAGCTCCGCGAGGTGTCCCGCAGATAGAAGTAACGTTTGATATTGATGCGAATGGTATTTTGAATGTTAATGCTAAAGATAAGGCAACAGGTAAAGAACAAAGTATCCGGATTGAAGCATCGAGCGGTTTAAGTGAATCGGAAATTGATAAAATGGTCAATGATGCCAAGAAACATGAATCTGAAGATAAAGAGCAGCGCGAAATGGTAGATATGCATAACCAAGCTGAACAGCTTGTGTATCAGACAGAAAAAAATATAGATGAATTTGATGAAAAGCTTTCCGATGACGAGAAGAAAACATTAACAGATGCTGTTGAAAATCTTAAAACAGCTAATTCAGGTTCCAATAAAGATGATATTCAGGGAGCAATGGATATTTTGAACAGCGAGTGGAATAAACTGGCGTCTAAAATGTATGAAGCCAGTAAAGATGCTGAACAAACGGGTCCTGAAACTCCTCCAAATGGCACTGCAAAGAAGAAAAAAGAAGAAGGCGAAATCGAAGACGCTGACTTTGAAGTTGTAGACTAATACACTTCAACATTTTTATCTAAAAAAAGCGTTCCAGTTTGAACGCTTTTTTTGTATTTGGAACCCTATACCCGTATATTCGTATTGTCGGGTATCCGACTCTAAAAACATGACGCGCACACAATCCATTATCCTTGGGGTTATTTTCCTGATTATCGTGGCTGTAAATATTTTTTTACAGTCTGCTTCTTGGCGTCAACCTATTGAGATTTATGTGAATAAAATACTAGATAATGATACTGGATGGCATGTAAGTATTCCAGAATTAGAAGGTAATTTATTAGGGACAGTTCAGGGGAAGGGAATGAGGTTCAGCCATGAGAATGGTTCAATTGTCATTTTTGGTGATTTTGCAATAAAAGTGAACTATATACGCAGTTTTGTTGCATCACCAACATTATCTCTCTTAAAAGTTGAAAAAATCTTTGTGTCGCCAGTAATATCAACTGATTCGTTACAATTTGAAACGGATTCTGATAGTATGAAAATGGAAGTGTTTGCTGATTTGAATTTTATTATCGAGGACTTACGTTTAGGAGGAATTATTGAAATTCCCATTAATGAAAACGTAAAGACAGTGCAATTAAAATTGAACAGCCGGTTGGAAGTGACTCCTGATCAAAAGGAAATTTATATAAATGAATTCTCATTTACTCTAAATGATACATCAGGATATGCGTTATTAAGAAATACATCGCTTACATTATTAGAATCCAGTGCACATTTTTCACCTGCGAGCGGTGTAGTAAATGGACTCCCTTTTGAGGGTGAGATCCATTATGATTGGACAGTATTTCCAGATTTGACAGGTGACATTCATATTGAACAGTATGAATTTCCAGAGCAAATCTTTGAAAATCTGCCATTGAAACCAAAATTTTCATCTTTGGAAACATTTATTCATTTTGAATCTGACTTGGTTCATTATTTTGGCGATGTGACTGTAAAGAATCCATTAGGACTTTTTATGAAAGGTGAACTTTCATTAATGCGGCATGATGGATATTTTTCATTAAATCGATTAGGGTTGGACAGTGAAGATACGAATCTTTCCCTTTCGGGAATTTATGAAGACAATGGACGTATCAGCGGAAATGTTTTGCTGTCACAATTCGATTTAAGTAAATGGATTACTGACCAACAGCAGACGAATGTCAATGGCACCATTATGCTTGAAGGAACTGTTCAACGAAATAATATCAATGATATTTCTTTAACTATGGAAGTGAATGAATCTGAATTATATGGTGATCGCGATATTTCCATTTCTGGCACATTATCCTATATTGATCAAATCTTCACAATGGAGGCTCCTTTATCATTCGCAATAGGCCCCAGTTCTGTAACGCTAAAAGGTTATACTAATATTCAAGATAGAACACTCGATATGGAACTGAAACTAAATGATGCCAGTGTATTTCTTATCAATAATTTCTGGTCCGATTCATTGAATAGTGGTTATGCCACTGGCGATCTCCATGTGTCTGGAAATTTTGATAATCCAGCTATTAAAGCTGAATTGGAATGTACTGACTTAGGCTATCATGAAACGAAATTGGATCAGATAACCATGAATGCTCATTGGAAACCTATAGATGATGAAAGTGGAGAAGGTTTTTTTCGAGGTAAAATTGGACGTGGCTCTTGGAGAGATTATGCATTTGATAATGGACTAGTGGACATTGCTTTTTCCCAAGATGGTATTGATATCCAAAGTGCTGAATTCAAACAGTCAGAAAATTTTTTACAAATTTCAGGTACCTTATCACCGGATAGTATTTTGACTTTAAAACGTATGCAGCTGGCCTATGAAAACCATTATTTTATAAATACGAAGAGTTTTTCAATAAATTTTGAGCCGGATAAAATTGAAATACAGCCTTTTGAAATACATGTAGATGACGGTATTGCAGAAGGACAAATGACCATAAAAGACAAAATTAGAGGAAATTTTCATTTATCCAACGTGAATGCGGATATCATGAAATTATTCACTGATGATATACGCTATCATATATCCGGAACAAGCTTTGGAGATATTTCCATAGCTGATCGAGATGATAATCTTGAAGTAAAATTAGATCTTACCCTTAAGAATGGTATAGCAGCCAGACAGAAATTTTCTGAAATGAATTTGAAGGGCTCACTATACAGGTCTCTGTTGAATATTGAGGAAGTATCTTTGATTGCTGAAGATCGAAAACGCATTTCTGTTTCAGGATTTGTGCCTCTTGGTAAAATGGATGGCGGCGATCGTGAGTTTGATTTTTACATCATTTTTGATGAGTTGGATGTATCACTTTTATCTCAATTCAGCCAGTCTTCAACATTTATGGATGGAAAAATTTCCGGTGATTATTATTTGGGCGGCAGCACAAAAAAAACACTTTACAATTTTGATCTGGAAATAGCTGATGCTGTTTGGGATAAATTGCCTCTTGGTTTTGTAGCTACTGAAGGATTGTTTGACGGTGAGCGTATATACTTCAATAAATATACTTCCAGTTACAAAGGATCAGAACTTTCAGGAGCAGCATATTTACCCATTGACTACAATATAGCTTCTGAAAATTATGGTGAATATTTCCCTGATGATTCGATGTGGATTCAAGTAAATGGTAAGACAAAAGACCTTGAATTCATGACTGCTTATATATCCAATATTGATTCAATTAAAGGAGATTTTGATATTTTATTGGAAGTACATGGCCCTCGAAATAACTTGATTCGCAATGGTCATTTAATTAGTGAAGATGCAACGATCTACTCAACACAATTAGACAATCCAATATATAATGTTGACAGTCATGGAGAGTTGCTTGCAAATAAATATGAATGGAAATCTTTTAGTGGAAGTATGGTCAAAGATCCTACAGAAAAGAAAAAACAGAATATTTCTGTATATGGTTCGATGGACATGACGCACTTTTTTGACCCTATATATGATTTGAAGATCAAAGGTAAGGAAATTCATTTCAGGACATTGTTAGGGGATATGGATGGTATCGTAAATATTGACCTTGAATTAACAGGGAGAGATACAATTGATATTTCTGGAGTAATCGAGCCAGTTGATGCGGTGATGTATCAGGAGTTTGCTTCTGAATATGATGTGGAAATTGAGGAGGAAGAAGGAAGTACGGTTATCAATTATAAGTTGAATTTCCCGATAACGGGTGATTTTGCATTGCGCAATTCACAAATTGATGCACATCTATCAGGAGAGTTGAGTATGACCAAATTTGGCAATAAATCTTCTGATTTTGGTGGTGAACTATATGTAAGAGATGGCAAGTTTTATTACTATGGCGATGTGTTCAATATTTCAGATGGGTATTTGGTATTGGATAAAAAAGGATTCAACCCTTATCTCGATATATCAGCGCAAACAAAAATCAATCAGGAACTGATATATATACAATTGGTTGGCCGACTTGATAACCCGCAATTGGTACTGGAATCTTCCAGTGGTTTTTCTGATAGTGATATAATCGAATTATTGACAATACGCAGTCGTTTTGAAGACCAGGAAATTTCAGCTACTGGTTTTGGAAATCGAGCTCAAAACATTCTAGGAGCATATCTTGAACGTCAATTAGAGAAAAATATTTTACAGGTAACAGGTCTGGAACAGGCCGGATTAATCGATAACGTTAGCATATCTGGAACAGCTGGACTTATTGATCCGACAGGAACAGAAGAATTTACCATCAGTGCTGAACGTCAACTTTCGGATAACCTAACTTTAAATTATTCATATCATCGTTCCTTTTCCCTCTCAAATCCAACAACAAATAAAGTCGGTGTAGAGCTCAAATTAAACCGTTATGTTTCGTTGGTTGGAAATGTTGATGAAACGGGTAATATGCACGTAAAATACCGCCTGCGTTACTCCTACTAAAAACACACATACATATGCGCATATTCAGCTACTGGGGAATTAGTATCCTCTTTTTGGGGGTACTCTATGCACAACATGATAAAATACTTTATGTAAATGAAGTATTCTTTGTTGGCAATAATTCTATTCATGAGAGAAATCTTTCTAAAATTGTAAACCTTAAAAGTTCTTTCCTTTTTTCAAAAACAGAATTCGACCGCCGTATTCTAAAACTAGATGCCATCACCATAAAAAATCGATACAAGATAAATGGTTATTTAAATGTAGCTGTTCGTGATTCATTTGTAACGAATGATAATATTGTTGATATTTATTTTTTGATCGATGAAGGTAAGCAAAGTTTTATTAATAATATCATCCTTGAAGGAAATAAAAAAATATCAAAACGCACGATCCTGAAAAAATTGGGATTAAAAAAGAATAAAGCATTTAATCCTGTTGCGCTAAATACTAATCTCACTTTATTGGAAGAAGCATATCATCGCATCGGGAAATTATTTTCTAAAATTGACATAACTACAGATAGTAAAGATTCAGTAAACATTAGAATATCAATTGATGAAGGTCCGGATATTTTTATAAATAAAACGTATATAGAAGGCGCAGATTCGATTCATCATTATATCGTATATAGAGATTTGTATTTTAATACAGGTGATCTATATAGTTTGAACAATGTTTTATTATCACAGCGGAGATTACTGGAAACAGGTCAATTTTCATTTACTAATATTTATCCAGTTAAACATGTGCAAAGTGATACAATGGTTAACATGGTTGTGGAAGTACGCTATTTTCCCAAGAGAGAGATCAGTTCCGAAGGTGGCTTTGTGCCCATTGAATTTGGTGGACTAACGTTATCTGGGCCCGGAGCATTTTTACAATGGAAGAACCGTAGTTTATTTAGATCTCCAACCCGTCTTTCAGCTAAAACATCTGTAGATATACCTACTGAACAAGGGTTACAATATCCACGACTGAAAATTGATTTTAATCTTGAGAATCAATGGATTTTTGGGTTGCGTTTTCCAACAAAAGTTCAATCATTATATGAATTATATAAAAAATATGGTTCCAGGGATAATCCATTCATACAGCGATATGGATTCAACTGGTCATCAGTCAATAGGTTTACAGAAACGTCCTTTATTGAATTGGGTATACGCTGGGAAAAATTCAGTCAGCAGGAAGGTGGAGATAAAGATGTAGAGCAGCGTATGATCTTCCTGAAAACAAAATTGGATTATTCAGATAATCCATTATCGCCAACCAATGGTGTAGTAATAACGGGTGATATTTACAGTGTGGGTGGTCCTTTGCGCGGAACTCGGGAATATCAAAAAATAGATACTGGCATACGATTATACATTCCTTTACCACGCAGGATTGTTTTTGCATCCCGCATTAAATATGGTCAGATTTTTGATTGGAAAGAAGAGTATAACGAGTACGAAGAAATCTTATTTGAAAAATTCTATCTTGGAGGTACAAAATCGCTGCGGGGTTGGAATGCTCTTCAATATCCGCAAAAAAGAAGTACTGATGAGATATATTTAAATGGAAGAGAAATCCGAATTTTAACCAGTTATGAATTGCGTTTTCCAATAATCGGTTCTTTGGGTGCAGAAGTTTTTATTGACGGTGGTCAGATTTGGAATAGTGCCTCGGAAATCAGTTTGAGCGATTTAAGCTGGGATGCGGGCGCAGGATTAACATATACCTCACCACTGGGTCCGGTACGACTGGATTATGCTTATCAATTGGATAATCCGGATAATTGGGAAGTACTTTTAGATGTTTTATACGCCTTTTAGGGAACCCCTTTTTATATCGGCAGTATAAAGCATTCAGTTACGTGTTGTTGAATATGATTGCTGATGTAAATTTGGCGTCCAAAAATTGAGGTAAACAGGAAAAATGAAACAAATTATCGTTTGGATTTCTCTATTCAGTTTTTTGATAATCGGCTGTGAAGGAAAAAAGACAGCCGAAGAATATTATACTGTTGCTGAAGTAGAAAGAAATGCAAAAAATATTAAAGCATCTCTGGAAAATCTGGAAAGCTTAATCAAAAAATTTCCGGAGCATGCATTGGCACCGCAGGCTCAATATCTAGTGGGAGACATTTATATGAATGACTTAAGAGATTTTGACAATGCCATTTTATCATATCAAAAAGTTGTGGATAATTATTCAGGATCTTCCCATGAAGCCCAGGCTCAATTCATGGTTGGATATGTACAGGCAAACATTTTGAATGACTTTGAGAAAGCAACTGCCTCTTATAATTTATTTTTAGAAAAATTTCCTGATCATGAATTGGCGCCATCTGTCAAATTCGAAATGGATAATCTGGGAAAGGATATCAACGATATCCCTGTACTCAAACACATCGCATCATAAATATCCCATTTTATAAATATGAGTGAATTCAGTTTAACAGAGATCAACGAACGTATTGTCCGAGAATCTGTGTTTGTTGATGATTTAAAAAAAGCTCTCGGAAAAGTGATCGTGGGCCAGGAAGACCTGATCAACCGTATTTTGATCGGTTTATTAGCCAATGGCCATATTTTACTGGAAGGTGTCCCCGGACTGGCCAAAACGTTAACGGTCAAAACGCTGGCCCAGTTGATCAATACACAATTCCAGCGCATCCAGTTCACGCCCGATATGCTGCCGGCTGACTTGATAGGAACGCTTATTTTTAACCAGAGGAATGGATCTTTTGAAACACGTAAAGGTCCTATTTTTGCCAACGTGATTCTGGCCGATGAGATCAACCGTTCACCGGCAAAAGTCCAGAGTGCTTTATTGGAAGCCATGCAAGAGAGACAAGTCACAATCGGAGATGAAACATTCAAATTAGACGCTCCATTTTTAGTGTTGGCTACCCAAAATCCAATTGAACAAGAAGGAACCTATCCTCTACCGGAGGCTCAAGTGGATCGCTTCATGTTGAAACTACGTGTGGATTATCCTAGTAAAGATGAAGAACGAGATATATTGAAACGGATGGCCAAAACTCAACAATCTGACAGTGTCAGTCCTGTTGTTAATGCTGAACACATTTTGAATGCACAGGCTGTGATCAACGATATTTATGTTGATGAAAAAGTGGAAGATTATGTTCTCAACCTTGTTTTTGCAACTCGTGATCCCCAAAAGTATAATTTAGGTGACATGGAAAACCTCATTGATTACGGTGCATCTCCCCGTGCGACCATCAATTTAATTTTAGCTGCAAAAGCCAGGGCATTTTTACAGCATCGGGGTTTTGTCACTCCTGAAGATGTCCGTTACGTTGGTAGAGATGTATTACGACATCGGGTTATTCTTACTTACGAAGCAGAAGCTGAAGAACTTACTTCCGAAGATGTGCTGCAGCGGCTGTTTGACAGCATCGAAATCCCGTAAAGCATGGGAAATGTGAGATGGAAGATGGTAGATGTAAACCATTTTCCATATTCCATGAAACATATTCCTTATATAACGTGATTCCAAGAGAGATACTCAAAAAGGTCCGCCAAATTGAGATAAGGACCAAAGGACTGGTCAACGATCTATTTGGCGGAGAATATCATTCTGTGTTTAAAGGCAGGGGTATGACCTTTTCCGAAGTTCGTGAATACCAACCTGGGGATGATATCCGACTCATAGACTGGAACGTAACTGCCCGTTCTGGGTCTCCTTTTGTAAAAATATTTGAGGAAGAGCGTGAATTGACTGTTTATCTGCTTGTCGATGTAAGCAGATCAGGTCATTTTGGTTCTATCTCCCAATTCAAGAGTGAAATGGCCGCCGAAATCGCAGCCGTTCTTGGTTTTTCAGCCATCAAGAATAATGACAAGGTCGGTCTGATCTTATTCAGCGATGAAGTGGAACAATACATTGCGCCCAAGAAAGGAAGATCCCATGTTTTGCGTGTCGTAAGGGAATTATTATACCATGAACCAAAGGGAAAAGGCACGTCAATTCAAACTGCATTGGAATTCTTACTCAATGTGGCCAAGCGGCGCAGTGTGGTTTTCTTGCTTTCTGATTTTCTTGATGAGAATTACTGGACTAGCCTGAAGATGGCCAATCGGAAGCACGACTTGATCGGCCTCAAAGTGTCGGATCCTTTTGAAAAATCTATCCCGGATCTGGGATTAGTAAAGGTTCATGACCCTGAAACAGATAAATCCAGTTGGATCGATACCGGGAACATCGTTGACAGGAAACAATTTGAGGAAGCCGTCACCGAACAGAACGAACGATTTATTCGGGAGTGTGATAAGATCGGATTTGACCTAATTCCGATTTCCACCGAGAAGGATTTTGTTGAGCCGCTTATGACCTATTTCAAGAAACGTGAAAAACGCATTTAATATAATTTTCATTTTAGTGATCCTTGCAGGCTGTTCATCAGAAAAAGTACAGGAAAGTATCTCGATCCAAGCTGAATTGGATACAACCATGGCCACCATCGGTGATGTCCTCCATTTCTCCATCAAAACAACGGGCTCAGGGACAGACCCCTTCACCATAAATGATTTTGAAAAACCGGATGCAATGGAAATTCGCCGTCAAACTGTACAGGATGATAAATCAATAGATTTGGAATTTGTTTTTTGGGATACAGGCACATTTTCGATTCCTGCATTGGATGTGGTTTTTTTAAATGCGGACTTGTCAGAAAAGCTGACCCTGCAGACCGATCAGCAGAATATTGTTATCGTTTCATCGACAGATCCGACTTCAGCTGGGACTATGAAGCCTGTCAAGGATCCACTTCCGGTTTTTAGGCCGGTACCGATGAAAATGATTATATTATTTATGCTGATCCTGATTTCGTTGCTGGTCATGGCCTGGTTGAGCTGGAAATACAAGAAAGAAAGACTATATAACCCTCCAGAAAATGTTCTTAAACTGCCGGATGAAGTGGCTGAAGAAAAATTGAAATTATTGCGGGAAAAGATGGAGAACGATTTAGAGATCAAAGACTTCTATGTTGAAATGTCCTATATATTGCGGGAATATGTAGAACACAGCTTATTTGTAAAGACATTGGAAATGACCACAGAAGATATTCGGTTATCCAGGGATGAGCTGCCCTATTCTGAAGAAGAAATAAATGGCTGGCTTGATCTGCTGGAACGGGCTGACTTGACCAAGTATGCAAAAATGCTTCCCCATCAGCGATCATGTGATGATGATATCATTACTGCAGAATTGTTCGTTCGGTCCACAATTCCTTATTGGAAACAGGTTGAAACGCCCAGAGCATAATCCTTTATGCACGTTTGAGAATTCTTCCAGTAATCTGTAAATTATAAGTTCTAATTAAAGGAAACGAATGGCAACGACTGCAAATATTAAAAATGGTGCTGTCATCTTGCACAAAAATAAACGGATGAAGGTTGTGGAATTTCTGCACGTCAAACCGGGAAAAGGTCCCGCCTTTGTCCGCACGAAATTAAAGGATATTAAATCCGGTAAAATTATCGATGAAACTTTCAATTCCGGTGCAAAACTACAATTTATCAAGGTAGAAGCAAAAAAAATGCAGTACTTGTATGAAGATGGAGATCAGTATATTTTCATGGATAACCAAACTTATGAACAGACCAATGTGCATGATTCGGTTCTGGGTTCAAGTAAAGGGTTTCTAAAACCCGGATTGAACGTGGATCTGCTTTTTGATGGGAACGAAGTGTTGGATGTTCGCTTTCCAGCCCACGTGAACCTGGAAGTCACTCATACCGAACCCGGCATGAAAGGAAATACAGCAACAGGAACCTCCAAACCGGCTACCTTGGAATCCGGCATTGTGGTAAATGTGCCGTTATTTATCAACATTGGCGATGTATTAAGATTGGATACACGAACCGGTGATTATATTGAAAGAGCAAAACATTAATAACCATTAGAGGAAACCATGTGGCAGGATAAACTGAAAGAGATCATTTATATTTTAGAACACAGTGATGTGAACGAGATTGATGTAACATTTTTGGGGAAGCGATACCGTGTGGTCAAATCGGGTACATCTGCTGTTGAAAATGCACCAGCGCCGCAGGCTGCTCCAGCTTCAACTGCTGCTCCAACGCAATCATCAGCTCAAAGCTCTCCTGAAGAGACTATAGTTGGCAATGAAGTTTTATCACCGATGCCCGGTACTTTTTATAGTTCACCCAGCCCGGAGGAGGATGTTTTCGTGAAAGAAGGTGATTCTGTGAATAAAGGCGATACGCTCTGCATCATTGAAGCCATGAAGATCATGAATGAGATCGAGGCAGAAGAAGGTGGTGTGGTGAAAAAGATCCTGATCAGCAATGGTGATCCTGTCGAGTATAACCAGCCTCTGTTTATTATAGATTCAAACGGGTAAATCATGTTCAAAAAGATCCTGATTGCCAACCGCGGTGAGATCGCATTGCGCATCATCCGTGCCTGCCATGAATTAGGAATCAAAACCGTGGCTGTTTATTCTACAGCTGATGAATATTCTCTCCATGTTAAATTTGCCGATGAAGCGGTTTGTATAGGCCCACCGCCCAGCATAGATAGTTATTTGAATGTACCCAAGATCATGGCTGCTGCAGAGATAACGGCTGCAGACGGAATACATCCGGGGTATGGATTTTTAGCAGAGAATGCTGATTTTTCCCGGATATGCACCGAGAATGGCTTTACGTTTATTGGCCCAGCTCCGGAGATCATCAATGCCATGGGCGATAAAGCCAATGCAAAAACAACAATGAAAGCCGCCGGTGTTCCAGTGATACCAGGAAGTGATGGTATTTTGAGCGGTCCGGATGAAGCTAAAAAATTGGCCAATGAAATGGGTTTGCCTGTCATGCTAAAAGCTTCTGCAGGTGGCGGAGGTAAGGGTATGCGCCTTGTAAGGGAAGAATCCGAGCTTGAAAAAGCGTACAATACCGCCAGCAATGAAGCCGCCAAAGCATTCAATAATGACGAAATGTATATGGAAAAATTCATAAACAATCCCCGGCATATTGAGGTACAGATCCTGGCGGATGAACATGGCAATTGTATTCATTTGGGTGAGCGGGAATGTTCAATTCAGCGCCGCCATCAAAAACTGGTGGAAGAATCACCATCTCCCATTGTGACGGAAGAGGTTCGTCAACAAATGGGTGAAATGGCTGTATTAGGTGCTAAAGCAGTTAATTATGTAGGTGTGGGGACTGTGGAATTCCTATTGGATAAGAATAAAGATTTTTACTTCATGGAAATGAATACCCGTATCCAGGTGGAGCATACCATTACAGAAATGGTCACAGGAGTTGATTTAATAAAGCAGCAGATTCGCATGCATGCCGGGGAATATTACCCGGAAAATTTCCAGAATTTTAAGATGAGAGGCCATGCGATTGAATGCCGCATCAACGCGGAAGATCCTTCCAATAATTTCATTCCTTTTCCCAGCACCATCACCAGTTTGCATTTTCCAGGTGGAAAAGGAGTACGTGTGGATTCCCATGCCTATGCAGGATATGAAATTCCCACGCATTATGATTCAATGATCGGGAAACTCATTGTTTTTGCCAGCAATCGGGAACGGGCCATCAACCGCATGCAGCGTGCCTTGGAAGAGACCATTATTGAAGGACCGAAAACCACGATTCCATTTCACCAGGCTATCATGAAAGATGAAAAATTCAGGGCAGGTGATTTTGATACAAGTTTTTTAGAAACGTTTAATTATGAATCTGATTGAACTCACGGAGTACAAATGAGCATACCTTCAAATTTGAAATATACCAGTGACCACGAATGGGTAAATATCGAAGATGGTGTGGCGACCATCGGGATCACTGATTTTGCCCAGGGAGAACTGGGTGATATCGTTTTTGTGGAATTTCCAGAAGTAGGCGACACTTTTGATGTAAGTAACCCATTTGGAACGATTGAAGCAGTCAAAACAGTGGCAGATCTTTTCATGCCCGTCAGCGGGGAGATCGCTGCTATCAATGAAGATTTGGACACCGACCCTGCTAAAGTCAATTCTGACCCTTACGGCGACGGCTGGATCATAAAAATCCAAATGTCTAACACCCAAGAGGAAGACGGTTTGATGACACCCCTTTCATACAAGGAATTCATAGGTTGATATGGATTCTGTTTTTCAATATCTGCTGGATATCAAGAAGGAAAAAGGAGCGGGGTACATCGTTCTCATCGACCCCGATAAAAAGAATGATGAATCTCTAGTGGACCAGGTTGAAGCAGCAAATGAAAATGGCGTGGATGCCTTATTTGTAGGCGGCAGCCTTATGATGGATGGCAGTCATAATGACCGTGTTGCCAAGATCAAGGAACTGTCCAAGATCCCAGTCATCTTCTTTCCGGGGGGAGTGAGCCAGTTGAATCCCCATTATGATGCCATGTTATTCATGTCCTTATTATCCGGACGGAACCCGCAATATCTTATTGGCGAACAAGTAGTGTCCGCGCCTATCGTGAAAGATATGGGCATCGAAGTAATTCCCACATCATATTTACTTTTTGATGGTGGAGCGAATTCTTCGGTGGCGGTCATTAGTGGTACAACACCGCTGCCTATGAATCGTCCTGACCTTGCTGTTGCTCATGCCCTGGCATCGGAATATCTCGGGAAGAAACTGGTCTACCTTGAAGCAGGTAGCGGCGCTAAACAACCAATTCCAGTAGACATTGTCAAAGCAGTAAACAGCCAGGTCACTGTACCCTTGATCGTTGGCGGCGGTTTACGAAAACCGGAAGATGCAGCAGAACGCGTCGCCGCCGGGGCATCGTTTATTGTGACCGGGACCATTTTAGAAGAAAATAATGATGATCAATTAATGAATGCATTTGCAAACGCGATCCATGGAGGAAAATCATGATCGAACGACAAGATATCATTCAACAGATCAGGGAAAGTTCGGATGTAAAGAATACCATGATCGTTACCTGTGTGGAGGATATTGAAAAGGGCGCTGAACTGATGGTCAATGCGGTCAAAAATGGAAAAAAGATCCTCTGGTGCGGGAATGGCGGCAGCGCAGCGGATGCCCAGCATATGGCCGCTGAACTCATGGGCGGACTCCGTAGCCATGACCGGCCAGCTATTCAATCCATCGCCTTGACCACGGATACATCATTTATTACCGCCTGGTCCAATGATACTGATTATGAATCAATTTTCTCCCGACAGATCGAAGGGCTTGGAAATGCAGGTGATGTGCTAATGGCTATTTCCACCAGTGGTAATTCCAAAAATGTGATCAAAGCGGTGGAAGCATGTAGAGCAAAAGGGATTTCTGTCATTGTGTTGACCGGCAAAACCGGAGGTGTATTAAAAGAATTGGGAGATGTGACCGTTTCCATTCCCAGTGATGATACTCAACGCATCCAAGAGGGCCATCTTTTAGCCGAACACATTTTATGTGCAATAGTTGAAAAATCAGTCACAGGGTAAATGATGGAAGCACATCTTCACGATTATATTACCATGCTGCGCGTGGAACGCAATCTCGCACTGAACACGATTGATGCTTACAGGCGGGATTTAAAAAATTATGTTTCGTATTTAGAAGCAAAAGGCTTGAATAGCGTAAAGAGCATTAAGCAAAAACATATTCGCGGATTTATACGCGAATTGGCAGATATCCATTTGTCCGCCTCCAGTATTTCACGTGTGTTCTCATCGATTCGTTCTTACCATTCTTTTTTGAATTCAGAGCATTTTTCTGAATCCAACCCATCTCAATTACTTGACGCTCCCAAACTTCCAAGGAAACTGCCAGAAGTTTTGACCATTCAAGAGGTTGATGCCATTTTGGATGCGGTAGATAAATCCGCACCCCTTGCCAAGCGAGATCGTGCACTTTTGGAGATTCTGTATTCTACTGGATTAAGAGTATCAGAAGCCTGTGGAATGAACTTGACAGGATTGATGTTGGATCCAGAAATGATCCGAGTGACGGGTAAAGGCGATAAGGAACGGTTAGTTCCTATTAGTGTTCGAGCTAAAAAACGACTGAAAAAATATTTGAAACATGAACGGCCAGTACTTTCTCGAAAATTCGAAACCAAAGGAATCGTATTTTTAAGCTGCAATGGTAAACCATTAACTCGTATGAGTGTGTATAATATTCTAAAAAAATGGACCCAGGCAGCCGAGATCACAAAAAAAGTGAGCCCCCATACCATGCGTCATTCTTTTGCTACACATTTACTTGAGGGCGGGGCAGACCTGCGGGCTGTCCAGGAAATGTTGGGTCACGCAGATATTTCTACCACACAGATCTATACACATTTAGACAAAGAGTATTTAAAGGAGGTCCACCGTACGTTTCATCCCCGGTGGTAATGTATGTTATTTAGAGTACCTGTAGAAATTTTAGTATTATTAATTCCGGTTTTGCTGTTTGCCCTGGTCTTTCATGAATATTCACACGCCTGGGTAGCCAACAAACTCGGTGATCCCACAGCTCGGTATTCCGGAAGGCTCACACTCAATCCGTTAGCGCATCTCGATCCTTTTGGCTCACTGATGATCCTTTTTGTTGGATTTGGTTGGGCAAAACCCGTTCCTGTGGATTCTCGTTATTTATCCAATCCCCGATTAGATATGATGAAGATCGCCTTTGCCGGACCTGCAGCAAACCTGTTGTTGGCCTTTATTGGCGGAACAATCTTAAGGACCAGTTTTATGGGTGGGTCTATAACAATGATGCTCTATTTATTTACCCAAATCAATATCATGCTGGCCGTGTTCAATATGATCCCCATTCCACCATTGGATGGATCACAGATATTCTCCGGGATCATGATGCGCAGGAATCCTGAATTGGTACACAAGCTGCAAATGTATGGTCCCCAAATTTTGTTGGGTTTAATCATGGTTGGCTATTTCACCAAAATATCACCACTTTGGATAATCATGAGCCCCTTTGTTAATTTCTTCTTATTTTTGTTTGCTGGATTATGATACGGGAAAGTGAACACCATTTTTTCAAACGCATCATTGATCGGCGCAAGCCGGCGAGATCACTGATCTGGACCATTGGCCTTTTGGCCATGGTCCTTTTTGTCATTTATTATTTAAGCAAAGTTGCGCAGGCTGGATAATGAATCAATTGGTTGAATGCGTACCGAATTTTTCTGAAGGCCGCGACTTGGCAAAGATCAAACAGATTACGAAAGTTATTGAAACAGTCGATGGTATTACACTTTTAGATGTGGATCCTGGAAGAGATACAAACCGAGCAGTAGTTACGTTTGTAGGTTCCATTACCAGTGTTGAAGAAGCTGCCTTCCAAGCTATTGCCAAAGCTGCTGATGTGATTGATATGCGTAATCATTCCGGGGCCCACGCCCGTATGGGTGCGACAGATGTTTGTCCTTTTATTCCGGTAAGCGGCGTCAGCATCAAAAAATGCGTGGAACTATCCAAACGGGTGGCAGAAAGAGTGGGCCGCGAGCTCTCCATTCCGGTGTATTTATATGAAGAATCCACCCAAAAAGAAGATCAAAAAAGTTTACCTCTGATACGTGCCGGCGAATATGAAGGATTGTCCAAAAAACTGAAAGACCCACATTGGAAACCTGATTTTGGTCCGGCCAAGTTCAATGCAAAAAGCGGTGCTACGGTCATGGGCTGCCGGGAATTTCTCATCGCTTACAATATCAACCTCAATACCAAAGATCAACGTCTGGCCAGGGATATTGCCTTTGAATTGCGGGAAAAAGGAAGAAGTTTGAGAGAACCTCATCCTGATTCACCCAATTTGTTGGATGGTGAGGTCGTTCGAAATGAGGATGGAAGCCCAATAAAAGTAGCAGGGCTCTTTAAAGATCTGAAGGGTGTCGGCTGGTACATCGATGAATTCAAGCGGGCTCAAATATCGTTGAATTTTAATAATTATAAAGTATCCACGATCCACGATGTCTTTGATAAAGCGTGTGAACTTGCTGTTGAACGGGGAATCAGGGTAACCGGTAGTGAATTGGTGGGACTCATGCCGAAGGAAGCTTTATTAATGGCCGGGCATCATTACCTCAAAAAACAGCTGCGTACCACAGCAGTTCCAGAAAATGATATTATTGAATGCGCTGTGCAATCATTGGGACTGAATGATCTGTATCCTTTTAAACCTGAAGAAAAGATCGTAGAATTTGCCGTTGGTCAAAAAACAGGTGATCTTATCGGCATGACCTCCGAAGGATTTGTGGATGAGCTATCCAGCAATTCCCCGGCGCCTGGTGGCGGTAGCGTTGCAGCGTTGGCGGGAAGCCTTGGTGCTGCTTTGGTATCCATGGTTGCAGCATTAACCCATGAGAAAAAAGGGTTTGAATCATTGAAGGATGAAATGGATTTACTTGGTAATAAAGCCCAACAGATAAAAGACAGGTTGGCGTTTCTAGTGGATGAAGATACACATGCGTTCAATGCCGTCATGGATGCGAACCGACTTGCCGGCAATACGGATGACGAAAAATCAGTGAAAAAGAAAGCGATCCTTAAAGCAAACAAATATGCCATCGATGTTCCGTTAGAAACAGCAGAATTGGCGTATCACGTGTTAGAATTGGCAGCCGAACTTGTGCAAAAAGGTAATCCAAATTCCGTTAGTGATGTCGGTGTGGCAAGTGAAACTGCTTTAGCGGCTGTGCGGGGCGGATGTATGAATGTGCTTATCAATTTACCAGGTGTGAAAGACAAGCGCTATAGAGACAGAAAAAAAGAAAAAGTGAATGAACTTCTGAAGGAAGCTGGTAAACTGGAACGAAAGATCTTTCGACAAACTATGAAAATCATCGATCAATAAATGCATATTAAACCCCTATCCCAAGACCTGCGAAATAAGATTGCTGCTGGTGAAGTTGTAGAACGACCAGCTTCTGTTGTAAAGGAACTGGTGGAAAACAGCCTGGATGCCGGAGCATCAGAGATCACCATTGTGATCAAAAAGGGCGGGCATCAATTGATCCAGGTTGTGGATAACGGCGGCGGGATCGCTCCTGATGACCTGCAGATGGCGGTCCATCGCTATACCACCAGCAAGATCGAAACTGTGGATGATCTTTTTAATATCAATTCATTGGGATTCAGAGGTGAGGCATTGGCCAGTATAGCGTCTGTTTCGGAAATGCAATTGGCGTCCTGCGCCAATGGTGATGGCGGATTTCGCATTAATGTGTACAATGGTGAAGCAGGAGAGATGGCTCCTTCAGAACCGATACCGGGTACACAGATCGATGTCCGAAACTTGTTCTATAATACACCCGCCAGAAAAAAATTCCTTAAATCTCACCGGGTGGAATTTCGTCAGATCGTGCAAATGGTCAAACGCTATGCCTTGGCGTATCCGGAAGTAGCAATAAAATTGATCCATGATGAAAAAGATATCCTAAATCTCCAGAGTGAAAGCCTCAAAGAGCGAATTGACAATGTATTGGATCCCACGTATAGCAGTAATGTACTTGAGGTTAATATTGTTAAAGGCGATTTTTCCGTCAGTGGATTTATCGGTAACCTGAATCTCGTTCGGTCCCGTCCAGGGGAACAGTACATTTTCCTAAATAGACGATTCATCAAGCATCGTTTGCTGAACAATGCGGTCTATAGTGCTTACCGATCCTTATTGAAACGCGGTGAATATCCGTTTTATGTATTGAACCTTGTCCAGCCGCCGGACCAAATTGATGTGAATGTCCATCCCATGAAGATCGAAGCGCGTTTCAAAGATGAATGGCGCTTGTATCACGTTTTAAAATCAGCGGTGGAGGAAGCCTTGGGCTCAATTTTAGAGACAATCCCGGATTTTAAAAAAGATTTAGATTTTTTTGCGGATTTCGATTCAGGTTCAATACAAGAGAAACTGTCCTTACCGAACGTTGAGACTACGATTCAGCAGAACTTGGCCAGGGCCAAAACTTATGTGGATACCATACCGGATAGGAAAGGCGCTGAAGAAGATGTTAGCAGCGGAAATATGTGGCAGATCCATGAAAAGTACATTGTATCACAAATCAACAGCGGACTGGTGATTATCGATCAGCATGTAGCTCATGAACGAGTACTCTATGAAGATGCCTTGACTGCATTTGAAACGAACCCATTAAGCGCACAAACGTTGTTATTCCCAGAGACTATGGAGTTTTCTGCAGATGATTATTCTGTATTATTGGAAATACTTCCCAGCCTTAATCAATTGGGTTTTCGTATGAAAGAATTTGGTAAAAATACAGTACTTATTGAAGCAATCCCTTCTGAAATGGGCTGGGGAAATGAAAAAACTGTCTTAAGAGAAATTATAGATTCATTCCTGGAGAATAAGAAAAAATACAGTTCCTGGCAGGAAGGGCTCGCAGCTTCGTATGCGTGTCATGCTGCAGTAAAAGCCGGTGATTCCTTAACGATTCAGGAAATGCAGGCGCTGGTTAATCGGTTATTTTCTACAGAGCATCCGTATTATTGTCCACACGGACGTCCCATTATTGTTCAGCTATCTTTGGAAGAGTTGGACAAACGGTTTGAACGGATATAGCTACAAGAAAAAAAACGATTTAGTTATGATTTCTTAATACTCTCGTATAGTTTAACGAATAAACTCAACGAGCAGCGTTAGCCGTCCGGTGGAGTAGGGGTTATACCGCTGTTCATTTCATGCGTATAACCCGTTTCTATACTCCAGATGTGCAACAAGGTGCCCACATATTGAGTTATACATTATTGAAAATTGTCATAACCTATTTTCTCAATACTCAATAGAGAATTTATATTATGATACTCATAAATTCATTACAATTATCATGTCTAATAATGGTTCAATATTAACTATCGTCGGCCCTACTGCGGTTGGGAAAACATCTGTCGCTATCAACGTCGCGCACAAAATTGGCGGGGAGATTATAGGGCTGGATTCCCGACAGATCTATAAAGGTATGACAATTGGAACCGCCCAACCATCTAAAAAAGAATTAGAGCAAATTCCTCATCATTTCATTTCGACCCGTGAACCCAATGAGACCATTTCAGCAGGCGAATATTCCCATCTGGTAAACAAGCAGATACAAGAAATAAGAAATAGAGATAAGGAGCCCATTATATGCGGAGGGGCAGGACTTTACCTGGAAGCATTAACAAAAGGGATCTTTGAAGGCAGTGTTGCGGACCTGGAGATACGTGAACGGCTCAATGCTGAATATGACCAGGATCCGAATGTATTAATGAAACGATTGACGGAGATCGATCCAGAATATGCGGTGATAGTTCACCCAAACAACAAAAAACGCTTGGTCCGTGCCTTGGAGATCTTTGAGATCACAGGAAAACCACCGTCAGACCACCATGCCAACCAATCTACTGATCTTCAGAACGACTTTTCTTTCTGCACTATTTTGTTATCCATGGACATGGAAAAGCTCGAACAGCGGATCAGGGAGCGGACACAGAAAATGCTGGCCAACGGCTGGATCGAAGAAACAAAGGATTTACTGGAAAAATATTCTGTGAATGAAGCACACGCCTTGGATTCCATTGGTTACCGCCAGATATGCCAGCATTTAAATGGTGAATATTCATTGGCTGAAGTAGAGGATGAAATTGTTCTGCGCACACGGCAATACGCCAAACGCCAGCTGACGTGGTTCAGAAATCGGTCCAAAGCTATTGAAATTGATGTAGAAAAAAGCAACAATGTGAATAAATTAACTCAAGAGATCATTTCTATATGGAAAAGATCAAAAACTCATTAATTATTGATTATATGTAAAATGTGTTAAATTCACACTTGAATTGACCCTTTAAAACGCTCCAGTGAGGGCGAGAAGGGCAGTGAATGGACCTCCGTTCAGCGATGCCGCAAACGTGGAAAAGCAGCTGCCCGGGGGTTTTTTTATAGACAGGAGTTATAGTGGAAGCAAAACAAACATTGATCGAAGATGCTGCCAGCATCGGCCGGCAGGTCACGCGCATTGCCCATGAGATCGTGGAAAAGAACGGCGGTGCAAAAGAAGTGGTGCTAATCGGTATTCGCACTCGTGGTGAACCGATAGCTGAACGTGTGCAGGCATTGATAAAAGATCACACAAGTATTTTAGTAGAATTAGGCGCACTGGACATCACCTTTCACCGTGATGATTTTCGTGAGCGGCTGGTGGTGCCTCAAGTCGAGGGTACGCACATCGACTTTTCGCTGGACGATAAGTCTGTCGTTTTGGTGGATGATGTGCTTTATACCGGCCGGACAATTCGCTCAGCTATGGAAGCGCTCATGGCCTTTGGCCGGCCGAAAAAGATCCAATTGGCTGTTCTGGTGGACCGCGGTCATCGTGAAATGCCCATCAAAGCAGATTATGTGGGGAAGAATATTCCCACTAATGAGGGGGAACATGTTAATGTGCTGGTGAAAGAAATTGATGGTAAAGATGCTGTGGTTCTGATGACATATCGGGAGGATGCATGAGTTTGAAAAATAGACATCTATTGGGCTTGGAAGGGTATCCTGCCGAAGATATCCAGACTATTATTGATACAGCATTCACATTTCGGGAAGTCTTGGACCGTCCTATCAAAAAAGTACCTTCACTCCAGGGCCAAACCATCGTTAACCTTTTTTTTGAAAATTCTACCCGCACCCGCATCAGTTTTGAACTTGCCCAAAAGCGCTTGAGCGCTGATACGGTGAATTTTTCCGCATCGACATCCAGTTTGAAAAAAGGGGAAAGTTTCAAGGATACCGTTCAAAATATCGAAGCAATGAAGATTGATGCCTGTGTCATGCGCCATCCCACTCCGGGAGCGCCATTAAGATTGACAGAATATGTGGATGCTGTAGTCATTAACGCCGGTGACGGAACCCATGAACATCCCACACAAGCCATCCTGGATATGACCAGCCTTCAGGAGAAATTTGGACATATCAAAGGACTGAAGGTTGGCATCATCGGTGATATCTCCCACAGCCGAGTGGCGTTGAGCAATATTCACGGACTCATTACCATGGGCGCAAAAGTAACATTGTGCGGGCCGGCCACATTGATACCGCCGCATATTACAGATCTGGGTGTGAAAGTGAATCATAATATTGATGAAGTGATCGCATGGGCCGATGCCTTGAACGTGCTCCGTATCCAGATGGAGCGCATGGGTGTAAGTTTATTCCCTTCTGTTCGAGAATACCGCTCACTGTTTGGCATTACCACAGAACGCTTGGCTAAACATAAGAAAGAGGTAGTGATCATGCATCCCGGGCCGATGAATCGCGGTGTGGAAATTGAAAGCGCTGTAGCGGATGGCGATCAAGCCATAATTCTTGACCAAGTTTTAAATGGTGTTGCATCCAGAATGGCTATTTTATTCTTACTTTTAGGTGGTAAGGCCGAATCATGAAAATAAAAAAATTAGTGAAGAAAACACTCTTCAAAGGCGGGACGATCCTAGACCCCGTGAATGAAAAGTCGTTCAAGGGAGATGTGTTGATCGAAAATGGAAAGATCGCAGGTGTAGGAAAAGTCAGTGCGAAAAATGTAGATGTGATTGATTGTACAGGTTTGACGATTACCCATGGTTTTTGCGACCTTCACGTCCATTTCCGTGAACCAGGGCGGGAAGACAAAGAAACATTACAGTCTGGATCTAAGGCAGCCTTGGCTGGCGGATTTACACGTGTGTGTGTTATGCCCAATACAGATCCGCCAATAGATTCACCAGAATCAGTACGGTTCATAGCTGAAAAAGGAGCTGAATGCCCCATCCACATTCATCCCATTGGAGCAGCAACAAAAGGACAAAAGGGTAAGGAATTAACTGAAATGGGCGGCATGGCTGCTGAAGGGGCTGTGGCATTCAGTGATGACGGCCTGCCCGTAATGGATGGTGGAGTTATGCGGAGGGTACTAGAATACGGCGGCATGCTGGAAAAACCTGTCATCAATCATGCGGAAGATGTTTGCCTGAGAAGCGATGGTGTGATGAACGAAGGCAAAATGTCCACAAAATTGGGACTACCTGGTAACCCGGTTGAGGCAGAAGGGATCATGGTTCACCGTGATTTGGAATTAGCCAAACTGACTGGCGCCAAGATACATGTACCACACATGAGTACAAAACAATCTGTTGATCATGTAGCGGAAATGAAAAAACATTATGACAATGTAAGCGCAGAAGTAGCGCCCCATCATCTATTTTTTACAGATAAGGACCTGTATACTTTTGATACACAATTAAAAGTAGCGCCGCCCATCCGCAGCAAAACGGATAAAAAAGCATTGATTGAGGGACTGAAGAATGGAACGATTGATTGTATTGCCACTGATCATGCTCCCCATACGATTGAGGAAAAAGAGACCACGTTTGATTTGGCTGCATTCGGTATGATCGGCCTGGAAAGTTGCCTGGGAGCAGTAATGAAGGTCCTGGTACAGGAAAAAGGCATTGATTTAATGACAGTTATAAAAGCACTAACGGTTAATCCCAGGGAAGTCATGGGCTTCAATACAAGCTTGTGTGCAGATAAAACACCAGCCGAAATAACTGTATTTGATGCAGGGGAAACGTGGGAATTCACGAAGAACAACATATATTCAAAATCCAGTAATTCTCCCTTTTTGGGAGAATCGCTGGTTGGCAAAGTAAAGTATACAGTAGTGAAGGGTTTTTTGACTTCTTTATAGTAATTGAAAACTTGTTGTCCTGTAAATAGTATTTGCGAGGATATTGTCTAAATCACTAATTTTCGAGGCTGTATACCTAATGATGTAACACATTATGATTACAAAAACAATAAAAGCATCAGAAATACAAAAAGACTGGTTTATCGTGGACGCCGAGGGCAAGGTCCTGGGTCGTTTTGCGAGTGAAGTTGCCCAGATCCTCCGTGGAAAACACAAACCCAATTTCAGTCCAAATATGGATATGGGGGACTGTGTCGTGGTGATCAACGCGGAAAAAGTAAAAGTGACCGGAAATAAGGAAAAGAATAAAACCTATTTTCGTCATTCAGGGTATCCAGGTGGTACCACATTCACAGATTTTGATCACATGCGCAGAACCTACCCTGAACGGATCATCGAAAATGCCGTAAAAGGAATGCTGCCTAAAAATAAACTGGGTCGCCAGATCATGAAACATCTACGGATCTATGCCGGCAGTGAACATCCCCATACCGCACAAGAACCAAAACAACTGGATATTTAATATGTCAAAAGTAGTATATCAAGGAACAGGACGCAGGAAAGCGTCCATCGCCAGGGTTAGCATTACTTCCGGCAAAGGCACTATTCAAATCAATGGCCAGGATTTTAAAGATTACCTCTGCCGTGAAACATTGGCTACTGTTGTCTCCCAACCTTTGGAGACGGTAGAGGCAACAAAAAATTATGATATTAAAGTAAATGTAAATGGTGGCGGACTCTCCGGACAGGCAGGAGCGATACGATTAGGTATTGCCAGGGCCTTAATAGTAGCAGACGGCGATCGCCGTTCTGCTTTGAAAGCTGCCGGTTTTTTAACACGGGATGCACGTAAAGTTGAACGAAAGAAATATGGTCAGCCAGGTGCCCGCAAACGCTTTCAATTTTCCAAACGGTAAGGATTATATGGCTGAAATTAACTTTAAGAATCTGATCAGCACAGGAGCTCATTTTGGGCATGTGACCCGCAAATGGCATCCGGAATATGCTCCATATATTCTAATGGAGAAAAATGGTATTCATATCATTAATTTGGATGAAACAATTCAAAAACTCAATAAAGCACTGGCCTTCACTAGTGAAATGGCCCAAAAGAATGGAGAATTCCTTTTTGTTGGAACCAAAAAACAAGCCCGGGACATCATCCAGCAGGAAGCAGATCGTTGTGGGATGTTTTATGTTGTCGAGCGCTGGCTGGGTGGTACACTTACAAATTTTTCAACAATCAAGAAAAGTATAAAACGCCTGCAGCAGCTGGAAAAAGAAGGGTCAAAAATTTATGAGGACCTGACTAAAAAAGAAGTGCAGATGCTTAACCGTGAGCGCATTAAGCTGGCGGACCAGCACCGTGGAATTAAAGATATGAAGCGCTTACCCGATGTGATTGTTGTCGTGGATGCCAATTATGAAATTACAGCTGTCCGGGAAGCACGCCTCTTGGAAATACCTGTCATTGGGATTGTGGATACAAATACAAATCCAAATTCGGTGGATTACCCCATCCCAGCCAATGATGATTCGATTCGGACAATTCAACTGATCATTGCTGCAGTTGCTGATGAAATTCGTGCCGCCGCTGATAAGGAAAGCGTCCGGGAAGAAGTCATAGCAAAGGAAGATAAGGAACAAACTGAAGAACAGGCAGACGTAGCTGAAGTAGTAGTAGATGCTGTTGCCGTTGAAGAAGAATTAAATGATCCTGTAGTTGAAGATGAACCGGCTGAAACCGGTTCAGCAAACGATGAATCTACGACTGAACAATCTGCAGAGGTTCCAGTTGAAGAAAATAATTCTGGAAAAGAAAATGAAGAAGAAACAGAAAAATTGGAGGAAGCAGAAGTAAAATGAGTATAAGTGCTCAAGTAGTTAAAGAATTGCGTGAAAAGACCGGTGCAGGTATGATGGACTGTAAAAAAGCACTGGTTGACTCAAAAGGCGATATGGAAAAAGCGGTGGAGTTTCTCCGTAAATCCGGTATTGCCAAAGCTGAAAAGAAAGGGAATAGAGAAGCGAAAGAAGGCATTGTTTATTCCTATATTCACCATGGCGGCCGTTTAGGTGTGTTGGTTGAGATAAACTGCGAAACAGATTTTGTCGCCAAGACTGACGGTTTCAAGAAATTGGCCCATAACGTAGCCATGCAGATCGCTGCCACAAACCCAATAGCCGTAGCACCTGAGGATGTTCCCGCTGAACTGCTGGAAAAGGAAAAAGAAATTTTCATTGCCCAGGCAAAAAAATCTGGAAAACCCGACAATATTATTGATACAATTGTTGACGGCAGGATTCAAAAATACTTCCAGGAGATATGTCTTGTTGAACAGCCGTTCATCAAAGATCCTGAAAAACACGTCGGTGACCTCATCACCGAAGCTGTCGCCACACTTGGCGAAAATATCACCATCGGCCGTTTTATCCGTTATGCCGTTGGCGAATCCATAATCAGCAGTAACGGCCAAGCTTAATTACAGCACATGACTAAACCGCTTTACCGGCGTGTTCTGCTGAAATTCAGCGGAGAGGCTTTAGCCGGGGAAAGTGGTTTTGGCATTGATCCTGCCAAAGCGCTCAACCTGGCCCGGGAGATAAAATCCGTCCATGATCTGGGGGTCAGCGTTGTGCTTGTTATTGGCGCCGGTAATATTTTTCGCGGTATGGAAGCTGCAGCCAAGGGAATGGACCGGGTCACAGGTGATTATCTTGGCATGTTAGCGACAGTCATGAATGCCATCAGTCTCCAGGATGCACTGGAACACAGTGGTATCGAAACACGCACTCTGTCTGCTATTACCGTTTCCCAGATAACAGAACCGTATATCCGTCGCCGGGCATTGCGACACTTGGATAAAGAACGTATTGTCATCGTTGCCGGGGGGACTGGAAATCCGTATTTTACCACCGATACAGCCGCTGTTTTACGTGCAACAGAACTCGGAGCAGAAGCTGTGGTTAAAGCCACCAAAGTGGACGGCGTTTTTGATAAAGACCCTGTAAAATACGATGATGCTGTTAAGTATGATACCATTTCATTCAAAGAAGTATTGCATAAAAATTTGCGTGTAATGGACCAGACAGCTTTCACCTTATGCAAGGAAAATAAATTACCGATACGGGTTTTGAATATGTACGAATCCGGTTCGATGGTTAAAATGCTGCAGGGTGAAAAAATAGGTACAGTAGTTACGGAATAATTATGATTAGAGATATTCATGATGATGCCAAGCACCGTATGGATCAGGCCGTGGAACATACACGGATGGAACTTGCCAAGGTGCGCACCGGCAGGGCCAACCCTGAATTGGTGGAAAACCTGACCATTGATTATTACGGTACAAAAACTCCCTTGAAGCAAATGTCAAATATTTCTGTACCTGAAGCACGATTGATCACGGTACAGCCATTTGATAAGTCAGTGATGCCTGATATAGAACGGGCTATTATGGAAGGTAATTTGGGTTTAACTCCCAATAATAACGGGGAAGTCATATTAATACCAATCCCGCCCCTTTCAGAAGAACGCCGGAGAGACCTCATCAAGGTTGTGCATAAATTGGTGGAAGACGGTCGTGTTTCCGTCCGCAATGTGCGTAAAGACGCGAATCATCATATAAAAATGGTCCAGGATGAAGGCCATATTTCAGAAGACGAGATTAAACGCGCTGAACAGGATATACAGGATCTAACAGATAAACATATTCAGCATTTAAATGATATGATGGAGCATAAGGAAAAAGAATTAATGGAATTCTGATCTATTTTTTGAAGAGATATAAAAAAAGCCCCGAGAAAATCTCGGGGCTTTTTTATTGGTTCAGGTTTTGATCAGTCACACTTTGAAAAACCGCAACTGGAGCAAGTTACACACCCGCTCTGGTGCTGGACAGTGCTGCCGCAATCTGGGCATGTCACAATATTTTTTATTGTATAATCAGCAACGGTTTTGTTTTCAGCTTCTGTTGCTGAAGCCATGGTGAACTGCACGTGCTGTTCATCACCGCCGTTTGATTCACGATGCTTTAGATAATCATCCAGTGCTTTGCCAATTGCGTCAGGTGTTGATAAAATTAACCGGCCGTCTTCCCATGTTGGGTTGGGACCGCTAATACCTTTCAGTTGCTTCACAATCGCATATGGATCAATACCGGAACGCAGAGCCAGGGAGATCAACCGGCTGATGGCTTCCGATTGGGCTGCTGCGTTACCGCCAGCTTTACCGATAGTTGTAAAAATTTCGCACAGCCCATTTTCATCTTCATTGATGGTAATATACAGCGAACCTTCACCTGTACGGATGCGCCGGGTTGCACCGGACGTCATCATGGGTCGTGATCGTGGTGCTTTTTTTGTTGCTACAGTTGCATCCTGGGGTGGTTCAGCAGTTGTTGGTTGCACTTCCTGTGTTGGTTGATTTACTGTTTCTGGCGGATTTACATCTTGCTGTTCTGTCAATAAAATACCCTCACGGCAGCCTTCACGATACACAGTGATGCCTTTCAGTCCTGCTTTGTAAGCTGCCATGTAGATATCAGCAATTTTTTCTACAGTTATATCAGCTGCTAAATTGACCGTGGAAGAAATGGAGCTGTCAATATACTTTTGGATAACGCCCTGCATCTTCACCCGGAAATAGGGATCAATATTATGAGCGGTCACAACATACTCTGGAAGATCCTCATCACCACTAAAGAGCTGGCCTATGACAGGGTGGTAAACCTTGTATTCATCAAAGGTTCGGCCGTACCCGTCATTTTGTTTAACACGGCGTTTGTAAGAAGTGGCAAAAATGGGTTCAACCCCGGATGTCACCCGGGAGACAATGGCGCCGCTGCCGGTTGGAGCAACGGTGGTCAGTGTTGAATTCCTGATTCCTTTTTCACGGATCTTATCCCGGACAGCCTTGGGCAAATTTTTCACGAATTTACTCTTGCTGTATCCTTTCCAGTCAAAATTGGGGAAAACACCTTTTTCTTCTGCCAGTTCAACACTGGTTTCATAGGCTGTATCACGGAAAATTTTCATAATCTGGTCTATAGTCTGCAGGGCATCTTCGCTGTCGTACTTAATGCCCATGCGCACAAGCATGTCACCCAATCCAAGGATCCCCAGGCCGACACGACGGTCATTGGTGGCATTGTTTTTCTGTACTTCCAGGGCATGGCGGTCCATATTGTAGTCCACAACATTATCTAAAAACCGTGTCCCGACAGCCACTGATTCCTTGAATTCATCGATCATGAAATTGCCATTTTCGTCTACAAACCGTTCCAGGTTTACGGCCCCCAGGTTGCAGCAGCCGCCATCGGGCAGGGGCTGTTCTGCGCAGGGATTCGTGGACACCAACGGGCTACAGTATTCAGCATTGTGAAAATCCTTCATTGTATCCCAGAATAGTAGCCCTGGCTCTGCGCTGGCATGGGCGTGTTTGATGATCCTGTCCCAGAGGTTCTTTGCCTTTATGGTTTTATATACTTTTCCGTCGTAGTGGAGGTCAAAATCCTTGTCATTTTCCACAGCGTCCATGAATTCATGGGTGAGCAATACTGAAATATTGGAATACTTGACCATATCAACGTTACCGGTTTTGATTTCCACAAATTTTTCAATATCGGGGTGGTCAATGCGCAGGGTTTGCATGTTGGCTCCCCGGCGTCCGTGCTGTGCAATCGTATTTGTATTTTCTGAAAAAAGGTTCATGAAACCCGTGGGCCCGCAAGACTCTCCGCCCGTTCCATGGATGGCATCGCCCGCAGGGCGCAGGGAAGAAAGGTCGTGTCCGCAGCCGCCACCGTATTTATAAGTGAGTGCTTCGTTGATGATGGTGTCGTAGATAGCCTTGATGGAATCTTCTTTTACTGCCATGACATAGCAATTATTGAGAGTGGTGGTTATATCTTCCCGTCCGGCGCCGTGCATGATCCGGCCTCCCGGGACAAATCTGAAATCCTCCAGGACAGAAAAGAATTTTTCTTCCCATTTTTCCTGGGCACGTTTGGTTTTTTCCACAGATGCCATGGCCACCGCCTGGCGCTTCCAGATCTGCCATGGGTGTGTTTCCCAGGGTGCCAGGTACTTGTTCTTAAGCACATCTGCACCGAGAGTGTCTGCGGTGTAATAATTTTCTATACGGTAATTTTCCGGTACTGCTTCATCCTCCAACTGACCATTGGTCTCCTGTTGTATTTCTAGGACGGTGTCCAGTATTTCCGGCGTAATTTCTTTTTGACCCTTTAGTGGTTGGGTCAAGTCTAGTTCCATTGCTTCAGCCATTTGCTTTTCCTAATAAGGTATGTGGTTTAACAAATCTAATTGAAAAAAACAGGCTAGCAGGCAAAAAGTGAATAAGTCACTTGGGTTGGCATAACAAATATATTCTTGGTCATATTTACCGTCAAGAATAAAAGTGTAAAATGTTCATTTATCGTCGAGAAATATTTTAAAAGTTGGACCTTTCCACAATTTATCCACAACTATCCTCGGTAAAATGAACTTTTCAGCGTTTGCTGACAGTGTTGATTTTCACTGCAAATAAACACTGTCTCGACGAGAAAACTGGATATTTAAACCATTTTTGGATTGGGTACGTAAAAATGGGTACGTTGAGCTGTATTCTAACTTTGGCTTTTTATCTAAAAAATCATAGATTTCCGTCGACAAAACAAGTCATTTGCGGGCGTCGTATAATGGTTATTACCGTAGCTTCCCAAGCTACTGACGTGAGTTCGATTCTCATCGCCCGCTCCAATTATTAGCAAGCATTAAAAGTATGCGTGAGTTCCCTGCCCGCTCCCGACTAGCGGGAGGGCAGGCGGGGATTCTCATCGCCCGCTCTCTAGTTCACACGCTGAACTAACCTATCTGCCATCGTAATTTCCGCCCCTCATGAAGATCATATCAGTAGCAAGAAATAGCCTGGGCGCAGAGCTGGAACTCCAGCCCGGCGATACGGTGGAGGCCATCGACGGCTCCCGCGTGCGTGACATAATCGACTATCGGTTTAAAGTGTCCGATGAACAGATCCGTTTAAAGGTGCGACAAAACGATACGGTGGTGGAGTACGACCTGGAGAAAGATATTGATGATGAACTGGGGCTGGAGTTCGAGGATCTGCGCATCCGTAAGTGCGCTAACGACTGTGTTTTCTGCTTTGTGGATCAGAATCCCCAGGGCATGCGCGATGGAATGTATTTCCGCGACGGCGATTTCAGAATGTCCTTTCTCCACGGCCACTATATCACCATGTCCAATATGGGCTGGAAGGAACTGCAGCGGGTGGTGGACCAGCGCTTGTCGCCATTATATATATCAGTCCATGCTACAGACTTGGACAAGCGCCTGGAAATGTTCCTCTACAATAAGGATGACAATCTTTTATCCAAATTTGAATATTTAACAGAGAACGGTATTGAGCTTCATTCGCAAGTGGTATTATGTCCCACATGGAACGATGGCCACTGTTTAGAAAAAACCATTACTGATATTCATCAGTTTATCCCGCTGGCGAAAAGTTTGTCGATCGTGCCCGTGGGCCTGACCAAGCACCGCGAGGGGCTGCCTTATATACCGCCAGTGACAAAAGAATATGCAGCAGCGACAATTTCACTATACAATGATTTTGATAAACGATATCAGCATGATGACGGCAGTCGATTTGTGGTGTTGAGTGATGAATGGTACTTAACGGCCGGAAGAGATGTCCCTGACAGCGAACATTATAACAACCTGGATTTAGAAGAAAACGGTGTCGGACAAGTTCGAGCTTTCAAGGAATTGTGGGCAGGCGACCTGGATGTTGCCTTAAACAAAGAAACAAAGGTTACCATTGGGACAGGTATTCTTATAGCAGAAACATTTTCAGAATGGTTTATTCCCAAACTGAACGGCATTAAAAATCTAAAAGTTAATTATGTCCCCATAAAAAATGAATTTTACGGCAAGGATGAGGTCACTGTGACAGGGCTGCTGACCGCCCAGGATATCATTACGCAATTACAGGGAGTTGTGCTGGGTGATATGGTAATTTTTAGCGACCGTATTTTACATGATGAAGGCACACTGACCTTGGATGATCAAACGTTGGGCGCTATGAGCAGGGCCCTGGAGGTGCCGGTGGTTGTTGCTGGTGATTCCCCGGAAGAATTTTTTAACGCTATCAAATAATAATCATGTCTATTCCAGTTGTAGCAATTGTCGGCCGACCAAACGTAGGCAAATCCACATTTTTCAATCGTGTGCTGCGCAAGCGTAAAGCTATTGTTGACCCGCAGGAAGGGATCACCCGCGACCGTGTATATGGGGAAGCTGAATGGGGCGGCAAACGAATCAGCTTTATTGATACCGGCGGATTTATCCCTGAGGATGCAGACGTATTCAACGCAGCCGTACGTGAGCATGCGCAACTGGCCATATCCGAAGCGGATGCCGTGGTGCTCATGGTGGATGGCCGGGAAGATATTACCGCCAGTGATCAAGTCTTGACCCAGGCCGTCAGGGAAAGCGGCAAACCGCATGTTCTCATCGTCAACAAATGTGATACCATGAAACAGGATGAACAGATCAATGCGTTTTTTGAATTGGGGATCGAGGCTGTGCAACCCATGTCTGCTCTTTCCGGGCGGTTGACCGGTGATGTACTCGAGACCATTGCCGGTTTGCTGAATCTGGATGAATTGGAGACCGGTCAAGAAGAAAGCACAGACCTTCATCTGGCCATTGTGGGTATGCCGAATGTGGGAAAATCTTCATTAGTGAATGCCCTGCTGCAAAAAGAACAGACAATCGTGACGCCCATTGCCGGGACCACCCGTGACTCAATCGATACACGGTTAAAATGGTACGGGAAAGAAATCGTATTGATTGACACTGCGGGATTGCGTAAGAAAAGCAAAGTGCAGGACAACGTGGAATTTTACAGTACCGTCCGGACGAACCGGTCCATTGACCAATGTGATGTGGCCCTGGTGCTCATTGATGCAAAAAAGGGATTCGGCAACCAGGACCGCTCCATTGTGGACCAGGTTATCAAGGCAGGTAAGGGCCTTATTCTAATTGTGAATAAATGGGATTTGGTGGAAAAAGATACACATACCATGAAAGAGACTACAGAAAAAATACAGAAGCAATTTCCTTTGCTTGACCATTTCCCTATTTTATTTGTATCCGCCTTGACCAAACAGCGTGTTTCTGGTATTTTGAAAGAAGCCTTTAAGGTATATGATAATTATAATAATACTATCTCTACCAATGCCTTGAATAAATTTTTAGAAAGGGTCATTAAAACAAGGAGCGTCCCTGCAGAAAAAGGAAAACTGATCCGCATCAAATTCATCAAGCAGGTCAGTTCCGCACCGCCGCTGTTTGCCTGCTATGCCAATTATCCCAAATTGATCCCCATGCATTATAAGCGCTTCATGGAAAATCAACTCCGACAGGCCTTTAATTTTAAAGGTGTTCCGATCCGTTTTTCTTTCAGAAAATCGTAATTATCCTTTGGTTTGGATAAAAAAAGAAGCGGACACAACCAAACCAAGGAGGTAACAAGGAAGGAAGAAGGGATAATAAGTGTCCGCTTCCTGGATATAAATGCCAATAATATCAAAAAGTTTCCAATACTTCTGACGCAGCTATAAATTGATTCGTTAAAAATGAATTTGAAATATTTAATAACTTTATTCTGGCTCTTTACTGTTATTACCGGGCAATCGCTGCGGGTGGGATTTTGGAATGTGGAAAACCTGTTTGATTTGGAAGATGATCCCACCACCCGTGATGAAGAATTTGCCTTGGGTGGAAAAAAGAATGTCACCCAGGAAGTGTATGACCTAAAGCTCAAGAACTGTGCTTATGTCTTGGAAGACTTGAATGCAGATGTGCTGGGCTTGTGTGAAGTGGAAAATCATTTTGTGTTGGATGAACTCAATAGGGCTTACAGTGGCCGGAATTATGAGATAATTCACTATGATTCACCTGATAGTCGAGGTATCGATAATGCACTGCTGTATGATGCATCTCTGTTCAAAGTCACTGAAACCAAACCTATCAACAATACGCTGCCATCCGGAAAACCGACACGGGATATTCTATACGTTAAGGGTGAATACAAAGGGCAGAGCCTCCATATCTATGTGAACCACTGGCCGTCCAATTACGGAGGAAAAGAACAAGCGATTCCAAAACGGCGAGCAACAGCCAGGCTGCTGGCCAACGAAGTGGCAGATCTTTTATCCAATGATCCAGATGCCGAAATATTGCTTATAGGTGACTTCAATGAAGAACCCACAGATGAAAACGTGCGCATACTTAAATCTGTTGATATGACCAGCTTGATGGAACCGCTCATGGGTCAACCACAAGTGGGAACATATGTTTATAGAGGCAAGGATAATTTTCTGGACCAGATGATTATCAGTGCCGGCTTGCAGGATGACCAGGGACTAACAGCCGGGCCAGCAGCTATTCTGGATAAGCCGAAGTACCGGCAGCAGGAAGGTAAGTATGCCCATTACCCGTTTCGATTTTGGGCCGGGAATCATCTGCTGGGTGGGTATTCGGATCATCTGGCGGTTTTTGTGGAAATTTATGCCAAGTGAGTCTTGCGCAGGTAAACCTTATTGACTAATTTTGCCGGCGCTTTTTATAAAGAAAAATTAATGATCGCGGGGTAGAGCAGTCTGGTAGCTCGTCGGGCTCATAACCCGGAGGTCGCAAGTTCAAATCTTGCCCCCGCTACAAATAAAACCCGTCTTATTGACGGGTTTTATTTGTGGACTTAGGTCAGTCTCATAACCCGATGGGTTGGTTTACTTCGAATCTTCTGCCTCCTCTTCATCCGGCCTGTATTCTAATATATCTCCGGGCTGGCAGTCAAGTACAATGCAGATCTTTCATAAGTTGTGTAATGTTATAGTTGAAGATTTTATAATTTGTCATAACAAATAAGGAGTGAGGAATGTCAATATGGCGACTTTGATTTTGCGGGATACACACCGCGCGTTAGAAGAGAAAATGAAATCTCTTGATAATATAAAGAAAGAGACTTCAGTAAAGATTAGAGATGCAGCTAGTCATGGAGATCTTAAGGAAAATGCGGAATACCACGCTGCTAGGGAGGAGCAGAGTTTAATAGTACGTAAGATACAATTGCTGCAGACCCATTCGCCATTTAAGATCATCGAATATGGCGAAATCGAAACCGACGAGGTAGGATTTGGCAATAAGGTTACAATTCGTGAAGAGGGCAAAGATGAGGCCGAAGACTATTACCTATTAGGTCCCATCGAATTTGAGTTTGATCTTTATCCTTTGGTTGTAACCATACATTCACCTTTTGGCCAAGCCATAGTTGGGAAAAAGATTGATGAAGATTTTACGCTTGAAATCCGGGGTAAAGAGACGAAGTTCACAATTACTGCAATTGAAAAGATTTCTGCAGAATGATTATTTATTGAGTAAATCAAGCCCCACATTCGTGGAGTTTTTTGTTTTTCCACTTCTTTGTAAAAAAGCAGATACGATGGAAATATTAGCTAATGTCATCATCTGATACACCGCACCCGACAACAAACTTCTTGAAGAAAGTGTTCTCGGAAGTTCCTGGAACCTATGAACGAATAAACCACGTTCTGACACTGGGACTTGACATGCTGTGGCGTAGGAAGGCGGCAAGAATTGCCGCTGCAACAGGTGGAACCCACTGGGCAGATATGTGTACGGGTACCGGAGAGATGGCTTGCAATCTCAGCCGCCTTGCGGCAAGTGGAACTGTGATTCATGCGGTAGATTTCTCAATGCCCATGATAGCTGAAGCTATGAAAAAGCCGGAAGCACGGAACATTGACTTTGTTGTTTCAGATGTGAAAGCTCTACCGTTTCCGGATGAGAGTCTTGATCTCATCACTATTTCATTTGCAACACGCAACATCAATCTGAGCAGCGATATACTTACTCAGACTTTTGCGGAATTCTGTCGTGTCCTGAAACCAGGGGGGCGTTTCGTGAATCTGGAAACCAGCCAACCATCATCCTTGCTGTTCAAAAGGCTCTTCCGTTTCTATGTTAGATTGTTTGTGAAACTCGTGGGAGAGCTGATATCTGGTTCTCACAGGGGCTACGCTTATCTGGCACACACCATACCTCGCTTTTATCCACCGAAAGAATTGAGTGATATTATGTGCCGGGCGGGTTTCAAAAACGTGACTTACAGGAAACTGTTATTCGGTGTCGCTGCGATTCACCAGGGAATGAAACCGTAAGATTTATAGGTATATATGTGTTGGACCACTAACCGAGGGCAGCCCAACACGCTGAATATGCGAATGCTGATAATCAATAGTCTTTTGTAATCGTATAGCAAATTAAATCGGCTCATTATCGTCATGATGTAAATTATGAAATAATTTTTTAAGGTAGTCTTAAGGATCTATGGCTAATAATAACATTATAAAGAAACTTGTGGACAAGCGTATCATCCGCGAAAAGAAAACGGTAGAAGCTATGCTGCGGATCTATTGTAAGCATCACCACGGTATGAATGGCAAATTTTGTTCTGAATGCCAATCACTATCCGATTATGTTGAGCTGCGCCTTATGCATTGTCCCTTTGAAGATGCTGAAAAACCAACCTGCCTTAATTGTTCGATCCATTGTTATAAAAAAGATAAGCGGGCTGCAATAAAACAGGTGATGCGCTTTGCCGGGCCCCGGATGCTGACCCGCCACCCGCTATTAACTATTTTTCATTATATTGACGGGCGTAAAAAAGGAAAATTAAAATAATTCCTTACATTTATATATAAAAAGCAATTGCATCAATTCGCTAAACAGTATTTGAAAATTTTCTAACCTATCATTCCAGCACCGCCCCGCCGGAGATCACCCACAGCTTCATTTTTTGTAACAGCATTCACACCACCAAAAAATAAATTTTGAATATCCCATTGATGGATGAGCATACCCTCTGGGAGCTCATGTTTATCGGGTAAAACAATGTCCGGCTCACAGTGGAGTATGCTGCCTTCCAAATGGACCCTTGATGAAGTGATAGCACGTTCAAGGTCCATACCTTTCATGAGGTTAAGAATAACCTGGATAATAGCTGATCGGATGCGGTTACTGCCGCCGCTGCCGATAACCAATTCCGGCCCTTCGTTGCCCATGACAACGGTGGGGGACATCATGGTCGGCAGGCGCTGCTGGCGGATGAAATGATGAAATCCGGAAGGGTTCAGGTCTTCCTCACCCAGCATATTGTTCAGCATGACACCCAATCCGGGAATCAGGTAACCACAGCCTTCGCCGTTGGTAGTGGTAACGCTGGCAGCGTTACCAGCTTTATCAATAATGCTCACTTGTGTTGTGGATCCATGGGAGGGCGGATTATTATCAGCAGTATAAATCGGTTTTTGTGACCTGTATTGTTCAAAGTGGTGCTTGAAGTTATTTTCTTCCAGAATGTTTAAAATCTGGTGGTTGTCATTAGCATCAATTGATGCGGCTCTTCTGGCGGCAGTGGTTATCTGCATGGCACGAACCAGATCCATCAAATTCGTACTTAATGCAGTTTGTGCTTTTTCCAATAACTGCAGGGTGAACGTGATCAGTGTACCGCCCACCGATGGCGTGGGATTAGTGTAAACGGTCTTGCCGTTAAATTCACTTTTTAACGGCACTCGTTCTACAACTGTATAATTTGCCAGGGATTCTGGTGTCAGCAATCCGTAAGGAGCGAGTGTATCAAGTATGAGTTTTGCTCCGTCACCCTTATAAAAAAAATCTGCCCCCTGTTTAACGAGTTCTTCCAAAAGGTCCGCAAAGGCCGGATTCTGAAAACGGTCACCTTTTTTTAGAATGGTACCCTTGGGAGCGAATAATTTTTTTCCGTTGTTGGAATGGGTCATGATCGGTTCTAATATTTTAAACAGGTATCCTTGAGTTCCATTGAGGATAGCTCCTTCCCTGGCGATATTCATGGCCGGTTCCAGGACAGCCTTTAACGGTATTTGGCCCAAGCGCTCATGTACTTTTAAAAGACCGGCTGTATTTCCCGGTACGGCTGCAGAACTTTGGCCAATGTGAAATTCCTGCTGGTCGGGTCCAAAATCAACCCAGACGCTGAAGAAATCCAGTTCTTTCTTTGGCTGGGGCGGGGGAGTATCTACGAAAAAATCAAATAATACAGGATCACTATTCGCCGGACAGGCCAGCAGTGCACCGCCGCCGCCGGGTCCCGTAAGGTTGCATTCTGACACCATGGACGTAAAGACGGCTCCCACGGCAGCGTCAAAAGCATTACCACCGTTTTCCAGGATGTCCCTGGCGGATTGGACGGTTGTTTTTTCCCCGCCGGCTATGGCTCCGTATTGCATCTTATTTGTCGTTTGTAAAACGTTATATTGTTGAAAATTTTAATCCAAAGAACGGCCAGTCAACATCGTAGAGTCTAATAATTACACTCCTTCTTCCAATTCATAATCGAGAAAATTTCCTAGTTTGTAGTCTAAAACTTAAAATGATTTATAACAACTTTTATGTAATTACGGATAAATAAATACAATGAAAAATGAATATGGTTTAGTAGAGAGAGACAAAAAATACTAACCCCCTCTCAATATGAAGATTACAGAAGATTTTCTCTTTAATATGTTTATTGTATTATATTAAGTTGTGGAAATGGAAAATTATTGTACATTCGCTGCCCTTTTAAAGAGGGAAGAAGGTGTGAAGATTATCCATCTTAATAGTAAAATTAATTAATAAAGTTAAGGAAAATAGTAATGAGTGAAGTATCGCAAGGAACAGTTAAGTGGTTTAATAATTCAAAAGGGTTTGGATTTATAACGCCATCAGATGGTGGAAAAGATCTATTTGTTCACATGAGTGAGATACAAATGGATGGGTTTAAGACCCTGAATGATGGACAATCTGTTGAATATATTGCAGGGTCAACTGAAAAAGGACCCTGTGCAACAAATGTAATTCCCCAGTAGTCTGTTTCAAACATATCAAAAGGAGAGTGTTTGATGCTCTTCTTTTATTGATTACAGCCCCTTGATTTTCAGGGGGCTGTTTTTATTACTATAATTCCCAAAGGTAAAATTCAGGAGAACACATTAATTCAGTAAGTATTAAACTAATCAGTTGTAGACAAAAATATTTATAAACTAATAAAAAACAAATTCAAAATAAACTTCTCTTATATATTTTTGGTTTCTTTTGTGGTGTAGGAGTATCCCTCTACCAGATACAGGCTGGGGAGTTTGTTCAGACCAAGAAGATGGTGCTGTTGATTAACCCCCACCCAAAGGATTTAAGCAAGAGCCCACCTTCGTGGGGTTTTTTGTTTATAATTATATTGGAATAAAACTGGCAAGACTTCTGCGGGAGATTTTTTCCCGCCACAACGCAATGCTAGCGGTGATTCTTTAATTCAATTCTTTATTGTTCTGTTCCACTTCAAAAATCCTGACTTGTTTTTCGGCCACACCATTATCATTCAAAACTTCCACTCGCAGGATATGCTGACCTTTTGTTAATCCACCCATAGGGGCCGTCCAGATGTGGTTGCTGATGGGCATTTTTTTCGTTTTCGGGTATAGATCAGGATTGTCCTTAATGATCCTGTTTATGAAAGGATCCTCTGCATGGTATTGTTTCTGGAAATCAAGAGGCTGCCCATCTAATTCAGCACTGACTTTGGTTTCTGAACTGCCGTAAAAAATATTCAAGACCATTTCCGATGTGTCGGCACTTGCGGATGAGATCCGGCCTACCGGGGCGCTGATGCGAAAAGACGATTCGGGCTGGTTAATGCTAGTGTGGTAGCGATATTTATAATTTCTCCCCTTAAAGCTGAAGGTGAAGTAGCCGTTGGGCGTACCGTCATAATGATAACCGTAAGGATTGCCGTTGGCCTGTAACGGGCCATACCACCAGGCACCGCAGGCGGCGCCCAGGATCATATTTTTAAAAGGTGTTTTTTCAACCCAACCGTGGGATTCATCCAAATTCATATTCTCTATAAAATGCATGTGTCCGGCCAGGGCCAGTAACTTCTTGTGTGCTTTCAACAATTCGTACAGGTCCCCTCTGTTGATGACTTGAACCCTGTCCCCGATATGTACATCCGATATGATGGGAATATGGCTCAGAAGCACGATGCGGTCATTTTTCGACACATGGTTTAGGTCGTTTTCCAGCCATGTTAGTTGTTCATTTGAAAGGAGGCCCAGGTAGCTTCCCTTCTTATTTTTTTCAATATCCCAGCCTTCGTAAAAAACAGAGTTCAGGGCAATGAAGTGTACATTCCCATACTCAAAGGAATAATAATCTGGACCAAAGTAAGTATTCCAGGTGTCGTGGGCCTCTTTGTCGTCGCGGGCCCAATAATTCAAATCATGATTACCGAACACGTGCCAAACCGGAATCCCTAATGTTTTAATCTGCTCCAGGTAATAAGGATAGATCGACAGATCGTCGTACATGATATCCCCTAGGGGGACGTAGAAGGCCATGTCTTCTTCTAACAGCATTTTGGCGATAATTTCATCCCGATAATATTCGACCTCTATGGAATCACGAGGTTGGGGATCTCCGCTGATGATGGCCTCAAAATTTCGACCTGTCCGGGCTTTCTGCAGGGGAAAGTAAACCGTTTCCAAGGGGAGAGGCCTATCGAATGCTTTATATTTTAAATATTCAGGACTGGGATCCCTCCTCACATTATAGAAAAATTTGGGGATTCCATATTCATTGGTGAAAATATCCCAGCCAGCAGATTTGATCAGGAAAATTACATCATTTTGTTCCGCCTCTATTTCAAAATGTCCTTTACGATCAGTGAGTACAATTTCCAGACCGTTTGAAATGCGCTGATTACTGATCCCCGGTTCATTCTTATCCATGAGTCCATTTTGATTTCGGTCATTAAAAACAAATCCCTGGACCGTCACCTGGGCAAAAGCAGTGGAGAGAAAGATTATGTAGATGAATAAATTTATTTTTTTCATGGTAATTCCAGTATAAGCTTTGAGGATATTTCGATCATGGATATTATGAATGAGGAGGATTACAAATAAAGTCTAAATTAACAACCTTTCTTTTGTCCCTTACCATGTTAATGGATCAGGGGAAAAGAAAATTTTCATCTCCGGTGATAATTTTCACGATCGTCCAATCTATTTAAGATCATTTAACAAAATGAAGAGGTATTCATGAAGCGCTTATTATCATTCATTCTATTCATTTGTATTGGCTGCCAGGATTCCGGCGCCAAATTCAATTACCCCGAAACGCGAAAGGGTGACCATGTGGATGTTTACCACGGACAGGAAGTGGCTGACCCATACCGCTGGCTGGAAGATGATATGTCCGCCGAAACAGCCGAATGGGTTGCATCCCAAAATAAAGTTACATTCAAATATTTAAATAAAATCCGCTTTAGGCAAAAACTCAAAAGACGGATCGAAGAACTGAATGATTATGAAAAAGTGGGCGCCCCGTTCAAAGAAGGGGATTACGAATATTTTTATAAGAACACGGGGCTCCAGAACCATTCCGTTTTGTACCGCACCACCATCGGTTCAGATGCAGAACCGGAAGTATTCCTGGACCCCAATACATTTTCTGATGACGGTACAGTAGCCCTCCGGGGTCTGTCTTTCACCAAGGATGCATCCCTGGCTACTTATATGATTACCGAAGGCGGCTCTGACTGGCGTAAGATCATTGTCATCAATACAGAAACCAGGGAAATTTTAGGAGATACCCTCATTGATGTGAAATTCAGCGGTATCTCTTGGCGGGGCAACGACGGGTTTTATTACAGCAGTTATGATAACCCTAAGAACACCAGCGCCCTCTCGGCCAAAACACACCTCCATAAACTGTATTACCATAAACTGGGGACTTCCCAATCCTCAGATGAACAGGTCTATGGCGGCGAGGCACAGCCCAACCGTTATATCGGCGGTTCAGTCACTGAGGACCAGAATTACCTCATCATTTCCGCAGCCCAGAATACCAGCGGGAACCAGCTATATGTGAAAGACCTGAATGATCCTGGCAGCGAATTGGTCCAGTTGCAGGATAATTATTTTGCCCGCTGCAGTGTGGTGGACAACGAGAGTAATTCCTTCTATTTATACACCAATATTGGCGCCTCGAACTACCGGATGGTTCGCGTAAATCTATCCAATCCATCTGCGTGGACGGATGTAATTCCTGAAACAGAAAATGTACTGCGGATAGGTTCCGGCGGCGGTTATTTCTTTGCGAATTACCTGGTGGATGCCAAAACCCAGATCAAACAATTTGATATGGATGGAAACCTGGTCCGTGAAGTGGCCCTCCCGGGAATCGGTTCTGCCGGCGGCTTTGGCGCTAAAAAAGATGAGACAGAATTGTATTATTCATTCAGTTCTTACACCTATCCATCCACGACATTCAAGTATGAAATTGAAAGTGGTAAATCCACTCTCTACCGACAGCCAAATATAGATTTTGAGCCCGGGGATTACACCACGGAACAGGTCTTCTACGAAAGTAAGGACGGTACCCGCATACCCATGTTCATTACCTACAAAAAAAGCCTGAATAAAAATGGAGAAAATGCCACCATTCTCTACGGTTATGGGGGGTTCAATATCAGCCAGACGCCGCGCTTCAGTGCCACAAACATTGCCTGGCTGGAAAATGGCGGTGTCTTTGTCGTGGCCAACTTAAGGGGCGGCGGCGAATATGGTGAAAAATGGCATTCCGCCGGGACAAAATTGAATAAACAGAATGTGTTTGATGATTTCATTACCGCCGGTGAATTCCTGATTGCCAATAATTATACCTCCAGTGATTATCTTGCTATTCGAGGCGGATCAAACGGCGGTTTACTTGTGGGTGCCACCATGATCCAGCGGCCGGACCTGATGAAAGTGGCCATCCCTGCCGTAGGTGTGATGGATATGCTACGTTATCACCAATTCACCTCCGGGGCCGGCTGGTCTGCGGATTATGGCACCGCCGACGAATCAGTAGAAATGTTTGAATATTTGCGGCAATATTCACCTGTTCATGCATTGAAAAAGGGTACGGCTTATCCTGCAACACTTGTGACCACCGCTGACCACGATGACCGTGTGGTGCCCGCCCACTCCTTCAAGTTTGCGGCCCGCCTCCAGGAAACCCATGAAGGAGATAATCCAGTCATGATCCGGATCCAGACCAAGGCCGGACACGGGAGCGTTTCCATGGAACAACGTATTCAACTATCGGCTGATATTTTTGCCTTTATCTGGCATAACATGGGCGTGATCCCGGAACTGAAATAACTGGTATCATCCTGTAATTTTTGCACCCCTTAGGATTACTACTTTGTAATATTGTTATTATGAAACGCTTCTTAACATTATTCATACTTACTTAACTAAAGCATCACAATCGTTGGGCTTTATATATGTGGAATGATGGGTATATTTTTATATGTTTAAAGCAATAATCATTGGTGGCACAGGCGCTACAGGAAAACAACTATTAAATCAACTCATTAGCAATCAAAATTGTGATTTGGTTACTTCCATTGGCAGAAGACCAGTTTTGAATGGCGAAAAAAATGATAAGCTGGTGGATATTGTTGTTGAATCACTTTCCAATTTGTCATCTACTGCAAAGTATTGGAAAGATAATGATGTTTTTTTTAATTGTATAGGTACAACGAGAAAACGAGCAGGGGGAGCAAAAGAGTTTATTGATATTGAGTATGGTATTTCAAATGAAGCAGCTAAAATGGCTGCTGTTGCTAAAATACCCCATGCGTCACTCATTTCAGCAAACGGCGCGAATCATAACATATGGGCTAAAGATTGGATACCTCCATTATTATATATGAAAACTATTGGGCAAAAAGAACAAACGATACTATCAAGTTTCTCTTTTAATAGTGTTTCTATTTTTAAGCCTGGTATGTTGATACGACTTCAGGGTAAGCAATCATGGCTTGGGAGATTCTCTGAATCAAGAGATTTTGGCATTAGAGTTGATACTTTAGCTTCAGCAATGATACATGATGCAGAGAGAGTGAAGCTCGGTCTTGTGGAAAAGTCTCCACAATTTTTTATTGGTAATATTGATATAAAGTGTTCTCTAGGATTATAATTAGGAGAGTTGAAAAAGTTTTTCATGATTGAAACTTTAATATTCTACTAAAGTATAAATTTCAGTAAATTTTTGATTATTCTACTGTAGGAGTCATTTAATGAAAACAATAATACATATCAGTGTTTCTATAGCTCTTTTATTTATGATCAGTTGTGAAACTGATATCACAAAGTCCAAAGAAAGTAACGACTATGAATTAATTCAGGCTATTATTAGTGCTGAAAAGATTTCCATTAGTATGGATGAATTACCAACCGAATCTCAGGCCGTCGTTGAACAAGACTTTTATGATTATTATAGTACAGATGCAAGCGTAGCATCTGGTTTTGGCTATGAAGTAAAACTGGCTGGCTTGGGTCACAGAACCGGTAGTCGCAATGAAGTCTACTTTAATATGAAGGGCAGAAAGCTCGATCCCTATGACGACGGTAGAAAAGATGAATTTTACTGGGACAGGGATGATAAAGAAGACTGGAAATGTTTCGATTTGGTTCTTCCCGTAACCTTTGATATGCCTGATGGCTCAATGATTACCGTAACAAGTGATGATGAAGAAGGCTGGGCAGAGATTAAAGATTGGTACGAAGATAATCCTGATGCTGAAGAAAAACCTGCTCTGCAGTATCCTGTTGAAATCATATACGAAGATGAAACTATAATAATTAATGACGATGATGAGATGCGTGGTGCTTACAGGCGTTGCGGTGGCAGAGATTATGAAGATAGAAAATGTTTTGAACTTGTATACCCTGTGACATTTACAATGCCAGACGAATCGTCAATTACTGTAGAAACTGATGATGAAGAAGGCTGGACAGAGCTTAAAGATTGGTACGAAGATAATCCAGATTCAAAAGAGCGTCCTACGCTCCAGTATCCAGTAGATATTGTTTATGAGACAGACGCAGGAGATTCCACAGTTACGATTAATAATGAAAGTGAAATGGAAGTAGCTGAAGAAGCATGTAGAGAATGAATTTGAATAAGTAAATATCCAAATCAATATACAAAAAGCCCCACATTCGTGGGGTTTTTTTGTTTGTGGAATGATGGGTAAATTTGGATATATATAGGAGATAATTCGATTATGGTTGATATAATATTAAAAAACTTTAAAAAACCCGATGAGATAAGAAATTTTGATAAGGGAAAGTTTGAATTAGTACAATTAGCAGATATGACAATTGGTAAAGCTTCTTACGAACCGGGTTGGAAATGGTCTATTGATGTTTCTCCTTTAAGTGGTACAGAATTTTGTGAAGTGGAACATTTGGGAATGGTGGTATCTGGCAGTGCAACGGTTGCTTTTAAAAATGGTAAAATACATACACTTAAAGAAGGAGATTTATTCTACATACCTCCTGAACCTCATGATAGCTGGGTTGTGGGAGATGAACAGTATATTTCACTACATTTTTTAGGTGCTGAACAATATGCTGATTAATAAGCAACCCCCACCCAAAGGATTTAAGCAAGAGCCCCGCAGTTGCGGGGTTTTTTGTTTGTGGGATGATGGGTAAATTTGATAGGATATGTTTAAAATAATTTTTCTTCTTTTACTTTCTGCAGCCACTGCACAAACAATTATTATTCGTGATGTGAATACTAATCTACCACTTGTAGATGTTAATGTGTTTACTGATGATAATGGTACAACAACTAATAATAATGGTATATGCTATCTTGATACATTTGGTTCAAAAGATATAGTTACTTTTTCTTTAATAGGTTATCAGACCTTAACATTAACTAAATCGCAAATTCCTAATATCTTATATTTGGAAAATCACTTGATTTTAATGGATTGGATAAATGTTGTTGCAAAAAATAAAACTTCAAGAAAAAAATATGTCAAACTAGAAAGAGATGTTAAAAAAGTATATCCATATGCAAAAACAGTAGCAGACCTTTTAGATAAATACGATGCAATAATAGATAGCTTAGATCTTTATTCAGGTTATAAAAGATATTATAGAAAGAAAAAAATATTCTTAACTATTGAGAATGAATTGATATCAAAGTATGGTTATTCCATAAAGAGATTAACAAAAAATCAGGGTAGAATATTAATCAAGTTGGTGGATAGAGAAACTAGTAGAACATCTTTTAAAATAATAAAGGATTTCAGGAATATTTTCAGTGCAGGTTTTTGGCAGATAACTGCAAGAATTTTCGGGCATAACCTTAAATCAACTTATAATCCAAATAAAGATGAAGATCGATTAATTGAATTCATAATCAATAAAATTGATTCTAAAGCAAACTATTTTACACTAAGTAAGAAATAAAATATTTAGTTCGAAAACTTGCGTGGTTTTTTGTATGTGGACTTAGGTCAGTCTTATAGTTAATCTATTGGAAAATACCCCGTCAAATAGCGGAGGATTTTTGCATAAAAGTACTAAATTAGTATAATGAATAAATATCTATATCTACTTGGGGCTTTTTTTCTCTTTATCCATAGTATGCTTTTTGCTCAAGTCTCAACTATAAGTGGCTTCGTTAGAGATGATGCCAGCGGCGAGCCACTGGGGTACGCTAACGTGTTTATTAAGGACACCAACATCGGTGGGGCTACCAATATGGAAGGGTATTTTGTCATAACCGGTGTACCAGCAGGTGAGCAAGAGATCGCTGTCTCCATTATCGGGTTTGAGATGATTACAGATAGCATCATGGTATTTGCTGGCGAGAACCAGCGCCTGGATTTTCGCCTGCGGTCCACAGTCCTGGAAGGAGAAACGGTGGATGTTTTTGGTGAGATTCAGAAAATGCGCCAGCTGGTGGAACCCAGCCGAGTAAGTCTCGATGTCCGGACACTGGAAATGGCTCCAGCTTTTGTAGAGCCGGACCTATTTCGCACAGTGCAGATGCTGCCGGGAGTACAGACCCTGAATGATTTTTCCAGCGCCCTCTACGTCCGCGGCAGTACGCCGGACCAGAACCTGGTCATGCTGGATGGCATTACCATATACAATCCCTATCATTTAGGCGGTATCTTTTCCACTTTCAATACCGATGCTATCAAGGAAGCAGATTTCCACGCCGGCGGGTTTCCCGCTCGTTACGGCGGCCGTATGGGCGCCATATTAAATGTTATCAATCGGGAGGGTAATACGGAAGAATTTCACGGCATTGCCAATATATCGGCCATCTCCAGCAAGGCCCTGTTTGAAGGCCCACTGCCAAAATTCGGCGGTATGAAAGGCTCCTGGATGTTTGCCGGAAGGCGCACCTATTTTGATCAATTTTTTAATGCAATCTTGTGGCTGGCCGGTGATGATAGCGGCTTCGAATTTCCCTATTATTTCTACGATTACCAAATCAAGGTCAACCTGGATGTGAACCCCGACCACCGCTTCACCTACAGCCGTT
>Ga0208895_1000022_pt1 | contig 93749 bp, 95 predicted proteins | sample ETNtaG_10_FD_185765 | JGI IMG/M metagenome (GOLD analysis project Ga0208895, IMG submission 185765) | Marine microbial and viral communities from oxygen minimum zone, Eastern Pacific Ocean - ETNP201302SV82 (SPAdes) (version 2) | ecosystem: Environmental > Aquatic > Marine > Oceanic ... | reverse complement strand
CCGATTGAAGGCCGCCACGATCTTGAGGCGCTTGATGGCCTTCTGCTTGCGCTGGGCGCTGAGCGGCTTCTGACCCTCCGGAGGATCGATCATCGCCCGGAGCTTCACCTCTTCGTTGTCGAAGTCAATGCGGCCGATCAGGTTGGCCAGGGCGGCAGCGCCCATCCCCCCCTCGAAGTACTCGCCCCAGCGGTCCTCCAGCTCGCGCCAGAGCATGTCCTCTTCGATGATCTGGCGGGAGAACAGGCTCGTGAACTCGTCCCAGGCCCGGTTCAGCACGTCGAGCTCCTGCTCGTACTGCTCGCGGATGAACTGGAGGTCCTTCTCGGCCGCCTTGGCCCTGGCCTTCAGGTCGGCATCCTTTGAGCCCTCGGCCTCCATCTCGGCCAACTCGGACTCGAGGTCCTCCTGGCGACGGTTCAGCTCGCGGTCTCGCTCCTCCTCGATGGCGAGGCGCTCCTCTGCCAACTCGGACTCCAGCTCGGGGAGGTCCTCGTGTCGCTTGTCCTCGTCCACCCAGACGACCAGGTTGGCGGCGAAGTAGATGACCTTCTCCAACTGCTTGGCCTTGAGCTCCTCACGGGGTTCTGTGCCCATGAGCAGGTATGCCAGCCACGAACGGGTTCCCCTCAGGTACCAGATGTGGACCGCCGGTGCGGCCAGCTCGATGTGGCCCATGCGGTCACGCCGGACCTTGGAGCGGGTGATCTCAACACCGCACCGCTCACAGATGATGCCCTTGAAGCGGACCCTCTTGTACTTCCCGCAGTAGCACTCCCAGTCCTTGGTCGGACCGAAGATCTTCTCGCAGAAGAGCCCGTCCTTCTCCGGCTTGAGGGTGCGGTAGTTGATGGTCTCCGGCTTCTTTACCTCGCCGTTGGACCACGTGCGGATGCCGTCCGCCGTAGCAAGGCCGATGCGGATCTGATCGAATTCGTTGACGTCGAGCACTGTTTCTTCCTGCGTCTAGTTCTTGCTGGCGTGCGGGTCAGTGGGCGAGGCCGGCTGCGCGGCGCTCGTCATCTTCATCGGAACCCCGCTCAGGGCGGGAAAGGTCGATGCCGAGTTCCTCGGCGGCGCGGTAGACGTCCTCGTCGAAGTCGCGCATCTCGATCTCGCGACCGTTCTCGGCGAGGACCTCCACGTTCAGGCAGAGGGACTGCATCTCCTTGATGAGGACCTTGAAGCTCTCCGGGATGCCCGGCTCGGGGATGTTGTGGCCGTTGACGATGGCCTCGTACACCTTCACGCGTCCGAGGACGTCGTCCGACTTGATGGTCAGGAGTTCCTGCAGGCAGTAGGCGGCTCCGTAGGCCTCCAACGCCCAGACCTCCATCTCACCGAACCTCTGGCCGCCGAACTGCGCCTTTCCGCCCAGCGGCTGCTGGGTGATCATCGAGTACGGGCCGGTGGAGCGGGCGTGGACCTTGTCGTCGACCAGGTGGGCCAGCTTCAGGATGTAGACGTAGCCGACCATGACCGGGCTGTCGTAGACCTCGCCGGTCCGACCGTTGTAGAGCTCGGTCTTGCCGTCCAACTGGACCAGCCGATCGCCGTCAACCGACTCCGGACGGATGTTGCCGAGGATCTTCTGGATCGTCGGGTGCCGGCCGGCCCTGTCCTCCTCATCCCAGTGGGCGCCGTCGAAGACGGGCGTGGCCACGTGGATCGACGGACGGGTCGACGGACGGGTCTTCTTCTCGATGCCGCGTACCGGTTCATCGCCGACGGAGTCGCCGCCGATCTCCCAGCCCCATCGGGCGCAGTACCCGAGATGGGCCTCAAGGACCTGTCCCACGTTCATCCGCGAGGGAACGCCCAGCGGGTTCAGGAGGATGTCCACCGGAGTGCCATCGGCCATGTACGGCATGTCCTCGATCGGGAGGATCTTGGAGATGACGCCCTTGTTTCCGTGGCGGCCGGCCAGCTTGTCGCCCACGCTGATCTTGCGCTTCTGGGCTACGTAGACGCGGACCAGCTGGTTGACGCCCGGAGGCAGCTCGTCGCCGTCCTCACGGTTGAACACCTCGACGTCGATGACCTTGCCGGTCTCGCCGTGCGGGACCTTGAGGGAGGTGTCACGCACCTCCCGGGCCTTCTCGCCGAAGATCGCCCTCAGCAGGCGCTCCTCGGGTGTCAGCTCGGTCTCGCCCTTGGGCGTGACCTTGCCGACGAGGACGTCACCAGGTGAGACCTCAGCACCCACGCGGACGATTCCCAGGTCATCCAGGTCGGCCAGGATCTCGTCGGGAAGGTTCGGGATGTCCCGGGTGATCTCCTCGGGGCCGAGCTTCGTGTCACGGGCGTCGATGTCGTGCTCGTGGATGTGGATCGACGTCAGCACGTCATCCTTGACCAGGCGCTCCGAGAGGATGATGGCGTCCTCGAAGTTGTAGCCCTCCCATGACATGAAGGCCACGAGGAGGTTCTTGCCGAGCGCCAGCTCGCCACCGTCGGTCGACGAGCTGTCGGCCAGGAGCTGGCCTTCCTTGACCTTCTGACCGGGGACGACCCTGATCTTCTGGTTGATGCAGGTGTCCTGGTTCGACCTGACGTACTTGAGCAGCGGGTGCTCGACCGTGCCGGCCTTCTTGTAGTCCATAGTCACCGAGTTGCCGTCGACGGCCGTGACCGTGCCGGCCTCGCTGGCCAGCAGCATGTCGGCCGCGTCATGGGCCGCACTGGCCTCGATGCCGGTGCCGATGTACGGGGCCTCGGCCTGGATCAACGGCACAGCCTGGCGCTGCATGTTGGCGCCCATGAGGGCCCGGTTGGCATCGTCGTGCTCCAGGAACGGGATCAACGCCGTGGCGACCGAGACGATCTGCTTGGGCGATACGTCCATGAGCTGGACCTCGGCCGGCGGCACGTAGGAGATCTCCGTGGTGGCACCGAAGAACACGTCCCTCTCCAACTGGAGTCGGAGGTCCTGCAGCGAGGCCGCCTGCGGCGACCGACGCACGAGGATGCGATCGTTGCAGAAGGTGGAGTCCGGGTTGAGGGGAGCGTTCGCCTGGGCGACCACGTACTCCTCTTCCTCGTCTGCCGCCAGGTACACGATCTCATCGGTGACCCTGCCATCGGTGACGATCCGGTACGGCGACTCGATGAAGCCGAACGGGTTTACCCGCCCGTAGGTCGCCAGCCCTCCGATGAGGCCGATGTTGGGTCCCTCGGGGGTCTCGATCGGACACATCCGGCCGTAGTGCGAGAAGTGGACGTCACGTACCTCGAAGCCGGCGCGTTCCCGCGACAGGCCGCCGGGGCCCAGCGCAGAGAGACGACGACGATGGGTGAGGCCCGACAACGGGTTCACCTGGTCCATGAACTGGGAGAGCTGGCTGGTGCCGAAGAACTCCTTGATGGCGGCGACCACGGGGCGGATGTTGATCAGCGACGTGGGCGTGATGGACTCGACGTCCTGGGTGGTCATCCGCTCGCGGACGACGCGCTCCATGCGCGACAGGCCGATTCGGAGCTGGTTCTGGATCAACTCGCCCACCGACCGGATGCGGCGGTTGGCGAAGTGGTCCTGGTCGTCGAGGCGGTAGCCGGGCTCGCCCTGGGCGAGGTGCAGCAGGTAGGTGCAGGTGGCGAGGACCTCGGACCGGGTGAGTACCTGGGAATCGGGGTCGGGGCGCTCCAACTCGATGCCGAAGAGTTCCTCGATCTTCTCGATCTCCGGGCCCAGCTTGCGGTTCAACTTGTAGCGGCCGACCCTGGAGAGGTCGTAGCGGCGCGACTCGAAGAAGGCATTGCGAAGGTAGGCACGGGCGGCTTCAACCGACGCCGGCTCACCGGGTCGGACCCGCTTGTAGATCTCCAGGAGGGATTCCTCCTGGGTGGGAGCGATGTCCTTGTCCTTCTCCCACTGTCCTTCGAGGAACTCGAAGTGGCGGACGAACCGGTCCAGGAAGCCTGGCTCGTTCTCCTCGTCGTAGCCCAACGCCCGCAGGAGCGTGAACATCGAGAGACGACGCTTGCGAGCCACCCGGGTACCAGCGGTGACGTCCTTGCCGGGCTTCTGCTCGACGTCGAACTCGATCCATTCGCCACGGTAGGGATGGATGGTGCCGGTCACCAGCTGGTGCTTGGCCAGGTTGCGGAGGCGGTACCGATCGCCGGGCTGGAAGATGACGCCGGGCGACCGGACGAGCTGGGAGACGACGACACGCTCGGTGCCGTTGATCACGAAGGTGCCCTTTTCGGTCATCACCGGGAAGTCCCCCATGAAGACCGTCTGCTCCTTGATCTCGCCGGTGTTGGCGTTCATGAAGCGCGCCCGGACGAAGACCGGCGCGGAGAAGGTCATGTCCTTCTCCTTGCACTCCTCCACCGTGAACTTGGGTGGAGGGCACAGGTCCTCGTCGTCGGGATCGAACTCCAGGTCGAGCGTGAGCGTCTCGCTGAAGTCGGATATCGGGCTGAGGTCCCGGAACGTGTCGGCAACGCCCTCATCGAGGAACCAGCGGAACGACTTCCGCTGGATGTCGATGAGGTGCGGCAGGGGGAGGACTTCCTCCAGGTTGCCGAACGAGTAACGGTCCCGGACGATGGGGCGTGAAGACACCTAGAACTCCTGGCCAAGAGTCACGGACGAGGGCAAACCGGTGCTGCGACTACGGACATGGCGAAAACGACACGAACGACAGGTACAACCACGGCAACTACGGATCCTAACGGCCGCGCGCTGGTCAGAGCAACCCCAAAGGGCAGCGTGAACGAACCCCGAAGGGCTGGTCCGACCAGAACGGTAGAGGTCCACCGCGTCGCGGTCAAGGACCGTCATGGAACCGACACGATCCCATTTCCCGCCCGGAGGGGCCATCCGGGCACCCTCGATGCGCGACGGCGACGAAAACGCAGAGACCCCCGGGGCGTACCCCGGGGGTCTCAGGTATCCGGCGGTCGGGCCGCCGAGATGACTACTTCACTTCGACGTCGGCACCTGCGGCCTCGAGGGCCTCCTTGGCCTTCTCGGCATCCTCCTTGGAGGCGCCCTCGAGCACCGTCTGCGGAGCACCGTCAACCAGGTCCTTGGCATCCTTCAGGCCGAGGTTGGTGAGCGAACGCACCTCCTTGATGACCTGGATCTTCTTGTCGCCGGCGCCGGTTAGGACGACGTCGAAGGAGGTCTGCTCCTCCTCCTCGCCACCGGCATCGCCTGCGGGAGCGGCTGCGGCGGCGGCCACCGGGGCCGCTGCGGTAACGCCGAACTTCTCTTCGAAGTCCTTCAGGAGCTCGCTCAACTCGAGCACGCTCATCCCGGCGATCGCTTCCAGGATCTCCTCTTTGGTCCCCATGATCACTCCTCTTCCTCGTTGTCGATTTCAGTGTCGGTGGCTTCGTCAGCAGCGGGCGCCTCGTCGGCGACCTCCGCATCGGCTTCGTCAGCAGCGGGCGCCTCGTCGGCGACCTCCGCATCGGCTTCGTCAGCAGCGGGCGCCTCGTCGGCGACCTCCGCATCGGCCTCGTCAGCAGCGGGCGCCTCAACGGATGCCGGAGCGCCGGGCGCACCGCCGTCGTCGATCAGGGCCTGCAGCGCATACGCCATGTTCTGGGGGAGGGCGTTGAGGAGTGCGGCGAACTGCTGCATCGGGGCAGCCATCGCGCCGGCCAACATGGCCAGCAGCTCCTCGCGGGGGACGATCTCGGCCAGGGCCAGAATCTCCTCCACGGTGAGGCGCTGCTCGTCGAGCAGGCCGCCCTTGATGATCAGCGACTCGTTCGCCTTTGCGAAGTCCTTCAACGCCTTGGCGATGGAAACGGGATCACCAGCCGAACCGTCCGGCCGGTCACCTACGAAGGCGATCGCCGTGGGACCGGTCAGCAGGTCCTCCATCTCGAGGCCCAGGTCGCCAACGGCCAGGCGGACGAGGGTGTTCTTGTACACCTTGTACTCACCGCCGGCCTCACGCAGTGCCTTGCGAAGTTCGGCCAGCGCCGGAACGTCGAGACCTCGGTACTCGGTCAGGATCGCGGTACCGCTGGTCGAGAACTTCTCTCGGACCTCGTCGACCACCGCGACCTTCTCAGCTCGGGGCTCTCCCACGCTCACACCTCCTCATTCGTCTTCTCGGTAGGCGGTGGATACCGCCGCTGGTCTCTATGGCTGTCGCCGGCCGAAGCCGGCCACACGCACCGGAGACCAGGGCCGGGAGGACCCGGATCCGATCAGGAGGACTCCCCTGCTCGGGCGGTACCTGCGCCGTGATCCGAGGATCTGACGGCACCGGAACTCGTTCTGCGCACGGGGCGCAACCCGGAGGTCTTCGGTGAGCGTGTCGATTGTGGTGGTCAGGATATCGGCGGCGGCAATGGGCACCACCCGCGCCCCCGACCGGGGCGCACGACCGTCAGCTACTCGCCGACCCGAGCCGGATCGATCCGGACGCCGGGGCCCATCGTCGAGGACACAGACACCTTCCTGAGGTAGCGGCCCTTTGCCGATGACGGCTTGAGGCGGTTCAACTCCTCCACGGCAGCAGCCAGGTTCGCCGACAGGTCGGAGGCCTCGAAGCCCACCTTCCCGATTGGCAGGTGGACGTTGCCGTACCGGTCGGTGCGGAACTCGACCTTTCCGCCCTTGAATTCGGTGACGGCCTTGGCGACGTCGTCGGTCACCGTGCCTGACTTCGGGTTGGGCATGAGGCCCCGCGGGCCGAGGGAACGGCCCAACTTGCCCACCGTCGGCATCATGTCCGGGGTGGCGATGGCCACGTCGAAGTCCAGCATGCCGCCCTCCACCTCGGCGGCCAGTTCCTCGGCCCCGACGTAGTCGGCGCCTGCGTCACGGGCCGCCGCTGCGGCCTCGCCCTGTGCGAATACTGCGACCCGCACGTCGCGACCGGTTCCGGCGGGCAGGGCGACGGTGCCACGGACCATCTCATCGGACTTGCGGGGATCCACGCCCAGCCTGACGACCAGGTCGATTCCCTCGTTGAACTTCGCACCTGCCAGCGATGCCACCAGCTCCAGTGCCTCGGCACCCGAATACGACTGGTCGCGGTCGTACCGCTCCGTCGCGTCCTCGTAGCGCTTGCCCGTCCTACCCATTTCGCCTACTCCCGGCTCCCTCGGTTCGGTCGTTTCCTCCAGCGGGGCGAGGTACTCCCCTGTCCCGGAACCACCCGTGGGTGGCGACCTTCGATTCAATCCGTACTGGTGTGCGGTCCGGCTCTCAGCCGACCCCGATGCCCATACTCCGTGCGGTGCCCGCCACCTGCATCTTGGCGCCCTCGATGTCGACGGCGTTCAGGTCAGGCATCTTGGACTCGGCGATCTCGGTCACCTGGTCCCAGGTGATGGACCCGGCCTCTTCACGGCCCGGGTTCTGGGATGCCTTGTCCAGGCCCGCCGCCTGACGGATCAGGAACGAGGTGGGAGGGGTCCTGGTGACGAAGGTGAAGGACCGGTCCTCGTATACGGAGATCTCGACCGGCACGATCTGGCCGCGCTTGTCCTCGGTCCTGGCGTTGTACTCCTTGCAGAAGTCCATAATCGCCACACCGTGCGGACCCAGGGCGGTTCCGACCGGCGGAGCCGGCGAAGCCTGACCCGCAGGGATCTGGATCTTCACGACCGTGAGGACCTTCTTCTTAGCCATCGTTCTCTACTCGTGTCTCGTGGTCGGTGCCATCGGGCCCGGAATGTCAGTTCCAGAGCGTCGATCGCCGGGGATCTATCGGGGGAAGGGACAAGTCTGGTGCGACACACGACGATCGGCAACCCGTGCCGCACGTGGTGCCGGTCACCGTCAGAGCTGGGCCACCTGCGCGAACTCCAGCTCGACCGGGGTTTCCCGGCCGAAGATGTTCACAAGGACCTTGACCTTCAGCTGGTCCTCGTTTATCTCGACGATGGCGCCGGAGAAGTCTGCGAACGGACCCTCCTTGACCCGGACCGTCTCGCCGACGTCGTAGCCGAACCGGGCCTTGGACCGCTTCGGTACAACGTCATGGGTCTCGTCGGCAACGGGGAGGAAGGTCTCGACCTCGCGCCGACCCAACCGGGACGGCTTGCCGCCGGCACCGACGAAGTTGACGATGCCGGGCGTGTCGCGTACAACGCTCCAGGCCTCGTCGTCCAGGTAGCAGCGAACCAGCAGGTAGCCGGGGAAGACCTTCTTGGAGACGGTGACCTTCTTGCCGTTCCGGAACTCGTCGACGTCCTCCATCGGGATCTCGACCTCGAGGATCCTGTCCTCCAGGTGCATTGAGGCGGCACGGGCCTTGAGGTTCTGGCGGACCTTCTTCTCGTAACCGGACTGGGTGTGGACCACATACCAGTTCCCCGGGCGGTCGTAGGCGCTCTCGCTCTTCGGTGCCGGCTCGTCGACGTCGAAGAGGTCGTCCTCGTCCAGCACCTCGACATCGACGGCGACCGGTTCCGGCTCAGAGGGCTCCTCGTCGTCCCCGGCAGCACCGCTCGGCAGCATCTCGGCTGCCGCCTCGGATGTCAGGCCGCCCTCGGGCAGTTCCTCCACGATCGGCTCAGCCTGGACCACCGTGCCGGTGGGCAGGAGGTCGGTGGCGGCGTCGGTCGACTCGGTTGTGACTTCGGATTCTTCGGTGGTGCTCATCAGACGTCGAACAACTCCAGAACTGATTCGGAAAAGATCCAGTCGAGACCGGCCACCACGACCGTGATGGCGATGATGGTGATGATCACGACGGTGGTGTAGTTGCCGGTCTCGGAACGAGAGGGCCATGCCACTTTTCGCAACTCGGCCCGGACCTCCCGCCCGAACTGGACGAACCCCGTCCGCTCCTCGGCAGGGCGCTGCTGCTGATCGCGACGCTGGCGGATCGGTTCGCCGTCGGCGTCGACCTCGCCCTGGCGCTGCAGCATTCGCTTCTGCTCGCGGTTCATGGACATGGTCAGGCCTCGGATCGCGTACTCGGACGGTAGGACAGGCTATTGGCGAACCGGGCCGACGCGCTCCCGTGGAGGAGACATGACGTCGAAACCGATCTTGCAGGGCAGGAGGGACTCGAACCCCCAACCGCCGGTTTTGGAGACCGGAGCTCTACCAATTGAGCCACTGCCCTGAGTCCCGACCTCCGACCCGGAGTCGGAATCGGGGGACGGTAGGGCCGCAGGCTACCAGCGGAGGCGGGGCATCCCGGCGTGCCGGAAGCCGAACCGGGGGCCCGCATCACCGTTGCCGACCGACCGGAAGTCGACGCTCAGCGCGTCTCCTTGTGGTCCACGTGGCTACGGCACCAACGGCAGAACTTCTTGAGTTCGATGCGCTCGCGAGTGTTCACCTTGGACTTCGTGGTGATGTAGTTCCTGCGCTTGCACCCCTGGCACTCCAGGGTGACCTGTACTCGCTTGTCGGATGCCATGTCGGCCTCGCTCCTTAGACTTCCCGCCGGAGCGGGTCCTGCTCTCCTATCGGCCGCCACCGACGAACCGATGCTTGTAGCGACGGACAGATTCGAACTGTCGACCTCTCGATTATGAGTCGAGCGCTCTCACCAGCTGAGCTACGTCGCCAGCGAGCTCCCTGACAGAATCGAACTGTCGACCTTCTCCTTACCATGGAGACGCTCTGCCGACTGAGCTAAGGGAGCCCGACCACCTTGCGATGGCCGGGCACAAGGATGCCACGGGATCGGGGATTTCCCACCGCCCACAGGCCGCCCCACATCGCCCAGGGGCGACCAGACAGCACGACAGTGGACGGCGGCGGGATACCGTCGAACCATGGAGATCCGGCTCGCCGCACCCGCCGATGCCGAGGCGATCCGGGCCATCTACAACCACGAGGTGGTCTCCTCCGTCGCCACGTTCGACCTGGTCGAGCGGAGCGAGGAGGCCCAGGTGGACTGGCTGGCCGAACGGTCCGGGGCGTTCAGCGTGCTGGTGGCCGAGGTGGATGGCGAGGTGGCCGGGTTCGCCTCGTTGTCCCAGTACAGGGAACGGGCCGCCTACCGCAGCACCGTGGAGGACTCGGTCTACGTGCAGGCCGGACACAGGGGACTCGGCATCGCCGACCGGCTCCTGGGGGCCCTCCTGGAGGTGGCCAGGACCAGCGGTTTCCACTCCGCCATAGCCAGGATCGGTGGCGGCAACATGGCCAGCATGGCCCTGCACGCCAAGCACGGTTTCACCGAGGTCGGCGTCGAACGCCAGGTCGGCCGCAAGTTCGGACGCTGGCAGGACGTCACCGTCATGCAACTCGTCTTCGACGCCTGACCCGACCCCACCGGTCAGGCGATCGGACGACAGCCTGGACATGCAGAACCCCCCGGACCCTGGGGGCCCGGGGGGTTACTGGTGTCTCACGACATCACACGTGGGCCGAGGAGGATTTGAACCTCCGTAGGCGTTGCCGACGGGTTTACAGCCCGTTCCCTTTGGCCACTCGGGCACCGACCCTCAGGACCTGAGGATACCCACCCGGACCGCCGACCCGGCCAACTCCTACCGGTAGGGTGCGCGCATGCCCAGCTTCGACGTCGTGTCCGAGATCAACCTCCAGGAGGTCCGCAACGCGGTTGACCAGGCAGCCCGCGAGGTCAACACCAGGTTCGACTTCAAGGGCACCGAGTCGGTCGTGGAACTCCTCGACGGCGCCATCAAGCTGGAGTCCTCCACCGAGGACCGCCTCGCAGCCCTCGTGGTCGTACTGGAGGAGAAGCTGGTGCGACGCAAGGTGTCGCTCAAGTCACTGGACTGGGGAAAGGTGGAGGAGGCCGGCGGTGCCCGGTCGCGGCAGCTAGCCAGCCTCCAGGCCGGCATCGACTCCGACAGGGCCCGGTCGGTCAACCGGACCATCAAGGACCTGGGCCTGAAGGGCGTGCAGTCCCAGACGCAGGGGGAACAGGTCAGGGTGACGGCCAAGAAACGCGACGCCCTCCAGGACGTCATCGCCGCCCTGAAGGAAGCCGACCTGGGCATCCCACTGCAGTTCAACAACTTCCGGGACTGAACCCGGCGGGCATTTCGACCAGGGGTCAGCCGACTATCGGACCCTGGCCCCAGTTGCCACCACGCAGGCGGGCGATGCGCTCCTCGGCCGGCGGGTGGGTGGAGAACATCCTGGATCCGCCACGACCCGAAGCCTGGGCCTTCAGGGGATCCACTATGTAGGCCGACGCCTGGTTGGGGTCGACACCCGACGGGATCCGACCCGACGCCACCTGGAGCTTCTCGAGTGCCCGGGCCAACGGCTCGCCGTCCCCCATCAGGCGCGCCGCCGATGCGTCGGCCTGGAACTCCCGGCTGCGGCTTATGGCCGCCTGGATCATCATGGCTGCCACCGGAGCGAGGATGGCGAACGCGATCTGGCCCATCGGGTTGCGGTTCCGATCACGGCCGCCCCCGCCGAACATGGCTGCGAACATGGCCATTCTGGCGATCATCGTGATGGCCATGCCGATTGTGGCGGCCACCGAACCGATGAGGATGTCCCGGTGGCGGACGTGCATGAGCTCGTGGGCCAGTACCCCCCGGACCTCGGTCATGTCCAGCATCTCGAGCAGTCCCTGTGTCACCGCCACGGCAGCGTGGTCCGGATTGCGGCCCGTGGCGAATGCGTTCGGCTGCGGGTTGGGGGTGATGTAGAGCCTCGGCATCGGCAGGTCCGCCGCCTCCGAGAGCTCCCGCATGATGCGGTGGTACACGGGGTACTCGACCGGATCGGCCGGCACCGCCCTGGCCGAGGCGATGGCGACGCGGTCGCTGAACCAGTAGGAGCCGCCCACCATCACCAGCCCCAGGACCAGGCCGAAGACCATCCCGCCGTTGCCGCCGATCGCACCACCCACGACTACGAACAGGCCTCCCAGGAGGGCAAGGAGGGTGAAGGTCTTGGCTGTGTTCAACATGGGGAAGGCTGCACTCCTCGTTCGACGGGAAACCCCAGCGTACGGCTACTCGACCTCCGCCTGACCTCGCCCCCGGGCGGCCCGGGAAGCGGTTCAGAGGTCGTAGTAGCCGGAGTGCAGGTACACGGCGGGAACGCCGGCCACCCGGTACATCTCCACGTTCCCGGGATCGTCGTCAACCGCCAGCTGGGGCTCGTAACCGGTGGAGCGCAGGCCCTCCAACGCCTCCGCCTTGACCTCCGACGACCTGCGGTGGTCGGTGTCGCTGCGCATCACCAGGAGGTCCCATGGCACCGAGTGGCGCTCCAGCCAGGCCATCGTGGTGGTGGCCAGCCGGGTCGGACGGGCCGTCACGAGGATGGTCGTGCGGTCGCCAACCAGGCCGGCCACGAGGCGGATCCCCTCACCGATCGGCGGATCCTGCACCGATGCCTCGAAGAACGCCGCCCACGCCCTCGGCTCGCCGGCCAGGAGGTGCTGGCGGCCGGAGGCATCCGACAGGACACCGTCGACATCGACCAGGACGGCCGGACCGGGCCGGACCGGTCGCCCAGCTGGATTTGGAAAGGTCGGCGTGGCTCAGTCCTCCTGCGGGGACTCGGCGGCCCTGAGCCGGATATCGTCAACCACCGACGAGTCGGCCAGCGTCGTGGCGTCGCCCAGCTCCCGCCCCTCGGCCACGTCGCGGAGAAGGCGCCTCATGATCTTGCCGCTGCGCGTCTTGGGAAGGTCAGGCACCAGGAAGACGCTCCTGGGTCGGGCCATCGGCCCCAGCTTGGTGGAGACGTGCTTTCGGACCTCCTCGGCCAGCTCCGGCGACGCCTGGTGTGTGCCCCGCAGGATCACGTAGCCCACGATGGCCTGACCGGTGGTCTCGTCCGTCGCCCCGACCACGGCGGCCTCGGCCACGGCCGGATGGTCCACGAGCGCCGACTCCACCTCGGCTGTGGAGATGCGGTGCCCCGAGACGTTCATGACGTCGTCCACCCTGCCCAGCAGCCAGAGGTACCCGTCCTCGTCCAACTTGGCCCCGTCGCCGGCGAAGTAGCGGCCCTCGAAGCGGGACCAGTAGGTCTCCACGTACCGTTCCGGATCACCCCAGATGCCACGCAGCATGGCCGGCCACGGCCTGGTGATGGTGAGGTAGCCGCCACCCCGGGGGACGGGTTCGCCGGCATCGTCAACCAGCTCGGCGAACACGCCGGGAATCGTCTGGCATGCCGAACCCGGCTTCGTGGTCGTGACGCCCGGCAGGGGCGAGATCATGTGGCCACCGGTCTCGGTCTGCCACCAGGTGTCCACGATCGGGCAGGAACCGCCACCGATGTTCTCGTGGTACCAGATCCACGCCTCGGGGTTGATCGGCTCGCCCACCGTCCCGAGCACGCGCAGCGACGAGAGGTCGTGGGCCGCCGGCTCAGCCTCACCCCACTTCATGAACGTGCGGATCGCCGTCGGCGCCGTGTAGAGCTGGGTCACTCCGTAGCGCTCGATGATGTCCCAGAGCCTGTCCTTCGGCCAGTCACCGCGACCACCGGAGCGGAACTCCGGCAGCGGAGTGTCAGGCGTCCCCTCGTACATGACCGAGGTGCAGCCGTTGGCCAGGGGGCCGTACACGATGTAGCTGTGGCCGGTCACCCAGCCGATGTCGGCCGCACACCAGTAGACGTCCCTGTCCGGCTGCAGGTCGAACGTGTACCTGTGGGTGTATGCCACCTGGGTGAGGTAGCCGCCGGTCGTGTGCATGATGCCCTTGGGCTTCGCCGTCGTACCCGAGGTATAGAGCAGGTAGAGCAGTTGCTCGGAGTCCATCGGCTCGGCAGGGCAGTCGGGTGACGCCCCGGGCACCAGGTCGTGCCACCAGAGGTCGCGGCCGTGCAGCATCGTGACGTCGGTATCGCAGCGGTTCACGACCACCACGTGCTCCACCGATGTCGCCCCGGCCTCCAGGGCGGCATCCACGTTGACCTTCAACGCCGAGGGTTCGCCGCGGCGGTAGCCGGCATCGGCGGTGATCACCAGGCGGGCCTCGGCGTCCTCGCAGCGATCCACGATCGAATCGGGCGAGAACCCTCCGAAGATGACGCTGTGGACCACGCCGATGCGGGTACAGGCCAGCATCGCCACCGGGAGTTCGGGGATCATCGGCATGTAGATGGCGACCCGGTCGCCCCTGCGGAGGCCCAGGTCCGTCATCACGTTGGCGAAGCGGCAGACCTCGTCCAGGAGCTGGGCGTACGTGATCTCCCGGGTGTCGCCGGGTTCCCCCTCCCAGAAGTAGGCGACCCTGTCGCCCCGACCGGCTTCCACGTGCCGGTCCAGGCAGTTGGCCGAGACGTTCAACCTCCCGCCCGCGAACCACTCGGCGTACGGCAGCTCCCAGTTCAGCGTGGTGTGGAAGTCCGTGTCCCAGCTCAGCAGGTCGCGGGCCTGCCGGGCCCAGAAGGCCTCGTAGTCAGCGGCTGCCTCCTCGTGGTGGGAGGCGTCGCCCAGGAGGGCCGCATCCCTGAAGGCCGGTGGGGGCGGGAAGGTGCGGTCCTCGACGTAATAGTCCTCGATGGTCGGTTCGTTCAACGATCGCTCCCTGGACGGGTCGGGTCAGCCGACCGGACACTAGTCAGCCGACCGGTGCCGGTCAGGAGCCGACACGCCACTCCATGACGGTGAACCCACCCAGACCGTCCGGGTCCAGGAGGGCCTCGGCCTCGGCTATCCGGCTTCGTGCCCGCAGGGCATCCAGGTCGCCGATCCCTGCCCGCTCGGCCCAGCTCCGCCGACCCTCGGCCACCAGGCCCTCGATGCCGTTGGCACGCAGGAAGACAGCCTGGGTGGTGGTGTCGGCTCCCGGTGGGAGCTGGTCGACGGCCACCTCCACGGTCACGTCCTGGGCGCCGGGTGTCGAACCCGCCGGTCCACCCCGCCGGTGGTCCCGGTACGTCCGGACCCATTCACCGGGCGGCCGGGCCGCCAACGCGGCCGTGCTGGATGCGTAGTCCACGACCAGGACCGATCCCGCCGCGAGCAGGCCGAGGGCGTCGCCCACCCATTGCCCGGCGCCAGCCTGGACCGGAATCCTGGCCCCGTGGAGTGGGGCCACGTCGACCGGGGGCCGTACGGCCACACCGGTCACCTCCTGAAACATCGGCTGGTCGGCGCCGTCGCCAACCACCCCCGGGTCCAGGTCCACGAGGACCTCGCACCAGCTGCCGTCCACGGCCTCCAGCAGGCCGAACGCCAGGTTGTCGAGCAGCTCGTTGGCCACCACCACGCCCACCAACCCGTCATCGCCGGGGACCGACACCTCCCCCAGGCTGGCCGTGGACTCCAACCCGTCACCCGTGGGCTGCTCGTCGCGCAGAACGGCGCAACGTTCCACCATCACGTACCGACCGGCCTCCAGGCAGGCGGGACGGGCAGCGCGGACAGCCCGCGCCAGGGTTCCGACACCGGCAGCCGCCTCCACCACCGTGAACCCGGACGGTCGACCCAGGGCCTCCCAACGGTCATCCAACCAGCGGGCGACGACCGCCCCGAACAGCGGGCCCACCTCGGGCGATGTGAGGAAGTCCCCGCGTCGGCCAGCCGACCCACCGGCGGCATAGAAGCCCCCGTCAGGGTCGTACAGGCAGGCCTCCACCCAGGCCTCGAACGCCATCGGACCCGTGTCACGGATCCGCTCCGCCAGGCGATCGGCCAGCGGGCGTCCGGCCATCCGACCAGTTGTTACGTCAGCCCCCGAGGGCAAGCAGGCTGACGTCGGTGAAACGTGCAACCACCTGTGGCACCACGCCGAACGCCAGCGTCACGACCCCGCACAGGATCAGCGCCGAGACGAGCGACGGGGTGGCCGGAACCGGGCCCAGGTCGCCATCCACCGGGTCGTCCGCCCACATGCGTCGGGCCAGGGAGGCGTAGTAGTAGAGCGCCACGACAGAGTTGACGGCACCGACGACGGCCAGCACGTAGCCCCACGGCTCGCCGGCGGTGGCCAGCACGCGGAACACCTCGAACTTGGCGAACCACCCCCCCAGTGGGGGGATGCCGGCAAGCGAGAACAGGAATACGGACATGGCGACCGTCAGGCCCGGGGCGAACTGGAAGGCCCCGTTGAACGAACTGATCTCGGCCGATCCGGAGCGTCGGGCCAGGACGATGACCACGGTGAAGGCCCCCAGGTTCATCGCCGTGTAGATCACCAGATAGGTGACCACCGCCGAAAGGGCCTGGTCGCCGTTGACGACGCCATGACCGGCGACCGCCAGCGGAGCGATCATGAAGCCGGTCTGGGCAATGCCGGAGTAGGCCATGAGCCGCACCACGTTGGTCTGGCGCAGTGCCACCAGGTTGCCGACGGTCATCGAGAGGGCGGCCAGGATCCAGAAAAGGGGCTCCCAGACCTCGCTGCGGGCGTAGAAGCCCACGAACACGAGCACCAGGAGCGCCACGAAGCCCGCCGCCTTGGAGGCCACGGAGAGGAATGCGGTCACTGGGGTGGGGGCGCCCTCGTACACGTCGGGAGCCCACGTGTGGAACGGCGCTGCCGAGACCTTGAATGCGAAACCGGCCACCACGAAGACGATGCCCATCGTGACCACCGCCGGCGACGTGTCCATCCCCGCCAGAGAAGCGCCGATGTCGGACAGCATGGTCGAACCGGCGACGCCGTAGAGCAGCGACATCCCGTAGAGCATCACCGCCGAGGCGAACACGCCCATCAGGAAGTACTTCAGGCCGGCTTCGGTGGAGTGCAGGTCCCGCTTGCGCCATGCCACCAGCAGGTACGCCGGGATGGACAGCAGCTCGAGGGCAACGAAGATGGAGACCAGGTCACGAGCCGAAGCCATCATGACCATGCCCATGAGCGACGCCAGGAGCAGGCCGTAGTACTCGTTCTCCCAGTAGTCGCCGTCGGCCACGTAGTTGGTGGACAGCAGGACGACGACGTAGCCGGCCAGGAGGAACAGGGCCTTCATGACCAGCGAGAACTCGTCGACTACGTATGCGCCGTCGAACATGACCCTGTCGGTGCCATCCACCGCCAGCGTCAGCAGCGGCACTGCGGTCGCCAGGAGGCCGAGGCCGGCCAGCGCGGCGGTGTACGGACGGGCCTTCTCCAGGAAGACGATGTCCACCAGCGTGATCAGGCACCCGGCGGCCAGCAGCACCAGCTCGGGCGCCAGCGCGTGCCAGTCGAGCGCCGGTCGCTCGAAGGCGAGGGTGAGGAGGTCGAGGCCCACTGGCTAGTTCCCGGCTGCGTGCTCTACGGGAGCGTCCGAGCCACCACCCAGGCCGTAGACGTCGCTGCATCCCAGCGCCGCCACCTCCTCGGTCGTCAGCACCCTCTCGTCCACCCGCAGGCACTCGTTCAGGGATGCGTCAACCGCTCCATCGGTGACCCGGAAGACCAGGTTCGGGTAGACGCCGATCGCCACTATGAGGGCCAGCAGCGGCGCCCACGCGATCCACTCGTGCTTCGTGGTGTCGGTGATGTTCGGGTCGTCTGCGAACTCGTCGGGCGGGTTGCCGAACGCGACGCGCTGGAGCAGCCAGAGCAGGTAGCCGGCCGCCAGGACCGTGCCCAGGGCGGCGATCACCATGTACGTCCGGAATACCTCCACGGGTACGCCGTTGGCGGGCTGGTACGCAGACAGGATCGCCGGGAACTCCCCCCAGAAGCCGGCCAGGCCCGGAAGGCCCAACGAGGCCATGATGCAGAATCCGAATATCCAGCCCATTCGGGGCGACTGCACCAGCAGGCCACCCAGGCGGCTGATCTCCAGCGTGTGGAAACGCTCCTTCACGGAACCGGCGACGAAGAAGAGCATCCCGGTGATGAGGCCGTGGGCGACCATCCCCATGATCGCCGCGTTGATGCCGAAGTCGGTGAGCGTGGCGATGCCCAGCATCACGAAGCCCATGTGGGCAACGGACGAGAAGGCGATGAGCCGCTTCATGTCGGTCTGTGCAAGGCAGCCGAGCGCTCCGTAGATGATGCCGACCACGGCCAGGAGGCCGATCCAGGGCGCCCAGGCCACTGCGGCATCGGGCAGGATCGGAATGGCAATGCGCACGAAGCCGTAGGTGCCCAACTTCAGGAGGACGGCAGCCAGGATGACCGACCCGACAGTGGGGGCCTGGGTGTGGGCATCGGGCAGCCAGGTGTGGAACGGGAACATCGGCACCTTGATGGCGAAGCCCAGGAACATGCCGCCGAAGATCCAGAGCTGGGCGGTGCGGGACACCCCGCCGGCGGCCACCGCATCGGCGAGGCCCGCGAAGGAGAACGTGTCCGCGCCCGTCAGGAAGAACAGGGCGAGGAAGCTGACCAGCATGAGGGCCGAGCCGAAAAGGGTGTACAGGAAGAACTTCAAAGAGGCGTAGCGCCGGTCCTCGCCGCCCCAGACGGCGATCATGAAGAACATGGGGAGCAGCACGACCTCGAAGAACACGAAGAACAGCACCAGGTCCTGGGCCACGAAGGTGCCGATCATCCCCGTCTCGAGGATCAGGATCAGGATCAGGAACGCCTTGGGGTTGACCGGATCCGGGAAGTGGTCCCAGCTGTAGACGATGCACAACGGCACGATCAGCATCGTCAGCAGGATCAGCGGCAGGGACATGCCGTCGATCCCCACCAGGTACCTGCTGGAGATCACGTCGATCCACGGCTTGTCAACCACGAACTGGAGCTGGCCGGACTGGCCCATGTCGAACCAGATGAGGAGGAGCACGCCCAGGAACGCCACCCACAACGAGGTCACGAGCGCGACCATCTTGTGCCGGTACTCACGCTCCCCGGGGATGAACATCATGATCGCCACGCCGACCAGCGGCGAGAAGGTGGCGAGGGTGGTACCCCAACCGTCGAGCAGATTTTCCATGTCGGCGTCTCCTAGACGATGACTATGAGCAGGCCGGCCAGGACCGTTGCTGCCGCGAACAGGATCGCCGCGTAGCTCTGGACCTTGCCGGAGTTGACCTTTCGAAGTTCCTCACCCATCCCGGAGGATGCGCGGCCCGAGGCGTTGACCGCCCCGTCGACCACCAACTGGTCGATCTTGTCGTAGACGACGGTGCCCGCCTTCACGGCGGTCTCACCCACGACGTTGACGGTCCTGTCGATCACCTGCTGGTTGATCCGGTTGGCCAGACGGGCCAGCGGGCCCTTGGTTCCATCAGCGATCACCCCGTTGTAGAGGTGGTCTAGGTAGTACCGGTTGTCCAGCAGCTTGTAGCCCATGGCAGCCAGCGGATACCTGGTGGTCGGGCCGTCGGCCAGCTCCGTGAGGCTGGTGCCGGCCACCTTCGAGGCCGCCTCCACCTTCACGAAGTAGTAGTAGCCGGATGCTGCGATGCCTCCTATGACCACCAGCGTGGACACGATGGCAAGCGACCAACTGGGCGTGGCGTGGCTGATGGCCGGGAAGTAGCCGGCCACGGGCTCGACGTAGTGGCCGAACCGTTCCTGGAGCGACCCGGGGGCCAGCTGGAAGCCGGTGGGCAGGTTCAGGAAGCCGGCGACGATGGCCAGGCCCGCCAGGATCCAGAGCGGCACGATGATGCGGGGACCCGATTCGTGGGGTTCGCCATGGCCCCGGAACTCGCCGAAGAAGGTCAGGTACACGCAACGGGTCATGTAGGCGGCGGTCAGAGCCGCCGTCAACATGCCCATGCCGAGCATCAGGGTGTATGCGCCGTTGCCACCGGTGCCGCCCAGCAGTCCCCATCCACCGGTTCCGACCAGGATCTCGTCCTTGGACCAGAACCCCGCGAGGGGCGGCAGGCCGGCGAGGGCGATCGTGCCGATCATGAACGTCCGGTAGGTGTGTGGCATCTGCCTTCGCAGCCCGCCCATGTCCGACTTCATGTCGAAGCTGTGCACGGCGTGGGCGACCGAGCCGGAGCCCAGGAAGAGGCAGGCCTTGAAGAAGGCGTGGGTGAAGAGGTGGAAGACGGCCGCCGTCCACGCGCCCACGCCGAGCGCCATGACCATGTAGCCCAGCTGCGAGATCGTGGAGTAGGCGAGCACCTTCTTGATGTCGCGTTGTACGAACGCCAGGCAGGCGCCGACGATGGTGGTGAGACCACCGATGAAGGCCATCAGGTTGATGGAGCTTCCGCCGATCTGGAAGCCCTCGAAGAAGACGCCGTACATGCGAGCGATCATGAACACGCCGGCCACGACCATGGTGGCGGCGTGGATGAGCGCCGATACCGGCGTGGGGCCGGCCATGGCGTCGGGCAGCCACGTGTGGAGGAAGAACTGCCCGGACTTGGACATCACCGCCGCCATGAGACCGCAGGAGGCCACCAGCAGCGCTGTGTGCGACAGCATGCCGCTGGACGCCAGGGCGTTCGTCTCGGCAATGGAGAACGAGCCGAACCGGCCCGGCAGGGCCGAACCGGCAGCGAAGAACAGCACCGTCACGCCGACCAGCAGGCCCATGTCGCCAACCCGGTTCGTGAGGAAGGCCTTGAGTGCCGCATCGCTGTTTGGCTTCTCCTCCCACCAGTGGCCGATCAGCACGAACGAACAGACGCCGACGAGCTCCCATGCGCAGAGCAGTTGAAGGGTGTTCTCCGAGACCACCAGGAGGAGCATCGATGCGCTGAACAGTGACAGGAACGCGAAGAAGTGGGTGTAGCGACGATCACCGTGGACGTAGTCGGTGGAGTACACGTGTACGAGCAGCGACACCAGGGTCACCACGACGAGCATCATCACCGCCAGCCCGTCGACCAGCGTCCCGACCGAGAACTCCATGCCACCGGCCTGGAACCAGGTGGCCGTGCGCTGCACCGCCAGGGATGGGTGACCGCCGCCGTGGGCCTCGCCGGACTCCTCACCGTGCGCGGCGTCGTCCACGGCGACCACCGCCACGTGGACCTCCTGGTCATGGGAGTTGTCGCGGTGGTCCACCCAGGCGGCACCGGTCAGGAGTGCCAGCACGAAGGCGATGCCCACTGCGGCGATGCCCAGTTCGGAGCCGCCACGCGGCATGCGCTTCCCGAAGGTGAGGATCCCTACGAACGAGAGTGCCGGCAGGAGGGGGATCAGCCAGACGTTGCGGAGCAGCCAGCTGCCACCCTCTGTGATGCCGAGCGGGAGCCCGGCGTCAGCGGACACCATGGCAAGGATGAGGTTGGTCATCGTCTCATCCCCTCAACCGGTCGACGGTGGTCAGGTCAATGGTCCGGCTGCTGCGGTAGAGCAGCAGCACCATGGCGAGGCCGACGCCCACCTCGGCGGCGGCCACGGCGATCACGAACAGGGCGAACACCTCGCCGCCGACCGTGGCCCGGAACGCCCCGAAGGCCACGAGGTTGATGTTCACGGCGTTCAGGATCAGCTCGATCGACATGAGCAGCAGCACGCCGTTGCGGCGGGCCAGGACTCCGTAGACCCCGATGGCGAAGAGGACGGCGGCCAGCAGCAGGAACTGGTTCAGCAGCATGTCAGTCCTTCCTGGCCACGACGATGGCCCCGATGAGGGCGGCCAGCAGCAGGACGGAGACGGCCTCGAACGGAACGATGTAGGTGCTGAAGATGCTGTCGGCGAGGTCGGCCGTGGTGGACGGAGCGGACCGGGAGATCTCGGCGTCGGCGAATGACTCCACGAGGGCGGCGGCCATCACACCGAACACCAGCAGCCCGACGAGACCGGCCATGAGGCGCCTCTCACCGGTGACGCCGTCGTCGTCGCCGAAGGACCCCTTCGTGAGCATGATGCCGAACAGGAACAGCACGACGATGGCACCGATGTAGACCATTATCTGGGTCACGCCCAGGAACTCGGCGCCCAGCAGGATGAAGATGCCAGCCACACCGGCCAGCACGATCACGAGGTAGAGGGCGGCGTGGACCACGTTGCGGGTGGTCACCATGCGGAGCGCGCTGGCGACCATGGTGACCGCCATGATGGCGAAGGCCACGTTCTGCGCCACGAGGGCGTCGCCGCTGGACAGGCGGTCCATGCCCTCCAGGGCGGCGAGGGCGGTCACTGCGGCACCGTGGCCTTCTTGGCTTCGCTGCCCGCCTCGTAGTCCTGGAAGTCCGGGACGGTCTCCATCCACTGGCTGAGCTTCGTCTTGTCGTGGAGCAGGTCTGCGATCTTCGGCTCCGAGTACTCGTACTCAGGCGACCAGAAGAGTGCCTCGAACGGGCACACGTCGACGCAGATGCCGCAGTACATGCAGAGTGCGAAGTCGATGTCGAAGCGGTCCAGGGCGTTCTTCAGGCGCGGCTTGCCGCCGGGACGGCGGGGCGGCGCCTTGTACTTGTGGCCCTCGATGTAGATGCACCAGTCCGGGCACTCGCGGGCGCACAGCATGCAGGACGTGCAGTTCTCCTCGTGGAGGGTGATCACGCCGCGGGCACGGGGGGTGGGAGCTTCCTTGACCCTCGGGTACTGGACGGTGTGGGACCCCTTCGTGAGGGTTCGCACCATCGTCGAGAAGGTCACACCGAGGCCCTTCAGCAGTCCCGGGATCTTCAGTGTTCCTGGCATCAGAAGACCACCTTCAGCACGCCGGTGAGGACGATGTTGGCGAGGGACAGCGGGATGAGGACCTTCCAGGCCAGCTGCTGCAACTGGTCCTCGCGGAACCGGGGGTAGGTGAACCGGAACCAGAAGATCAGGAAGGACACCAGGATCACCTTGCCGAGCAGGACGGCCGGGCCGATGACGTTGAACAGGTCGCTGGTCGGGTCGATGCCCGGCACGTACCAGCCACCCAGGAACAGGGTGGAGGCCAGGGCGGCGAAGATGCCGGCTGTGGCGAACTCGCCGATGAAGAAGAGCAGGAATCGCAGGCCCGAGTACTCGGTGAGGTACCCGGTCACTAGCTCCGACTCGGCCACGGGCATGTCGAAGGGCGGCTGCGTGAGCTCGGCCTGGACCGCCACGAGGAAGATGGCGAAGCCGAGGAACTGGGTGAATATGAAGGGGTTGCCGATGCCTCCCCAGCCGAAGATCTCACCGGTGGCCTGGGCCATGACGATGCCCTGGACGTTCAGCGTCCCGGCCTGGATGACGACTCCGACCACAGCCAGGACGAGGGGCAGCTCGTAGGCCACCAGCTGGCCGGCTGCCCTCAGGGCACCCAGCAGCGAGTACTTTGACGACGACGCCCAACCGGCCATCAGGATCCCGATGACCGAGATCGAGGAGACGGCCAGCGCCAGGAAGATCCCCGTGTCCACGTCGATGAACCAGGCGTCCGGCCCAGCCGGTATGACGAGGATCAGTAGGAAGGTGGATATGAGCACCACGAACGGCGCCGCCTTGAAGACGACGCGGTCGGCCTTCTCGGGGATGATGTCCTCCTTCTGGAGGAACTTCCCGACCTCGGCCAGCAGCTGCAGGGAGCCGTACGGTCCGGCCTCCATGGGGCCCAGGCGGCTCTGCATGAAGCTCATCATCTTGAACAGGAAGAGGTAGACGAGCGTCCCGGCCGGGAGCAGCACAGCCACCAGGCCCAGGACCGCGCGGATGCCGGTCTGCTGCCACCAGGCCAGCTCGACGCCGAGCGTGAGGAGGTCGCTCACCGGTCTATGTCTCCGAGGATGAAGTAGAGGCTGGCCAGGATCGAGACGACGTCCGGCACGTACGTGCCTTCCAGAAGCCACGGCGTGATCGAGATGTTGTTGAACGAGGCCGAGCGGATCTTCACCCGGTACGGGACCAGGTCGCCCTTGGAGACCACGTAGTAGCCCATGACGCCCAGCGGGTTCTCGGTCTCCACGTAGGCCTCACCGGGTGGGACCTTGATGATCCGCGGCACCTTGGCCATGACCGGGCCCGGCGGAATCCCGTCCAGCAGCTGCTCGACCATGTTGCAGGCCTCGCGGACCTCCTGGAGGCGCACCCAGTAGCGGGCGAACGAATCGCCGTCCGGATGCGTCCAGACCTTCCAGTCCAACTTGTCGTGGACGAGGCCGATGCCACCGTCACGACGCAGGTCCCAGTCGACTCCACTGGCGCGTATGTTGGCGCCGGAGAGGCCGTAGGAGAGGCCGACGTCGGCCGGTATGACACCGATTCCACGGGTCCGGGCCTGGAAGATCTCGTTGCCGGTGACGAGGTCCTCCATCTCGTCGCAGAACGTCCGGATCCGCCCCAGCACGCCCTTCGTCTCTTCGGTCCATCCCTTGGGGATGTCGTCCTTGAGGCCGCCGATGCGGTCGAAGTTGGGGTGGAACCGACCACCGGTGACGGCCTCGATCTGGTTCAGCACGAACTCGCGGTCGCGGAAGGCGAAGAACACCGGGGTTACGGCGCCCAGCTGGACTCCCATGTCGCCGAGGAACAGGACGACGTTGGCGATCCGGGAGAGTTCGAAGAGCAACGTGCGGATCCACTGGGCCCGGGGGGGTGCCTCCACGCCCATGATCTGCTCGGCAGCCAGGATGAACGGCACCTCGTTGGCGAAGCTGCCCAGCCAGTCGATGCGGTTGATGAGCGAGGTGGCCTGCGGGTAGGTGCGGACCTCGACCAGCTTCTCGTAGCCGCGGTGCATGTAGCCCATGATCGGCTCGGCGCGCATCACCCGCTCGCCGTCCAACTTGACGACGATGCGCAGGGTCCCGTGCGTGGCCGGGTGCTGAGGTCCGATGTTGAGGGTCATGCCCTCGGTCTCGATCTCCAGGTTCACACGTGCGTCGCTGGCCTGACCTGCGATGTATGCGAGCTGGCGGGGGTCGTCCACAGTGGTCATGAGCCCTCCCCCTCGTCATCGCCGTCGTCGTCTCCGCCGGGCATGAGCTCGACGTCCACGATGCCGGGCCACGGCTTCACGCGCCGGGCCAGGAGCGGGTAGTCCTTGCGTAGCGGGTTCCCCTCGAAGTGCGAGGGGAGGTACAGGTGAACCTGGTTGGGGTGGCCCCGGAACGAGATGCCGAACATCTCCCAGGCCTCCCGCTCGTGCCAGTTGGCACCCGGGTACACGCTGATCCAGGAATCCGCCTCGGGACGGTCCCCGACCAGGTCGGCCTTGACCGTCACGCCGAGGTGGCCGATCGGGTCATGCACGCGGGCCAGTAGCTGGAACCGGGTGGCACCTCCGGCGAGGCCCCACTCCATCGGGATCGGCTCGGCATCGGCTGTCGGCTCCAGGTCGACCTGGGCGTCCATGTCGCGTCCGTAGGGCGACGGCATCCAGTCGATCGCCGAGAGGAATCCGAAGTACGACATCGCACAGCGGTCCCGCAGTGCCCGGGCGGCGTCCACCCATGCATCGGCGGAGACCCTCACACAGATTTCCACCCCGGGCTCGACGTGCGACCCGACCAGGCCACCGCCCAGCGCGTCGCCGAGGGCTGCGACCACCGCATCGCGGCGTTCGTCCACCGGCGGCGCCTCCGTCTCGGAGTCCACCTCGTCGATTGACTCAGGTGACGACAATCGGATCACCTGTCCAGCGTTCGGCCATGTCCTCGGTGGCGATGCGCTCCTGGAGAAGCACGATGCCCTCCAGGAGTGCCTCGGGGCGGGGCGGGCAACCGGGCACGTACACATCCACCGGGATGAGCTGGTCGACGCCCTTCGTGACCGAGTAGCTGTCCCAGTAGGGGCCGCCGCAGTTCGCGCACGATCCCATGGAGATCACGTACTTGGGCTCGGGCATCTGCTCGTAGAGGCGTCGCACCGCGGGAGCCATCTTGTCGGTCACCGTGCCCGAGACCACCACGAGGTCGGCCTGACGGGGGCTGGCCGGGAACGGGATCACGCCGAGGCGCATGACGTCATAGCGCGGCGAGGCGAACGCCGCTCCCATCTCGATGGCGCAGCACGCCAGGCCCCACTGGTAGACCCAGAGCGAGTACTTGCGGCTCACGTTGAGCAATTTGGTGAGCGACTTCGGCAGCTTGCCGTTCTCGACCAGACCCATCTCCTACGCCTCTCGCCCGCTCAGATCCACCGCAGCAGGCGCTTGCGCCAGGCGTAGAACAGCCCTAGGGCCAGGATGAATATGAAGATGGCCATCTCGACCAGCCCGAACACGTCGTACACCTCGAGGCGGGTGGCCCACGGGAAGATGAAGACCGCCTCCACGTCGAACAGCACGAACATCAGGGCGAACACGTAGTACCGGATGTTGGACTGGCTCCACATGTCGCCGTAGGGGTCCACGCCGGACTCGTACGTCATCAGCTTCTGCGTGGTGTCGCGAGCCGGGCGCAGCAGGCTGCCGAGGCCGAGGAAGGCAGAGACCAGCAGCACGGCGAGGCCGCCGAACACCACCAGCATCAACCAACTGCGAAGGAAATCAGACACGGGTGAAAAACCTAGCGAGTCGGGCGGACTGGGGACGACGGACGGGCTGACCTGCCGGGCGTCCCGGGCAGGCTACCGGACGACCACGCGTTCACGAAGACCGGACCGGCACCTGATCGGGCGTTCAGATGGGCCATTCCTCAGCCCCCCACCAGGACCGGAACGGCGTCAGAGGCGATGTCCAGGAGGGACCCGGGGGCCAGCCCGATCAGGAGCACCCCGGCGCACGCCACACCGATGACGACACCAGTACCGGTGGGCACCTCGAGGCGATAGTCGGCAGCCGGGTCCGGATCCTCCAGGTACATGGCGACGAGGATTCGCAGGTAGACGAATGCAGCCACGGCAGCGGCGGCCATGGCCACCATGGCCACCCAGTAGGTGCGGCCCTCGACCGCTGCGGCCAGCACGCCCAACTTGGCCACGAAGCCACCGGTGAACGGAATCCCGGCCTGCCCCAGCAAGAGGACGGTGAAGGCACCGGCCAGCACGGGCTGGCGGCGTGCCAGGCCCCTGTAGGCATCCAGGCCGTGGGCGGCATCACCCCGGCCCCCCACCGTGCTGATCACGGCGAAGCTTCCCGTGGCCAGCAGGGTGTAGACGAACAGGTATACGTAGACCGCTGCGGTGCCCCTATCGCTGGCTGCCTGCACGCCCAGGAGGATGAACCCGGCGTGGGCTATCGAGGAGTAGGCCAGCATCCGCTTGACATCGGTCTGGAGCACCGCCACCCAGGCACCGACGACCATGCTGGCAGCGGCCAGCACCGCCACGGCCGGCCGCCAGTCAGAAGCGTGCGTACCCAGCGTCACGACCAGCACCCGCAGCATCGCCGCGAAGCCGGCGGCCTTCACGCCGGCTGCCATCCACGCCACGACCGGGCTGGGCGCCCCCTGGTAGACGTCGGGGGTCCAGGCATGGAACGGCACGGCGGCCACCTTGAAGGCCAGGCCCACCAGCAGCAGGGCGATACCGGCCAGCAGCATCCCGTCCTGGACCAGGACGGTCGACGAGAGGTGCCCGCTGATGAGTGCCATCCGGGTCGACCCGGTGGCCCCGTAGATGAGCGCCATGCCGTACAGGAGGAACGCCGAGGCGAAGGCTCCCAGCACGAAGTACTTCAGCGCCGCCTCCTGGGATTCGATCCGCCGGAGGTGCAGCGCCGCCAGCACGTACACGGCGATCGACAGGATCTCCAGGCCGAGGAAGAGGACGATCAGGTCGTCGGCCGATGCCATGACCACACCACCGGCCGCCGACATGAGCAGGAGCACATAGAGCTCCACGCCCGGAAGGTCCTCCCGCCGGAGGTACGGGCGGGCCAGCAGGGCCGTGGCGACGACCGCAATGGCGAGGATGGCGGTGACGAGCACCGTGGAACCGTCCACCGCCACCATCCCGCCGAGGAACGAACGCGGGCCGTCCGACTGGACCCTGTCCCACATGGGGACTGTGGCGACGAGCACTACCAGGCCGGTGACGACGGTCCACGCCTGGGGCAGTGCTTCGGGAAGGCGCCTGACCAGCGATGCGATGGTCAGCAGCAGGAACCCGCCTCCGGAGAGGACGAGCACCGGCAGGAGTGCCCACCAGATGACCTCGGGAGTGACCAGGGTCGACATCAGTGGTCGTCCCCGGCATCATCGGCGGCTTCACCGTCGCCGGCCTGTATGTCAGCGCCGAACCGACTCGTCGGCTCGTGGAACCCGTCGACATGGGTTTCGACGTGGGCGACGAGAGCATCCACGGCCGGTTCCATCCGTTCGATGACCGGCTTCGGGTACACGCCCATCGCCACGATCAGCACCAGCAGCGGGGCCAGCACCAGGCCCTCCCGGAGGTTCAGGTCACGCATCTCGGCGTTCCCGCCCTCGGCAGGTCCGTGGAACACGCGCTGGTAGGCCCAGAGCAGGTAGAGGGCAGCCAGGATCACGCCGCCGGTGGCCGCGATGGCCAGCCAACGGTGGGCGTTGAAGGTGCCCACCAGCACCAGGAACTCTCCCACGAAGCCGTTCAGGCCAGGCAGGCCGATGGACGACAACATGACCAGCGTGAAGACGGCGGCCAGGACCGGGGCCGCCTTCTGGAGCCCTCCCAACTCGTCGATCTGGCGGGTGTGGCGCCGCTCGTAGATCATCCCCACCAGCAGGAAGAGGGCGGCGGTGGAGACACCGTGGTTCACCATCTGGAGCAGGCCGCCCTCGATGCCCTCCGTGTTCAGGGCGAAGGTGCCAAGCACGATGAAGCCCAGGTGGGCGACGGACGAGTAGGCGACGAGGCGTTTCAGGTCGCGCTGCATCGTGGCCACCACAGCGCCGTAGATGATCCCGACGAGCCCGAGGGTGAGGAACACCGGGGCGAAGAAGTGCGAGGCCTCGGGGAAGAGGTACAGCCCGAACCTCAGGAAACCGTAGGTACCCAGCTTCAGGAGGACACCGGCCAGGATCACCGAACCGGCGGTCGGGGCCTCGGTGTGGGCGTCCGGGAGCCAGGTGTGCAGCGGGAAGATCGGAACCTTCACGGCGAACGCCAGGGCAAAAGACAGGAACACCCAACGGGCCGTCGTGGTACCCAGGCTCTGGGCCTCGGCCAGCTCCACCAGGTCGAAGGTCAGCCCCCCGCCGGTGGCGTCGGCGTGGAGGAACGCCAGGGCGAGGATCCCGACGAGCATCAGGGCCGAGCCGGCCATCGTGAAGAGGAAGAACTTCGTCGCCGCGTATGCGCTGTTCCCGTGTCCCCAACGCCCGATGAGGAAGTACATCGGCACGAGCACGACCTCGAAGCAGAGGAAGAAGACCATCAGGTCCATGGCGCAGAACACGCCGATGACACCTGCCTCCAGCAGCAGCATCCAGGCGAAGTAGGCCCGATCGTCGTGGCCCGGGTCGACCGCCAGGAGGGCTATCGGGAAGAGGATCCCGGTCAGGACGATCAGGAAGAGGGAGATTCCGTCCACGGCCAGCAGCCACTGGATGCCCAGGTCGGCCATCCATGGGTGGCGGAACTCGAACTGCATGTCGGCCCCGCGGTCGACGTCGAAGGCGACCATCAGCCAGACGGTCATGGCGGCGACCACCACCGAGGTGGCGACGGCAACGAGCTTCAGTAGTTCCGGGCGGCGGCGCGGCAGGACGGCCACCAGCAGGGCTCCCGCAGCGGGCACTACGAGGAGCGCGGGCAGGACAGCGAAGGAAGCGTCTGTGGCCGCCGCCAGCACCGCCATCAGAAGGACGTCCTTGAGAGGAACCAGATGACCAGGCCGACCGCACCCGCGCCGATGCCTGCCGCGTACGTGCGAACAAGGCCGTTGTGGAAGCGCCGCAGCAGCCCAGCCTCGGCCTTCACCATGGTGGCCACGGACTCGACGGCACCGTCCACCACGCTGGAGTCGAACCTGGCGGTGGCCTCGAAACCGGCCCGCCCGGGTCCACCCATGAAGTTCGAGACCAGCCTGTCGAAGCGCCAGGCATCGGCGAGGATGGGCTGCTCGAAGGCCGTGTGGTCGACCCGTCGCTGCAGGTAGGCGGCCACGGCCACCAGGATGCCCAGGGCTCCACCGGCCACGGCGATGGCGGCGAGGATCCAGAGGGTGCCGGTTCCCGCTGACAGGTGGACCTCGTTGCCGAAGAGGGTCGGTTCCAACCAGCCTTCAAGGCGTTTCGTGGCGGCGGAGAAGGGCAGCTGGATGAGGCCACCCAGCACCGACAGGACGGCCAGCACCACGAGTGGCAGCGCCATGGTCCAGGGCGACTCGTGCGGGTGGTGGCCTGACCTCTCGGCCACCTCGTCGGGCAGCCGATCGGCGACAGGCCCGACGTCGGGAGCGCCGTAGAGCGCGAGGGCCGGGAGCTCGGGGCGTTCCGCTGCGGACGCCACGATCCCATCGCGTTCCTCGACGGCCGCTTCGTGGGCCGCCCTCGCCGCCAGCAGGGCCTCGGCCACGGCCGGCTCGTCGGTTTCGTCCGTCTCAGCCTCGGAGGCCGCAAGGGCGGCGTCCACGGCGGCGGCGGCGTCCACGACGGCCTCCTCGGCGGCGGCCAACGCAGCTGCCCAGGCATCCTCAACCTCGTCTGGCCGCGGGTCGGCGTACCGGTGGCGCCCGAAGAAGGTGAGAATCACGAGTCGCGTCATGTAGAAGGCGGTCAGCACGGCCGTGACAAGCCCGACCGCCCAGAGCAGGGGGCTCTCGTTCCAGGCGAAGGCCAGGATCTCGTCCTTCGACCAGAACCCGGCGAACGGCGGCACCCCGGCGATGGCCAGCCACCCGATCACGAACGTCCCGGCCGTTATCGGCATGAACCGGCGGAGGCCTCCGTAGTGGGCCATGTCCTGGTCACCGTCCATGCCGTGGATGACCGAACCGGAGCCCAGGAAGAGGAGTGCCTTGAAGAAGGCGTGGGTGATCATGTGGAACACCGCCGCCACGTACGCACCGCTGCCGACTGCCAGGAACATGTACCCCAGCTGGCTGACGGTCGAGTAGGCCAGCACCTTCTTGATGTCGCGTTGCGCCACCGCGATCGTCGCCGCGAACAGTGCCGTGCCGGCCCCGGTCCAGGCGATGAGCGTCGGAACCCAGTCGGCGGCATCGGCGATGATCGGGTTCACCCGGGTCAGCAGGTAGATCCCCGAGGTGACCATGGTGGCCGCGTGGATGAGCGCCGAGACGGGGGTGGGGCCCGCCATGGCGTCTGGCAGCCACAGGTAGAGCGGGAACTGGGCCGACTTGCCGATCGCCCCGACGAAGAGCATCAGGGCGATGAAGGTGGCCGTGGAGGTGGCCACCGTGCCCGCCGCCGTGGTGTCCAGGACGTCCACGTAGGCGACCGTCCCGAAGGTGGCGAACGTCATGAAGATGGCGACCATGAAGCCCCAGTCGCCGATCCGGTTGGTGATGAAGGCCTTCTTGCCGGCCGAGGCGTTGGCCTCGTCGGTGAACCAGAACGAGATGAGCAGGTAGGAACAGGCGCCCACGCCCTCCCAACCCAGGAAGGTGAGGAGCAGGTTGTCGCCCAGCACCAGCATCAGCATGGCGAAGGCGAACAGGTTCAGGTAGGCGAAGAAGCGGCGGAAGTCGGCGTCACCGTGCATGTATCCGATCGAGTAGAGGTGGATCAGGGCTCCCACGCCGGTGACGAACAGGCACATGGTGAGCGACAGCGGATCAGCCAGGAAGCCGACGTCGACGGTCAGGTCGCCGGCCGGCACCCACTCGAACAGCGTGGTGACGGACCTGCGGTCGTGCACGTCCCGACCGGTCAGGTCGTAGAACGCTCCGGCCGTGGCGAGGAAGGACCCCGCCATGGCGCCGGTGGCCAGCCACCCGGCGGTCGGTTCGCCCAGACGGCGACCGCCGAACGTGAGGATCAGGAAGCCGGCCAGCGGAAACGCCGGAACCATCCATACGAGGTCGAGCATCGCCCTAGCCCCCCAGCACCGAGAGGTCGTCGACCGTGGCGCCCTGTCGGCGGCGCATGATCGCCACGACCACCGCCAGGCCGACCACCACCTCGGAGGCCGCCACGACGAGCACGAAGAACACGGAGAGCTGTCCTCCCAGGTCGCCCAGGGCGGAGCCGAGGCTGACGAAGGTCAGGTTGACGGCGTTGAGCATCAGCTCGACGCACATGATCATGATGAGCGGGTTGCGCCGGATGAGTAGCCCTACGGCGCCCATCGAGAAGAGGACCGCCGCCAACGCCAGGTACCAGGAGGTGGTGACGACCATCATGCGCCCTCCCCGACGGTGTCCGCATCGGGCGCCCCGGCCACGTCCGTGGGCCCTTCATCGCCCTGCGGATCGTCGTCAGCCACCGAGGTGACCACGACGACGGGAAGGGGAGCCAGCGGGCCCCGGACCCTGCGGGCCAGCACGACGGCACCGATCACCGCCACGGTCAGGAGGATGGCCGTCAGCTCAACGGCGAATACGTAGTCGGTGAAGAGCGCCTCACCGAGGCGACGCGTGTTGTCGGCGGCATCGCCCAACTCGGCGTTGGCGCCACGGGCGCCAGTGGGACCGTCGACGGAGACCAGCAGTGCGATCAGGAGCATCCCCAGCAGGGAGGCCCCGATCACCGCCGCCACCGGTCGCTGCCCGACTATCGGCTCCACGCCGAGGTCCTCTGAACGGTCGACTCCCAACAGCATGATCACGAACAGGAAGAGGATGACCACGGCACCGGCGTAGACGATGACCTGGACGGCGGCCAGGAAGGTGGCGTCCTGGAGGACGAACAACACGGACACCCCGAAGAGCGTCTGGACCAGGAACAGTGCAGCGTGGACCGGGTTCCGGGCCACCAGAACGCCGCCGGCACCGGCCAGGACGATGGCGGCGCTGATCAGGAACACCGCGGCATCCATCAGGCCGACCCCCCTTCGGCCTCGTCACCATCGCCAGCCTGCCCGACCTCGGGTGCCCTGACGCCGTAGCCGAGCTCACCCGACCAGGCCACCCGACCCGAATAGGTCACATCGCCGCTGGGCGAGGTGGCCCGCATCCAGGCCGATGTCATCTCGTCCTCTCCCTCACGCCAGTCCTCCCACGGGAGTTGGCGGGGGCGACCCGTCTCGTCATCCACCAGCAGTTCGGCCTTGGTGTAGATGGCATCGGACCGGTTGGTGAACGAGAACTCGAACAGCTTCGTCTCGGTGATGGCCTCGGTCGGGCACGCCTCGACGCAGAGGTCGCAGTGGATGCAACGGAGGTAGTTGATCTCGTAGACGAAGCCGTAACGCTCACCCGGCGACACCGGGGCGTCGTCCGGATTGTCAGCTCCCCTGACGTAGATGCAGTTGGCCGGGCAGACGCCGGCACAGAGCTCGCATCCGATGCACTTCTCCATTCCGTCCTCGTACCGGTTCAGGACGTGGCGTCCGTGGAGACGATCCGGCTTGACCCGCTTCTCACGCGGGTACGAGGTGGTCACCCGCTTCTCGAACAGCTTGCGGAACGTGACGGCGAAGCCCTGGAAGTAGCCCATCAGCCCTCCACCTCCTCGTCGGCCAGCTCGGCGAGGGCATCCCCGCGGGCCTTCTGGATGGCGCCGGTGAGGAGCGAGGCCCCGCCCAGCAGCACGGCTACGCCGGCCAGTATCACCGGAACCGGCGGCCAACCCAGGTCCTCAGCGACGTTCATCGTGGCGATCAGGAGGAACCAGCCCAGGGCCACCGGGATGAGGACCTTCCAGCCGAGGTCCATGAGCTGGTCGTAGCGGAGCCGGGGAAGCGTGGCCCGAAGCCAGACGAAGCAGAAGAGGAAGACGAAGACCTTCAGGCTGAACCAGAACACCGGCCACACCCAGCCCAGGGTGTCGGTCAGGATCGGGCCGGCGGGGCCACCCAGGAAGAGGGTCACGGCGATGGCCGACATGGTGATCACGTTCATGAACTCGGCCAGGAAGAAGAGCGAGAACCGCAGCGAGCTGTACTCCGTGTGGAAGCCGCCGACAAGCTCCTGTTCCGCCTCCACCAGGTCGAACGGCGGACGGTTCAACTCGGCGGTCCCGGCCAGCAGGAAGACCAGGAACGGAACGACGCCGGTGGCCAGCACGTTCCAACTGCCGGAGACCTGACGGGCCACGATCTCGTGCATGGACAACGATCCGGATGTCAGGAAGACCGTCGCTATGGCCAGGCCCAGGGCGGCCTCGTAGCTGATCATCTGGGCCGAAGCCCTCACCGAGCCCAGCAGCGGGTACTTGGAGCCCGATGACCAGCCGGCCAGCATCACGCCGTATACGGCGACGGACGAGAGGGCCAGGAAGAACAGCACCCCGACCGGCGGGTCTGCGACCTGCAGGTAGGTGGTCTCGCCGAACCAGGTGACGGTGCCGTCGCCGGAGAAGTCTCCGCCGATGGGGACTATGGAGAACACCAGGAATGCCGGCACCAGCGACAGGTACGGCGCCAGCTTGAAGACGACCCGGTCGGCCCTGTCCGGGATCAGGTCCTCCTTGAAGAACAACTTGATGCCGTCAGCCAGCGTCTGGAGGATGCCGAACGGACCGGCCTCCGCAGGCCCGATCCGGTTGTGCATGTCGGCGACCAGCTTGCGCTCGAACCAGACCATGAGCATCACCGACACGAGCAGCAGGGTGAAGGCCAGCACCACCTTGATGAGCACGATGCCCACGATGCCCGGGCTCATGGCTCCGTCCAGGAGGGGGTCGGCGGCCAGGACCAGCGGCGCCGTCAGGGTGGCGAGGCTCATCGTCGCACCAACTTCAGGTCGGTGACGGTTGCTCCGGCATCCAGTAGCGCTGTGACGTCGACACCCGGCTGGTTCACGAGGAGGTGAACGGTCCCGGCGGCCACACTGGCATCGGCCACCACCGGTACCCGGACGGTCCCCTTGGGGCCCACCAGGTCGACCACCTCGCCGTCGGCGACGCCACGGTGACGCATCTCGGTGGGTTCCAGCGCTGCGCGGGCGCCCGGTGCCAGGCCTGCGAGGGATGGGCTGTGGGCGACGAGGACCCCGGTGTCGTACATGGACCGCGTTGCGATGAGGCGCAGCGCCGAGGGCTGACGGGCCGCAACGGCTGTGGGCTCCGGCCGGACCAGCGCCGGGCCGCCCGTGACCAGGACGCCCTCCGTCGAAGCGGCGGCTATGGCCTCGGTCGAGAGGTTGGCATGGACCGCCGAGACGGCAACCAATTCAGTCCAGGCGTCGTCCGGCGACATGAAGCCGAGGTCGCTGCCGAGGCGGTCCGCCAGGTCCACGGCGATCATCCAGTCAGGGCGCGACGTGCCCGGTGAGGTGACCTTGCGGGCGACCCGGCTGACACGGCCCTCCAGGTTGGTGAAGGTGCCGTCCACCTCGGTCGGTCCGGCGGCCGGCAGCACCACGTCGGCGCAGGCCACTGTCGCCGTGGCGAACAGGTCGACGGCGACCACCGTGCCGGCACCGTCAAGTGCCCTTCGAGCCAGGTCGCCGTCCGGGACGTCGGCCAGCAGGTCCGCACCCAGGAGCACCAGAACGTCGACGTCGCCGTCCGCGGCCGCCTCCAGCGTCGCCAGGGTGTCGCGACCCGCGACCGCTGGGACACCGGGCCATGCGTCAGCGAAGCGAACCGCATCGGCCAGCGCGGCCCTGCCCGGCAGCAGGCCCGGAGCCAGGCCCATGTCCATGGCGCCGTGCACGTTTCCCCGACGCAGCAGGGATAGGAAGCGGGCATCGGGGAGGTGGTCGTGGAGCGCCAGGGCGGCGTCCACCACCGGTCCGGCAGCCTCGGCCAGGGAAGGGCGACCCAGCAGAACCGTGACCGGACCGGCTGCCGCTGAGAGCAGCTCGCCGGCGCCGACCACGTCTCCAGCCGACTGGCCGGGCAGGTCTTTCGACGACCCGCCCCCGAACATGGCCGAGACGACCTCGGCGGCCTCCCCCGGATGCACCCGCAGCGAGTGGGCGGCATGGTCGGTGAGGCCGGTCCGGCGCTGCGTCAGCTCGATCAGGGTGGTGCCGTCGTGGACGACGGCGTGGCGGAGGCGCAGATAGAGGGCGCCGAGTTCCTCCTTGGGATCCGGCCCCAGCAGGACGATGGTGCCGCCGGGGGTGCAGGCCTCGTCGATGGTCGCCCGGGGCAGCCCCAGGACCACTTCGGCGGGAAGGCCGTCACCCAGTTGGGAGTCCACGTGGTCGGTTCCCAGCACGCCCTTGGCGAGCTTCGCCCAGGCGTACTGGGCCTCGTTGGTGAGCCTGGAGCCACCCACCACCGCGATCCGGTCCGGCGCAGCAGCGCTGAGGGCCCCGGCTGCAACGTCGAGGGCCTCGCTCCACGGCGCAGCCACCAGCTCGGCTCCGTCCCGGGTGCGGTTGCCGAGGGCATCGCCCCTCAACAGCGGCGTAGCCAACCGGTCCTCGTGGTCGTACGCCTCAAAGACGAACCGTTCCTTGTCGGACAACCAGCCCCAGTTGACGGCGTCGGCGTCGACTCCCTGGAAGCGGAGCACCCGGTCATGCGACGACTGGACGGAAATCCGGCTACCGACGCTGTCCAGGGTGCTGGTGGACTCCACCTCCTCGAGGTCCCAGGGGCGGGCCTTGAACCTGTACGGCAGGGCCGTCAGCGCACCCACCGGGCAGACCTGCACCGTGTTGCCGCTGAAGTAGGACGAGAAGGGCATGTCGGGGAACGTGTTGACCTGGGTCTGGCCCCCACGCGCCATGAAGTGGATGAGCTGGTCGCCGGCCACCTCGCCGGCGAAACGGGTACACCGGTCGCAGAGGATGCAGCGCTCCCTGTCCAGGTTCACGTTGTCGTTCACCCGAATCGGCTTCTCGAAGTGGCGCTTCTCCTCGATGAACCGGCTCTCACCGGGACCGAAGGCCATGGTCTGGTCCTGGAGCGGGCACTCGCCGCCCTTGTCGCAGACCGGGCAGTCCAGCGGGTGGTTGACGAGCAGGAACTCCAGGACACCGTCCTGGGCCTTGCGGGTCCGCTCGGATTCGGTCTCCACGACCATTCCGGGCGTGCACTGCAGCATGCAGGACGGCTGCAGCGCCGATCCACGGCCGGTGTCGACGTCCACCAGGCACATGCGGCACATGCCGACCGGCTTCATACGGGTGTGGTGGCAGAACCGTGGGATGTAGGTGCCGGTGCGTTCGCAGGCGTCGATGAGCAGCTCGCCCGGGTTGGCGATGACCGTTTCACCGTCAACCACGATGGACACCTGGTCCCCGTCCGCCGTCGGGCTCATGCGCCGGCCCCCCCTGCGGTCGCCGGCGCGGCGGACACGGGGATCGTGTCGCCCCGGGTGATCCTGGCCTCGAACTCGTGGCGGAACCTACGGATGGTCGACACGATCGGTGCGACGGACGAGGGGCCCAGCGGACAGATGGTGGTCTGGCGTGGCGGGAAGGGAACGACCTCGAGGCCCTCGGCGGCGTGGGCCGCCACCGGGTACGGGCCGGGACTGATGTTGTCGCCTACGTCCAGAAGGAGGTCGATGTCCGACGGTCGCCCGTGGCCGTCCAGGATCCGCTGGAGGATCTTCTCCTCCCAGCCCGTGCCCTCGCGGCACGGCGAGCACTTGCCGCACGACTCCCTGGCGAAGAAGCGGACCAGGCGATGGCAGGCCTTCACAGCGTCGGTGCTGTCGTCCATGACGATGATGGCGCCCGAACCCAGCATCGACCCGGCGGCACTCACCTCCGCGGCCTCGAGCGCCAGGTCCAGGTGCTCCTCGAAGAACCACGGAGCCGACCCGCCACCCGGGATGAACATCTTCAGCTCGTGTCCCTCGCGGATGCCCTGGCAGAAGTCCTCGCCGTAGAAGAGGTCCCGGAACGTGGTGACGCCCTGTTCCACCTCGTACACGCCGGGCCGCTTCACGTGGCCCGACACGGCGAACATCCGGGTCCCGGGAGAGGACTCGGAGCCGTACCGGCGGTATGCGGCGGCGCCGTTCTCGAGGATCCACGGCAGGTTGGCCAGCGTCTCGACGTTGTTGACGATGGTCGGCTTGCCGTACAGGCCGATCGCCGCCGGAAAGTAGGGCGGCTTCAGGCGTGGCATCCCGCGGTTGCCCTCGAGGCTCTCGATGAGGGCCGTCTCCTCGCCGACTATGTAGGCGCCGGCTCCCCAGTGGAGGACGACGTCGACGGAGAAGTTGGAGCCGAGGATCTCGCGCCCCACGTAGCCGGCGGCATATGCCTCGTTCAGGGCGGTGGCGATCCTCTCCTGGGCCAGTGCCATCTCGCCACGCACGTACAGGAAGCACTGCGACAGGCCCAGGGCATAGCAGGCGATCAGGCAGCCCTCGATGAGCTGGTGGGGATCGCGTTCCATGAGGAGGCGGTCCTTGTAGGTGCCGGGTTCGCTCTCGTCGCCGTTCACGACCAGGTACCGCGGCCAGACACCCTCCGGGCAGAACCCCCACTTGACGCCTGCGGGGAAGCCGGCACCACCGCGGCCCAGCAGGGTCGCCTCGCGGACCTCGCCGTGGACCTCGGCCGGTCGCTTCTCCAGTGCAGCCCTCAGGCCCACGTATCCACCGGTGGCCTCGAACCGGGCGAGCGTGTGGGAGTCCTCGTAGCCGAAGCGCGAGGTGACCAGTTTCGGCCCGCCGTTGTCGACGTAGCCGGCTGCGTGGGTGACGTATGCGGATCCCATGGTCAGCCCTCCCCGTCCGGGGCGGCGGCCAGCCAGGGCGGTGCCCCGGTCACGTCCTCGGGCGCCTCGATGCCCGCCCGTCGGTCGTCGGTCATGTGCTGTCGAACCCGACCGAGGGTGCCGTGCTCCGGCAGCTCCCCGTCGTCGCCGGCGGCCCCACGGTGGATGGGGCTGCGGCCGGCCCGGATGTCGGCGACCACCTCGTCGAATGATCCTGTCGTCGCCCGGTGGAAGTACCGGTAGTTGACCGTGAAGCAGGGTGCTTCGGTGCAGGCGGCCACGCACTCCACGTCCTCGAGGGTGAAGAGCCCGTCGTCGCTGGTCCCGCCGGCCCTCACGCCGAGGCTGGCCTCGGCGTGCTCGAGCAGCTCCTCGCCACCCAGCAACTGGCAGGACACGTTGGTGCAGACGTTGACCACGTACTTCCCGACCGGATGGAACTTGAACATCTCGTAGAAGCTGGCCGTACCGAACACCTCGGCCGGGGTGGAGTCGGTCAGCTCGGCTATCTGGACCATGGCGGCAGGTGTCACCCACCCCTCCTGCTCCTGGGCCAGGTGGAGGAGGGGGATGGCGGCCGAGCGCGCACGCGGGTAGCGGGAGATGACCTCGTGGGCCAGTCGCTCGTTGTCGGTGTCGAAGAAGCTCACCGGTCGACCTCGCCCATGATCGGGTCCACCGAGGAGATGACGGCCACGCCGTCGGCGATCAGGCCGCCCTCCATCAGGTGGGGAAGGGTCTGGAGGTTCACGAAGCTGGGGCCACGGATGTGCATGCGGTATGGCTTGGGACCGCCGTCCGACACCAGGTAGCAGCCCAGCTCGCCACGTGGTGACTCCACGGCTGCGTAGGTCTCGCCCTGGGGTACGTGGAAGCCCTCGGTGAAGATCTTGAAGTGGTGGATGAGGGCTTCCATCGACTCGTCGATGCGGGCCCGGGGTGGCGGCGTGACCTTCTTGTCCTGCACCCGGTAGTCGCCGGCGGGCATGAGGTCCAGGATCTGCTCGACGATCCGCAGCGATTCCCTGATCTCGTTCTGGCGGATCGCGTAGCGGTCGAAGGAGTCGCCGTGGGTTCCCACTATGACGTCGAACTCGACCTCGTCGTAGGCCAGGTAGGGCTGGTCCCGACGTAGGTCCCACGCGTATCCGGTGGACCGCAGGATTGGACCTGTGGCGGACAGGGCCAGGGCCTCGGCCGGGGTGATGACACCCACGCCCTGCAGGCGGCCCCGGAAGATCGGCTGCCCGGTCAGCAGCGTGTCGTACTCGTCGAGGCGGGGCGGTATCAGCTCCAGCAGGCGCCTCACGTCGGCCTGCCAACCATCGGGCAGGTCGGCGGCCACGCCACCCGGTCGGATGTAGTTGTGGTTCATCCGGAGGCCGGTCACCTTCTCGAAGAAGCGCAGCACCTCCTCGCGTTCCCGCCAGCCGTAGATCATCATGGAGACGGCCCCGAGGTCCATGCCGTTGGTGGCCTGGAACAGCAGGTGCGACGAGACCCGGTTCAGCTCGCACATGAGCATCCGGATCCAGGTGGCGCGCGTCGGCACCTCCAGCCCCAGGAGCTGCTCGACCGCCAGGGAGAAGGCCAGCTCGGAGAAGAGCGGCGCCGCATAGTCCATGCGGGTGACGTTGGTGGGGCCCTGGAGGTAGGTGAGGTTCTCGGCGGTCTTCTCCATGCCGGTGTGCAGGTAGCCGATGACCGGCTTGGACCTCAGGATCGCCTCGCCCTCCATCTCCAGCATGAGCCGGAGCACCCCGTGGGTGGACGGGTGGGATGGTCCCATGTTGAGGATCATCCGCTGGTCCGCTACGTCACCGGTCGGGGGATCGTCGGCGCCGCCAGCCAGCACCGCCGCCTCGGCCTCGCTGAGGCGGAGCACGGCGCTGGTCTCGTCACGGCGGAAGACGCGCTCGGACGGACCCAGGTCCGTCCGGCCCGGCCCCATGGGGTTGGTCACCTGCTCGGCCACGTCGCTCATCGGGCGGGAGGGGCGTCCCTGAACTGGACCGGAATCCGGCCCATGGACACGTCACGTCGCAGCGGATGGCCCTCCCAGTCCTCCGGCATGAGGATCCGGGTGTGATCGGGATGGCCACTGAATGCGACCCCCACCAGGTCCCACGCCTCGCGTTCCATGGCCTCCGTCCCCGGGTAGAGGTCGAAGAGCGATGCCACCTCCGGGTTGGACTCTGGCACCTGGGTCCGGAGCCTGAGGCGTCCACCGGTGGCATGGGAGAGCAGGCTGGCGACGACCTCGAACCGTTCCGCTCCGACGCCCTCTGGGAGGTCGGTCCGTCCCGGGTGGGCCGAGTAGTCCACGGCGGTCAGGTCGATGGCCATCACGTAACCGTCGTCGCGGCAGGCGGCCACCGTCTCGAACCAGCGGTCGACGGGTGGGTGCAGGACCACCTGGCCGAAGGATTCGGTGACTGGGACACCCCAGGCGGTCGGCCCGGTCGGCCCACCTGCCGCCTCATCCGTGTCGGCTCCAACCGCTGCGGGATCGGTCATCGGGAACCCAACTCCACCGACTGCTCGGTCGGAGCATCGGGCACCTGAACCTGGATTCCGGCGCCACCATTGGAGGCCGTACGGCGACGGGTCAACTCGCCGTTCTGGATGTTGTCGTGCAGCGTCAGGATGGCGTGCATGAGGGTCTCGGGGCCCGGTGGGCAACCGGGTGCGTACACGTCCACCGGCACGACCTGGTCCACGCCCTGCACGATGGCGTAGTTGTTGAACATGCCTCCGCTGGAGGCGCAGACACCCATCGAGATGACCCACTTGGGTTCCATCATCTGGTCGTAGATCTGCCGGAGGATCGGCGCCATCTTCTGGGAGACGCGGCCGGCCACGATCATCAGGTCGGCCTGACGCGGTGAGGCACGGAATACCTCCATGCCGTAGCGGGCCAGGTCGTAGTGGGCAGCCCCGGTGGCCATCATCTCGAGGGCGCAGCAAGCAAGGCCGAACGTGGCGGGCCAGCAGCTGCGGGCACGTGACCACTTCACCAGATTCTCGATCCGGGCCGTCACGAAGTTGTGCTCCAGGCCTTCGAGGCCATCACCCATGACGTGCGAGACGTCGCCGATCAGCGGAAGGCGTGCCATCAGGCTGCGACCCCGCCGCCGTCGGTCCGACCTTCGAGGCCGACCTCGCGGACGCCGATCCGGCGGACGGTGCTGGTGGTCGTGCGGTCGGCGGAGATGGCACCGCCAGCCCTCCGCCGCTTCACCGGTCCCCACTCGAGGGCCCCGTTGCCGATCAGGTAGACGAACGACTCGAACACCGCCGCCGAGAAGAGCAGCACCGCCACGAGTCCGGAGAGGCCGAGGCCCCTGTGGGCGATGGCCCACGGGTAGAAGAAGATGATCTCGATGTCGAAGACGATGAAGATCATCGCCACCAGGAAGAACCGCACGGGGAAGCGTTCGGGCGTCTCGCGGCCGGGAATGATGCCGCACTCGTAGGGAGCGGACTTCCGGTCGTTGGGGTTCCGTGGTGCGAGCAGCCGCGACCCCACGAAGCTCACGGCCGCGAAGAGGACCGTCAGGAACAGCAGGAGGACTACAGGAAGGTACTGGCCTAGCACGTCAGGCTCCTCCGGTCTCGGCGGGGGCCGGGGATCCGGTCACCGGTTCAGACCTTCGCTGTCTCGAACTCCTCACGTCGTGACATGAGCTCCCGGTCACGAACGTGGAGCCAGTAACAGAGCGTTAGGAAGATGAGGAGCGAGCCGATCGTGACGAGCGCCGGACGGAGTCGTACCCATCCGAGGTCCCTGACCATGATGACCGAGACCACCGGCTCCTCCGGGTCCACGACCGGACGGGGCGGAGCCTCACCCGGAGCGACCACCTGGTGGAGTACGCCCTGCAACTGCACGACCGTGTAACGGGTCGGGTGGGTGATGCGGGCCGTATTCGTGATCCAGAGGGTCATCCGGTCGATGCGGTTCGGATCGTCCTTCAACTCGGGCTTGCCACCCATGGTGTAGGCGTCGAGCAGCTTGTAGTCGGCGGAACTGGCGAAGCCCAGGTCCGGATGCGACATGACGTCAGCGGCGGCCTGGGCCTGGGCGTCCCCCGACTCGGTAGTGGCCAGGAGGCGCCACGGACCCAGGTCCCGCAGGCCAGCGGCGTCGGTCACGTTGCGCGCCACGGCGGCCAACTCGGAGCGGGTGGCGGTCTCGTTGCGGAGTTGGCGGTCGGCACGCAACTCGGCGAGCTCCTCGGCACTCAGGTCGGGGTTCTCGTCGGCGGTCGGCAGGGTGGCGAAGTTGAGGATGGCCACAGCATCACCGGAGGCGACCACCAGCTCGTAGGCGGTAGGCATCTCGTCGGAATTGGGTAGCAGCCGAGCGGATTCCAGGCCACTGGCCCTCAGGTCGCCGACGTTGATGTCCACCGTCTTCCAACTGGGGTCGTCGCCCTTCCAACCCGAGCCGTACATCCACCATGCGCTGCCGAGGATGGCCATCCAGCCCATGAGGGCGGCAGTAGCCATCAGCGTGGCCAGTCGGATCCCCGAGTTGGTGACGATGATGAACCAGACGGAGCCGAGCAGGACGACGAAGCCCGTTGCTACGACCAGGATGCCGCTGATCTCGGGGTTCCAGGCCAGCCCCGCCAGCGTTACCAGGGTGCCCATCAGAGGCTCCTCTCGTACGCCACTATGGCGGCGATCTGCTCAGCGGTGAGGATCCGGCTGCGATCCACGGTTCCGATCACGTCCAGTTCGTCGACGCGGCCTCCGAAGCCGGGCATTCCGCCCGTACCGGAGCGGGCGTTGCCGTAGCCGCTGCCGATCTCCGAGCCCGTGGACACGAAGCCCTCCTGGCCACCGGCGGTCGGGAAGTGCGTCTCGATGCCCCGCAGGCTCGGACCCACATGGCCAGTCCCCGGCTGGTAGCCGGTGAGGACCCCCGCCTCGGCGAGGCCGGGCCACTCGGCCATCAGCTCGGCCGTGGCCTCAGCGTCGGATGCCCCGTACGAGAAGCCGGGTGTGTGGCAGCGAGCACAGGAGTTGGCGCCCTGGGCGGCGGGGTTGTTGAAGAGGAGCTCGCCATAGGCGAGGTAGTCGGCGCTGGCAGGATCGGCGGCTCCCGCCAACCATGCGTCGATGGCTGCGGCCACGTCGGCGCTGTCCGTCAGGCCGGGATCAGCCGACCTGACGATCTTCCTGGCACCGGCACGAATGCCACCGAGGATCTGGTCGGTCGCCTCGTCGGGCGTGAGCTGGATGGACCGCAGGTACACGACCAGCTGGTGGACCTGCTGCGATGTGAGGGGTCCACCGCCGGGGAGGCCCCATGCAGGCATCGGCGTTCCCGGACGGCCATAGTTGAGGATGTTCCTCACCTCGGACTCGTCGAACCGGCTCAGCACGGTCGTCAGCGCCGGCGCCTTCCACTCGACCTGGGCGACGAACCCGCCGTTCACGTCGGTGATCGTGTACGAGGCGACGCCGCCGGTGCCCCCCGGACCGTGGCAGCTGACGCAGGCCTCCTCGAAGTTCCTCGCCCCACGCGACTCGAAACGGCTCACCCACTCGCGGGCGGCGTTTTCCTGGCGGGCCGGCTCCATCAGCCAGTAGAGGGGCAGGATCAGCGAGACGATGGTCAGGGTCACCAGCGACCAGGCCAGGTTCCTGTCCAGGAATCGCGTCTCCAACTCGTCGTCATCGGCATGGGGCACGCGGTTGGGCGCCAGGTCGATCTCCGAACCGACCTCCCTCTTGCCGATGCGGAAGCTGAACAGGATGTAGGTGCCCATGCCCACCAGCACGATGGACGCGATGACCCAACCGACGGTCCGTTGGGCGTTTGCGAGGATGAGAGCGGTCATCGGTTTCTCGGGGTTCTCCTGATCGCGGGCCGGCTAGTGGCCGGCTGCCTGACCAATGCAGTTCGGACCCTCGGCCTCCTGGCCGGTGGTGTTGGTGCCGATGGGTGGTCCCTGGACGATGGTCCCGGTGTCCACGGTGAGGACGCCGTCGACCACCGACATGGCGAAGCGGTCCATTCCCCGTGGGGCGGGGCCTCCTCGCTTCTCGCCGACCTGGTTGTACTTGGAGCCGTGGCAGGGGCACTCGAACCACTGCGAGGACACGCAGTTGGGAACCCGGCAACCCAGATGGGGGCACTTCTGGTACAGGGCGATGATGCCCGAGTCGAAGCCACCGTCCACCCCGGCGGTCATGCCAGCCAGTTCGGGCGCCGAGTACATCGCACGGGCCTTCTCCACCGCACCGTTCGGATACGCGGTGAGCCACATCCGACCCTCGGGCTTGTAGAGGAAGCCGTTGTTGGCCTTGATGTCGGCCAGCAGCTCGACCATGTTGCCGACCTTCAGCTTGGCGCCGAAGCCGCTCACGCCCTGGGGCCAGAGGAAGGCGATGCTCGCCCCGCCGAAGCCCGACAGGCCGAAGCCCATCATGCCCACGAGGCTGCGGTTGAAGAACTGCCGGCGGCTGACTCCGACGGCCATCGGATCGGGCGCCACGAACGGCTCCGGTGGTGCCGACGGGACCGGAACGACCTCGGTACGGGCGGCCGCCGCTGCAGCCTCCACCTCACGACCGGTGGGAGCCGTCTCGCCACCATCGAAGAGTGCAGGGTTGGGGGTGTCACGGCGACGGGCCTCACGGGACAGCCCGGCAGCGCTCCGATCGCGTCGCTTCGAGGCGCCGACCAGCACGACGACCGCCAGGACCAGGAGGAGGACTACTGCGATTACGACGCCCACGGGTCAACTCCTGTGGTCGATCCGGAAGCGGTACGGGGATCCATGGAGATCACAGCTCGAAGAAGAGGCCGGCGTTCCAGGGGAACACGAAGTTGAATCCGGGGCCCCGGAAGAAGGAGCCGATCATGACCAGCACCGACCAGAACATGAGGTGGATGGTCATCAGGGAGATGGCGAACTTGCGGTCCTCGGGGCGCTTCGACGGGTTCTTGTCGATGTAGGGCGCCATGATCAGGAGGAACAGGCCGATGCCGGGGATCGTCACGCCGGCCACCATCGGGTGGAACATGGTGAGCAGTTCCTGCAGGCCCAGGAAGTACCAGGGTGCCTTGGAGGGGTTCGGCGTCTTGTTGAAGTCGGCCAGTTCCAGCAGCGGTGCGTTGACGAAGATCGAGAACAGCAGCAGGAACAACGTGATGACCAGGGCCGAGAGGAACTCGGCCACGAGTAGGTGGGGCCACACGTGGACCTTGTCGACCGGCGTGGCCCGTGTGTCCTGGATGGAGCCCGACTTGACGACGGTGAGCAGTCGCTGGTTGTGACCGTCGGGGCCGCTACCACCTGCCGGCGCTGCCGGTGCGCCAGCCGGCGGGGCAGGCATGTCGGCTGCGGCGGTACCACGGTCCAGGAGGTGGCTGGGGATCTTCTCGTCGCCCGCCGGCGCCGTGCCAGCCGGGGCATCGGCGGACGGAGCGTCACCGGTCGGCGTGTCGCCGCCCGCGGCCGCCTGTGCCTTGGCCTTGGCGGCCTCGGCCCGCTTCCGGAGGTGTTCGGGAATCTCGGTCATGGGTGGGTCCTCGGCCTACAACGGTCCGGAGATGCCGCCGTCCTTACGGACCCGCCAGAAGTGGATCGCTAGGAAGATGACGAGCACGAATGGAAGCATCAGGACGTGGAGGGTGTACCACCGGAGCAGGGTGTCGGTACCGATCTCGACGCCGCCGAGCAGCACGAACCGGACCTGTTCACCGAACACGGGGGTGAAGCCCATCATGTTCGTTCCCACCGTCACCGCCCACAGGGCCAGCTGGTCCCAGGGGAGTAGGTATCCGGTGAACGAGAGCAGCAGGGTGAACTGCAGCAGCATCACGCCGATGACCCAGTTGAACTCCCGGGGCGGCTTGTAGGCGCCGTGGTAGAAGACCCGGGCCATGTGCAGGAAGACGGACAGGACCATGAGGTGGGCCGCCCACCTGTGCATGTTCCGGACGATCAGGCCGAAGCCGACGGCGGTCTGCAGGGTCTGGATGTCATTCCAGGCCTGGGCGGCGGTCGGCCGGTAGAAGAACATCAGGAAGATCCCGGTGACCGTGAGGTGTATGAACAGGAAGAAGCTGAGACCACCCAGGCAGAGGGTGTAGCTGACCTTCACCGCGTGGCGCTTCACCTTCACCGGGTGGAGGTGGTAGAGCACGCTGTTCATGATCACGTAGGACCGGTTGCGGGGGCTGTCGCTGTAGCCCTTCCGGAATATCGAGCCCGGTCTGAATATGGAACTCCACGCCTGCGAGGCCTGGACCTGTTCTGTCAGCTGGCTCATGCCACCTGACTTCTTGTCGTCAGCCACGTCGTTCGTTCTCCTGTGGAGCCATCGTTCCTGTTTCCATGCGTCTCACCTAGGCCAACCGCATCCCGTAGCCGTAGCCGTGGCTGGCGGTCCGCTGGTGTGCGTCGCCATCGGCTTCCGGATCGGTGCACTTCCCGAGGATGATCACGCCCGTCGGGCACCGGTCGACGCAGAGGGCACAGCGTGTGCACACGTCGTCGTCGATGGTGAATATGACGTGGTCGCTGGGGTCGGTTCCGGGCTGCTCGGTCCCGATCGACTCGGCCACGGCGCCCGGGGAGACCATGTGGATGCACTTCCACGGGCAGATGTCGACACAGCCCTCGCACATGATGCACTCGGACTGGTCGATGTGGATGAACTGCTTGACCCGGTTGTTCGACTGCATCCAGTCGGCGTCGACCTGGCGCAGCACGTAGTCGTCGACGAAGAGCGGATGTTCCGGGTTGGCATCGGTGACGCTCACGAGCCGACGCCTTCGCTGACGAGCGGGCGGCCGTACTCGGAGGTGGGCTTGGGGGCGTCGGTCTCCTGCCCACGGTTCTGCCACTGGCGCCACATGACGACGTTGCCGCCGAGGGCCACGCCGTAGATGGCGACCGCCACCAGGTCGCGGATCACCCTGTAGGTCATGGTGAACGGAAGGCCCCACGCCACGATGCCCTGATCGCCGGTCCATGGGAGTCGGGGGCCGACCAGGAAGCGGTCGGGGCGCCAGTTCAGCTCGCTGTCCGCCCAGGTCAACCACTGGTGCGGCACCACGCCGTAGACCCACCAGAAGATGAAGAACACATACCCGGAGAAGAGCATCGCCTCCCCCCAGGTGAACGTCTTGTCGGCCGGGGTCCGCTTGCGGTACCAGTCGGCGCCTCCCACGAGAAGGAGCAGCACGATAATTGACATCACGAATGCGACCATCGACCCCTGCCCTCCTAGGTGGCTCCGGCGGACTTAGTGAAACAGTGCACAAAGTATGCGAGCACCATGCTAACGGTTGGACAACCGACCCGCTGGCCCTCTCCGGGAACCGGAACTGGCTGTTGCGATGACACTCCCGGTGCGGGTTTCTATCACGGAGGCCACGGTACCGACCACCTCCGGAGGAGCCGAATCCGGTGGTGGTAGGTGACCCTCCGGGGAGCGTCCGGCTGTACCGTCCACGACGGCCCCACGACCGCCCCACAGCCGCGGGACGGGTGGTCCCATCTGCGCACGCCGACCTACGGTGCCCGCTAGCCTGCCGTTGTCCCAGAACTGGACAACCGCAAGCCCGAGGGCCCGCCACCACGATCGGCGGTCCCGCCTGACTCCTCCGGAGCCCACGTTGACCGAGATCCCCGAGCACCTGCTGAAGCGGGCCCAGGCCGCCAAGGCCAAGGCGGCCGGCGAAGAGGCGGACACCGGTTCGGGTGATGCCGCCCCCGCTGCGCCGTCCGCCCCCGCTGCTCCAGCCGCCCCCTCCGCCCCCGCACCGGTCGTGGAGGCCGCACCTGCTCCCGTCGCCCCCTACGTGGCGGCAGCGAACGCCCGACGGAAGATCCCATGGTGGGCTGCGAGCACACTGCTGCTGCTCCCCATCTGGGCCATCGCCTACGTAGGCACGCTGGAACGACCACCGAAGCAGGCCACCGGCGTCCTGGCCACGGGAAGCCACGTCTTCGAAGCCCGCTGTGCAAGCTGCCACGGGGCAACAGGCGGAGGCGGCAGCGGTTACGCCCTGGCCGACGGCGAGGTGCTCGGCACCTTCCCGACCGCCGCAGCCCACATCCAGTGGGTGGCCACAGGCTCCGACGGCGTCGGCCTCGGCAACCCGTACGGCGATCCGGGCCGCGGCCGTGTCGTCGAAGGCGGCATGCCCGCCTGGGCTGACGTCCTCACCACTGAGGAGGTCATCGGCGTGGTCCTCCACGAGCGTGCCCGCCTGAGCGGTTCCACAGAAGACGCCGACCTGGCCCAGGCAATCGACGATGCCGTCCACGGCGGCGAACTGGACCTCCAGGGCCACCTCGATCCGGCCACGGTCACCGTCGACGAGATCCAGCACCTCCTGGATTCCGTCGCCGACGGCGGACACTGATCCAACGGCCCCCACGGGGTCGACCGGAACCCCACCAACCAGGCCGCCAGCCATGACAGACACGTCCCCGGAGCAGCGGGTGCACGACCTCCTGGTCATCGGTGGCGGCCCGGCCGGAGCAGCCACCGCCTACTGGGCGGCCACCGCCGGCCTCGACACCGTCATCGTGGAGCGAAAGACGTTTCCGCGTGACAAGACCTGCGGCGACGGCCTGCCACCGAGGGCGGTCCACCAGTTGGACGAGATGGGGCTGGGCACTGCCCTCGAGGGCTACCACCGGTTCGACGGGCTGCGGGCCATCGCCCACGGCCGCACCATGGAGATGCCATGGCCTGACCACCCCGTCTATCCGTCGTACGGCTACGTGGTCAGGCGCTGTGACCTGGATGCCTTCGTGGCCGACCATGCGGTGGGCGCCGGCGCCACCCTCCTCCAGGGCACCGAGGGCCTCCGTCCACTCGACGCCCCGTCCGGATCACCGAACGGGGCCATAGGCGGCGCCGTCGTGCTGGACAAGGCCAGCGGCTCAGAGCACGAGATCCGGGCCCGACACGTCGTCATCGCCGACGGAGCCAACTCACGCTTCGGCCGGGTCCTGGGAACCACGAGGGACCGTACGTACCCGATGGGCATGGCCATCCGCGGCTACTTCGAGAGCCCCCTGCACGACGACCCCTGGATCGAGTCGTCACTGGACGTCCGCGACCGCAACGGCAACGCCATGCCCGGCTACGGCTGGATCTTCCCGGTCGGCAACGGGACCATCAACGTGGGCATCGGGCTGCTCTCGACCTTCCGCGACTATCGGGATGTCAACACCAGCCACCTGTTCGAGGAGTTCGCCCACACCCTCCCGGAGCACTGGCAGATAGACCCGACCCGGCCGATCGCCCCACCGACCGGTGGTCGCCTGCCCATGGCCGGCTCGGTCGGGCCCAAGGCCGGACCCAACTGGCTGGTCGTCGGAGACGCGGCAGGCGCCGTCAACCCCTTCAACGGCGAGGGAATCGACTACGCCTACGAGACCGGTCGACTGGCAGCCGGACTCATCGCGGAAGCCGCCGCACGGGGTGATGACGCCGTGCTGGCCCGCTACCCCGACCTGCTGGACGAGGAGTACGGCCTCTACTTCAAGGTCGCCCGCCTGTTCGCGAAGGTGATCGGCAACCCGACCCTGATCCGGGAGCTGACCCGGGTCGGCATGCGTTCCCAGCCCCTCATGGAGTGGGCGCTCCGGGTGATGGCGAACCTCATGCGCGACGAGGACCGGGGTGCCGCCGAGGCGACCTACTCGGCGATCGCCGGCATGGTCCGCCTCGTCCCCGACCGCCTCATCGCCTCCTGAACCACACGGCATCCACCGGACGACGGGCCGGGGGTCGAACCGGATGACCCGCGGACGACGACGGCCCGGGGGAGAATGGCCGACATGACCGACTCGACGACCGCCACCGCCGCCTGGACGGCCCTGGTCCGCCACCGCGACGACGGCATTGCCCCACTTGGGAAGACTCTGGCCGAGGATCCGGACCGCGCCACCCGCCTGGGTATCGAGGTGGGCGACCTCTGGATCGACCCGTCCCGCCAACAGGTGACCGACACGACCCTCGGGCTGCTGGCGGACCTTGCCGACGAGCGGTCCGTGGCCTCCTTCCTGAGACGGATGCTGGACGGCCAGCCTGTCAACGCCACCGAGGGCCTCCCCGCACTCCACACCGCCCTTCGTGCGCCGCGCCACGAGGTGATCCGGGTTGACGGCGTGGACGTGGTCCCGGCGGTGCACGCCACCCTGGAGCGGATGTCCGACCTGGCCACCTCCATCCGCAATGGCCGCAGGCCGGGGGCCACCGGACTACCGATCACCGCCGTGGTGAGCCTCGGGATAGGTGGCAGCCACCTGGGGCCCGCACTGGCGGTCGATGCCCTCTCGCAGCTCACCCGATCCGACCTGACAGTGCGGTTCTCCTCCAACCTGGACGGCGCCGACCTGGTGGCCGCCCTCGACGGGTTGGAGCCGGCCCGGACGCTGATCGTGGTGTGCTCCAAGTCGTTCACCACCGTCGACACCCTCACGGCGGCTGAGAGCGCACGCTCCTGGCTGGCCGACGAGCTGGGTGACGGCGGGGTGGCGGACCACCTCGTCGCAGTCACCGCCGCCCCTGGGCGCGCCGCCGACTTCGGGATCAGCGCGGAGCTGACCTTCGAACTGCCGCAATGGGTGGGCGGGCGGTTCTCCCTGCCATCGGCCGTCGGGCTGGCCGTCATGGTGGCCATCGGCCCATCGGCGTTCATGGAACTCCTGGCCGGAATGCGGCTTGTCGACGAACACGTGGCGACGGCTCCGACGCTGCGCAACGGACCCGTGCTGCTGGGGCTCATCGACGTGTGGAACAGGTCCATCCTGGGGCGCACCTCCATGGCCGTGGTGCCCTATGCCCACCGGCTGAGGCTGCTCCCCTCCTACCTGCAGCAGTTGTCCATGGAGAGCCTCGGCAAGGGCACCACCCTCGATGGCCTGGCGGTTGACACCCCCAGCGGTGCCGTGGTGTGGGGTGCGGCCGGCACCGACGGACAGCACGCCTTCTTCCAACTGCTGCATCAGGGCACCGACGTGGTGCCGTGCGACCTGATCGGCGTGGCCAGGCCGGCGGAGGATCCCCGCGGCGCCCACCAGGACCTCCTGGTGGCCAACCTCGCGGCGCAGGCCGAGGCCCTCGCCCACGGACGGACCGGTGCCGAGGCGGCAGAGGGAGGCTCTCCAGCGGACCTGGTCCCACACCGCACCTTCACCGGGAACCGCCCCTCGACCACCATCCTCCTGCCCGAGCTGACGCCTTCCGTCCTCGGCCAGTTGCTGGCCACCTACGAGCACAGGACGGTCGTGGCGGCCGCCGTGTGGGGCATCGACCCGTTCGACCAGTGGGGGGTGGAGCTGGGCAAGGAGCTCGCCTCACGCATAGCCGCGGACCCCGCCGGCGGAGCCCACGACGGATCGACGCTCGAACTGCTCCGCCGCTACAGGGAACTTCGCGGAACCTGAACCGGTAGGCGTCAGGCCAGTCCGTCGACGACAGCGGCAGCGGCCTCGACGGCGACGGCGATCGTCTCGTCGACGACCTCGTCTGAGTGGGCGAGGCTGGGAAACAGCGCCTCGTAGGCACCGGGAGCCAACGCCACGCCCCGCTCGAGGAGGGCGTGGAAGACCTTCGGGTAGAGGCCGTTGTCGGCCAGCACCTTCGCCTCGTCGAAGTCGGTGGGGGCCACCTCGCCGAAGAAGCAGCCCAGCAGCGATCCCACCCGGGGCAGGACGGCATCGAGGCCGGCGCCGTCGAAGGCCGCGGCCAGCCCATCGGCCAGACGGGTAGCCGTGGTGGTCAGCCGGTCGAAGGCCCCGTCATCGAGCAGTTCGAGGGTGGCGCGACCGGCGGCCATGGCCAGCGGGTTCCCCGACAGGGTGCCGCCCTGGTAGACGCCGCCCAACGGTGCCAGGTGCTCCATGACGTCCCACCGGCCGCCGAACGCTCCGACCGGCAGACCACCGCCGATGACCTTGCCGAAGCACCAGAGGTCGGGAGTGACGCCGAAGCGCTCGGCCGCCCCTCCACGCGCCAGACGGAACCCGGTGATGACCTCGTCGAATATGAGCAGCGAACCGGAGGCGTCACAGGCGGACCGCAGGCCCTCCAGGAAGCCGGGCGCCGGTGCCACGAGACCCATGTTGGCCGCCACCGGCTCCACGATCACCGCCGCCACGGTCTCGTCCAGTTCGGGAACCACGTTGTAGGGAGCGACGATCGTGTCGGCCACCGCTCCGGCGGTGACGCCGTCGCAGCCGTTGAGGCCCTGGTTGGCCACCCCACTCCCCCCGGCGGCCAACAGGGCGTCGCCGTGTCCGTGGTAGCAGCCGGCGAACTTCACGATGCCGGGACGACCCGTGGCGCCCCGTGCCAGGCGGATGGCCGACATGGTGGCCTCCGTCCCCGACGACACGAAGCGGATCGATTCGAGGCCGGCGATGCGGTCCACGACCATCTCGGCCATGACCACCTCGGCCTCCGTCGGCGCTCCGAAGCTGGTGCCGCGGGAGGCTGCCACCGAGATGGCCTCCAGGACCACCGGATGGGCATGGCCGAGGATGCCGGGTCCGTAGGACTGCACGTAGTCGATGTAGCGGCGACCGTCGGCGTCCCACACGTAGGGACCGTCCGAGCGGTCCACGAAGTAGGGGGTTCCGCCCACCGAACCGAAGGCCCGCACGGGCGAGTTGACACCGCCGGGAATGACCCGCTGGGCCCGTTCGAAGAGCCGCCTGTTGGCGTCGGTCACCGGCTGTTCAACCCTGCAGGATCTCGGCGGCCCGACGGGCCAGGTAGGTCAGGATGAAGTCGGCACCGGCGCGACGGATCGAGAGCAGGTGCTCCATGCCCACGGCGTCACCGTCCAACCATCCGTTGGCCGCGGCGGCCTGGACCATGGCGTACTCGCCGCTCACGTGGTACGCGGCCAGCGGCACGTCGACGACAGCCCGGGCCTCGGCGATGACGTCGAGATAGGCCAGCGCGGGCTTGACCATCACCATGTCGGCGCCCTGGTCGATGTCGGCCATGACCTCCACGATCGCCTCGCGGGCGTTGGGCGGGTCCTGCTGGTAGCCGCGACGATCGCCGCCACCCACGATCTGTACGTCGACGGCGTCCCGGAACGGACCGTAGAGGGCCGATGCGTACTTGGCGGCGTAGGCCAGGATCACCGTGTCCAGGTGCCCGGAATCGTCCAGAGCGGACCGGATGGCCGCCACCTGGCCGTCCATCATCCCGGAAGGAGCGGTCACGTCGGCCCCGGCGTCGGCCTGGGCGACGGCGGCCCTGGCGTAGAGCTCGAGGGTGGCGTCGTTGTCGACCGAGCCGTGGCCGTCCAGCACGCCGCAGTGCCCGTGGTCGGTGTACTCGTCGACGCAGAGGTCGGCCATGAGGACCATGTCGTCTCCGACCTCGTCACGGAGGTCTCGCAGGGCCACCTGGACTACGCCGTCGGGGTTCCACGCCTCGGAGCCGACGGCGTCCTTGCGCCCGGGGATCCCGAAGAGGATGACGGCCGGGACGCCGAGGTCCCTCAGTGCGGAGACCTCGGCCCGAAGGCTGGACCGGGTGTGCTGCACGACGCCCGGGAGGGAGGCCACCGGCTGGGGTTCGTCGATGCCCTCTCGCACGAAGAGGGGTGCGGCAAGGTCGTCGACTGAGAGGCGGGTCTCGGCCACGAGACGGCGAAGTGCGGCGGTGCGACGCAGGCGACGGGGTCGCGAGACGGGAAAGCTCCCCCCGCGAGCCTACGGAGGTCAGCTCGTGGGCGGCGAGGCCGCAGCCCAGGCGACCACGGCGTCCACGAGGCCGGCTACCGAGTGTGGGTCGGCCTCCATGACGGTGAAACCCAGTTCCGCTGCAGCCGCTGCGCTGATCGGCCCTATGCAGGCGGCGTCCACCGGTAGGGCGGCCCCGGCCTGGTCGTGGAAGCGGCGGACCGTCGATTCAGCGGTGAAGGTCACGAGGTCGGCCGCCCGGGCACGGGCCAGCACCGCCGGGTCCACGTCGGGCGCCACGTTGCGGTAGGCCACCACGACATCGACCTCCCAACCGTTGGCGACGAGGCCGTCGGGCAGCACGTCGCGGGCCACCGCGGCGCGCGCCAGGAGGATCCGGCCGCCGGACTGCGGCGGGGCCGGGAACTCCTCCAGCAGGCCCTCGGCCACGGCTCGTCCCGGAACCAGGTCCACCGTTCGACCAGCGGCCACCAGCTGGCCGGCCGTCCTGGGCCCCACGGCGGCGAGGCGGGCCTCGGTTGGGCCGTCCAGCAGGTCCGCAACCCGCCGGGCACCGTTGGGTGACGTCACGACGATCCAGTCGTACCGGTCAGCAGCGGACAGGGCGGCAGCCAGGGCGGCGCCACCATCTGCCGGTTCCACGATCGCTACCACCGGCAACTCGATGACCTCGGCGCCCAGGTCGATCAGGGCACCGGCGAGGGCACCCGCCTGATCAGTGGCCCTGGTGACGACCACGGTGCGACCGGCCAGCGGGCTCACTGCGACTCCAGGAGCGCCGCACCGCCCCGCTCGTCGAGGAGGTGTCGGGCCAGCGTCCGGCCGAGGGTGGGGCCGTCGACAGATCGCCTCGCCTCGCGCAGGAGCACGGCGCCGTCGGGTGACGAGATCGCCCCGGTCAGGCACACCTCGTCGCCCTCGAGCACAGCGTGTGCCGCGATGGGGAGGTCGCAACCCGCTCCCAGCTCGGCGAGGAACGCCCGCTCGGTGTCGACGGTGCGGCGCGCCACGGCATCCTCGACGGCCGCCAGTATTTCGTGGACCCCGTCATCGGCGGTTCGGCACTCGACGGCCATGGCCCCCTGGCCCACCTGGGGCAACAGGATGGACGGATCCAGGCGATCCACGACGTCAGGTCTGATGCCGAGCCGGTCGAGGGCGGCGGCGGCCATGACGACGGCGTCGAAACCGGCAGCCTTCTCCAGGCGGGTTCCGATATTGCCCCGCAACCCGGCGAACACGAGGTCCGGCCTGAGGTGGGCCAGGTGTGCCCGACGACGGATCGAACCGGTGGCGAGGGTCGCGCCCTCGGGCAGGTCGGCCCAACGGCACCCCACGAGCACGTCACGGGCATCAGCCCGCTCGGGTATGCAGGCAAGGACCAGCCCTTCGGGTGTGAGGGCCGGGAGGTCCTTGGCGGAGTGGACGGCGATGTCGGCGCGACCGTCCAGAACCGCTGCCTGGACCTCCTTCACGAACACGCCGCGGCCGCCCATCTGCTCCAGTGGCGTAATCCGATCCAGGTCACCGGTGGTCTCGACCACGAGCACCTCGACGGTCACCTCTGGGCGGGCTGCGGCGAGAGTCGGACCAGGCGGTCGGTCTGCCATCGGGCCAGGAGACTACCGCGGGTGGCGGCCCGGATCCGCACGGCCGTTGCCTCGACCTAGAGGTCGAAGAGGTCGCGCAGGGCCTCGGCCAGACGCTCGCCCCGGGCGGTGCCGGCGGCGTCCTTCATGCGCACGGTGGGCTCGTGCAGGAGCTTGCCCACGACGCCCGCGGCGAGGGCCTCGACGGCCTCGCGCTGGCGGTCGTCCAGGTCGCCCAGTCGGGCGGAGAGTCGCTGCAGTTCGGCGGACCTGACGAGGTCGCCACGTGCCCTCAGGCTGGCCACCAGGGGAGCCACCGACCGGGCGGTCGACTCGTCCACGTAGCGCTCCAACTCGGAGTCCACGATGGCCTGCACAGCGGTCACCTCCCGCTGGCGTTCCCGGATGCCGACCTCTGCGAACTCGCGCAGGTCGTCCATGTCCAGGAGGGTCACGCCATCGATCTCACCGGCGGCCGGGTCGACGTCCCTGGGTACGGCGATGTCGACCACGAGGAGCCCACGACCGTGGCGTTCGCCGACGATGGAGGCCAGGTCGCCGTGCTCGAGGATCACGGCCGAGGCACCGGTGGAGGTGAGCAGCACGTCCACCTCGGCAAGGTGGTGGGGCAGGTCGTCCAGGCGTACCGGTTCGCCACCCAGGCGTCCGGCCACCTCGACGGCGCGGTCCCAGGTGCGGTTTGCCACACGGATGCCGGCCACCCCGCCACCGTGGAGGGCACGGGCCAGCCCCTCGCCCATCTCGCCGGCACCCACGACCAGGACCTGTCGGCCCTCCAGGCCGCCAAGGCGCTCGGTGGCCATGGCCACGGCGGCCTGTGAGACCGATGTGATGTTGCGGGAGATGGCCGTCTCGGTACGGACCCGCTTGCCGACCTCGAGGGCGTGGCGGAACAGGGGGTTCAGGACGGGACCGACAGCGTCCTCGGCAGAGGCCGCCTCCCATGACTTGCGGACCTGGCCGAGGATCTCGTGCTCGCCCAGCACGGCCGAATCCAGGCCGGAGGCCACCGAGAAGAGGTGCCGGGCCGCATCACCGTCGTAGAGGCTGGTCAGGTGGTCGGAGAACTCCTCGGGCGCCACATGGGACACCTCGGCGAAGAAGTTCCGGATGTCCTGGTATGCGCCGTGGAACTTCTCGGCGAATACGTACACCTCGATCCGGTTGCAGGTCGAAAGGACCACGGCCTCGGTGACGTGTTCGCGTGAGGTGAGGTCCGCCAACGCCTTGGGCAGGCGCGATGCCGGCACCGTCATCCGCTCGAGCAGGTCGAGTGGCACGGTGCGGTGGTTCAGGCCTACGACTACGACCGACAAGGGCCGATACTCCTTGTTCTCCGGCTACCCGGCCCTGAGGACGGGTGGACGGTGTTGGGGCGGACGGCAGGGGTGGTGAAACCCCTCTCCAGACCTCCAGCATTCCCGATGCCGAGTGTTCTTTCCAACCCTTGGTCCCGGTACGTCGGGATTAGCAGCACCACGACCGGTGCCTAGCCGGTCGCCCGGTCGGACCGCTCGACGACGGCACGGCGGTGCTGGTGGTACCCGAGAATCTGGAGTTCGGTCGCCAGGTCCACCTGGCGTAGGTCGACCCGGTCCGGCACGGTCACCACGGTCGGGGCGAAGTTCAGGATCGATGTGACCCCTGAGGCCACCAGGCTGTCCACCGCCGCCTGGGCAGCCGCCGCCGGTGTGGCCACGATGCCGACCGTGCACCCGGTCTCGGCGACGAGGTCGTTCAATTCCTCCACGGACCTGACGATGTTTCCCGCCACCTTCCTGCCCACGACCGCCGGATCGGAGTCGACAAGGCCTGCGACGGGAAAGCCGCCGGCCACGAACCCGTCGTAGCGGCTGAGTGCCCTACCCAGGTTGCCGACTCCGACGATGACCACCGGGCTGGGCACGCCGCCGCCCAGGGCGAGGCTGATCTCGCCGATCAGGTGGTCGACGTCGTAGCCCACGCCGCGGGTTCCATGGGCGTGCAGGTAGGACATGTCCTTGCGGACGTTGGCGGCGTTCACGCCAGCCAGGGAGGCGAGGCCCACCGACGAGACCGTGGCAACGCCGTCGTCCGACAGCTCGACGAGGCCCCGCAGGTAGATGGGCAGACGCGCGACGGTGGCGTCCGGAATCGCTTCGTCGTGCCTCGTGCCTGCGGCGTCGACCATGCTTCCAAACTAGGCGCTTGTGCACCATTTCACATGACATGTTCGGGTCGATGGCGGCAGGCCCCCCGGGGGGGAGCGTTGCGGGCCCGCCGGTGGTCGACGATCGGCCAATACCGTTCCTGCCGTGACGCACCAGATCGCAGTGGCAGCGGCAGCCGCCCTCGTCTCGCTGGCCTTCGCCGCCACGGTCCTGGAACGCTGGCTGGACCGGCGCCGGCCCCAGGACCTCGCATGGTCGGTATCGCTCGGGCTCTTCGCCGCAGGTGCGGCATCCCTCTGGTGGGGCGCCTCGAACGGCTGGTCCGCTGGACCCTTCCGGTCCTTCTACGCGTTCGGCGCCGTGCTGAACGTCCCGATCCTGGCCCTGGGGACCGTCTACCTCCTGGTCGGCCGCCGGACGGCTGACCGGATCGCCGTTGCCACCGTGCTACTCGGTGCATTCGCTGCCGGGGTGGTGGTCGCCTCCCCCATCCAGGGCACGTTCGTGGCCGACGTACTACCGCGTGGCAGCGACGTGTTCGGTCCGGGGCCCCGCGTGGCAGCGGCGGTGGCGTCCTCGATCGGGGCGCTCGTCGTGGTCGTCGGGTCGGCCTGGTCGATGGTCGGGCTGCTGCGTGTCGGTACGGGGGCGGCCAGGCGTGGTGCACTGGGCAACGGCCTGATCGTGGCCGGTGCGCTGGTGCTGAGCTGGGGCGGGCTGGTCAACTCCGTGCTGGACGAGATGACCGGGTTCGCTGTCTCCCTACTGGTCGGGATCTCGCTGATCTTCGCCGGGGCCCTCGTCGCCACCGGGAGCCGATCCGACTCCTGAGGCCGATCGGGCCTGCTCAGTCGACGATGAAGACGAACTGGACCACGGCCGCGCCCAGGATGGCCGCCAGCAGGATCGCCGTGACGATCGTCGTTCCAAGGCGCATCAGGTTCCCTCCGATTCGTCCGCGTCGGAGCGACCGCCGATAGTGACCCGGGTACTCACACCCTCGTCCGGGTCGGCGGCCGTCAGGACCACCGCCCCTCCGGGCCCGATGGCCAGGTCGGCGGCAGCCGATGCACGTGCCACCACGAGCGAGACCAGGCCACACGAGTCGATCAGGACGCCGAGGCCACCGGTCGGCACGTCGTCGTAGGCCGAGACCCGACTGGCCGGAAGCACCCTGTCGGCTACCCGGACCCGAAACCGGTCACCGGCGCCCAGGCCGTCGAGTTCCGTGGGGTCCACGTTCAGCTGCACGTTGCCGAATCGGTCCACCCAGAGCACCTCGGCATGTAGGCCGTCGGCCTCTACCGCCGCCACCGGCAGCACCCCGGGGAGCAGGCCCGCAGGCTCGATGAGTTCGCCCAGTTCGGCCAGGTCCACCCCGGTGGCCAGGTGCGCGGCGACCGGAGCGAACACGTCACGCCCGTCGAAGGTGGGCCCCGGAGCGGGAAGGTGCCAGGCGACGTCGGTCAGCGACACGGCCCGACCAGCCCCACCGACCATGGCGACCGCCGGAGCCAGCAGGCCGTTGTCCGGACCGACCAGCACCGACTCTCCATCACCCACCTCGACGGCGACCGACCGCCGATCGGTCCCTACCCCGGGGTCGACCACGGCCAGCACCACTCCCGGGCACAGGTACCCGGCGCTGCGTGCCAGGGCCAGACCCCCGGCACGTACGTCATGGGCCGCGATCCCGTGGGTGATGTCCACCACGTGTGCGTGCGGGGCGATGCTCCTGACCACCGAGTGGACGACGCCGACGAACTCGTCGTCGGTTCCGTAGTCGGACAGGAACGAGATCGTGTCGTAACGCCGGCCCACGATCAACCGGCGCCCAGCTGGCGTGAACGCTCTGCGGCGGCTGCGACCACGTCACGCACCATCGAGCGGAAGTCGCCTGCCTCGAACACGGCGAGGCCGGCCGCGGTGGTGCCGCCCTTCGAGGTGACGTTCTCCCGCAGTGTCGAGGCGGGTTCCTCCGACTGGCGCAGCAGGGTGGCAGCCCCCAGAAGGGTCTGCTCGGTCAGGGCCACCGCCACGTGGCGCGGCAACCCCTCGGCCTCGCCGGCGTCCATGAGGGCCTCGGCGAGGAGGAACACGTAGGCCGGGCCGGAACCCGAGAGACCGGTTACGGCGTCCAGAAGATCCTCGTGGACCACGACCACCTCGCCGACCGCCGAGAGGATCCCGGAGGCCCAGGCGAGGTCGTCGTCGGTGGCGGCCTTTCCTCCGGCGACGGCGGCGGCGCCTTCGCCGACCAGTGACGGCGTGTTGGGCATGACCCGGACCACCGGCACGTCGTCGCCCAGGACGGCCTCCATTGCGCCGGTCCGGATGCCGGCGGCGATGGACAGGACACGGGGCACGCCGAGGGCGGCCAGGTCGGCACAGACGTCGGCCACCACGTGGGGCTTGACGGCCACGAGGGTGTCGACGCCGGCCACTGCGGTACCACCACATGAGACCCCGGGAAGCGCCTCGGCCAGCAGGTCGCGACGCCCGGCATCGGGTTCCACCACGTGGAGTTCCCCGGCCGACGCCCAGCCGTCGGCAACGAGGCCCCTCAGCAGGGCCTCACCCATCTTCCCGCCGCCGATCACCTGGAGTCTTGTGGCCACGGAGCGAACCTACAGGCTGGCGTCGGTTGACGGCCGGGCGTCCGGGAGCACTCGGGAGGTTCCGACAGCGACGCCTACGACCGCCACCAGGACGCCCGCACCCACCAGGACCACTCCCGTCGACCAGAGGCCGATGGCCACCCCGACGACGAGCGGGCCAGCGGTCTGGCCCAGCCGGAGGCCGCTCACCCACAGGGCCAGGATGGTCCCCCGGAGGTGCTCGGGCGCCCCCTCGGCGACGAGGTCCTGGAGGGTCGGGATGGTGATCCCCTCGGCCAGCCCGTATACGGCAGCGGCGGCCACCAGCAGCCACAGGGAACCCAGGCCCATGGCCACGAACGTGGCGCCAAACACGCCCAGACCGACCGCCACCATCACCCCGGCGGGCATCCGTACCCGGAACCAGGTGACCACGAGTGCGGTCGCCGTAGAGGTGACCGCCGGTACAGCGGCCACGATGCCGCGCTGTGTGGGGCTCAGGCCGAAGGCTTCGTGGAGGTGGATGGGGATGAGGGTGAGGAACACGCCGAACATGACGAAGAAGGTCAGCGACCCGAGGCCGATGACCATCGCGTTGGCCGGGATGGACACCTCGGCCAGGGCCTCCCTGAGGCGTTGCACCACCGGAATCCGCTGGGCCTCCCACAGGTCGTCCAGGGATCGGGCCACCATGGCTCCCACGATCAGGGCCATCCCGTAGTAGGCGAAGTTCCACCTCCAGCCGAACAGGTCGGTGGTGGCACCGCCCAGGAACGGGAAGATGGCGAGGAAGGTGGTGATCACCGCCGAGTTCTGGCCGAGGAGGCGGGTCCGTTCCATGCCGGACCAGTGGTCGGTGATCAGAACCACGACGAGATTGATGAGCCCAGCGGATCCGAGGCCCTGGATCACGCGGATGACCAGCAGCCACTCCAGCGACGGGCTGAACCCTCCGAGGCTGCCGATGGTTCCGAAGACCAGCAGGCAGGGCACGAGGACGCGCTTGCGGCCGTAGCGATCGGCCATGAACCCGATGGCCGGGGCCGCCACGATCCCGGTGACGGTGCCGGCGGCGATCAGCATCCCGGCGCGTTCGATCGGTTCGCCGAACGACTCCAGGATCTCCGGTGTGGAGCTCATGAGGACCGAGTTGTTGAGCAGAGCTATCGCCGTGACCGAGAAGACGAGCAGGCGCGACGGCGGCCCTGTCCGGGTGGCGGTCAACGAGGTGCTCTGGCCGGACGCGGGAGGTCCGGCGGCCAGGTCGTCAGAGAACTCACTTCCCCGATCGAACCCCGACGGTCCGGCCGCCGGACCCAGGGGGCACGATATAGCCAAAGGTATTGAAAGTCCACTATCAATTTTCACCGTCGGAACTGGCTCCACCGAAACGGCTGGCGAAGCCGATGTGAAGTGCCGGCCGGAAGCAACGCTCCACAGCCATCCACACGGTTCCCAGGAGCCGATCCAGTTCCACGTCGTCCACCGTGGAGGCCGGTAGGGCCCCGACCAGCAGCACGGCGTCCTCCTCCCCTACGCAGAACGCCGCCCCGACCAGGCTCGAGTTGCGACTCAGCAGGTGCTGGTGGAACGCAGCGTGGTTCTCCTCGGGGGCCGGCATCACATAGGTCTCGTGGTGGAGCATCCGTTGTCGGAGGGTGAGCCGGACGGTTGAGGTGTCCTTCTCCTCGCCCACCACCCGGGCGAACCAGCGTCGCTCCATCGACCCGGCATCCGGGTCCCGCTCGACGGCCACCAGGATCGGGTTCTCCTCGAGCGTGCGGGCGAACCAGGCGTCGATGACCTCTTCGAGCGCGTCCAGCTCGTCGGGGCCGAGTGGCGGCGTGTCTGACGGCAACGTCAGGCGCAGTCCACGAGCACCCGGGAGGAGAGGTCGTCGCAGATCCGGCGAAGCCGCGCTGCGGTGGCCGACCAGGTGTACGACCAGGACCGCTGGGCGGCGGCCGTCGACATCTCCGAAGCTGCGATCGGGTCATCCAGGATCCTCGCCACGTGTGCGGCGTAGGTGGACGGGTCGCGCCCGTCCACCAGATAACCGGTACGCCCGTGGTCGACCAGGGTCCGCAGGCCACCCACTGCGGCAGCCACCACGGGAATCCCGCACGCCGCGGCCTCCAGGGCGACCAGGCCGAACGACTCGGAACGACTCGGCATCAGCACGACGTCGGACGCCCGGTACCAGTAGGCGAGGCAGTGGTGCGGCTGGGGCTCCACGAACTGGACACGGTCGGCGAGGCCGTGGGACTCGGCGATCTGGCGGACCCGCAGCGCCTCGGCCTGACCGTCGGACCCGCTGGCGCCGCCGACCACGACGAGGCGTGCATCCGGGCGACCCAACTCAGCCAACGTGCGAACAGCCACGTCGACGCCCTTCAGGGGCTGGATGCGACCGGCGAAGAGGAGGACGGGGCCAGCTCCCAGCCCGGTGGCGCGGCGGGCCACGACCTGGGAGCCAGGCGTGAAGAAGGCATGGTCGACCCCGGGTGGGACGACCTCGATGCGGGACCGTTCAGCCCCGTACAACTCGACGAGCTGGCGGACCTCCTCGGCGCTGTTGGCCAGCAGGATGTCCGAGCACCCCACGACCTCGCCCTCCGCCCGGATACGGGCGGGCGGCTCAGCTTCGCCGCTCTGGGCCTTCACCCTGGCCAGCGTGTGGAAGGTCGTGATGAGCGGGAGGTCTAGCTCGTGCTTCAGGCGGTGCCCGGCGACGGCACTCAGCCAGTAGTTGGCGAGGATCCCGTCGTGGCCCGGGTGGGCGGCCAGCCAGGAGGCCACGCCGTCGGCGAACTCGTCCACGACGCCCGGCAGGTCCTCCTTGGGGAGGTCGTGGGCTCCGGCGTCGACGTGGACAACCCGGAAGCCCGGCTCCACGTCCACGACGGTCGGGGTGTCCGGATCCACCCGACGGGTGAAGACGGTCGACCGACCACCGGCCTGGGACAGCGCCGAGGCCAGCTCGCGTACGTACACGTTCATGCCGCCGCCATCGCCGGAGCCCGGCTGGACCAGCGGCGAGGTGTGCATGGAGAGGACGGCCAGGCGACGCACGGTTCAGCCTCCCGAGACCGGTGGCAGCAGGGCCACCTCGTCACCATCGGTGACCGGGACGGTGGCTGCCGTGGACTCGCCGTTCAGCCAGACGCGGCAGGTGGAAGCCAGGGCGGCGAACCCTTCGCCGAACCTCTCGTCGGCCGCGGCGAGGACCTCGCCCACGGTCTCACCGGGGACGGCGAGGCTTCCGGTTCCGGCAGCGACCCGGACCGAGGCGAAGAGACGCAGGATGGCCATCGAGGCAGTGTACGGAGGAGGCCCGCAGAGTCCGAAGGCCGGCAGCCGGTCCCGCTATCAGCGCACCTGCCGCCGGTACCGTCGGCTCCCATGACCCGCCTGCTCGTCGTCCGCCACGGCCAGTCCGAGTGGAACGCCTCGGGACGCTGGCAGGGCAGGGCCGATCCACCCCTCACCGACGAGGGCCGTCGTCAGGCCGGGGTCGCCGGCGGCGCTCTGGGCGCATTCGACGCTGTCGTGGCATCACCGCTGCTACGGGCCGCCGAGACGGCGACCATCATCGCCGAGGGACTCGGCATCGGTCCCGTGCTCACCGACCCGGACCTCGTGGAACGCGATGCCGGAGAATGGCAGGGCCTTACACGCACCCAGATCGAGGAGGGATGGCCGGGCTTCCTGGATGAAGGCCGACGGCCTCCCGGCTACGAACCGGGCGATGCCATGCTCGCCAGGGTCCGCTCGGTGCTGGAACACATCTCCGAACGCATGGGCGACGGTGAGGTGCTCGTCGTGTCCCACGGCGGCGTCGTCTATGCACTCGAGGAGGCCTGCGGCGAACCGTGGGTGCGGCTACCCAACCTGGGCGCCCGCTGGTTCGAGGTGTCCGGAGACGACCTGTCGGCAGGTCCCCGGGTGGATCTGGTGCCGGATGGCACCGTTCCGAACCTGCTCTAGTCAGACGTCCCCGACGAACCCTCGTCGAGGCGGGTGACGACGGCCTCGTAGCCCTCCAGGTCACCGGTGTCGACGCGCTCCATCGCCACCTCGATGGTGGCCAGGTCTGCCTCGAGGGCATCCAACTCGGCATCGTCGATGTCGGGCACGTCCACGGGGACAGGTGGGGCGCCGTCGGTTGTCGGGTTGGTTGGCGGGTCGGTCACGGCGGCGAGGGTACCGTCGGCTGGTGCCATCCCCGTTGATCCTCCTACCGCCATCGGAGGGAAAGGCCGGCGGTGGCGACGGCCCCCGCTGGGCAGATGCCGACCAGTCCTTCCCGGACCTCACCGACCAGCGTCGGACGGTGATACGGGCACTCGTGGAGGCCATGGGCCTTGCGGCCGAGGCACGATCGAAGCTCCTGGGCGTGGGAGCGGCGAGGGCGGCCGAGGCGACAGCGACCAACATGGTCGTCGACTCGGCGTCGACCCGTCCCGCCATCCAGCGCTACACCGGCGTGCTCTACGACGCCCTCGACTACCCGTCGCTGCCTGCGAAGCTTCGGCGTGGGGTGGACCACCAGGTCGTCATCTTCTCCGGACTGTGGGGCGCTGTCCGGCCCACCGACCCGATTCCCGACTACAAGCTCAAGATGGGGGCGATGCTCCCCGGCCTGGGCCGGCCGGCCCGCTTCTGGAAGCCGGCGCTGACCGCGGCGTTGGCCGACGCCGCGTCGGGGACCGTCTGGGACCTGCTTCCCAACGAGCACTCCGCGGCCTGGGATCCGACGATCGCCGGGCGTCGCATACGGGTGCGGTTCCTGGACGACGTAGAACGCAACGGCGAGCGGACGCTGGTGACGGTGTCGCACTGGAACAAGCTGCTGAAGGGGGCGCTGGTGCACCACGTCGTGGAGCACGGCCTGGACGACCCCGACGGCCTGGTCGGGTTCGACCACCCCGAGGGCTACGTGTACGACCCCTCACTCACAAGTGTGGACGGCTCCACCACCGAAATCTCCCTGGTGACCAGGCGGTAGGGCTCAGGGGCCGAGGACGCGGTCCAGGTAGTCGTTGGTGAAGCGGCGCCGGGGATCCAGGCGTTCCCTAGCGGCCTGGAAGCGGTCCCAGGCGGGGTAGCGGCCGGCCAGCGTGTCGGCGGTCTGGAAGTGGAGCTTTCCCCAGTGGGGGCGGCCGTCGTAGCCGTCCATGATCGCCTCCACGCCCCGGAAGTAGTCCTCGTACGGCGTCCCCCGGAACACGTGGACGGCGATGAAGCAGGAATCCCGGCCCGACGCCGTTGACATCGGTATGTCGTCGCCAGCCAGGATCCGGAACTCGATCGGGAAGCTGATCGGACGATCCAGGGTGTCGATCAGCTCCCGCACCCGCTGGAACGCCTCCAGACCGTGCTGGCGAGGCACCGCGTACTCCATCTCGTAGAACCGGACCCGGCGGGGCGAGGCGAACACGTCGTACGAGGTCGTCAGGTACTCGGCCCTCCCCGCATCGGCCAGCACCCGGCCGTTCAGCCTCGGGATGATCGACGGCCGGAGGCGACCCAGGTGGTTCAGCGCCCCGAAGGCCACGTTCTCGAGCAGCTCCTTGTTCTTGAACCGGTTCCAGCGGCGCTTCATGGCATGGCGGGCGTTGCGGGCCGGAGGGGGCGCCTCGGTGGTACGGGTGTTTCGCTTCAGGAGGGCATTGGAGGTATGCGGCATCCAGAAGAACTCGGTGTGGTCGGTGCCTTCGGCGAAGGCGTCGAAGCCCTCCAGCACATCGTCGATGGACAGGATCTCCTCGACGGCATGGAGGTTGAACGCCGGCACGCACTGCAGGGTCACCTCCGTCACCACGCCGAGAGCTCCCAGGCCGACGCGGGCCACGTCGCGCAGGTCCGGATCATGGTCGTCGTCCAGGACCACCACCGCCCCGTCGCCGGTCACCAGCCGCAGGCCGACCACGTCGGCGGCGATCGACCGGAAACCCAGGCCCGTGCCGTGGGTGGACGTCGAGATGGCGCCGGCCACCGACTGGTAGGCGATGTCGCCGAGGTTCGACATGGCAAGGCCCAAAGCGTCCAACCGCGGGTTCAGGTCGCAGAGCCGGGTGCCGGCTCGTACCCGTACCCGGCCGGTGGCATCGTCGACGGCCACGATCCCGGTCATGTCGTCCAGGCTGACGAGCACGTCGTCGGTCCTGGCAATGGCGGTGAACGAATGGCCGGCACCCACCACCCGGACCCCCAGCCCATCGGTGCCCGCCCCACGGACCAGGTCCATGACCTCGGACTCGGAGGTGGGCCGCGCTATTCGCACCGGTTGGCTGCGCTGGTTGCCGGCCCAGTTCCGCCACGAGCCGTCGCTGCGAATGCCGCTCACCTGCTCACCAGCCCCGCAGGTCGATCGGCCACGACTCAAGGACCTCGGCGTCGCCACCGGCTCCGGCATCGTCGACGAGGTGAAGGACCTCGTGCTTGGCGATCGTCGGGTCGATGTGGGCTGGTCGCAGGCCGACCCGGTCCCCCACCGACCGGGATCCGCCGTTGATGGTCGTGTGCTCGTCGGAGCAGAAGCGGACCTCGCCGCCATCCACGAGGGTCGGGTCGCCGCTGTCCATGGCCAGGGCCTTCAGACCGCCGTCCAGCACGGCGTGGCCCCGGGGGCTCACCGACACCAGGGTCGTCAGCACCACCAGGCCCTCCCGGAACGGAAGGTCCAGGCGTGCGTAGTCGCCGTCCATGAGCACGAACGACCCGGCCTGGAGCTCCGTCACCACGTGGTTGCAGTCCCACGAACCCGTGCCGCCACCGGACACCACCTCGCCACCCACATCGGCGTGTGCCCTTGTCAACTCCTCCATGGCCCTGGCCACACGGCGTTCCCGGCGCTGGCGGTCCACCTCGTGCTGGACGTGACCCTCGTATCCCATGACACCCCGGACCTCCAGGCCAGCGGCACGGGCCTCGTCGGCGAGGCGCCCGGCGTCAGCCGGATCGCAACCGCACCGGGGCATGCCCACGTCCACGTCCACGAGGACCTCGCGTACCCCACCGGCAACAGCAGCAGCGATGGTCTCCGAGGAGTCGACCGCCACGGTCACCCTGGCGGTGCCGGCCCGGACCAGGGCCCCCAGCCTGCGGGCGTCCAGGACCTCGTTGGCCAGGAGCAGGTCGTCGCCCAGGCCGGCGGCGGCCATGCCCTCCACCTCCCGGGTCGTGGCGCAGCAGAAACCGGTGTGTCCGACCGCGGCCAGGCGGGCGGCCAGGGCGGTTGTCTTGAAGGCCTTCACGTGTGGGCGAAGCGCCGGGCCCGGCTGGGCGGCCGACATCGTGGCCAGGTTCTCCTCCAGGACGCCGGCATCGGCCAGGAGCGTCGGGGTGGTGAGGTCTCCCGCCTTCATGAGAGGCGACCTACACCTTCTCCGACGCCCGGGCCTCGGACCATGAGAGGCCCCGCTGGGAATCGGGTTCGCGTGGCAGGCCCAGGACCCGCTCGGCGATGATGTTGCGTTGCACAGCGAACGTGCCGCCTCCCAGGGTCAGGGCGGGCGAGAAGACGTAGCCGTAGTGCCACACCGACGAGACGTCCGGGAACTGCCCGTTGACCAGTTTGTTCTCCCTGGCCCCCGGAACCTTCGAGGTCGCAAGGCGACCAGCGGGACCGGAACCCACGAGCATTCCCGAGGCCCCGACGAGGTCCTTGGCCAGCTCCATGACGTGCTGCCCGTGTTCGTCGGCCATCGCCTTCTGGATGTTCGCCTCCGGCCCCGGCTCCCGCCCAGCCAGTTGTGAGCTGAGCGTGCGGAGTCGGTTCAGGCGCAGGACCTCGGCCTCGCAGTGGAGCGCGGCCAGGCGTTGGCGCAGGACGGGGTCGGACGTACCTCCGGCCAACCTGACCAGGTCCAGCAGGTCACCCGCCGATGGCCCGTCCCCCCACAATGACCCGGCCGACGAGAGCGAGACGCGCTCGTTGGCGAGCGTCACCCGGGCGAGGCGCCAGCCGTCCCCCTCGGCACCCACCCGCAGGTCGGCCGGGATGCGGACGTCGTCGAAGAACACCTGGTTGAACGAGTGGTCGGTGGTCATGTCCACGATCGGGCTCATCGAGATGCCGGGCAGGTCGGTCGGGCAGACGAAGTAGGAGATGCCCTTGTGCTTGGCCACATCCGGATCGGTGCGCGCTATGAGGATGCCGAAGTCCGCCCTGTGGCCGCCACTGGTCCAGATCTTGGAGCCGTTCACCACGTACTCGTCGCCGTCGCGGACCGCCCGTGTGCTGAGGTTGGCAAGGTCCGACCCGGCGTCGGGTTCCGAGAACATCTGGCACCAGAACTCCTCACCGGTGAAGATCGGATCCAGGTACCGCGCCTTCATCTCGACGGACCCGGCCATCGCGATCGTCGGCGCCGCCCAACCGATGCCGATCGGGTTCTGCGGACGCGCCACGCCGGCCCGGCGCAACTCGTCGTCGATGAGCACCTGGTGCATCGGACCGGCGTCGATGCCGTAGGGGGCCGGCCAGTGGGGAACCACGTAGCCGGCGGCGTGCAGTTCCCGACCGGTCGGATCCGGGTTGGCTGCCAGCCAGGCCCGGATGTCGAGACGCCGCGGATCGTCGTCCGGCGGAAGGTCGAAGTCCATGTGGCCGAGTCTGACGCCCGGACCGGTCAGCCGACCATGCGGGCCACGACCCTTCGCTGGACACCGAACGGCACGACGCCCCGTGCCGCCCATCGCAGCCAGGCGCCCCGGCCGACAGGCCTGCGGGTGAGGGGCAGGTGAGCGTCGAAGACCCGGGCCACGACCCGGGCCACGGCTTTCGGATCGCCCCCGGATTCCGCTGCCCCACGGTCGGCCGCCGCCATGGCCTCGACCATCGGGCCGTACGGGCCATCGGGCGACCCGTGCCGAACGTCGTCGCGCCAGATCCCGGTCGGGTAGGCACCCGGTTCCACGAGGACCACGTCGATGCCGTGGGGACCGACCTCGAAGGCCAGCGACTCGGCCCACCCCTCGACCCCCCACTTGGAGGCGGCGTAGGCGGACCAGGTGGGCAGGCCTCCCAGGCCACTCGAACTCGTCACGCACACGATGCGGCCACCGTGCCCTCGTAGGCGGGGCAGCACCGCCCGGGTGACGGCGAGGGTGCCGTGGAGGTTGGTGTCCAGCACCCGGTCGACGGCATCGGGAGGCAGTTCCTCGAACGGTCCGACCGCGAGCAGGCCGGCGTTGTTGACCAGTCCCACGAGTCGACCGACGTCGCCGGCCAGTCGCAGCCACGAGTCGGCAACCGCCATCGTCTCGTCTATGGAGGACTGGTCGGTCACGTCCAGCCTCAGGACCTCGACACGGTCGGCCACCCCGGCCTCGGCGAGGGCTGCGTCCAACGGCCCGCGGCGCGACAGGTCGCGCATCGTGGCGGCCACCCGTCGACCCCGGCGGGCCAGTTCCACGGCCGTGTGCAGGCCGAAGCCCGACGAGCAGCCGGTCACCATGATCACCCCATCGGGATGCCGCGGAGACCGGGCCGGCGGATCCTGGTGGGTGAGTCGGCCGATGATCCGTCGCTGCACGCCGGCGGGAACCACCCCCCTGGCCACGAACCGGGCACGGGCGGTGAGGCCGATCGGGTGCCGGAGGCCCCGGCGGCCCTCGACGACGGCGACCATGGTGGCCGACACGCTGTGCGGATCCAGTGCCCGAGCCCAGGCCCGGTCGTCTCCATCCTCCAACGCCTCTATGACCGACGCATACGGACCGTCCGGGTCGCCATGGATCGTCCCGGCGTCCCACAACCCGGTCTGGACCGAAGCCGGCTCGACCAGCGACACGCCCACTCCCTGCGTGGCCAACTCATGGGCGAGCGACTCAGCCCATCCCTCCAGGGCCCACTTGGACCCGCAGTATGCGGCCAGGCCGGGCAGGGCCGAGAGCCCACCCACCGACGACACGATGACGATCCGGGAATCGAGGGTGGATCGCAGTGCCGGCAGGGCGGCCCGGGCGAGGTGCATGGCGCCGCCGAGGTTGACGTCGAAGAGCCGCTTCAGGTCCTCGACCGGCGTCTCCTCGAAGGCTCCGGCCTCCCGGATTCCCGCATTGGCAACCACTGCGTCGAGCGTGCCGCCGGTGGCGGCCAGCACCCGGGCGACGGCCGCCTCCACGGCCATCCGGTCGGTTACGTCCACGACCATCGGCTCGACCGACCCCCCGAACCCGGCCAGGTCCGAGGAGGTCATGGGCGAGTCGGCGGCAGTCAGGTCGAAGCCGAAGACCCTCCAACCCCATCGGGCCAGGTCCAGCGAGAGGGCCTCGCCGATCCCACTCGACGAACCGGTGACTATTGCCGTTCGCATGTGGCGAGGCTACGAGGGCACCGGGGTCGCGACATGGGCAACCCGACCCGGCCGGGCCCGTCGGTCAGGCTCCGGGTCGCTCCACGACCACCGGATCACCGCTGCGGATGGTTCCCGGCACCACCACCCGGGCGCAGATCCCACGGAGGTTCAGTTCCTGTCCGACGTCGGTCTTCAGGAAGTGGAAGGCGTCCAGGCCGAACCGCCTGGTGAATTTGGCGCAGCCGGTGTGGGGCTGATCGGTCACCTGGATGACCGCTTCCCCGATCCGGATCCGCGTCCACGGCGGTAGCCCGTCGGAACCGAGGGCCAGGTCCACGGCCAGCTGGTCGCCCGCCAGGGCCATGCGTTCCGGGTCGCCTGCGATGAGGGCCAGGAAGCGACTGTTGATGACGTTGAGCTGCATGTCCGGGTGAGGTGCACCGTCGTCGGTCCGGCTGCAGGTCCTCTGGCCCCAGTTGTCGCCCACCAGGCCTTCCTCGACGCTCAACGAGGCTTCCTCGAGGACCTCGCGCTCCTCGGATACGGGCCGACGCACGATCAGCTCGAGCCTGCCCTCGTCGGCCGGTGACAGACGGACCTCGTCGATGCCGGCTTCCAACTGCCCGGTCGTCCTGTGTCCCACCGCCACATCATCGCCGACCACTACCGGCCCGGCCGGTCAGGCCACCTTGAACCGATCGATCTGGATGTCGTCCACCCCGAGGTCGGCGTAGTTGTCCTCTGCACGACCAGCGATGAACTCCCTCCATGTGAACGGCCGGTAGACGGGAGCGCCGTCGGCCAGCACCCCGATCGGCTCGACCAGGGCGTCGCTGTGGGGGTTGAAGAAGAGCGGGATGGAATACCTGTCGGAGGCCGCCATGGGCAGCACCCGATGGATCGACGCCCTGTAGCGGTCGTTGGTCCGGACCTGGGTGGTGTCACCCAGGTTCACCACCACCGTGCCCGGCCGGGGTGGAACGTCCAGCCACCCACCGTCCAGGGCCCGGGTCTGGAGTCCACCGGTGTCGTCCTGGAGCAGAAGGGTCAGGATGCCCGGGTCGGTGTGTTCGCCCAGCGCCGTCGGGCCCAGCGCGTTGAGCCCCGCCCGTTCGGATTCCGGGACCGGGTCGCCGACCGTGTAGTGGTTGAGTCGCACGGTGCTGGTCGACCGGTCGCCGGCGCACGCCGAGGCGGTCGCCCGATCCAGGCCCAGGGTGTCGTGGACCAGCGTGGTCGCCCGTTCAGCCAGCACGGCGAAGGCATCGAAGAAAGCCCGCATGGTGGATTCGAACCCATCCAGCCCATCGGGCCACCGGTTCATCGGACGGTCGACCACCAGGGTGGGATCGATGAAGTCGAAGACCTCCTTGTGGTCCCGGGTTCGCTTGGTGAGCTCCCGGTCGTACCACCCCAGGGCCCGGTCAGCGGTCCGGCGGATCGGGTCCTTGACCCCCGGTCCGGCGGCGAAGAACCGGCGGGTGGCGGCCCACGTGCGGTCCACGAGTCCATCCAGGCCGTGGCCCTCCAGCAGGAAGAACCCGTGGTCGCGGCATGCCGCGTCCAACGCGGCCAGCGAGGCGGCGGACGGCTCAGCGAGGTTGACCACCGGGACCCGGTCCATGACCCGACGCTAGGCCACCGGATCGGACACCAGACCGGTCGGGGCGGTGGGCAAGACTGCGCCGATGACGGCGAGGCGGGCGCGTTCGGAATGGGAGGTCATCTGCTTCCTGGCGTTCATCGGCATGTCGGTGGCCTTCGGCATAGACGCCACCCTGCCGGCCTTCGACGAGATGCGGCCCGATGTCGGCCTGCAACCCGGGTCGAACCGGATCACCCTCGCCATCACCGTCTACTTCCTGGGCATGGCCGCCGGCCAGGTGGTGTACGGGCCGGTGGCCGACCGCTTCGGTCGGGCACCCACCCTGCGCTTCGGCATGGCGGTGTACGCCATCGGCGCCACGGGGTCGATGCTGGCCACCGACTTCGAGTTCCTCCTGGCCAGCCGACTGGTCTGGGGGCTGGGCGCCTCGGCAGCATCGCTGATGCACCTGACCATGGCCCGGGACCTCTTCACCGGTGACCGGATGGCGCGCGTCATGTCCACCATCGCCGCCGTGTTCCTCGTCGGCCCGGTGATAGCGCCGCTGGTGGCCGAGGGGATCCTGAGGGTGGCGTCGTGGCGCTGGGTGTATGCCGTGGGGCTCCTGCTGGCCGCCGCCATCGTCTCCTGGAGCATCCGGTTCGGCGAGACGCTGGACCCTGCGAACCGTCGGCCCCTGCGGGTCCGGCCGACGATCGACGCCTTCCGACGCGTCGTCACCTGCCGCCGCACGGTCCTCTACGCCTCGGCGCTCCTGTTCGCCGACAGCGCCTTCCTGATCTTCCTGGGGAGCACCCAGCAGGTGTTCGACGTCATCTACGGGCGGGCCGACCAGTTCGCCGTCCTGTTCGCTGCGTCCGCGGCGGTCATGGCCCTGGGCTTCATCTGCGTGAACCCGGCCATAGGGAGGTGGGGTGCCCACCGCGTCGGGTTGTTCGTCCTCACGACGGCGATGGTCCTGGCCGCCGTACTGCTCCTGCTGACCCTTTCCGCCGGCGGGAACCCGGGCTTCTGGACGTGGTTCTGCCTCGTGGTGCTCTCCAACACGTTCATCGTCCTCGTCACACCTGTGGCCATGTCCAGGGCACTGGAACCTCTGGGCGACGTGGCGGGCACCGCCTCGGGCGTGCTGGGCCTGGCGACCCTCACCGGAGCCTCGCTCCTGGCCGCCTTCGTCGGCATGCGCATCGGAACCTCCACCACGCCCTGGGCCGTGGGATACCTCTTCTACGGCACCATCGCCCTGGGTCTCCTCGTGGCAGCCGGGCGGACACCGGAACCGGCTCCGGCCACCACCTAGGTTTCGCCCCATGGCCCTCGACCACCTGACGATCCCGGCAGCCAACTTCTGGGACAGGACCGACGTCCCCGACGTCGACGCCATCGCCGTGGACATCCCGGACGGCGACCTGGTGGATCTCGAAACTGCCGCCCGGCGACTCGCCGCCGATGGGGTGGATCCGGTCACGACCGGACCGGACGACCTACCACTCGGCGCGCTGACCACCCTCGTCGACGACCTTCGCACCGAGATACTCCACGGACGCGGAATCGTCCTGCTCCGGGGATTCCCGGTGGACCGCTGCACGGTCGACGAGACGGCCCTCATGTTCTGGGGAATCGGACTCCGCCTGGGGCGGGCCGTGTCACAGAGCGTGATGGGAGAGCGCCTCGGCCATGTCGTCAACATGACCGACACCGACCCGCATGCCCGCGCCTACCGGAACAGGTCGGAACTCTCGGCGCACTCCGATCCGGGCGACATGCTGTCCTTCCTGTGCATCCGGCCGGCGCTTTCGGGCGGGGTCAGCCGGTTCGTCAGCTCGCTCTCGGTATTCGAGGAGATCCGGCGCGAGCGACCCGACCTGCTGGCCGTGCTGGCCCACGGGTTCCGCTACCACAGGTTCGGCGAACAGGGACCCGACGACGACCCGATCACCCCACACCGCATCCCGGTGTTCTCAGAGCGCGACGGGCTGGTCAGCGGGCGCTTCGTCCGCGAGTACGTCGAGATCGCCGCCGACGAGGACCCGTCGATCGTCCTCACCGAGACCGACCACGAAGCCATCAGGGTGCTCGAGGAGACGGCCAACAGGCCCGACCTGGCCCTGGACTTCACGATGTCCGCCGGCGAGGCGGTGGTGGCCAACAACTTCACGGTGTTCCATGCCCGCACCGCCTTCACCGACTCGCCGGAACATCGCCGCCACCTGCTGCGGCTGTGGCTGGCCGCCGAACCGCCCCGACCCGTGGTCCCCGAGACCATGCAGTACCCGGGCGAGCCGGGGATCCCGCCCCAGGCGGGTCGCGTCCCCTCGTTCGCAAGTCGCTTCGACATCGATTGACTGCCGTCCGACGCTCCGAAGGCCTCAGCGGGCCGCTGCTCATCGCTGCCGCGATGGTCCTGACCGGGACCACTGGCACGGCCCAGGCGCTCGGCCCTGACGACATCGACCCGACCGCGGTCGGTGCCCTGCGCCTCCTCGTGGGTGGTCCGGCGCTGCTGGCGATATCGGCCCACCACCTCCGGGGGAGGCGCCTCCCATGGAGGCCGATGGTCGTGGCTGCAGTGGCCATGGCCGCCTACCAGCCGTTCTTCTTCGGCGGGACGGCCCGTGCCGGTGTCGCCGTCGGAACCATCATCACCATGGCAAGTGCTCCCGTCTTCGCCGGACTCCTGGGTCCACTGCTGGGCCGGGGCCTACCGGATCTGCGGTGGACGGCTGCGACGGCAGTGGCCGTCGTGGGCGTGGTCCTGGTGGCGACACCGTCGGCTGGAACGGCCGGGGCCGGTGCGGGACTGGTCGGACCGCTGCTGTCGCTGGGCGCCGGTTTGAGCTACGCGGTGTTCGCCCACGCCACGAAGGGAATGGTCGCAGAGCACCCGCCCGCTGCCGTGATGGCCGTGGCCCTCACCGGTGCCGGCCTGCTGCTCCTCCCCCTGCTCGCACGGGCCGACGTCTCGTGGCTGGCTACCGCCGGTGGAACGGCCACCATCCTGCACCTCGGGCTGTTCGCCACTGCCGGGGCCTACGCCCTCTACGGGCGGGGGCTGGCCAGGGTTCCGGTGGCCGAGACGACGACACTGAGCCTCGTGGAACCCGTGGTGGCGGCACTACTCGGCCTGCTTGTGCTCAGCGAGCCGTTCACGGGCGCCATGTTGGCCGGAGCGGTGCTGGTGGCGGTCGGGCTGGTGGCCGTGGGAAGGTCGACCCGGAACGCCGTCCCGTCAGTTGGCAGCGGATCGGGCCCAACTGGAACCGACCGGGTAGGCGTGTAGGTGGACGGCCCCGACCAGGTCCGGATCCCACTGCGGGTCAAGGTCCTTCTGGTCACCTTCTTCCTGAGTGCGTTCGCGGTGATCGGCCAGATCACCATCATCGGCAAGCAGGTCTACGACCTGACGGGCAGGGAGCTGGACCTCGGCCTGCTGGGCCTTGCCGAGTTCCTGCCGGTGGCCGTGCTCGCCCCGTTCACCGGCTCGATCGCAGATCGACTGGACCGCCGGAAGGTGCTGGCCGTGGCACTGGTCGGCGAGGCGGTTGCGTCGATGCTCCTGTTCCTCTACTCACGGACCGATCCGACATCGATAACCCCGATCTTCGCCATCGTCCTGTTCTTCGGGGTGGCCCGGGCCTTCGCCTCACCGGCCGGGAGGGCGCTGCCCATCGACCTCTCACCGCCCGAGGTGGTCGCCCGGGTGGTGGCGCTCAAGACGGTGGGGTTCCAGGCTGGGATAATTGTCGGCCCAGTGGTGTTCGGCTTCGCCTTCGTGGCCGACGAGTCGCTGCCCTACCTGCTGGCCGCCACCGCCCTGGTGGTGGCCTTTGCCATCGTGTTGTTCGTACCGTCGTCGGACGTTCGCCGACTTACCACCTCGGGGGCCCGCCAGGCGGCCCACGACGCCTTCGAGGGCCTCCGGTTCATCCGCCGCAGCCCGATCCTGTTCGGGGCCATGGGACTGGACCTGTTCGCCGTCCTGTTCGGCGGGGCGGTGGCCCTGCTACCGGCCATCGCCGAGGACCGCCTGGGGGTCGGTGCCGTGGGACTGGGCTGGCTCCGGGCGGCGGTGGGCATCGGGGCCGGGATCGTGGCTATCGGCCTCTCGATCCGTCCGCTGCGGCGCCACCTCGGTCGGCGCCTGCTCTGGATGGTCGCCGTCTTCGGTCTCGGCACGATATGTCTCGGCCTGACCAGCAACTTCGTGGTGGCGTTCGGGGCCATCGTGGTGCTGGCCGGCGCCGACGCCGTGTCCATGTTCGTCCGCCTGACCCTGGTTCCGTTGGCCACCCCCGAGGACATGCGCGGGCGGGTGCTGGCTGTCGAGAACGTGTTCATCGGCGCCTCCAACGAGTTGGGGGCCGCCGAGTCGGGCCTCACCGCAGCCTTCATGGGCCTCGTCGGTGCCGTCGTGTTCGGTGGCGTGGCCACCCTCGCCGTGGTCGTCCTGTGGTGGCGCTGCTTCCCGGCGCTTCGCGACCTGGACACCTTCGAGGACGTCATGCCCGCCCAACCGGGCGGCCTACTGTCGGGAGGCCCGTGAGCGATCCACTGATCGAACGACTGGCGGCGGTGGCACTGCGCCTTGTTGTTGATCCGCCATCGGGCGACGACCCCGTGGTGCGATTCGTGAAACCGATCGATCTGGTGGCCGCGTTCGAGGACTCGGTCGGTCTGGCCATCGGCGACGACGCTCCATCCCATGACCCGGATGACCTCATGGCGGCAGTCCGAACGGTGGTCGACCACTCCGTTCGGACCAACCACCCCAGGTTCATGAACCAGAACTTCGCCGGACCAGACCCTGTGGCGGTGGCCGGCGACTGGCTGGCCGCCGCCCTCAACACGGCTACCACCACCTTCGAGATTGCGCCCGTCTTCCACCTCATGGAGGCGACGCTGCTCACCAAGCTGGCCCGTCTGGCCGGCTACCCGGTTGGCGCCTCGACTGGCACGACCCCCGAGCCCGAGCCTCCGGGGCTGTTCTGTCCGGGTGGCTCCATGGCCACTCTGTATGCGCTGCAGTTGGCCCGGCACCGCCTGCAGCCCGACCTGGTGAGGATCGGGGCGGGGCCCGAGCCGCTGGCCGTCTTCGTCTCGGCCTCCGGGCACTATGCGGCCGGCAAGTCGGCTGCCCTGCTGGGTCTCGGAACCGATGCCGTGGTCGCCGTCGACGTGGACGCCGACGGGGCCATGGTGCCCGGCGCGCTCCGGACCGCGGTCAGGGCCGCCCTGGATGCCGGCCGCACGCCACTGGCCGTGATCGCCACGGCAGGGACCACCGTGACCTGCGCATTCGACCCGCTGGAGGAGGTAGCCGACGTCTGCGCCGAGCACGGCATCTGGATGCACGTGGACGGCTGCTACGGCGGCTCTGCCCTGTTCTCGGCCGACCACCGCCACCGACTGGCCGGCGTGGAACGGTCGGACTCGTTCGTCTGGAACCTCCACAAGATGATGGGCATGACCCAGCAGTGCACCGCCCTGCTGGTTCGCCAGCCCGAACGCCTGGCAGCCTGCTTCTCGACGGGGGCCGACTACATCTTCCAGCCCGACAAGCAGTTCGGAGAATGGGATTCCGGTGACCGCACCTTCCAGTGCGGCCGACGTGTCGACGCCCTGAAGCTGTGGCTGGCATGGAAGGCCCACGGGGATGCCGGGTTCGCCGCACGGATCGACCATGCAGTGGCCATGGCCGACTTCGCCCGCCTGCTCATCGACGCGTCGGACGGCGAGTTCGCCATGGTCGCGGACACCGGCTTCACCAACGTCGTGTTCGCCTGGGTGCCGCCGGAGCTGAGGCCGCTGGACTTCGGATCCCTCTCGGAGTCCGACGGGTCACGCCTCCATCGTCTGGCCCCCCGGATGAAGGTCCGCATGCAGGCAGAGGGCACCGCCCTGCTCGGCTTCCAGCCCGTGCATGGCATCAACACCTTCCGGATCCTCATCATGAACCCGACGGTCGGCACCGGGGACGTGGAAGCGGTGCTCGACCACCTGGCCCGCTACGGGGCCGAGGAGTGGCCAGCCACGGCCTGACCCGCCGGCGGTCGTCACCGGATCAGCCCGGAAGCCCCTCCAGCCAGTCGCCCACGATCCGGTTGAAGGCCTCCGGGCATTCCTGGTTGGGTAGGTGGCCGGAGTCGGGAACCTCCGCGTAGAACGCGCCGGGGATGCCGTCGGCGAGCAGTCGGGAGTCGGCTGGCGGGCAGACCCGGTCGTGCTCGCCCACGACCACGAGCGTGGGGACGTGGATCCGACCCAGGTCGGGCGTGTGGTCGGTTTCGCCCAGCGAGGCCGCCGCGTAGCCGTAGCCCGGCATCCGACAGGCCCTGTCCATGATGGAGGCGATGTCGGCCACGACGGAGGCCGGGGTGGTGTCGGCTACGAGCAGCGGCGTGCGGTCACGTACGAAGCCGACCGGGTCGGCGGCGTACTGGGCTGCCCGTTCGGCCATCATGGCGGCCCTCTCCGGGTCGAAGCCCGAACCCCGGCTGGTGTCGGCCAGCACGAGGGCCCTCAGCCGATCCGGGTGGCGCAGCGCGAAGCGGGTGGCGATCACCCCGCCCCACGACACCCCGAGCAGCACGCAGCGGTCGATCCCGGCGTCGTCGAGCAGGCGGGCGACCGCATCTGCGAACCCGTCGATACCGGGGGCGGCCGCCGGGTCGTCGGACTCCCCGTACCCGGGTGCATCCGGCGCCAGCAGGTGCCACCCATCTGCGAACGCAGGTACCTGCGCCAGGAAGGCATCGCCCGAGGAGCCGATGCCGTGTAGCAGCACGAGTGCGGGAGCGGTCGGGTCGCCGGCCTCCACCACCGAGAGGGGGCCTCGTCGGACCCTGGTGGCTACTGCTTCGCCTTCCGTTCCCATGTGCGCCATGATGCCCCGTATGACACTCAAGGTGGGATGCCAGCTCCAGCCACAGGCCACGTCGGTGGCCGCACTGCGCGATGCATGGCGTCGGGCCGATGCCATGGGCGCCGACTCGATCTGGATCTGGGACCACTTCTTCCCCCTGTTCGGCGACATGGAGGCGACCCACTTCGAGGGTTGGACGCTGCTGTCGGCCATGGCTGCCGATACCCAGCACGCCATGCTCGGCACGATGGTCACCGGCAACTCCTACCGGAACCCGGATCTGCTGGCCGACATGGCCCGCACGCTCGACCACCTCAGCGGGGGGCGCATGTACCTGGCGGTGGGAGCCGGTTGGTTCGAGAAGGACTACGCGGAGTACGGCTACGAGTTCGGCACCGTGGCCGGACGGCTGAAGCGCCTGGAGGCCGACCTGCCCCGGATGAAGAAGCGCCTGGCCGCCCTGAACCCGCCGCCGGTCGGACCCATGCCGCTGCTCATCGGTGGCTCGGGCCGCACCATCACGCTGCGCCTCGTGGCGGAGCACGCCGATGCGTGGAACTGCTTCGGACCTCCCGAAAACTTCGGTGAGCTCTCCGCTATCCTGGACGACTGGTGCGAAAGGGTGGGTCGTGACCCGTCCGAGATCGAACGCACGGTGTCCATCGGGCCCGACGACGTCGAGGACGTGGGCCGCTATGTGGACCTGGGCGTCGACCACCTGGTGGTTGGTACCGGCGACCCGTTCGACCTCGGCCCGCTGGAACGCCTGATCGCCCAACGCGACGCCCTGGGCTGAGGACAGCCCGCCGACCGCGAGATCGACGGACAGGAGCAGAGGATGACCGACCAGACCTATGCATGCACGAAGTGCGGCGGTACCGAATGCGAGACCGGTTCGATCCGGACTACCGGCGCAGGCCTGAGTCGCTTCCTGAACCTGCAGAACCACAAGTTCGGCTTCGTGGCGTGTACGGCCTGCGGCTACACCGACCTGTACAGGGTGGATGGCAGCGGAAAGCTCGGAACGGTCTTCGACGTCCTCACCAACTGACCGGCGGCCGGCGGTCCCGGCGCAAGTCGGAAGCACCGGGCGGGCTACTCCCCCTGTACCTCCGGGCGGACCGCCTCCGGCCGGGGCTCGGTGGCCTTTCCACGGCCTATCCGAACCCGCGTTCCATCCCGCTGCCTGGCCTGCTCGTCGACCGGCGTCGCTGCGGCCAATTCGTCTAGGCGCAGCCGGGCCGTCGCCGGCACGATGCGACCCTCGTCGGCCATGCCCAGGTAGCGGGACGCCACGGCGTGCTTCTTTCGCACCTGGTGCGGCTGGTAGTCGGACATCTCGTCAATGGTGGCGTCCCGCTCGATGACCAGGGCGCCGTCCCGTTCGGCGGCCTCCAGCAGCTCCAGGCCCGCTGCGGAACGGGCCAGCACCGCGTTGGTACCCGGGTCGTCGCCGCTCCCCTCCCGGGTGGGTGAACCACCCGGCCAGGTGTCAGCGGCCGCCAGGTCGGCGGCTTCGCCGATGCCGTCCGGGCATACCTTGCAGCGCCACGGGAGCATCCACATGCTCTCGTCCTCCCCCCAGAAGTCGAGGTAGTGGGCTTCGGTGGACCCGTCGGCCGTCTCGATGCGGGTCGGACCCGGGCAGCCACGCCCCCGGTAGCGGAGACCGGTGACCTCCGAGGGGTCGATGCCCATCCTCTCCAGGAAGGCGGTGGCGGCGGCCGGTGGCATGTAGCCACCGCACACCGGGGTGAGCATGTAGGGGACGAGCCGGTCCACCCGCGGGTCGAGGCGAGCGAGGTTGCGTAGGGCCGCCACGTCGCAGGGCTTGCCGATGAAGGCGAAGGGTCGGCCCATCCCGAGCACCTCGTCCACGCCCACCAGGGGAGCCGTCGGTCCGTAGCGGGCACCCACGCCGGCCATCACGTCGGCCGGGGTGGCACTCAGGTGGCTCTCGCCGAAGGTCGGCTCGGTGGTCGACGGACGGGCGTGGAGCACGAGGTCCACCCGCCCGCTCTCCAGCAGGTAGATGGCCAGCGCCGTCAGGACGCCGCCGGTGGAACCCTCGTGGCGTACCACCGGATCGGCGGCCCATGCCCGCACGATGCGACGCCACGGCCCCCACACCGGGTCGACGTGGGTCGCATCGTCGACCAGCCGATCCGGGAGCCCCTCGACACGGGTGCCGGGACAGACCTCGTAGATGCGGTCGACGGTGGAGTGGTCGAGGTCACCGACCACCACGGGCCGCTCGTACCCGTTGACGACCTTCTGCACGCGCACCACCTCGGACCCCGCCACCGACTGGCAGATGCCGCAACCGGTACAGAGGCCCTGCTCGACAATGGCGTGCAGGCGGTCGGCGGGTGTCGCCGGGCCAGCGTCCCGGTCGGCGCCCGTCGCCTCTGGTGGGGTACGTCCGGTCATGGGTCGCGAATGGTGGCACACCCAGCCCTGCCCACAAAGGCCTCCGGCGCTACGGTCGGATCATGGACGGGTCACCACTGGCCGCCGATGCCACCTCCTTCCACCGCTTCCACGCCGACCTCCTACCGGCGCGCATTGCAACCGGGAACGGTGCCCTGGCCTTCGCTGACCTGGAGCACCTCGGGACGCTCGCCGTCCGCACTCCGGCCGGATCGTGGACCTACGTACCCCGCGCAGGTTCTGTGGAGCTCCTGGAGGGCGAGGCGACGGCGGACGCCGTGGTCGCCGTCGACCTTGACGCGTGGCTGGGCCTCGTGTCCGACCTCGACACCGCCCCCGGTCTCTTCTACACGGACCGGGCATCGGTCCCGGTCGGGAACCCGCTGCGGTTCATGCGCTGGGAACCGGGGCTCCGGGCCCTGTTCCACGGCCTCCCGGTATTCGACCCCGACAGCGTCGACCTCCGGGACCTGGACGGTGGACCGTTGGATACCACCCGGTCCTTCACCCTCGGAGAGACCGGGGACACGGGTCGGGACGGGGCGGCGGCCCGACACTTCCTCCGTACGGCCGGCTACCTCCACGTCCCGGTCGTCTTCGACGCCGACGAGGTGGCGGCCATGCTCACCGATGCCGACATCCTCGCCGGCGAGGCCCGGCCCGGGGACATGGCGTCGTGGTGGGGGCGTGACGCCGCCGGCACCGAGGTGCTCACCCGGGTGCTCCGGGCGGCCAGTCGGCCGGACCTGCGGCTGCTGGTCGACGACGCGCGGATCCGTCGGGTGGTCGACACCGCCGACGAGGTGCTGGTTCCGAAGGTTCCCGACGACCCTGAGGCCGTCGACCTGGTAACCGTCCTGTGGAAGCGCCCGGACATGGCCGAAGGACTCGCCGACCTGCCGTGGCACCGCGACTGCGGCATGGGTGGCCATGCCCTCAACTGCCCGTCCGTCGTGCTCACCATCTGCCTCACCACAGGCACGCCCGAGGCGGGCGAGCTGCGGTTCCTGCCCGGCTCGCACCGGGGCGGGTTCCCGTTCGTGGACGGGACCGACGTGGCGGCCCCCGACGGGGTGGGCCTGCCCATCGGCGTCGGCGACGTGACCCTCCACTACTCGGACATGATGCACGCCTCGCTGCCACCCACATCGGCCGAGGGCCCGCACCGCATCTCGGTGCTGCTCGGGTTCGCCCCGGAGACCGCCGGCCACCACCTGGGCGGTCGGCACTACAACGACGCCCTGCTCATCAACGACGACGGCCAGGTCGACCACCTCGGCCACCGCCTGGCGGAAGGCTGACCCGCCGACCCACACAGCGGCTGCATCCGGGCCGACGTGCCAAGGTGAGAGCCTCAGCGTCCAGCAGGATCGGAGTGCCAGTGAGCCTCGACGACTTCCCACGCATCCCCCTGTTGTTCGGCCCGTCGCCGATCCACCCGTTGCCGCGCCTCAGCGAGGCCCTGGGTGGTGGGGTGGAGGTCTGGGCGAAGCGGGAGGACTGCAACTCGGGGATCGCCTTCGGCGGCAACAAGGTCCGCAAGCTGGAGTACCTGGTAGCCGAGGCCCTGGAACAGGGTTGCGACACGCTTGTCTCCGTCGGCGGCGTGCAGTCCAACCACACCCGTCAGGTGACCGGGGTGGCCCGGCACCTGGGGCTGGGTGCCGTCACGGTGCAGGAGGGCTGGGTGGACTGGCCGGAGTCGTCCTACGAGAAGGTCGGCAACATCCAGTTGACCCGGATCCTGGGTGGCGACATCCGCATGGACCCGGCCGGGTTCGACATCGGGATCAGGGACAGCTGGAACCGCGCCCTGGAGTCGGTCGAAGCCGCCGGTGGCAGGCCGTACGCCATACCGGCGGGGGCATCGGACCATCCTCTGGGTGGCATGGGGTTCGCCAACTGGGCCCGGGAGGTCGCCGTCCAGGAGGCCCAGCACGACGTGTTCTTCGACCACGTCATCGTCTGCACGGTCACCGGGTCCACACACGCCGGGATGATCGCCGGTTTCGCCCTGGAGGGCCGCCACGACCGGCGGATCCTGGGCATCGACGCCTCCGGCACGCTGGACCAGACGATCGACCAGGTGACCCGGATAGCGACGGCCACCGCTGAGCGGATCCTCGTCGGACGGGACCTGGGGGACGACGAGATCACCGTGCTGGCGGGCTACGAGGGGCCCGCCTACGGCGTTCCGGACGAGCAGACCATCGAGGCGATCCACCTTGCGGCCCGGACCGAGGGGATGATCACGGATCCGGTCTACGAGGGGAAGTCGATGGCCGGCCTCATCGACCTGGTCCGGAGCGGCTCGATCCCACCCGGCTCGAAGGTCCTGTACGCGCACCTCGGCGGACAACCCGCACTACCCGCGTACGCCGGAGCGCCGGGACTCGGCTAGGTGGGCGGCTGGCCCACCGGCAGGCCATCTGGCCGGACCACCGGAACGATCCGGCGCATCGTCCCGCCTAGCTCCGGCTACCGGCGGACACGCCATGCAGGTAGAGGTCGACGGCCAACTCGGGGATGGTCGCCTACCAGTCGACGGTCCAGGCCCTGGTGCCGTCCGACACCCGTGGGCGCGCCTTCGGGTTCTTCGACGTGGTGTGGAACGGTGCCCGGCTGGTGTCCCTCGCCGTGGGCGGGGTGCTGGCCGAGCTGGTCGACGTCCGGTTCGTCTACGTCCTGTCCGCCCTGCTGCTCCTGGCAGCTGCGGCGGTCGGGTTCACGACCCGGATCGAAACCTGAGGGGGACGGTTCCTCGGTCCCTGGTTCAGGTCGGTCGGTCGGCCATGAGGTCGCGGCAGGGCCAATCCTCCACCTCGCCCTGGTACATGGCCCGGAACCGGTCAGCGGGCAGGGGGTCCACCCAGGCGTCGTTTGCGACCAGTGAGGCGGCCAGGGCGCCCAGCGGATCGGCGCACTTGGCTGACCGGCCGTGTCCGCCCACCGCCAGGTACAGGCGACCCGGTACGACGGTGTCTATATAGGTGTGGCCCTGACCGGTGTAGGTGACGACGCAGCGGTGTGTCCGCCAACCCGTCACCTCCATACCCGGATAGGTGGCCTCCATCGAGGGTCGCATCAGCTCGACCAGGTCATCCTCGTCACCGTGCCGGTACCAGGCAGAGATCTCGTCGGGCCGCTCTACCCATCGGTCGCGAATGGTGTTCGCTCCCCACTTGAGCAGCACCGAGCCGTCCGGGTAGGTGGTTGGCGGCGCTGCGTAGATGTCGGCCACTACTGGGTCGTGGATGCCGTAGTGCATCGGCGGAAGGCCGGCCAGGCGTTCCGCCTCGTGCTCGCCGATCTCGGCCAGAAGGACCGTCTCCGTCTTCATCCTCAACGCCAGGGAACGTTCCAGCAGGCCGATCCCGTTCGTGAAGGCACCGGTCGCCACCAGCACCTTCCGGCACCCGATCCTGGTGCCGTCCACCAGCGAGACGGTCGGGGTGGGATCCATGGTCATGCCGGACGCGCCCACGGTGAAGACGTGGGCTCCCGCCGCCGTCGCTGCCCGGAGCTGGGCGGCCACCAGCGCGCGGGGGTTCAGGCACCCGCCGCCAGGCTCGAGGTACCCGACCACGCCCTCCTGGAAGTGGACCTCCGGGTACCGGTCGACCAGCCCGGCGCCGTCCAGCACCTCAATCCCGTGGCCCTCGGGCATGTCCGCCACCAGGTCGCCCAGGCCCTCGTCCTCTTCCGGTCTCGATGCGTAGAGGTAGCCCGACCCCCAGTACACGGGGCGATCGGAGAACTCCTCGATAGCCGGGATCGCCGACCCAGCACGGCGCATCAGCTCGGCTTCGACCGGGTCGGCCCAGACGGTCCGCGTCAGCCTCGTCTCGTCGTAATGGGCGCCGAACGGGCCCGTGTGGGCAGCCGGATCAACCGGTTCGGGCGGTGCGATGACCGCTACGTCCAGGCCACCCTGGGCCAGATGGCGCGCTGCCGACGCGCCGATCATGCCCCCACCGATGACCACCACGTCCAACATGGTGGGAGGGTAGGAGAACCGGCGGTTCAGGACCGCAGCAGGCGCTCGATTGCCGTGACGGCCTCGTCGATCTTGGCGTCGCCTGCGGTCTCACCCTCGAGAACGGCCCCCCGCACGCAGTGGCGGATGTGCTCGTCCAGGAGGCCCACCCCGACCCCCTGCAACGCCTTGGTCACCGAGGAGATCTGGGTGAGCACGTCGATGCAGTAGGTGTCCTCGTCGATGAGGCGCTGCAGGCCGCGGACCTGGCCCTCGATCCGACGCAGCCGGGTGAGGTAGTCGTCCTTGGAGAGGGAGTAGCCGTAGGTAGGGATAGGGGGTACCCTATCATGCATGGAACACCGGTCCACGCGCCGATGACCCGGACCATCGAGCTACCCATCGAGGGCATGACCTGTGCAGCCTGCGCGGCCCGCATCGGTCGAGGCCTGAACGGCCTGGAGGGCGTGGCCGAGGCCAACGTCAACTACGCCACGGCCCGGGCCGTCGTCTCATACGACCCAGACTCCGTGGATCCGGCCACGTTCGACACGACCATCCAGGAGCTCGGCTACGCGGTCGCCGCTGATGGTGCAGACGAGAGCGCCGCCGAGGATGACCTGGCGGAGCTGGGCCGTCGCCTCGTCGCCGCCTTCGTCCTCTCGGTCCCGGCCATGTTGGTCTCGATGGTGCCGGCCCTGCACTTCGGAGGATGGGAGTGGGTGGTGGCAGCCCTCACCACCCCGGTGGTCTGGTGGGTCGGATGGCCGTTCCACCGGGTCGCCCTGCGCAACCTCCGCCACCGCTCCACCACGATGGACACCCTCGTGTCGATGGGAACCGGAGCCGCATGGACCTGGTCCGCCGTTGCCCTCCTGGCCGTGGATGGCGGCCACGTCTACTTCGAGACGGCTGCGGTCATCGTCACGCTGATCCTCCTGGGCCGATGGTTCGAGGCCCGGGCCAAGCGCCGGTCCGTCGACGCCATCCGGGCCCTCGCCGGCCTCGGCGCCAGCACCGCCCGCCTCGTGGACGGCTCCACGATCCCCGTCGAGGATCTGCGTATCGGCATGCGCGTCGTCGTGCGACCCGGCGAGAAGGTCCCCGTCGACGGCCTGGTGGTGGACGGAGCCTCCAGCGTGGACGCCTCCATGATCACCGGCGAACCCGTACCCGTCCCGGTCGGCCTCGGCGACGAGGTGATCGGAGCGACCATCAACGGAAACGGCTCGATCACCGTCGAAGCCGTCCGGGTCGGCAACGAGACGAAGCTGGCCCAGATCATGCGCCTCGTGGACGAGGCGCAGGCATCCACCGCCCCGGTGCAGCGACTCGCCGACCGCGTCTCGGCTGTCTTCGTCCCCACGGCACTCGGGATCGCCGCCGTGACCCTGGTCGGTTGGCTGGCGGCCGGACAGCCGGCGACCGACGCCTTCACCGCTGCGGTGGCCGTGCTGATCATCGCCTGCCCGTGCGCCCTGGGCCTCGCCACCCCGACCGCCATCATGGTCGGTACGGGTCGTGGCGCATCCCTCGGGGTGATCATCAGGGGAGGCGAGGTCCTCGAGGCGACCCGCCAGATCGACCACGTCGTCGTCGACAAGACCGGCACCATCACCGAGGGCCGGATGGAGCTGGTGTCGGTCACGGCGACACCCGGGACGGACCGCAGCGAGGTGCTACGACGGGCAGCCTCCGTCGAATCACGCTCCGAGCACCCGGTTGGAGAGGCGATCGCCGCCGCCACACCGGACCTCCTGCCGGTCTCCGACTTCCAGAACGCCCCCGGCCTGGGAGTGAGAGGCTCGGTCGACGGCCTCCAGGTGGTCGTGGGGCGAAGGCAGATGTTCGACGAGGTCCCGGAGGACCTCGCGTCGGCCATGACCGAGGCTGAGGATGCCGGCGGCACGGCGGTCCTCGCCGGCTGGAACGGCACCGCCCGTGGAGTCCTCGTGGTAGCGGACAGGATCAGGCCGACGAGCGCCGAGGCGGTCACCGCATTCCGGGACCTCGGCCTGGAGGTGACCCTCCTGACCGGCGACAACGGACGGACGGCTCGGACCGTGGCGGCGGCGGTCGGAATCGACCGCGTGCTCGCCGAGGTCATGCCGGAGGACAAGGACGCCGAGATTCAGCGCCTCCAGGCCCAGGGCCACGTCGTGGCAATGGTCGGTGACGGCATCAACGACGCACCGGCCCTGGCACGCGCCGACCTGGGCATCGCCGTGGGCACCGGCACCGACGTGGCCATCGAGACCTCCGACCTCACGATCGTCTCGGGCGACTTGAGGGCCGTGGCCGACGCGATCGCACTCTCGCGACGGACGCTCTCGACCATCAAGGGGAACCTCTTCTGGGCCTTCGCCTACAACACCGCAGCCATCCCGCTGGCCGCCTTCGGCATCCTGAACCCGATGATCGCCGCCGGGGCCATGGGGTTCTCCTCGGTGTTCGTCGTCACCAACTCGCTGCGGCTACGCCGGTTCAACGGCTACCGCCGGCCATCGACAACCCATGGAACAGTTCCGGCCACGGACCACGAGAAGGCGACCACATGACGAACCGGGAGTTCAGCGTTCCGGACATCTTCTGCGACCATTGCAAGCGGGCGATCGAGGAGGCCGTGTTCGCGGTTCCAGATGTCGAATCCGTCGTGGTCACGGTGGACCGGCGGCTGGTCGAGGTCGCCGGCGGCGCGTCGGACGATGCCGTCATAACCGCCATCGGAGAGGCCGGCTACGAGGTTGCTACCGGTTCCTGACCCGACCTGCCTAAGGCGCCAGACACCCAACCAGCGTGGCGGTTCGGAGCCCTACGTCGGGGCGGTGGACCGGATCCCACAATAGTTTGACCACCATGTTCAGAGCCCAGCGATGATCAGCACACCGGTGGTCCTGGCGTTCACCGCCGGCATGGTGGCCGCCTTCAACCCGTGCGGGTTCTCACTGCTCCCGGCATACATCGGCGCGTTCGTGAGCGGGGACGATACGGGCGCCAGCGTCGAGCGTCGGGTCCTCCGGGCGATCCTGGTGGCGTCGGCGGTCTCGATCGGCTTCGTCGTCGTGTTCGCCTCGGCGGGCCTCTTCATCACGCACCTGGCCGGCGGCGTGCGCCGACAGCTCCCCTGGGTGACCATCGGGGTCGGGACAGCCCTCGTCGTCGCCGGCATCTCGATGGTCGCCGGGTGGAAGCCCACGCTGGCGGTCCGGGTCCCGAGGCTGGGTCGAGCCGACGGCGGCCTGGCGTCGATGGTCGGCTACGGGATCACCTACGCCGTGGCATCCCTGTCGTGCACGATCGGGCCGTTCCTGGCGGTGACCGGCACGGCGCTGACCCGCTCGACCCTCCAGGGGGTCGCCACCTACGTCTCGTATTCGCTCGGCATGGGGGTCGTAGTCCTGGGCATCAGCGTGGCCTCGGCGCTGGCCCATTCCGCCGTCTTCAGGAACCTGCGGCGGTTCTCAGCGTCCGTCCCGCGGATCGGGGGCGTGCTGCTCGCCCTCGCCGGCGGCTACGCCATCTGGTACGGGCGCTGGGAGCTCTCGGTCTACGGGGGCGAATTCGGTGCGGACCCCGTCGTCGACATGATCGAGGGCATCCGGCTGGACGTCGTTGAGACCATCGAGTCGATCGGTGCCGGACGCCTCAGCGCCCTGGTAGTAGTGGCCATCGTGATGGCCATCGTGACGGCTCGAACCGGGCGGAGCATGGAAGACAACCGGGCAATGGATGAAGCCCATGGGTCGTCCACCGACAGGTGACCCCCATCGTGTGGTCAACCTCCCCGCCGTGGCACGGAGGTTGACCGACCCGTACTCTCGCCACAGGAGGATCCGATGGCCGAACCAACGCGACCACGGCGTAGCCGACAGGCAGGGCGCACAAGAAGGGCAAGGCGAACCGTGCGGCCCCGTCGGATGGTCGTCGCCTCGGCGGCCATCCTCGTCCTCGGCGGGTTCCTCCTAGCGGGTTGTGGTTCCGAACCGACCGCAACGAGCGGTACACCTGACCTCCAACTCACCAGCGTCGACGGGGAACGGGTTGCCCTCAGCGACTACCTGGGCAGGCCCGTCGCCGTCATGTTCATGCACACCTATTGACCGGTCTGCACCGCGAGTGCCCCCGAGTTGCGGGCGGCCTACGAGAACAACCGGGACGAGGGCTTCATGGTGCTCTCGGTGAGCACCAGGGAGAGCAAGCAGACGATCACGGACTTCATCGCCCGCCACGGCCTGACCTACCCGTTCCTGATGGACCGTGACGGCAGCGCCAGCCTCGACTTCGGCGTGGTGTCGACCCCGACGACCTTCTTCATCGGTCCCGACGGAGCGATCCTGGACTCGAAGGCGGGGATGATCTCCCGGGACTGGCTGGAAGGCCTGATCCGCGAATCCACCAGCACCTAGGGGATCGGTGCCGGGGTGGCGTCCCGGTCAGTCGACGAGCGGCAGGATGCCGCCGGGGAATGGGCCGGAGGCATCGAGGTGCTGGACGACCAGGCCGAGGCGTTCGATGATCCCGAGGCTGTCCTCGATGTGGCCGGTGTGGTCCGGACCGCAGTCACACAGGGCCACCAGGCCCTCGACCATGGCCTCCATGGACTCGACCTGATCGGGTCGTAGGTGGGTACCGGCGATCGCTGCCCCACCCTCGGACAGCACGGCAGCCCGGGGCTGGACGGCGTTGACCCTCACGCCGGTGCCGTGGAGCTGCACGGCCAGGCCGTCGGTGATCCGGTTCAGCGCCGCCTTCGACGCTCCGTAGACGGCGAGCATCTTGGACGTCTCGGTGACGTTGAACGGGGCGCCACCGTGCAGGTTCGCGGTGGCACTCGACACGTTCACGATCCAGCCCTCGCCCCGGTCGACCATGCCGGGCACCACCCGCTGGGCCAGCTCGAGGGGGGCGACCACGTTGGCCTCCATGGACAGGCGCACCCTCTTCGCCGGGAAGTCCAGGATGGATCCCCCGATGTTCGCAGCCGCATTGTTGACGAGCACCGCGATCGGGCCGAGGGCGTCGACCACCTCGTCGACGATCCGGTCCCGGTCCTCGGGATCGGTCAGGTCGGCTACGACGACGACGGCCCGCACGCCGAACGCCCTGATCCGCTCGGCGGTCTCGGTGAGGCTGCCCGGCAGGGTCGGGTGGTGGTCCAGGGTCCTCGCCACGATGGCGACGTCGGCGCCTTCGGCGGCCAGGCGGGTGGCGGCGGCTGCGCCGATGCCCCGGCTGGCACCGGTCACCAGGACGACACGGCCCTCGAATCGCCTCGACATGCCCATGACGGTAATCCGCCCGCATTCCACCGCCCCAATGGAGGGCCCTAGTGTCCGGGCATGTTCGACCTCACGGGACGCACCGCTCTGGTGACAGGAGCCGGACAGAACATCGGTGCGGGCATCGCACGGGCACTGGGGGCGGCCGGCGCCACCGTGCTGGTCAACGACCTTCGTTCCGAGCGGGCCGAGGAGGTCGTCGAGGCCCTCGTGGCCGACAGCCACGCCGCCGTGGCCGTGGCGTTCGACGTGACCGACCGGGCCGCCATCGACGCGGCGGTCGCCGAGGCGGGTCCCATCGACGTGCTGGTCAACAACGCAGGCAACGGCGGGGCCGAGGCCATGCTCCCGAAGAAATTCGCTGACACCGACCCGGACGACTGGCGGGGACCGATGGAGGTCAACCTGCAGGGAGTGCTGCACTGCTGCCACGCGGTGCTGCCCGGCATGGTCGAGCGGGGCCACGGCCGGATCATCACCATCTCGTCAGCCGCCGGAACCCACGGGGTCGGCATCGGCTTCGCCCCGTACTCGGTGGGCAAGGGCGGCTCGCTGAGCCTCATGCGGAGCCTGGCCCTCGAACACGGACGGGACGGCATCACGGCGAACTCGGTGGCCCTAGGGATCATGGACTCGGTCCGGGCCGAGACGGCTGCCGCCCTCACCAAGACGATCCCCGTCGGCAGGCTGGGATCACCCGACGATGTCGGTGCAGCCTGCCTGTGGCTGGCATCGGACGAGGCCGGCTGGATCACCGGCCAGACGATCGGCCTGAACGGCGGTGCCTTCACGTCGTGAGCAGGCCCATTCGCCAAGTAGCTGAGGAGACCCTTCTGGCTTTCCTGCTGGTCGGTCAGGAATCAGAGTCCGTCACTATGTAGCAGCGTTCCCCGGTTCAGTTCTGGACCGGGTCAGTTGGCTCAATCGAAACTGGCTCTTTCGGCAGGTGGACCCTCGGCCTCCGTGGCGTCCTTGAGGACCACTGCACTCGACCACTTGTCGACGAGGTTCTGGTTGCGACTGTCCCAAAAGGGCATGAACCACAGGATCCCCAACGTGAGCAGGATCGCGAATATCGGAATGACCGCAAGGATTCCGCGCATCCAGAACATCCGACCTGTTCCAAGGGGCTTGTGCATGCGCTCATCGACGACGGTGAGCGAGAGCAACTTCTTCGCTGGCGTCTGCCCGTTCCCCGCTGTATTCAGGGCCCAGAGCAACCAGCCGATCCCGAGAGTGCAGATCACAAGAACGCCCTCCAGGAAGTAGGAGCCGAGTCGAATACCCGGGCTTGCATACTCAACGTTCGAATCTGGTTTGGATGCCATGGTCGCGATCTTTCCATCCCTGATCCGCCCAAACCGGCCCAACGGGCACCCCGCTGTACCCTGACAACCGGTGGTCGACCGGGTTTCGCACCGGGTTTCAAACCGCCCTCGGGTCGCTAGCTCATCGGGTAGAGCAGGGGACTTTTAATCCTCAGGTGCCGGGTTCGAGCCCCGGGCGACCCACCAGTTCAGAACAGGTTTCCGGTGCCCCTCCTGTGGGTCATGACCGGCAGGCTTTCCCAATGTTTTCCCATCAGCGGGCTGTCAGCCCCACAGGACGGCCCCGACGCCGCCGAGGTTGTGGCCACAGCCAGCGCAGAACCTGTCCGTCGACGACACCACCGCACCGCACTCGGTGCAGAACCCGCCCTGGTCGACCATGCGGCGAGTCTTGCACTTGGCCGCCTGAACTGGTTTGGCCGAACCGGCCCAGGCCGCCTCTTCGATTCCTCAGGCAGTTGCCCTCTCGATGTCGCTCAGGCTGAGCTCTATGCCGAAGCCAGGCGCATCGCTCGGTTGAAGCATTCCCTTTAAGGGAAGGTTCATACCCGGAGTGGCCCTGTAGGAGTTCATGAGCGGCGAGCCGCGTGAGCAGCCGATATACATCTCGGCCCAGAGGTTGCCAGACAGGGCAGCCGACAGGTGCTGTCCGTAGCTGTCGTTTGCTCCGCAGTGAAGAGCCAGGTCATATCCCGCTGTAGCGGCAGCATTTGCTATCCGTCGGCACGGCGTCACTCCTCCTACCCATAGCGGGTCTGGTTGCAGAACATCTACCCAGCCGTACTCAATCGCTCGGAGAAACGGAAGGTCTGTGTACCAGCGTTCACCGGCCGCAAGCCGGTGATCGGGCAGGGCTGAACGAACTTGCGAGTAGCCATCCCAGTCCTCGGGATAGATCATGTCTTCAATCCACTCGATATCGAAGGCACGGACCGCCTCTCCGATGCTGATGGCGTGTTCAACAGATTGGACCGCCCAGCAATCGAGCATGAGGTCAGCCGAAGGGCCCACAAGTTCGCGACCGTTGCCAACCAGATCGACAAGTTGGTCGATTGCAGCGGTGGTGTCTGGTCCCCAAGGGCAGGCCAGCTTAAAAGCCTCGAACCCGAGCTCGCCGAACCATTCAAGGTCAGACCCAGTTGCATAGCACCGGACCGGTTGAGGATCTGTCGTTCCAAGAAGTTCGTAGACGGGCTTATCGGCAAGCTTTCCTGCCGCGTCCCACAGTGCTAGATCGACGGCACTAATCGCGTAACTGGCGACACCCGACGCTCCGAAATGTGAACCGCACGCGACCGTCATCATTTCCCAGAGTCGCTCGCGGTCTTCGATCGGTTCTCCAGAGAGCATTGGCGCGAGGTAGTCGTTGATAAGCGGCGCTGTGACGCCAGCCAAGGAACCCATGCCCAATCCCCATACGCCAGAGTTCGTGGTGACGACGCACATGACTTCGCCCCAAGGCGGTTGGAACCGAGACGCTTGGCCGCGATACCGCAGGTCTGTGCAAAGTGGGTTCATGTGGTCGAACTGGTAGTGCCAATCCGCTATGCCTTCGACCGATCTGCCCAGGACCTCCGGGTTGGTTACAGCTTCGGCTCGCACCGACGTGATCTCCATACGCACAGTCTTTCATTCAGTCGCCTGAACTGGTTTGAC
>Ga0208895_1000020_pt1 | contig 94476 bp, 88 predicted proteins | sample ETNtaG_10_FD_185765 | JGI IMG/M metagenome (GOLD analysis project Ga0208895, IMG submission 185765) | Marine microbial and viral communities from oxygen minimum zone, Eastern Pacific Ocean - ETNP201302SV82 (SPAdes) (version 2) | ecosystem: Environmental > Aquatic > Marine > Oceanic ... | reverse complement strand
GGTGATGGTCAGTTCTTGCTCCCTTGGGGGATAGCGGTGGACAACTCCGGGAGGGTGTATGTGGCCGACACCTACAATCACCGGGTACAGGTGTTCAGCCACGATGGCACCTTCCAGTTCAAGTGGGGGACACAAGGCAATGGCGATGGCCAGTTCGACACCCCCTCGTCGATAGTGGTGGACGGGTTCGGACGAGTATATGTGGCCGATTTTCAGAATCAACGCGTGCAGGTGTTCAGCGGTGATGGCACTTTCCTACGCAAGTGGGGCTCCCAAGGCCGCGGTGATGGCCAGTTCCGAGACCCCATTGGAATAGCGGTGGACGGGTCCGGGCGGGTGTACATAGCCGACCGGACTAATCACCGGGTACAGGTGTTCAGCAACGATGGCACTTTTCTACGTAAGTGGGGTAAACAAGGTACTGGCGATAGCCAGTTCCAGGAACCATGGGGGATAGCAGTGAACGGTTCCGGGCGTGTCTACGTGGCCGACACCTACAATCACCGGGTACAGGTGTTCAATGCCAACGGCGCCTTTCTGGGCAACTGGGGCTGCCCGCGCTCTGGCGATGACCAGGTGAACGTGCACTTCCCGGGGACTAAGCTGCCCCCGGACGCGTGGGGCTCTCTGGGCACTGGCTATGGTCAGTTCAACACCCCCTCGGGGATAACGGTGGATGGTTCCGGGCGGGTCTACGTGACCGATAGAGGCAATCACCGGGTACAGGTGTTCGATGTCAATGGCGCTTTCCTGGGCACGGGGGGTGGCGTGTTTGGTACTGGCGATGGCCAGTTCAAGGATCCCTTTGGGATAGCGGTGGACAGGTCCGGGCGGGTCTACGTCGTCGACTTGAACAATAACCGGGTGCAGGTGTTCAGTCTTACTCCCGCGGAAACCGTTACGCCGAGACTAACCCCTACACCGTTTGAACCGTGTACCGAAGTAGGGCAACAGGCTGGTGGTACCCAAGGGGAGCAGAACATGCCAGGCGGTTTCAACCTCACCGTGAGTATAGGCGGCGAAGGCACTGGAGGTGTCCAAGTTGGCGCGGGACGAGCAGGCTCTTTCGAATGCCAAGAAGCACAATGCCTCTATAAAAGTGTCCAAGCAATGCTCGTGACCGTAGTTGCAATGCCTAATCAAGGCTCGGAATTCCAAGGGTGGTCCGTGGCGGACCAGCCCGGGGTCTGCTCCGGCACAGGGTCTTGCCAGATCACCATGGACCGGGACGTAACGGTGATTGCTACCTTCACGCAGCCTTAATTTGAAATTGCAAGGTATTCCGATTATCGGATGTTTTCAAGAAGGGAAGTTTTGTCACATTTGAACCTGGCAGCTCGCACTCCTCTTCTACAACAAGTGGGTGCTTGCTTTTGGTTTTTCTAAGAGGGGTCAATAAACAGATTTAATTGAATAGATCATCTATTATTCAAACTACAGGCGGCACCAAAACTAGTTTGCCGACATATTTTTTCGCCAAAAAGTCCTCCTGTGCTTGCACGATATCCTTTAGATGATAGCTCTTTACAACCAAAGGTTTAATTTCATTTCGCTCGATATAGCCAATCAAATTTTCAAAAACCCTACTGTCCTGGAAGGTGCACCCCATCAAAGTTAAATCTTTTAGGTAGAGCGTTCTAACGTCCAGCTCTACAATTGGCCCAGCAATGGCGCCAGCGGTAGCGTACCTGGCGCCTTTCTTAAGAACATCGAGCAGCTCACTCCACTGACTTCCAGCCACAAGGTCAATCACAACGTCAACACATTCGCTACCCAAAACGCTACCTAGACTTTCTCCCCTCTTAATCACGATATCAGCGCCTATATTTTGAACCCCAGCTATTTTGTCCTTACCCGCAATACCTATGACCTTTGCGCCTCGTCTCTTGGCTAATTGAATAGCGGCAGAACCAACGCCTCCAGACGAACCCGTAACCAATACAGTTTCACCTTTGCTCACGTTTGAGCGCTCTAAGAGATTTTCTGCTGTTGAATAAGCGCAAGGAATAGAAGCTAATTCAACATCGCTCCAATCGCTTTCAATCTTGTAACTCTCGTCACTATAGGCGAGCATATATTGTGCAAAGGCACCATCACATTCTGATCCCAGAGTCCAGCACTCGAATGGTCGATAGTCAACCGCATATTGCTGCATGGTTCGCACTAAAACTCTCTCGCCAATTCTACTACGGCCAATCTGGCCACCCACTTCAACAATTTCGCCGCAACAATCAGCCCCCTGGATGATAGGGAAACTAAGTGGTGTTCCTGACCAGCTACCGTCATCATTTTTTGCATCATCGAAACCTTCAGCGCCACCAACGCCGGTCTCGCCTGTCACTGACTTTGAATACCAAGCTGTGCGTGTATTGATATCGGTATTGTTAACCCCTGCAGCTAAAACCTTGATCAGTACCTGTTCTGAATTAGGACTAGGCACTTCAACATCATTACGAAATTCTAATACTTCAAAACCGCCATGTCCGGTGGTTAGGACTGCACTCATTTTTGTTGGAATATTGATCATCGCATACCCATAAAAAGAGTATTTAGTTTACCTCAAAGTAACAAATCAGATTCGAAAGGGTAGTTGGTTAATATCTCGTGACCTGTTTCGGTGATTAATACTTGCTCCTCCAGTTTGACGCCCGGACCACCGTCAGGTCGGCCAACATAGCTTTCAACGCACAAAACCATTCCCGGTTTGACTGTGCCATCGAAACTGTTCTCATTCCATTCCCATGAAAAAGGGATGGCAGGGTATTCGTCACACAGTCCAATGCCGTGATACAGCATTGAATAATGACGAAACTCATCTCTTGGATACTCTTTGGACGAAAATGACAGTTCTTTAAAGGTAATTCCTGGGCGCAGTCTCTCAATATTTTGCCTAACCTGTTCGTGGGCTTTGGTATAGATATCTTTTTGCGTAGGGCTTGCCTTTTCATCACCACACAACCAGCAACGAGACATATCGGTACAGTAGCCATATGCACCAACCAGATCGGTGTCAAAACTCATCAATTCTCCACTCTGTATGGCTCTTGATGAGCACTCTTGATACCATGGATTAGCCCTAGGGCCAGCTGTAAGCAGGCGCGTTTCAATCCATTCAGCGCCTCTGGAGACAGCCTCCATCTGAAAGAGGCTCCATAACTTTTGTTCGGTAATGCCGGGCTCAAAGTGGCCACGCATCATTTCTATAGATTTTTCGCAAGCGTAAATAGAGCGCCTCATCGCAACGATTTCATCATCCGACTTAATCAACCTTGCCAGCTCCATCACCTCTTCACCGTTAACCAGTTCGAAACCATGATTCTGCAGTTCTTGGACGCCTTCGGGCGCACAATGATCTAGTGCTAGTCGTTTATTTCCGGAACCATACTGGGCTACAATTTCTGCAATCTCGGCAGCCCAGATTTTGGCTCGATTTTTACTAAATTCACCAGCCGTGAAATACAAATAGGTTGTAGCTGGCCTTACCTCCGTTATCAATGGGTTATGGTTCGAGAGAAACTCATGGCCATCAAACTCGAAAACTATCACAGGCCCTTCAGTCATGACTAAGGCGTAGCGTGCAGCGTTATGTGACGTCCACGCCGACATATTTGTGCTGTCTGTCGCATAGCGTATATTGAGAGGGTCATAGAGTAGAATGCCAGCGCAATCAAATTTCTTCAGCTTATCGCGCACCCTTTGTAACCTGTACTCTCGAATACTGGTCATGTTTGGGCTAGCCAAGCCGGCCTCTTTCCATTCTGATTCAGCCAAATCTCCAGGGCCCAACGTATGCCTGTTTAGACTATAAATATCTTCAGTGCCCTCTATCTGGGCGCCTATTATTGGCTGGTATCTTTTGTTTTTCGTAAAGCTCATACCCTTGTCTCTCTCTAATTAATGTTTATGCAGGATAGGTTATTCAGTTGTAACGCTTCAGTTTAAACCGGATTAGCGCATTTTTGAACCGTTTGGATCGTATAACGGGTCCATAACAACACTCGCTTGATGAAACTTACCTAATATCTCCACCTCAAGCTCAGTATCCTCGTCAATCAATTCAACTGGCAAGTATGTCATTGCAAGAGATTTTTCAACTGAATGACCATAACCACCTGAAGTTATATAGGAGATGCATTTGCCATTATGCATCACTGCTTCGTCCCCACAAACATCAGTTTCTGTTTCAATTTCAATGACTGATAAATGTTTACTTGGGCCATTCTTTTTTTCTATCAAGGCAGCATCTTTCCCAATAAAGTCTTTATTCCAGTTCACGAAAAAATCAAGACCAGACTCCATTAAAGTAAAGTCAGGTCTAAAATCCATCGTCCAAGCGCCCCAACTCTTTTCTAGTCTCATTGACATTAATGCTCTTCCACCAAACCACTTCACATCTAAATCTTTTCCGGCCTCTTGAATCTCTTCAAATAGCTTCAACTGATATTGAGGAGCTACATATATTTCATAACCAAGCTCGCCTGTAAAGGAGATCCTTACACATAAGGCTGGGACACCTCCTATAAATGTGTCTCTAATATCACGGAACTTGAAGGCATCAGAGCTAACATCTTCTCGAGTAAGTCTTGACAATAATTCTCTAGAATTCGGCCCAGAAATTGCAATACCATGAAAATCGTCCGTCATATTTTGGTACTCAACATCATCAACGCCCTCGAGATGCTTTTCAAACCAACGAAGATGCATATTTTGTGCGACACTTGAACCGAACAAATAGTAAGTCTCATTATCAATACATGCAACTGTTAGATCGCCATTCAACTTGCCACTCTCAAGAAGCATTGGCGAAAGGTTGACTCGTCCGCGCTCAGGCATATGACCTGCAAGAATACGATCCAAGAAAGCCCGAGCCCCACTGCCAGTAAATTTATGATTAGCAAAATTAGCAATTTCACTTGCTCCAAGGTTTTCACGAACAGCCTTTACTTCCTGTGCAACATAGTCATGTGACCTTGATCTATGAAAAGTCGGGTCTTCATAAGCATCCTCAGGGGAATCGGCAAACCAAAGCGCATTTTCTAATCCGAAGGTATCTTGCCATACTGCTCCTTTCTGTGTCAAACGGTCATATATCGATGTTGTTTTTTGGCGTCTGCCTTTTGGCAAAGTTTCGTTAGGAAAGGTCATCACAAAGCGACGCTCGTAATTTTCAGATGACTTGATTACACCCCATTGAGGCGTTGCAAAGTCACCAAAGCGTGCAATGTCCATTGCCCAAATATCCACTGAAGGTTCGCCTTCAATCATCCATTCAGCTAGAGTCTTTCCAACTCCACCAGCTTGACAAAAGCCAGCCATCACACCGACAGCTGTCCAGTAGTTTTTAACACCCGGAACAGGTCCAACCATCGGGTTACCATCAGGTGAAAAGACAAATGGGCCATTAATAATATTTTTGATACCAGCACTACCCAGTGAAGGAATTCGCTCAAATGCCAATTCTAGTCTGTCAGCAATGCGATCCAAATTTGGCTCCAATAAATCATGGCCAAAATTTTGTGGCGTGCCATCCAGCGACCATGGAGTTGATTGGGGTTCATAGGTTCCTAATAACATGCCAGTGCTTTCTTGACGTAAATAAATATTTGCTTCAAAGTCAATACAGCTTGGCAAGCGCTGACCTTCTGGAAGGTTAGCAATTTGATCAATTTCATCTGTAATTAAATAGTGATGTTCCATTGGCGCTACAGGCAAATGAATTCCAGACATTCGGCCAAGCTCACGAGCCCAAAGACCTCCAGCATTTACAATATGCTCTGCATGAATATTGCCTTTTTCAGTAACAATATCCCAAGAACCATCAGGCCTCTGATTGGTCTCTATGACTGGTGTATGAGTGAAGAACTCTGCACCATGAACACGTGCTGATTTTGCATAAGCATAAACAACACCAGATGGATCAAGGTCGCCATCAGATGGATCCCAAAGTGCTGCAACATAATGTTTAGGGTCGATTAATGGGTGCTTTTCTACGACTTCATCTAATGTCACGAATTCTTGATCTAGCCCTAATGATCTTGCATTTGAGCGCTCACGCTTAAGATAGTCATGCCAACTTTGATTTGAAGCTAGATAGTAACCTCCTGTTTTGTGCAGACTAATTGAATGACCTGAAGTCTCTTCAATTTCTTTATATAAATTGATTGTGTAGTCTTGAAGCTTGGAAACATTAGGGTCAGAACTAACTGTATGAAATGAGCCAGCTGCATGCCAACTAGAGCCAGAAGTTAATTCATCCCTTTCAAGTAAAACGACATCTTTCCAACCCATCTTTGCAAGGTGAAATAGTATAGAACAACCAACAACACCACCCCCAATAACAACGACTCTTGCATGGTCTTTCATAATGGATTCCTAAATAAATAAAATGAAAATTAAAATGTTAATCCAAACTATTTGGTAAAACAAGTGAAAAATATTAATAATTTTTTTTGAAATATTTTCTATTAAACTTAATTTTTTGACATTTTATTTAATTCGCGCCAAAATATCGATTCTTTTTTTGATTCCAGGTGCCTGCGGGTTGCGGTATATGGCTATATGTATTTAAGATGGATATATTATTTTAAGATGGACATATTTTGCAATAATTGACCTACATCAAGATACATATTATTTGATATTGCAATAATACTTCGTAATGAAACTCAATAACCTATATGAGGAGTACCACCATGCCGCTCGAAGGCCTGAATCATGTCACCCTGCTGACTGTTAATCACCAAGTTTTAAAGGATTTTTATTCGCGGATACTGGGATTAACGGCTGGACTGCGTCCGCCATTCACTTCAACCGGAACCTGGCTGTACTGTGGTGAAACTCCGGTAGTACACCTGGTAGAGCTAGAAAGCCCTCCCAAGGTGCAGGATACCCAGATAGAACACGTTGCCTTCAGTGCATCTAGGATGGCCGAACTTTTGGAGCACCTTCGCGATAATGAAGTTCCTTACCATGTTGCTGTGGTGCCTGATGTTGAAATTCGCCAGATCCATATCTTCGATCCGGATGGTAACCATATTGAAATCCAGTTTGCCCCAGAAGAAGAGGCAGATTTGAATTCATTCAAGTTAGAAACAATTCGTGATTTAATCTTAAACAGTGGCGTCCCAGAATGGCGTGAAGGCAGCCCGACCAGTCCTGTATGATAGTCGAAGCTTGACAAATTCTTTAACTTTTCGAAGCTAAAATGCGATCAAATAATGTGCTTACATGCTGGGCAGAAGGACGAGCCGCCATTTCTGGCTGGTTGTCAATAGGCAATAGTTACAGCGCCGAAATTGTCGGCATGAGTGGAGTTGATTGTGTGACCATCGACCTGCAGCATGGAATGACTGATATCTCAGACATGATAGTTATGTTACAGGCCATTTCGACTACACCTGCTACACCTTTTGTGCGGGTTCCTAACGCTGAACCTAGTGTCATCATGAAAGCACTCGATGCTGGCAGTTATGGGGTTATCTGCCCGATGGTGAATTCGGCAGATGACGCACGAGTACTGGTTAATGCCGCTTCATACCCACCCATAGGCCAACGTAGCTTTGGGCCGGCCCGTGGTCTGCTCTATGGCGGTTCTGATTATGCTCAATACGCTAATAAAACGGTTGTTTGTTTAGCCATGATCGAAACAAACGAAGGACTAGCTGCCATCGATGAAATCTGTGCCGTAGACGGACTCGATGGTATATTCATCGGACCTGCGGATTTGGGATTGAGTTTGGGTAAAGGTTCAGTTTTAGATCCAATAGATGCCGAGGTGCGTGATTCTATTGATTATTGTCTGAAGAGGGCCAAAGCTGCTGGAAAACACGCTGGTATCTTTTGTCCCTCTGGTAAGGTCGCTGCCCAACGTGCTACGCAAGGTTTCGATTTTGTGGTGCCTAATAGCGATGCGAATTTGTTGAAATCTGCACTGGCAACAGAGTTGAAAGCAGTAATGGATAAATAAAGCGATGTGGCTAAGCTCGGGGTGATCTTCATTGATTTCTGCGTATATTAAATCTGCACTCTGATGACTTCAGTCAGGACTTTGTCCTTTAGAACTGCGTCTCTTGTTGAAAGGATGGTCCGGATGGTTGCCGTATACTGACTGGTAAGTATCAACATTTAATCCATAAGCCTGTAGCGCCGTGGCCAGAATCAATACCACAATCATCACTAGGATAAAGGCGATAGCAATCCCCGGCATCCAGAATTGCCATAGTCCTGAGGCGGCCGTGCCAACAGCCATTACGATTACGATATACCCCGCAGTTTTATGATAAACCTCAAACCAGCGCCGTTTTGCGGTCATGTCAAAATGATCCCCACTCCAAGTTGAACGGTCTTGCGGATCGGATTCTGCACCGTGCTTTCCGCCATGGCTACCGCGAAACCAGGCAGATATAATTTGTAGCGTACCCAACAGGATGGTGCCGCTTCCAAACCAAGCGTGTAACGTACCGCTAAAACCCCCGCTTAACCAGATTGCAATCAAAGCCCCGGCAATCGACAGAGCAATAGCAAGGTAAAGTAAGCTGTAATGCAGCGTCCACCACAAAAGCCTGCGGTCGAACCGGCTGATACCGAGCGGGATGCCGTAGGTGGTTGGTTTAGGTTTGCCGAAACGGATGAATAATAGCGCAGCTGGTATCAGCACAAACCAGATGCCAAACATCAGCAGGGCATGATAATCCCAGTGGATCTCGATGGTTTTGTCAAGAAAGTCGATATACTTCGCGGTCGGAATCTCATAACTCATGTCCGGCCTCTTGCAATGCCTTCAGGTTGAAAACCAGTTCCGCTTTAAGTTTGCCATGCAAACCGTCTAAGATGTTTTGTGCTGCCACAATTCCCATACGTTGTGCGGCCTCTTCGCTTAGCGAGGCAGAATGAGGGCTGAGCACTACATTAGGCAAGCTCAATAGCGGTTGATCCGGGGTCGGTGGCTCGCTGTCGAAACAGTCCATCCCGGCGCCACCGCGGGACATAGGTCCAGTCAGGGCGGTATAGAGCGCCTCTTCATCTACCAGTCCGCCGCGAGCAGCGTTGATCAGGATGGCGGTTGATTTCATCGCAGCGATTTCCCCAGCACCAATCAAGCCCCTGGTTTCCGCTGTCATAGGCAGATGCAGGCTTATCACATCCATCTCGGGCAGTGTTGCTCGCCAATCCTCGACTGCCTGATATCCCGCGGCCTGGATTTCATCGGCACTGACGAAAGGATCATGGATTGCAACCTTCATGTCAAAAGCCAATGCCCGGCGTGCAACCTCGCGCCCGATACGCCCAAAGCCCAGAATCATCAAGGTTCGGCCTGCCAATTCTCCGACCTGTAGTGAGTCACGAATGCCCCAGTCGCCTTTGCGTACCGCAGCATCGTAAAGGGCGATTTTTTTGATCAGTGCCATCAGCATCGCCATCACCTGCTCGGCGACCGACCCCGCGGTGACCGGTCCGACAATGGTCACCGGCACGCCGCGGGCACCTAGAGCTGCTACCGGCAGGTTGTCGCAACCCACGCCATGGCGCGATACGATACGCAGATTTGGCATTTGTTCAGCGTCGGCTTCACTGATTTTTCCATAGCGAATCAGCAAGGCATCCGTCGTCGCCAGTTTTTCCTTCGATAGCTCTGCATCCGGGTCAGTGATCATCTCGATCTCCAGCCCGTCCTCAGCCTCAAGAATGGCGAGACCCTTTGGATGGATTTTCCCCACAATCAGAACCCGACTCATTAGAGATTCTCCATTTCTATGATGTAAAGTCCAGCATTCATGTCGGTGGTGTAAATCAGCCCCTGTTTATCGACGTAAACATCGGTAGTATCAACAACCAACGGGCGGGCGGGGCGATAATCCATCAGCTTTTGAGGCGCAGGTGGTACCAGCGCAGCAACTTCTTCAGGGCGGTAGGGGTTGGAAATGTCGTAGACTCTGATCCCTGCGTTCTGATAACTGACAAACATCAGCTCGGAACTCTGGAATCCCTCACTACGATTTTCATGTACATTGTGCGGGCCGAATTGTCCGCCCTTGGCCTGATAATCCATCTCGTCCGGAATCGGGGTGGTGGCGATGGTTACAGGATTTGCCGGATTGCTGATGTCGTATACCCAGTTGTGCTTGATACCATCTTCGCAATTATCAAATACCGATTCCTCAACCACGAATAGCAGGTTGCGATCCGGGATGGGCAGCGTGTTATGGGTACCGCCGGAAAAAGGAGGGCAGGGGTTATCATGTGCCAGGATAACCGGGTTGTAACGGTCACTGACATCCATCGTAGTGACGCCACCGTCGCGCCAGGCACCGCAGGCAAGATCGCCCTTGATGATGGCATGGTGCAGCGCGTAGCGGTATTTTGCATCCCAGGCTGGAGTTTCTCCGGCTGCGCTGTTCATTCCAGGAAGCCACAACTTGCTTACCACCTCGGGATTTTCGGGGTTCTTAAAGTCGACAATCATGAAAATATCGTCACTGAATCCGGGCGGCAGGGCTGAGATATAGGCCCAGTTGCCACCGTCGTACCAGACACGGTGAACGCCCAGCCCCGGTACTTCCATGAAAGCAATTTCGCGTGGATTGGCACGATCAGAAATATCGTAAACCCGCATACCGGCAGAATAACCCTGCTCGGGAGTGTCAAGAGAAATCTTGTCGCCAATTGAGCCCTGGTAATATTCCCCCGCATCGATGTTCTCGGCCTGCAGCATATCACGCATGTTGTTGACGATAAGAATATCGCCATGGGTTTGTAAATGCTGGCTCCAGGTGCCTGCTGGTTGGGGTATATGGCGCACGAATGTCGGCTTCTTCGGGTCTCGTACATCGATTACCGAAAAGCCGTTATTGAATACATGCCCGACGTAGGCATATCCTCCTGAAACCATGACCTGGATACCGTCGGCTCGACCACCCTGGTCTGAGTGACCGAGTATGTGCATGTTACGGGAAAAATCCGGAGTGAGAAGACTAGGACTGGACATCATTGTTCTCCTGCATTAGTTGAAATAAGCAAAATTGCTATTAAAGTTATATTTTTTTTAATAAACATTAAATTCTCCTCTTTCCTATTAGTTATTATATTTTTTTCAATATTGTTATAAAAATAATTATATTTGTATGTGGTATACAAATAATTGACCTGTATCAATCCATTGATATCTCCATTTAAACATTGACTGCTATCACAACCTTTGCTCAGCTGTTATTGGTAAAGTAGGATTGGTTGCTGGCAAGAACTTCATCAAGCGCCAGTGGATAGGCGCCGAACTGTTTTACCAGGTCAAAAAAAGTCACCATATTTTGGGGTGAAATGTCATACCCAATATTGTGACAGGGTGCAATGATATAGCCCCCATTACGACCAAGGTCATGAATCCTCTTTGCTACCTCCCAGCGCAGCTGATCAAGGCTGGCATTGGGCATTAACTGCTGTACATCTATCGCCCCGTGAAAGGCAAGTCGATCACCAAACTGTTGCTTGAGGGCTTGGGTATTGTCCATACCCTGAACCGAGGTCTGTACCGGGTTGATGATGTCCACATTCATTTCGATAATATCTTCAATGACCGGTAACACTGCTCCATCTGTATGCATCATCAACTTCACGTCTGCCAGACCCTTGATATGGTCATGCAGCTCTTTCATCTTCGGCTTGAGACGGTTGCGAAATACTTTTGGCGATATCAACATTGAGGTCTGGGAACCCAAATCATCCGTAACATAAGCAAGCTGAACATATGGCCCTACCTCTTCCATATAGCGGGTCCACATTGCTTTCAGGGTCCAGGTGATCTTATCCAGCAGTGCATCAGCAAATTCAGTATCAGCAATCAGATCCATAAAGAACTGTTCATAGCCTCGCATTTGCAGGGCTGTCATCAGGGGACCGGCTTTGATGGCATCTGCCCCGATAACGTAGTCGGTGTTTTCATACAGGTTCTTGGCCTGTTCACGCAACCCCTTGAATTGATCTGGGTCATACGGGTCGGGCCAGTTAAAATCATCCAGATTCTTCAGGGTAGCTGTTTTTAAGGGCGCATCACAGAGTACATCAATTGCGTAATGATCCTGGTCCGCTGTTGCACGATAAGGCACGCCCCACATGTCAATATAACCATCCACATCAGTGCGTTCCTTGACCTGTACCCAGTTGGGGACCAGCCATCGGAAATCGATGCCAAAACGCTGCAGTAGTGCCTCGTCAGGAACCACTGTCTGTGCCATACGGTCCAGTATTTTATCCGCATTTTCCATGGGCACATCGTTGAGGTAGTGCTGCAGTTTTACGTAGGCTTTCTTATGAATAGAGCCAATATGTTTACCCATATCAACCAGAACCCGCTCTGGCTGCTGGTGACCTATTGCCGTGAAAAAATTCTCTCGTGGTGTCATCGTCATGGCTACGTTCCCTATTCAATTAATAAAAGATTTTGCTACCTTCACTGCCTGGCTCGCATCTTTTGCATAACCATCTGCACCAATTTGATGAGCATAATCTGCCGTTACGGGCGCACCACCAACAATAATCTTAACGTCCTCTCGTAATCCCGCTGCTTCAATTGCCCGAATCGTACTTTCCATACTAGGCAGTGTTGTAGTCAACAAAGCGGATAGCCCAAGAATATCAGCGCCTTCTTTAACAGCTTCTACAAACTGTGCGGCACTAACATCTGTGCCTAAATCGACTATCTGAAATCCAACTCCTTCCAGCATCATCGCCACAAGATTTTTTCCAATATCGTGCATGTCACCCTCAACACTTCCGAGGACAACTTTGCCAATCGGCTCGACACCAGAGTTGACTAGATGCGGCTGCAAAACAGATATCCCGGCCTTCATTGAATGCGCTGCTAACAACATCTCAGGGACAAAGTATTCGCCTTCTTGAAATAGGCGTCCAACTTCTTCCATTGCGGCAATCATGCCTTCGACAAGAATATCAGAGACTGAAATGCCAGCATCAAGGGCGGATTGGACATTTGTGGGAACGATTCCCATATCGCCATCTAGTATGGCTTCATAAATGTTATCTAAATAATCCATTTATCAAATTCCTATTCATAAACACAACTTTGTGGCTTAGTCAGCAATAGTCAAATTAAAGCTCTCTGAGCCACCAAAACTACCCCAGTGCTTGGTCAGATTTTTTAATTGAATTTCAGCTAAATATCTCTCAGAGTAAGACAGCAAAACGCGGCATTAGATTCTCAAGCCAAGCTTTCATTAGGAGTTATTATTGCAAGATTAAACAATATTTGTCTTGATGTAAATCAAGTTTTGCATTCGTATGCAAAAAATAATTCTAAAGCATTATTAGTTGGGAGGCTCATCCTCCATGCCGATCCCTGTAGCACGAGCTAAAATATCGACCCCTTGTTGATTCCAGAAATACAAAAAATCGATAAATATCCAATTCTCAGTCAACTTATCTCCTTCTCGGCGATACATGTCTATAACGCGCATGTCAATAGGTTTGGCTTTTGTAGGTATTCCCATAAACTCACCTGTAGGTGTCAAAGTCAGGTTTGGCCAGCCAAAAAAGCCACCGAACTTTCCTTCAGCAAATCTACAAAGATGGCCGTTAAATATACGATCCGTAAAAGCAGCGCGAAACGGCCCCGAGTGCTGCTCAGCATAACGCTCTATAGTATATGTTGCTCCGATACCTGCAGGACCCCACCAGATCATATCTTCATTCCAGCTCCTCCTAAGTTCTTCAACTAGAGGTAGCTTTTTTGCATCTTTCCAATCCCTCATATCATTGACCATGAAATCTATTGCAGCTAGAGTTTTCTCACCTTCTTTAGGGTCTTGTCCTTCAAACATCAAGCCATCACGCGTCATTGGTCCTGGCTGCACCAAATGTGCTGCAGTTTGAGATGGGAAGGGCTGTAAACCCGCCTGCATCATAAGATGAGGAATATCAAAAAACATTGCCGTTTCAGTTATCTTCCCATGCTCGATTTTGTTAAATTCACAATAACGCAAAAAAATCATCTTGCCTGTCGGAGCAATACCTAACCACTCATTATCAAACAAGCCAACCAAGTGGCCCATTGAGGTGACCCATACAGACTCAAAGCCATCTATTTCATTCCGACCCGCCATGAAAATATCCATGCGACGCTGCATATGACGAAAAGCATGACGTAGTGGCTGCCAAAACAGTTCTGACACTGCCTTAGCGTTAGATTGCTCATTGAAGGGATGAAAACCACGCCAGATATAATAATCATCTAGGTATCGTTCCATAACCTTAGAAAGGTTATTTTCTGCTGCTGAATCTAGCTCTTTATAATAATTTAGAACTAACTGTTTCTCAACTTGATAGCTGCTCATTTATTGGTTTACCTCGTCAAAATTATCCCTTAACGGCACCAGCCGTTAAACCACTAACAAGTTGTCTCTGAAAAAACATAACTAAAATAAATAACGGCACTACAGCAGAGACAACTGCCGCAACCGCAAACATCACATTACCTTCGGTTTGAGTAGTCCCCATGAAGCTTGCAATTTTAGGAACCATAGTTTGGTTATCTTGGGAAAGTAGCATAGCAGTGACAGCAAAGTCATTATATGCCAATAGAAATGAAAACAATCCAGCAGTGACAACACCTGGCCACATTACGGGAATAATGACATTCCTAAAGGCTTGGAATTGAGTACATCCATCCACTTTAGCGCTTTCATCCAATTCTTTTGGAATTTTTTGAAAAAATGAGTGCAGCATCCACAAGGTAAATGGTTGATTTATTGCAACTAAAACAATGATTGTAGTTGGTAGGATTCCCCAAATGTTCCACTGAAAAAATGGCAATAAATAACCTGAAACTAATGTAATTGGCGGCAATGCGCGGAAAATAAGTGCAATAATTAATAGCCAAAAAGCATAACGAAAACCAGAACGTGATAAAGCATAACCACCGAGAGTCGCAATGGTTAATGAAGTAAGTACCGTAAAAAAGCACACTATACTTGTATTACGAAAAGCTCTCCAAAACTCTTCCTGTATCCATGCTCCGTCGTAGCCTGCACCCGTAAAAGCTTTACCATATACAACCTGTGTCCTCACACCTGAAATTGCATTTGTCCAGTCTGCCTTTGAGAAAAAATCAAGCTCTACCTTGAACGAGCCCCAAAATGTCCACAAAAATGGAAAGGCCGCCAAAATAAACCAGAGCAGAACAAAGCCGTATATCAATATTTGAAGCCCTAATGGTTTTTTTATTTGGGTGGAAGACATATAATTATCCCTTTGGGTTGAATTCGCGCCAAGTCCGAACGAGAACTGGAGCCAGAAGTATCGAGACGCCAATAATTGTTAAAACTGATGTAGTTGCTGCTGAAGAAAGCAGACGTGTTTCACCCCCAAGGTCATTATAAATAATCCAAGAAAGGGAGGTTGCATGAGCCTCTGCATTAAATCCAATTATAGGTTCGAACACGCGGAAATTATCCATCAGCTGCATCAATGCTACAAAAGCCACCAATGGTACTAAATGCGGGATAACGACATGCATAATCTGTTGTAAACGTGTTGCTCCATCAATCATCGCTGACTCAAGCGTCTCCTTTGGCACAGTTTGAAGTCCAGCATAAAAAACAATGAAGGCAAAAGGTGCTGAATGCCAAATACCATAAATAATCAATGTAACCCAAGTTAAACCTGTAGAGGCTTTTAGGGATAAGTCAGGGTTATCGAGTAAAACCTGAAGCCCTGTTCCAATAATGCCTCTAGAATCGATCATCCAAAACATGATGAGTGAACCAATCAGAGGCGTCACAATCATTGGCAAAAGAGAAAAAAATATCATCAGCCCTTTTAAGCGCTGATGCAGTGAATTTACAGCTAAAGCAATTAAAAATCCAACTAATATAACAAAGGGCGTCACTACAAAGGTGAACGTCAATGTAAATCCCATTGCGCGATAAAATGGAAGATTCTTAAGAGTGGAAAAAAAATCACCCAAGTCAGAACTACCTCTCCACATCTCACCAACCTCTTTAATTGCAAGGTGGCCTCTGTCAAAATAGATTCCGAGTCCAGCCCATTGACCTAAAGGCTCAGCTTCATACAATTCTTGAGTTAAGGTGTGATCAATTTGCGTTTGCGAAGTACAACCAAAGGGATCACAGTTTTCAACAGTTATTAAAACCTTATCGTGAGGAACATGAAAGGACTGAGATACCACTGATAATAGTGGCAAGGCTATAAACAAAAACATTGCCATGGCAGTAGGTAAAAAGAACCAAAAAAATGTCTTGTGTTTCATCGAAGTTTACAAAATTAATGTAGTTACTATATTACAGAAAAAAAGAGGGGTGTGTGTACACCCCTCTAGAGTAAATCACCTAACTAAATCTTATAGGTAACCTTTTTCTTTCGCAGCTGCTGTATATGCCGCTTCTACATCAGCTAGAGCAGTAGCCGCATCTTCCTTGCCCATCATAAAGTCAATTATCTCAGCACCTAACGCTGAATGTAGTAGACCTTGATAAGACACCATCGGATATGGTTTTGTGCCCATTTGAGCTGCAGCAACTACACCACGAGATGCAGTAGTTGGCTCATAACCTTTGATCAACCATACAGCTAGAAGTGAAGTTTCATCATTCAACATTTCAGGACGAACCGCGTGCTTCATTGCAAGGAATGTTGCCTCAGCATCTTCGTCAGAAATATTCTTGGCTACAGTCCAACCATCCCACCAAAGTGTTGCAGCCGGAATAGAGCCACCGCCAACAGTCATAGGTCCAGCTATATCTGTATTACTAGCTACTTCTGCCGCTACTTCATCACTCTTAAGTGGACCAACACGTGATCCCCACATATTCATAATAGCAACGTTACCTGCTTTCCATTCAGCACTAGTTGCATTTGAATCATGTGTAAGGTAGTCAGGGTTCATAAAGTGAGACAATGCTTTCATCATGTGTAATGCATCGACACCAGCTTGGTTGTTAATTGAAACTTTAGCTGTACCTGGCTCAAAGAATTCACCACCATGTCCAATGTACATGTTTACAAATTCTTCAGCTATATTCCAGCCCGCCTTGTAAGCGCCACCAACTGGATTCTGCATTAAACCCATATCACGGATTATTGCCGCAGCAACCAACATCTCTTCATATGTTGTTGGTGGATTTAGGCCAGCTTCTGCAAGTATGTCAGCACGGAAAACCAAGTGCTGAGCATTAGCCATAAAGGCTACAGCCATTATATTGCCATCCACAGTTACTAACTGATGTTTCTGTATATCTTGCCCATGCTTAGCAACAAGGTCATCTAATGGTCTTATGACATCATCGACCATTAATGCAACAATAGATGAATTAGCAATTATTGCTGTTGTATATTCTGCCGGGTTGCCGGTCATACCTTGGACATTTATTTTTTGATGGTCTGCGGTCAAATTTTTCGTAACCTCAACACCACCACCTGCGCATTCTGCTGCCGCTGATCCTACTGCTTGAATTGCAGGAAATTCATTACCAACGATACTAACACGTCCTCCGTCGATACCACAACCTGCCCAAACACTAGAAGAGAGGGCTGCAAATGTTATAGCAAATGCTATCTTCTTATTTAACATAAAGTTCTCCCCGTTATTTATAGTCTATAAATCTAACACTACAACCTTGTTAATTACGAAAACATCATGATTTCTCACTATCAAGGTTTTCTGGGTATTCACCCAGTAGTCTTTCATCGTAAAAAACAAGAAATCAAATCTTGCATACGATTGCAAATTATTATAACACAGCAAAACACCTTTGCAAGAACTTTATGCATTCGTATGCAATAAAAAGTTATACTAAAAAAAATATATGAAACGATTATGTTTTTTGATGATTACATTTAAAGATTATTCAAGGAGTAAATATTTATGACAGCACGAGCGCCTCGTCCCCCAATGGGTATTGCTACAGATAAAACCGTCGAAAACAAGAATATATATGCCAAATACCTGCAAGCATTCGAAACAGGGGAAATTAATACTATTGAAAATGCGGTAAATGATATCTTTAGTACCAAAACACAGATAGATGCATTTCATCCTGTAAATATAACCACAGGTGCTAAAGGATACTTTTCCGATATCTTGAGCCCCATGATTCACTCATTTGAAGGCTTTCAGAGGCGAGACAATATTTTAATTGGTGGAGAATATCAAGGTGGTGAATGGGTTACATCAACTGGATACTTCCTAGGTCATTTTGATAAACCGTGGCTAGGAATTCCACCCAGTAAAAGACTAGAGCATATCCGCTATGGTGAGTTTCATAGAATGCAGGATGGGGAAATTATACAATCACAGATCTTTCTTGGTATTGCTGAGCTTCTTATAGAGTTGGAACTTTGGCCACTTAGTTCTAGTGGCGGATATGAGGGCGTTATGCCCGGTCCAGCAACACATGATGGCATTGTCCTATCACACAGCGTTCCTTCACAATCACGTGCTACCGCAGACTTAGTAGAGGCAATGCTTATGGAGCTCACATCCGTTGATTGTGCGTGGCGCCCATACTGGGATGACAACATGATCTGGTACGGACCCGGCGGTTTCGGCTCTTATTTCACTAAGGATGCTTTCGAAGCTTTTCAGGTACCCTTTGAACAGACCTTCGAAGGCTGGGGTGATGGGACACGTGAAGGCATTACTGGCGTTGGCTCACAATGCAAAGCCGGTGATGGCGATTATGCCTTCCTCAGTGGATGGCCTCAAATTACTGGCATTCATATTAAGCCATTCATGGGCATTAATACAACCAATAAACGTATTTATATGAGGGATTGTGACTGGTGGCGATGCAAAGATGGAAAAATTATTGAAAATTGGTGTATGGTTGATACGCTTCATCTTGCTCACCAATTGGGTCGTGATATACTTTATGAAATTAGCAAATAGTCTTTCTTATTCTCTGAATGATAAAAGCTAAATAACCCTATGTCCTAGATTTCTCAAAAGCCTCCCATGCCTTTTTGAAAGAATCAAAATTAAAATCTTTTTTCCCAGCAGGCTCAAGAATTAATTTCTCAGAATCAAGAAGTTTATTGATAGCTTCTTTTAAATTACTAATTACATTCACTGGAATTACAACTGCGCCATGCAAATCCGCATGCATTAAATCACCTGGAGATACTCTCAATCCAAAAATATTTACCTCACTGTCAATTTCACTAACATGAACAAAACCATGACTTGGCCCAATAGAACCTGCAACTACAGGAAAATCTTCAGCCAAATCTCCGAGATCTCGAACAACTCCGTTTGTTAGGGCGCCTGTCAAACCAAAACCTTTGTGCACTTTAGTATTTATTTCCCCCCAATATGCACCAATACATTCTGGATAGTCAATATCTTCAATGACTGCAACTGCGGGCCCATTAAAATCCGACATATAACGGTAATATTCCATTCTTCGTTTTTTTATTATTTCTTGACTTTCTGTAGATGGAGAAAGGGCTGCAATTTTTGCAGTTTTAGCAAACCCAACCATAGGCGCACTTTTTGTTGAAGAGCAAATCATTGTTCCGCGAGTAAACTGGTTAAACCCTCTTTGTCCCTGTGCCACCTCAATAGCGTTACATACTGTAGGCGTATCTACTGAACGAAGAAGTGATAGTAGTTCCGCATCTATCAATTCATTAGCCATGATTTAATCACCTCCGTAGTTTTTTGTGGCTGTTCTAATGTCGGCATATGGCCAGCACCCATGACAACCTCCAACTTTGAATCATTGATAATATTATGCATCAATTCGTGCTTCTCTAAAGAACATAATTTATCCTCAGAGCCGCACATAATCAATACTGGAATGTCCAAATCCTCAAGAGTGCTTTGTTGGTCATCTCTACCCTGAAGAGCTCTCGATTGTCTAACAAAAACTTCTGGACCTAAAGTTAGGGCCATTTCCATACAGGTATTCAAAATGTCTTTTTGCTTGTATGAGTCTGCCAAATAGTTCGGTTTCATTTCCTCTTTCATTACTTGTGCTAAATTTCCAGAAACAACGTCTCTAATTTGTGGTTCACGCTTAAGTTTAGTCTCCTCTAGTTCAGGCTTAGGGTTTGAGTCCATAATTACTAATTTTTCAATTCTATCTGGTTCTTGTGAACACATCTCCATTGCAACAATGCCTCCCATTGAGTGGCCAACAAGGAAAAATTTTGGAGGGGAGTTTTCTAATACATCTGACGCCAACTCTTGTATAGATGAATATTTTGAAATATCTGCAATATATACCTCAGTATCAGTGCCAAGCTCTTCTATCTGGTGTGCAAATATACGCTCATCACACATCATTCCTGGAATCATAACAACTGGTGTCATAACCTTTTATTTGCTATTTCAGCTCCCTCTGAAAGAGTCTTTAATTTAGCAAAGGCAATATCTGGATCTACTGCACCAAAACCCGCAAAAGTTCCGAAGCCGCAATCTGATCCTGCAATTACTCTATCTTTTCCTACTATATTTACGAACTTACCAATACGTTCTGCAACTAACTCGGGGTGTTCTATAAAATTAGTAGTTGTATCGACAACTCCAGGCACAAGAATCTTGTTATCTGGAATCTCATTCTTGCGATCACGAAAAACCGTCCATTCATGCGCATGCCGCGGGTTCGAAGTCTCAAATAGAGTATATCGAGCTTTAGCTTTCATTAACGTGGCAAAAACGGTAGTCATGTCTATATCACAACAGTGAGGGCCTTCATAATTTCCCCAACAAATATGAATTCTTACTTTTTCTTCTGGAATATTTATTAGTGCATGGTTTAAAGCTTCCATATGCGATTCAGCAATTTTGACAAATTCAGAATCAGACAAGTCACTGAACAACATGTGCCTTGAAAGGGCAAGGTCTGGGCAGTCCAACTGTAAATCCAATCCTGATGCAACAATCGTTTCATACTCCTCTCGCATAGCATCTGCTAAGGCTGCAAGATAGGCGTCCCTTGAAGGGTAATAATCGTTTTGCAAAAATAAAGAAATAACACCAGGCGATGCTGCATTCATAAAGCCACGATCGATGCCGTGATGATTCATCGCAGCCTTTAAATTAGAAATATCTTTTTGGAGCTCTCCTTGGCCTTTTGATTTAACTTCGCCCGTACACATTGGTCGTGCATACTGTGGAGTTCCCCCATCTTCAGCAAGCCTTTTAAGAAATCCTGGAAATAACATTAAATCTCCAGGCGGATTTCGAGGGCTGTCGCCTGAAAATCCTGAATACCTATCTTTGACGTAAGTTGCATAGGATATTTTAGATGTTTCACCATCACTAACAATATCTATGCCTGCTTTTCTTTGTTTTTCGGCGGTTTCTAATACATTTCTTTTCATGCATAAGTCGAACTCGGTTTTATCGTACCTCTTGTTATTTTCACGGGCAAAAATAAAATCTACAACATCTTGGCTTCTTGGCAATGACCCAACGTGGGTAGTTAAAATTCTACTCATTTATCGCTCCTTAATATAGTTTTGACAATCCAAATTAATTCAAAATTGATTAGTGATTTTTTGTAGATTAGCCTCTCCATGTTGGACCTGCAGGATCTTCAGTATTAGTTATACGATAGAGGCTAGATTCAGGTGAATCAACGGCAATCAATGAATGCTCAAAGTTTGGTTTCAATAGGCATGTGTCACCAGAATTAAGAACAGTTTCACCGCTATTCCAAGTCAGACTCCAACCGCCCTTCATCGGCATTAATACTTCAAAACGATTATTACTGTATGGCTTTTTTGTTAATGATTCGGAACTAATAAATTCAATCTCAAATCCTGGCTTGTCTTTCAATAGACCTTTTTCGCCAATTACCAAGCAAGGTTCATTCTTTGACAAAGCCATAAGATCCCAATAACGAGCAACATAATCTCGAACAACATAATGAACTGGCACTTCAGGAATCTCTTGTAGTTCTTCTTCAGTTAACTTGGTCATCGGCTTTTCTCCAACTGGTAATTGTTGTCCTTTTTTAGTATCGTATAAAAGACCGGTTTCACTAAGAATTAGACCGTGTGCTTTTGCTGCATCCAAAACCTGTGGCGCCCAAATAACACCTCCTCCTGAATCATCACCTCCTAAAATCGACATAATCATGCCATATTCTCTGCCAACATTTTCAAAACCTCGGAAAACATGAGTAGGGATATTAAAGATATCGCCTTCATTTAAAATCACTTCTCCAGCACTCCCATCGAGACCCCAAAAGAAGCGCCAGCAGCCTTTTAATACAAAGAAAACCTCCGCGGTGTTATGGTAATGAAGAGAATTAAAGCATTGTGGAGGCTGTCCAGCTGCACCAATATTAAACCCAGGTGTTTCAGTTATATGTACAAATTGATCAGGACTTTCTGAAACCCCTGAACCGATAATGGAAAAGTTATCTTTTTTATTAGAGCCTGGAGTGTGTGCATCAATAAATGCTGTTTTGCAAGGCTTTAATTCATTAAAGCGGACTATTTGTGGTTCCATTTCTTGTTGTGTCATACTTGGCCCGTTTTTAGAATGATTTGTTTCCAAATTGCAGTTTCATCAAATACAACATATTCGCGACGTAGGCCCCATGGACCAAATTCTGCATGGGAAATACCCATTAAATATAACTCCGCACCTGTTGGCTCTCCAAACAAACCCAAACCATCGTGTTTTCCTTTTAAAGTCCATCTTAGAGCGGCTCTTGGTGGCATCATTGGATCATCACGTCCTATCTGATGTTCAATTTCAAAAGATGCGCTTGGCAGGGATGACCTCAGTCCCGTCCAAAAGAGTTTGGCATCGGAAAAAGAATAACCTGTAAAACCACCTGGATACCCCAATTGACAGGCTCGGTCATATTCTTTGTGAATAACTGATATGTCAGAGTTCATAAGGCGATTAAGAATATCACTGTACCTTGTGCCCCATTCGTTTTCATTGCCTTTCCCCTTATAAGGTCCGGGCTGATCAATTGAGGGTGAAAATGGCCGTACACACTTGTCTGGACCTCCTTCATGATCAATTTCCTGTCTGGCAAAATTCTCAGGCGTCCATCCCATTTGACGGACCATAGCGCCACGGTCGCGTGTAAGCCACTCGTCGTTGATTTGATTATTAATTGCATGGCAGTCGGCAATAACTCGATAGGTCAACTTTTTACCGGTTGCTTTACCGAACTGTCCGTCACCCAAATGCGTTGCTGTAGATATAATACGATGTGAAGATAACATGCCTTCTTCAGGGGAGCCTGACCAGATAACATCTTCACCAATAAGTTTCCTATCTGGGAACTCTAATAATGTGGCTTCAGTCGCTGCGATGACTCTCTCGTTGCCAATAATTATGGACGAAGGGGTTCTCATTACAACGTCGGAAGCGTAATACTCGTGCAACTTTTCTACACCAGACTCCTCTTCCCAGATCTCGTAGGTAATGCCATTTATATAATCAGGAAAATTTTCAAATTTCGGATCAAATCCTTTCATTCTTCCTTCCATTCAGATCATTTATTTGAAATTCTTGCCGAGCCGCGTATTACAAGCGGCCCATCTATTTGTATTCGACGTGGCTTAGTTTCCTTATCTTCAATACACTCAAGAATAATTGAAATAGTTTCTGCCACCATACGATTTGCTGGTTGTCTAACAGTTGTTAAATCATAGGCAGGCCATGATGCAACAGGAACATCGTCATAACCAACAACAGAAACTTGTTCTGGTATCTTTAACCCAAGCTCAAAACGAATTACATCCATTACTGCAAATGACATATCATCACTTGCTACAAAAACCGCATCGGGTATTTCATCAGCGGTAAACATTTTCCGTGCAGCCTGTCGAGCTTCATCTCGAACAAAATTACCAACCTCATAAGCATAAAGAGATATTCCGTGCTCTTTCAGCTCTTTGACAAAACCAGCTTCTCTATCACGCTGAGTCGAAGCTCCTTCCCATCCAGCTATATAAGCTATGCGTTTGTGGCCCCCAGCAATCAAGAATCTCGCAGCCTTTTTCCCGCCAGCAAAATTGTCTGAAGTGACACTTGAAAGCCTATTGTCGTCTTGGGTTCGGTTAAATAAAATTACAGGAACCCCCGCAGAAGTACATCTAGTGGCAAGATTTGATGACATTGCAACAGAAGCTAGAATAATACTATCAACCTGATAATCAAGAATTTCATCCACAACATCATCAATATTTCCCGATGTTTTTGAGGCCATAAAAACCAACACATGGTAGCCTTTTTTTTGCAAAGCATTAGAGAGGAGCTCTAACGCTTCTGGATAAAAATAATTATCTAGATGTGAAACCACTAGACCAATGATTCTTGACTTTCCTGTAATTAATGATCGAGCCAAGATGTTTGGACGATAGCCGAGCTTTGAAGCAGCACGACGAACTTTCTCATTTGTTTTTTTTGAAACAGAGGCGCCAGGTGTGAACACACGAGAAACTGCAGACTGGCTTACACCAGCCAATTTTGCCACTTCCAATGAGGTTATTTTTTTAGTTGCCATTAATCCGCCGTCCAACCTCCATCCACCATCAATGCTGACCCCGTAATCATCGCAGAAGCGTCAGAGGCAAGAAACACTACCGCACCCATAATATCTTCAACTTCACAAATCCGTCCGAGCTTAATCTTTTCTTTAATCCATCTTATACGTTCGGGATTATCGAAAGTAGATTGTGTTAGGGGGGTATGAACAAACGTAGGGCAAATGGTATTGACTCGAATTTGATAAGGGCCCCACTCAATTGCCATAGCTTTAGTAAAACCTTCTACTGCATGTTTGGATGCAGAATAAACAGCTCTGTCAATACCTCCTACATGTCCCATTTGAGATGAAATATTTATTAAAGAGCCGGGCCTGTTGCTATTGATTAGACCATTTGCTACGGCCTGTGTCACAAAATAGGCCCCACGAAGATTGACATTCATGACCTCATCAAAATCCTCTTTGGTGGTGTCCTGAGATGGCGCATGACGACCTAAACCAGCACTATTAACCAAGATATCAAAAGGACCATTAGTTGCAATTGATTCTTGCGTAGTTTCAATATCAGAAATATCCAAAACCATTGCTTCAGCGCTACAGCCTTTTGTTTGAACAGCTTTAACGACCTGATTAAGGTTGTTGACGTTTCTAGCTGATAAGCATACATGCGCTCCTGCTTCAGCCAAAGCTACGGCACAACCTAAACCAATACCAGAAGATGCTCCAATAATAAGAGCTTTACGACCATGAAGTGACATAGATGGAGTTTTAGGCAGTTCAATCATTCTGCAGCTTCTCCATAGGGTATATCTTTTCCGCCATAACGGCGAACCCTAATATTCGCTTGTTCTGCGTGACCAACAAATGATTCGAGCATGCATAAACGAGAGCAATATTCACCAATTTTGGTGGCCGCTTCATCAGTAGTTATTTCTTGATAGCTATGCGTTTTAAGGAATTTGCCAACCCACAATCCACCAGTATATTTGCCGGCTTTTTTTGTTGGCAAAGTGTGATTGGTCCCGATTACCTTGTCACCATTTGATACGTTGGTTCTAGGCCCTAGAAATAGCGCGCCATAGGAGTGCATATTATCTAAAAACCATTGGTCTCGATCCGTCATAACCTGAACATGCTCTGACGCTATATCATTGGCAACATTGAGCATCTCTTCGTAACTATCGCAGAGAATGACTTCACCGTATTCTTCCCAGCTAACTGCAGCCGTATTCGCTGTTGGAAGAATCTTTAAAATTCTCTCTATCTCAGAGAGGGTATCTTCTGCCAGTTTTTGTTTGTTAGTCACCAAAACGGCTGGAGAATCATAACCATGTTCTGCCTGTCCAAGTAAATCAGTGGCACATAATTCAGCATCCACGGTCTCATCAGCTATCACCATAGTTTCTGTTGGCCCGGCAAGTAAATCGATACCTACTCGTCCAAATAGTTGCCTTTTGGCTTCAGCAACATAGGCATTGCCCGGACCAACAAGCATATCAACTGGGTCAATCGTTTCAGTACCAAGAGCCATTGCGCCGACTGCCTGAATTCCACCAATGACATAAATCTCTTGGGCACCGCCGAGGTGCATAGCAGCAATCACTGCTGGATTTGGCTCACCTTCAAATGGTGGGGTGCAAGCAATGATTCTGGGTACTTTTGCAACACTTGCTGTCACAATTGACATATGCGCTGAGGCTACCATTGGAAACTTGCCACCAGGAACATAGCAACCCACAGACTGTACTGGTATGTTCTTATGCCCAAGGGTAACGCCAGGCATGGTTTCAACTTCTATATCCTGCATAGAGTCGCGTTGCGCTTGCGCAAATTTCCTTATTTGTGACTGAGCAAACTTTATATCCTCCAAGTCCTGTGGAGCTACTTTTTTTACTAAGCTGTCGATTTCATCGGCGCTTAATTTGAAAGATTTTGGCGTGTAATTATCAAACTTTTGAGAGTACTCTCTAACGGCATTATCGCCTCTCTCTTCAATCGCCTTGAGAGTGTCTTCAACAACCCCTCTGACTTTCGCATCATCTACTGCTCGGTCTGCTTCATTTTTTCCTTTCTTTAAATACTGAATAGCCATGATGTCCTCATTTATTCGGGCTTTGGTGGTATTTTTTCACCTCGATCATAGGTCTCCCAGCCTTGACCGTTAAATACGTCTACTCCAAGTTGTGCCAATACACTTGGGAAGTCTACTGTCACCCAGTTATCAGTTATAAGTCCTTCTTTAACTTCCCAAAAATCTGTGTAGTGAATTTTCACTCGTTTGTTGGTCGGCTCTATACCCATAAATTCACCACTATGGGTAGCATCAATATGACCAAAACATGCAGCCCACTCTCCATCCGCCAAAAACCTATCTGTATTGTATTTTCGGTCGGTAAAAGCAGCCCTAAGGGGCAATTGCCAATTATTTCGAAACTCTTCAAGGCTATTTTTAGTGCCACAACCCTGATTCCCCATCCAACGAAATTTTTCATGGAAATACTTGCCCATATCATTTGAGCCAGCAATTAAAGCATCCTCCATAGCCTTAACTACTGTGTATGTTTCCTTTGATTTTTCGTTTTTATTCATGTGCAATTTAATTTGTGTTGTGATATTTGTATATAGCATTTAATTGTCAATCATTTCTCCAGTCTCTTCATTAAATAGTAGACAAAGATTCGCGGGAACGTGAGCCATAACTGTAGATCCAATTTCAGCATAGTAGTTTTTCTCAGATTTGACTGAAACTAATTCGCCACCAGCCCTTATTGAGACCATCGTCGCATCACCCAAAAGCTCAACTGAAAAAGCGGCGCCAGATATCTCACCTCCACTTTCAACTATGGATGCATCTTCGGCACGAAAACCCAAAGTTATGTCGCCAGAGTGTTCTTTATTTAGTCCTTCGATTTTTACATTTTCACCAATAAAGGTACCGTTGCTGATGCTACCATGCATCAAATTCATAGCAGGAGCACCAATAAAGCTTGCAACAAAACTATTGGCAGGTTTATTGTAAATTTCTTTTGGCGTTCCAATCTGCTGAATAACGCCAGCATTCATCACCACCACTCTATCAGCAAGTGTCATAGCCTCTACCTGATCATGGGTCACGTAAATGGTTGTGACACGTAACTCATGCTGTAGATTCTTAATTTGTGCACGAGTAGAGACCCGCAACTTAGCATCAAGGTTCGATAATGGTTCATCCATCAAGAACACAGTGGGTTCACGAACAATCGCCCTTGCCAAAGCAACACGTTGACGCTGACCACCTGACAGTTCAGACGGCTTGCGATGTAAAAAGTCGTCTAGCTCGACCATTCCAGATGCACGCATCACTTTCTCGTCATGTAATTCGCGATCCACCTTTCTTACTTTCAGGGGAAAACGAATATTCTCATAGACATTCATGTTTGGATAGAGCGCATATGACTGAAAAACCATTGCAACATCACGGTCCTTTGGCTCTAATTCATTGACAGTTTTTCCATCAATTATTATTTCACCTTCAGTGACCTCTTCTAGACCTGCAATCATTCTCATAGTGGTCGTCTTTCCACAACCTGATGGTCCAAGCAATACCAAGAACTCTTCATCAGCAATAGTTAAATTAAAACCCTCTACACCCACAAAACTACCCCAGCGCTTGGTCAGATTTTTTAATTGAATTTCAGCCAAATCTCTCTCCTAGTTTAAGTGGGCTGCATATGGTATATAAAATGAATGCATACGAATGCAAATAATTATAACATAGGCCTTATTCCCTACAAGAAGTATTTGCATTCGTATGCAAGAAATAATTCTAACTATTGACTATTTTTTTGACGGTAAGCGCTCGGCGTACTATGGTAACTCTGCTTAAATGATCTTGAAAACGCTGATAGACTATTAAAACCAGTCCTTATCGCTATCTCTTGCATAGGTAACAGCGTGTCAGCGACATATTTTCTTGCACGCTGAAGTCTTAAATTCAAATAATATGACCCTGGTGAAGTTTGTAAATGTTGACGAAAAAGATTTTCCAATCTCCGACTCGACATTGATAGCTTTCTTGCAACTGCAGCCACTGAAATTGGTTCGTCGAGACGTGATTCCATGATACGTATTGCTTTAGTCACACGTGGCTCAAAATCATTCAACAATCCCAATGACACTAAAGGCTGTGCATCAGTTGAAAAATGTGTCTCATCATAAACAAAAACACTTGCCACCTCTAAAGCTAAAGGGTAGCCAAGCCTTGATCTAATTAAATGGAGCATGAAATCAAAGGTTGGCGATGCGCCGCCAATTGTAACAACATCTTTATCAATAACAAAGCGGTCTGGCTGGACATTTGTTCTTCTGAAGCTACTTGTAAAGTCTTCAAGGTCCTCCCAATGCGTTGTGGCAGATTTCCCGTTCAGTAGGCCTGCTTTAGCTAAAATCCAAGCGCCTGTATCTACACCGCCCATAGCATCAAACCTGGATGCAAGCCTTCTTACTAGCGCAATCTGATCATTAGTGATGTATTCAAATTGTTTAAAACCAGAAACTATAAAAAATAGATTGCCTCTGTCGGTTGGGCTAAATTTTTCGTCTGGTGTGATTTCAAGTCCACAAGTACATTTAACCGGCAGACCGTCAGTTGTAACAAGCTTCCAGTTAAAGCATTGCCTCTTTGATAGTCGGTTTGCAGCTCTCATCGGGTCTATCAGCGAGGCAAGTACCAACATAGAGGATTCCGGCAATACCAGTATCGTTACCTTGAGTGTCGTCTCTGTACTAAGGAATATACTCATTTCGTATTATGTAGAATTAATGACGGAAAAAGTATAGCATACCGTCTATTGGACAGTAACATATTCTTTTCAATTTGTCTTTATTTTGTCTACAATAAGGTAACTATAGCTACTGGAGAAATTATTATGATAAGCCTACAGCCATCGAGAGATGTATTTATTACTTGCGCAGTTACAGGTTCTGGAGACACGACAGGGAGATCCGACAAGATACCCATTACGCCTCAGCAAATTGCAGACTCTTGCATTGGCGCAGCTCAGGCAGGCGCCGCCGTTGTTCACATCCACGTTAGAGATCCAAAAACAGGCGCACCTGCTCGTGACCCGGCTCTTTATGTAGAGGTTGTTAATTTAATTAAAGAGTCGAAGGTTGATATGGTTTTGAATCTAACCACTGGGATGGGTGGTGACATGGTTTTTGGTTCTGCTGAAGAACCACTGGCATTGAATGACAAAGAAACCGATATGGTTGGCGCAACAGAGCGACTTGAACATGTCACAAATATACTTCCTGAGATATGTACCATTGACTGTGGCTCCATGAATTTTGGCCAAGGTGATTACGTTATGACCAACACCACTTCAGTATTGCAAGAAATGACAAGACAAGTTCAAGCGCTCGGAGTTAAACCTGAAATTGAGGCTTTCGATACCGGTCATTTGCAGTTTGCAATTTGGCTTAAAGAGCAAGGTTTGATTGATGACCCTGTGATGATTCAGCTCTGTATGGGTATACCCTGGGGTGCACCTGATGATCTCCATACATTTCTCGCAATGACGTCAAATGTCCCTAAGGACTGGACATTTTCAGCCTTCTCAATTAGCAGGAATCAACTGCCTTATGTTGCCTTGGCGGTTCTAGCTGGTGGCAACATCCGTGTCGGGCTTGAGGATAACATCTATCTCAAACGTGGCGTCCTTGCAACCAACGAAGAGCTGGTTGAGAATGCTGTACAAACCGCACAAGGAATGGGCTGTAGCATTATGGGGCCACAAGACGTGCGCGACAAAATGAAACTAGTTAAACGCTGGGGATAAGGTGACAAGGATTAAGTCAGCAGCTGTTATTGGTGCAGGCGTTATTGGCAGCGGCTGGATAGCGCGCCTGCTGTTAAATGGCATTGACGTTTACGTCTACGACCCCTCTGAAGAAGCGCCACAAAATGTTGATAAAGTCATTGAAAATGCTGGAAGAGCCTACAAAAAATTATTAACCCCGGATTTACCAAAAAGAGGCAGTTTAGTTTTCAAAAACTCGGTTGCGGAAGCCTCAAAATCTGCCGACATAATAATCGAAGCTGTTCCCGAAAGGCTTTCAGTAAAGCAAGCAGTATATAAAGAGGTTGAGCACAGCGCAAAGAGCAATGCAATTATTGCCTCTTCAACCTCCGGAATTCTACCGACCGAGTTGCAAGCGGAAATGAGCTCGCCTGATCGGCTCATTGTCGCCCATCCATTTAACCCGGTATATCTGCTTCCCTTGGTGGAATTAGTAGGTGGCTCTAAAACATCCACTAAGGCGATTGAAAATGCCAAGCGCATTGTTACTGAAATTGGTATGTTCCCTTTGCATATCAAAAAGGAGATTCCCGCGTTTATTGCCGACAGGCTTCTCGAGTCGGTTTGGCGCGAGGCGCTTTGGCTAGTCAACGACGATATCGCGACTACCGAAGAAATAGATAACGCTATCCGTTATGGGTTTGGTTTGCGTTGGGCGCAAATGGGCCTATTCGAAACCTATAGGTTAGCGGGAGGTGAGGCGGGGATGCGCCATTTTATTTCACAATTTGGTCCATGTCTTGAGTGGCCATGGACTCATTTAATGGATGTTCCTGAGTTTACAGAGGAATTAGTGGATAAAGTTTCGAACCAATCTGATGAGCAATCTGGACAATTTAGTATTCACGAATTAGAAAAAAAACGAGACGACAACTTGGTAGATTTTTTAAAGGTCTTGAAGGAGAACCGTTGGGGCGCTGGCAATACCCTGAAAGAGTTTGAAGATCGCCTAAATAAAACTAAGAAGCGCACAGACTTTGCAAAACTTGACCTGACAGCTCCACTCTTGACGCTTAAAACCAAAGTACTTAAAGAATGGGCCGACTATAACGGCCACATGACTGAGTCACGTTATCTTGAATGTTTTTCCGAGGCCAGCACAGAGATGATGGCAATCGTTGGGGTTGATGAAGAGTATATATCAAGCATAGGTTCCTACTTTACAGTGGAAACACATATTCGCCACCTCGATGAGGTGTTAATCGGAGAGCGGGTCTATGCCACAACCCAAGTCATCCATGGCGCCGGTAAAAAACTCCACCTATTCCATTACCTATATCATAACGACGGAAGATTGCTCGCAACCGCCGAGCACATGCTGATCCATGTCAATCTAGAGACGCGCGGCGCTAGCATTCCTAGCGATCTAGTTATCAATAGGGTGGAGTGCGTCCACGAAGCCCATCAAAAACTCAAAAAACCAGAAGGTCTGGCTAGGGCGGTGGGTGACAAGTATTAATACCACTCATCATCCATACTGTCCTTCTTTTGCCGAATAAAGTCTTTTAATTCCTCATCTATTGCTGGGTCAATGGGTGGCTGCTCATATTCAACGAGCATTTTATTCCATTTCTCATAGGCACGCTCTTCAGCATTTTTGGAGCCGTCCTCTGACCACTGCTCAAAAGAATTATTGTCAGCCATCTCTGAGCGAAAATTAGCATTCTCAAAGTTTTCACTGGTATGTTCTGTGCCCAAAAAGTTCTCCCCTGGAGAGTTTTCACGATAAGCACTAAAAGCCAAAGAGTTGTCATTGATGACCATTCCATCGCCCATTCGATGAAGAATGCCGAGTCGCTCTGAATCAAGAATAAATTTCTCATAGCCAACCACCAAACCGCCTTCCAACCAGCCTGCGGCCTGATGGATAAAATTAGCGCCGGCTAAAAATGCCGGAAACATTGAGTCCGCCGACTCCTGCATAGCTTGCGCGTCAGTCACCTTGGAAGCTGTGTAATGACCGCCAGCCCTGAAAGGCAATCCTAACCTCCTAGCCATTTGTCCAACCGCCAAGGTTGCCAAAGAGGATTCAGGGGTGCCAAAAGTTGGCGCTCCCGACTTGAGGTCCATGGTCGTTAAGAAATTACCATACACAGCGCTCGAGCCAGGACGAATCAATTGTGTTAAGGCGACACCCACCATAGTTTCGGCATGCGCTTGAGCGACAGCAGCCGGCATTGTAACCGGCGACATCGCCCCACCGAGAATAAACGGCGTGATTACGACACCTTGATTGGCCCTTGCATAGGTTTTTAATGCTCCAGTCATGGTTTTGTCATACACCAGAGGTGAGTTAACATTTATGTTTCCCTGGATTACACAGCCTGATTCCATACACTCTTCACCAAAAACAATCCGCGCCATTTCAATCGAATCCTCAGCGCGCTCAGGTGCAGTGACGGACCCCATAAAGGGCTTGTCAGAATAAATTAAGTGGGCATAAACCATATCTAAATGGCGCTTATTAACAGCAATGTCAACGGGCTCACAAACAGTTCCACTGGTATGATGGAGCCAGGGAGTCATGTGTGCAAGTTTGACTAGATTGTCAAAATCCTCCATCTTGCCCTGCCTTCTGCCTCCCCTTAAATCGTAAACAAAAGGGGAACCGTATGCCGGACCAAAAATCAATCTGTTGCCCCCAAATATCGTTGACCTTTTAGGATTTCTTGCATGCATTTCAAACTCCCTCGGAGCAGTCTTGCATAATTCTAGAGGGTGTCCCTTGTCAAAATATATTCTGTTTCCTTTAACGGTTGCACCTGCATCCTTGAATAGTTTTATCGACTCTTCATCATCCCAAAACTCAATGCCAACCTCTTGAAGAATCCAGTCCGCGTGATCTTCGATACGCACCAACTCCTCTTCGCTCAGCAATTCATAGCATGGAATTTTGCGCGACAAAAATGTTGGCGCTTCTATTTGTGCGGATTGTTCTCTATATGCAATCTTTGCAGAGTGCCCTCCGCCCCTTCTCCTTTTATTTTCTGCCATACGGTCTCCAAAAAAATATGCTGAATATGATTAATTAATTAGCACTGGAATAAACGAATGTTAATTCAAGCTATATGTAAAAACAAGTGAATAATCTAAATGAATTTCGTTGAGATATTTTCAATGAAGCCGCTAGCTTGAACAAACTCTTAATTCTACTTTATGACCTTGTTAGTCGTAATACTCGACCGGTAATTGGTGCCGATATGGTGCGCCTGTATGCATGAATGATGCTTTCTTTTGAGGTTGGCTCATAGCCATCGAAGAGCATGCCGTAATAATCTACCGAATTTTCAATAATCGATGGCGATACGATATTGATTCTTAGCTGGCCTGCATACTCAGCAGCCAAAGTCGATACACACATATTCAGAGCGCCATTCGCGGCAGCGGCGCATGCTCCCGCAAGGAGAGGCTCGTCACCTATAATGCCGCTTGTTAATGTGATTGACCCGTTCTCGCTTAGAAACGGAATGGCTGCTTTTGCTAAATTTAATTGACTCAAACATTTGGTCGAAAATCCGGCAGCAAAATCCTCCATGGTAAGCTCCTCAAATGGCTTAAAAGGGGTGCCACCGATACAAGACACCAACCCATCGAAGGTGCCGACGGTGGCAAACACTTCGCTGACGCTTGAAAAATCAAGGGCATCTAGCTTGAGATCAGGGCCAGAGCGTCCGGCACGGATGACTTCGTAATCTTTTTCCAAGCCTTCAACAACCTCTTTGCCGAGTTTGCCTGTTGCACCAACTACTATTATCTTTTTCATATCACCACCTTTTAATTAATTATTGTTTTGAAAATAGAACTGATATTACCATTAAATGAGTAAATCGCTAATAGACTTCTTGACTTCGGATCTGGTTGCGTTAGCATTTAGGGGTGGTCCAACATTAATATGAATATCCCTTCTAAAGCAAAACTTTTGTTTCTTTTTGATTGCTTTTGGTGCTTTTGAGAAAAAAGTGCCCCACATATTGTTAATTGCAAAAGGGACCATAACGACGTCATCCCTTGATTCTGACAATATCTTTTCAAAACCCCTCTTCAAATCAGACAATTCACCATTGGTAGAAATTTCCCCTTCAGGAAATATACCAACGACACAATTTTTGTTTAATAGACTCACAATATTGTGCATTGCATTGCGACTGTTTGATGGTCTGATCGGAACAGCACCGACGGCTATCAGAACCCACTTAAAAATTAGCATGTTGTAGTAATCTTCGTGCACTACAAATCGAATTGTTCTTGGGGTTGCCCACTGTATTAGAGCGAAATCTATCCAACTAATATGATTCCCTAAAAGCAACACCGGGGCAGCCTTTGGAAGGTTCTCGATGCCTTTTAACTTTAACCGATAACGCCAAAAAAACAAAAGATAGCCGGCGATTTGTCGCACTACTATAGAATCGCTTTTAGTCTTTTAAGTACAACAGTAAATCCAACTACCGCTATCAAGGCATTCAAGTAAAGTATATATACGCTATTGACGTTAGATTTAGCGAGTAGCACTGTAAGCAGTAATAGACCGATCATAGCCATGTTCTGTATCCAGTTCTTGCCTGCCAATACACTTCCCAAACCATCCTTAGCTGAGTGAGCTTGAATGAGAGCGTTGAGCGGAACCAGCATCATACCAGCGCCAATACCAAACACCATGATTAAGGCTGATACCATTATTAAAGCTGTAGAGTTTGGTATAAAACCTAAGGTGGATACAATAGGCACCAAAATCGCGCAAACTGTAATCGTAGTCGAGCCGGTGTATATGTTATTAACTTTCACCGAGTTGATACTTTTTCTTGCAGAAAGATAAGCCCCAATCATGATTCCTATTATTGAGAGTGCCAACATCGCGTTAACCATAAGCGGACTTGTAACTCCCAAATTAACTTTCGCAAGGGCAGGAATAACTGCGACAAGGTTTTGAGACATTCCCCAAAAAATAGCCGTTCCCCATATCGAAAACCAAATGACCTGGTTTCCTTTTATGGCTCGAATATTGTTCATTAAGTAATGAAGCGTAATCAGTTTTTGGATTGACAACTTCACCTCGCTAAATTTAGTAGCGTAAAAGCGAACCCCAAAGGTTGCTAAAAATTCAACCATTGACAGACCGACCAAGACCCAGCCAACTGGAGCGATATGTAACAATATTTCCTCTGGCGTTGAATACTGCTTGACTCCTAGATAGAGCTCGAATAGATAAGAGAAAAAAACCGTACCCAATAAAATTGATGTCAGGGTGACTGCAGAAACGTAGGCGTTACCTATACTCAATCCAGCTTTCTTTAAGCACTCTCTAATATAGCCATACTTAGCTGGTGAATAGATAGCGCTCTGAGTTGCAAGTAGCAGTGTAAAGCCGAATGCAGATTTATATAATCCATGATAATAACAATAGGTAATCGCCAGTGTAATTAAAACTGCTGCAAAAGCACTCCAGCGCATTATATGGGGCTTAGCAAACTTGTCGGAAAGGTGCCCCGAAAGGGTAAACAGGAGGATAAAAGGAACAAGAATCATAGCATTCACTATGGCAGTTAAAATAAGCTGTGTTTGCTCGCCATAGATCATAAAAATTGTATTCTGAATGATGATTTTGTGGCCTAAATCAACAAATGCATTAATAAACAATACAACAAGGTAAATAGCAAAGATGCCTGCGCGCTCCCTTAGAACCGACTTTTCCTCTTGCATAATTTCTCCTATCAAGCACTAATAAAAATCACTAGAGTTAGAGCATTATGACAGAATTATTGATTAATATCTAACCTGCTTGTTAGAATTCGAGGCCCTCAATTTCGCCAACGGTGTGCATGTCTTTGTCGCCACGACCAGACAGGTTGATGACTATGTTTTTATCACTTGACCATTCTTGAGCCAACTTAACAGCGTAAGCAACAGCGTGTGCAGATTCTAGTGCAGGCATTATGCCTTCAACCCTTGTAAGCAAGTGAAAGGCCTCTAGGGCCTCTTTGTCCGTAATGGACACATATTCAGCCCTTCCAGTATCTTTTAGGTAAGCATGTTCTGGACCAACACCAGGGTAGTCTAGCCCGGCAGAAATAGAGTGACCTTCAATTATTTGTCCATTTGGATCTTCCATAAGGTAAGTTCTATTGCCATGCAGTACGCCAACACTTCCTGCGCATAGAGGAGCGGCATGTGCGTCAGGCCCCTTGTCAATGCCGTGACCTGCCGCCTCAACACCGATAATCTTGACCGAACTGTCTTCAATGAATGGATGGAAAAGCCCTATCGCATTTGATCCACCGCCGACACAAGCCACTAAGGCATCTGGCAAACCGCCGACCTGGTTGTCAAATTGCTCTTTTGTCTCTTTGCCAATCACGCTCTGGAAATCCCTCACCATCATTGGGTATGGATGCGGCCCCGCGACGGTTCCAATAATATAAAAGGTATCATCAATATTAGTAACCCAATCACGCATCGCCTCATTCAGCGCATCTTTCAAGGTACGAGAGCCTGCAGTCACCGGAGCAACCTCTGCGCCCAGTAACTTCATGCGATAAACGTTTTGTGCCTGCCGAGCGATATCAACCTCGCCCATATAAACAACACACTCAAGCCCAAGCCTTGCAGCTACCGTTGCTGCCGCTACGCCGTGCTGCCCTGCTCCAGTTTCAGCAATAATACGGGTTTTGCCCATCCTCTTAGCTAGTAGCGCCTGACCAATGGTATTGTTAATCTTATGCGCCCCGGTATGATTCAGATCTTCTCGTTTCAAGAAAATTTGTGCTCCACCAACTTGGCCGCTTAAATTTACTGCGTGATATAGAGGGCTTTTACGACCAACATAGTGTTTGAGGTCTTCTTCAAATTCTCTTAAGAACTCAGGGTCATCTTTGTATTTTTCATAAGCAAGTTTGAGCTCTGTGACTGCTGAAATAAGTGTTTCAGCAATAAAAACACCGCCGTACTGGGCAAAATGACCTCTGTCGTCTGGCAGGTTATAGCTCATGAGTTAACGTTACTAATGAAAGCACGTATTTTATCAATATCTTTGACACCTTTTGCACTTTCCACTCCGCTAGAGACGTCAACAGCATAAGGTTGGACTATATCTATGGCTGCAGAAACATTGTCTGGAGTCAATCCGCCAGCAAGAATTATTGGTAAATCCAGTTCTACGTTTGCTAATGACCAGTCAAAAGATTTTCCGCTGCCGCCATAGATATCTGGCTGACAGGTATCAAGCAACAATGCACTAGCCTGAGAGTATTCATTGGCAGTTCTTTTTAAGTCTACTTCTGGCGAAACGCGTATTGCCTTTATGAAGGGCATTTCGTATTGGGCGCAATCGCTGGGGCTTTCGTCTCCATGAAATTGCAATGTATCAAGAGCCACTTCACAGAGCACTTCATCGATTAGGCTAGGGTTTGCATTTACAAACAGTCCAACCCTATTAACAAAGGGCGGAAGGGCGCCAACAATTTCACGAGCCGAGGCTATATCGATATGGCGCGGGGACTTTGCATAGAAAACCAGACCAATAGCATCCACACCTGCCAATGCCGCTTGTTGAGCATTTTCAGCATTCGTAAAACCGCAAATCTTAACCTTTGTCATGAACTCGCTAGCATTATTTTTTAAAATAGAGATTTTCCCACAGCCTAGAAAGAATTACCAGACAATCGGATGACTACAACTTATTGATTTGATGGGTTAGATTTATTAGGATTAGCTTTTTTACGCTTTTTTGACTTAGCTTTGACTTTGCCATCAATAGCTTTTCTACACTCTTCAAGGGTCAAATCGATTGGCGCCTTGTCTCCAAATACTTTTTCAACAGTGACGTTTTTTTGTCCTTTTCCGCGTTTTTTCCCATTCCAAATATAGGGCCCAAAGCGACCATTTAGAACCTGTATATCGGAATCATCAAAAACTTTAATAATCCTTTCAGCGTCAAACTTCTCTTTAGCAGCAATTAACTCTAAAGCAGTTTCAAATGTAACTTCTTCAGGTGAGACATCTTTCAAAGAGACGTATTTTTTTCCATATTGAATGTAGGGGCCAAAGCGTCCATAGTTGGCCTTAACAGTTTCACCATCAAATGTCTCGCCCAAAATTCTTGGCATTTTAAAGAGCTCTAGAGCCTCGATAAGAGTGATAGTTTCGATATCTTGCCCTTTTCTCAATGGTGCAAAAGTCGGCTTCTCTTCATCATCCTGGTGACCAATTTGTGCGAATGGCCCCCAACGCCCAAAACGAACACTTACAGTTTTACCGGTGGTGGGATCTTCACCTAATTCTCTCTTGCCATGCGTTTCATCTCGGGACACGTCTTTTGCAAGCTCAATTTGCTCGTGAAATGGATTATAAAAATTTCGAACAACACCAGTCCACGGCTTAGATTTTTCTGCAATTTTGTCAAAGTCACTTTCAAGTTCAGCAGTAAACTCATAACCAATAATATTTCTGAAGTTTTTCAATAAAAAGTCAACCAATATATAGGCAACGCTTGTTGGAAATAACTTGTTTTTTTCGGCGCCAGTGTTTTCACTTTGGGTTGACTCTGAAATAACACCGTCCACAATCTCAATCTGTTGATAATCGCGCTGAACACCTTCACGAGTTTCCTTAACAACATAATTCCGATCTTGCACCGTTGTAATCATTGTTGCAAAAGTGGATGGCCTTCCAATACCCATCTGCTCAATTTCTTTCACCAATGATGCCTCTGTATATCTCGGCTTTGCTCGAGTGAACGATTCCCTTGAAATTAAACCAACCAACGACAAAGACTCCCCAATATCAAGCCTTGGTAGTAGCTTATCCTCAGCAGCCATATAGTCATAAACTTTAAGGAAGCCGCTAAATGACAACACCTCACCATCGGCGCTAAAGTGCTCATTTCGGTTTGATATATCGATATTGATTTTGGTTTTTTGTAATTGTGCTTCACTCATTTGGGATGCCAATGTGCGCTTATATATCAAAGAATATAGCTTGGCCGATTGATTGTCTAAACCCAAAATACTTGGCTTGGTTAAATCTGTCGGCCTGATGGCCTCGTGCGCCTCTTGAGCAGTAGACGATTTGCTCTTATATCTCCTAGCTTGATGAAAATCTAAACCATAGGATGACACTATGACTTCTTGCGCAGCGGTTATTGCTTCCTCTGATAAGCTCAAAGAATCAGTACGCATATAAGTAATCGCACCATCACGATATAATTTCTGAGCAATCGACATTGTCTGCTTCACAGAAAAGCCCAACTTTTGAGATGCCTCTTGCTGCAAAGTTGAGGTAATAAAAGGGGCCTTAGGGGAACGTTTAGAGGGCTTCGTTTCTACGGAAAGAACTTTCATGGTAGCTTCTAACATATCCTCTGCAAAAGCTCGAGCATCTTCTTTGGTAGCAAAATCTTCATTTAGCTTCGCCTCAAACAATTCATTTTCCTCATCAGCCAGAGTTGCCTTAACTTTATAACTACTGACAGGGCTATGTGCCGTAATTTCACGTTCTCTTTCAACCACTAATCGAACAACGGGGGATTGCACCCTTCCCGCTGAACGTGCACCAGAAATTTTTCGCCACAGTACAGGTGAAATTTCAAATCCAACCAGTCGGTCAATGATGCGCCTCGCTTGTTGTGCATCCACAAGATCTGTATTGATTGTTCTAGGACTGTTTATGGCATCAGTGATGGCGCTTTTGGTTATCTCGTGAAAGACAATTCTCGGAGTATCTTCTGCTAGCGACAATGCTTGTTGTAGATGCCAAGCTATCGCTTCTCCCTCACGGTCCTCATCTGTCGCAAGGTAGACTTTTTCTGCAGATTTGACCGATTTCTTGAGCTCAGCAACCACCTTCCTTTTGTCGCTACTGATTTTGTAAGTGGGCTTAAAATTATTATCTAGGTCGACACCCATATCTTTCTTGGGCATGTCTCTGATGTGTCCAATACTGGACTTAACGGTATAGTCGCTACCTAAAAATTTCTCAATTGTTTTTGCTTTCGCCGGTGACTCGACAATAACAAGGTTTGTTGACATATGCTATCTACTGCAAGGTAGGATTTTCGTCGTAAAAAACAATAGACTCAAGCCATTGAGTAGGCACAGAAGCGTCAGTACTATTACCGATAACCATCATTACAACCCATTTCAAGTCATCCATACTTAGTTTTGAATCTTCTAGAGACATCACCTGGTCAATAACCATTTCCCTCTGGCTTGGGCTTAGCTGGCCCATGTTCTCCATAAACATTATAAAACCACGAGCCCTTGTATCAAGCTTGCCTTGCTCATCGTCGCTATAAACACGAATAGAATTATGAGTAGTATTAAATGATGTTACTCTTCCATCCTGAAGGGATGCAATATTCTCAAGCCAATTCAAAGCCTTGTCGATACGTACCGAATCAAAGCCGGCCTCAGATAAATGTGATTTCAGCAAGTCATCGTCAAGCTCTTGACCGGAGTCTTCCTCAGCAGCTTCAAATAAAAAGTCAAACATAAATGTCAACACGTCTAGAATATTATTGGTCATACACCCTCTTCAAATTAAACCTAAATAAATCTGTTTATACCTTTGCTGCCCTTCTCATAACTTTAAGTGATAGCAGTTATGCTAACTACTTGGGGTCTTAGACCAATTTTTTCAACCAGTTGATTGGTCTATATTGATTTATATGGTAGGCATTTTATAGTTTGCTGACTTTATTATGCACATCTTTTTTGCTGCAGGCTTTTTTTTTGATTTATTTACCTATATTTAGAACATAATTTCATCTATCAGATGTGTCATTTAACATGGCTACTCCGATAAGACAACTATGGTAAAATTGTCGGTTTTTTTGCAAGTAGATATTCATTATGAAAAGAACATTTCAACCAAGCGTACTGAAACGTAAACGCAACCATGGCTTTAGGGCGAGAATGAACACGCGCTCCGGTCGCGCAATCATCAACGCTCGCAGAAAAAAAGGACGCAAACGCCTAACAGCCTAATACAATGAACCTCAAGCTTCCACAAAGTGCGCGCATAACAAAAGCTAGAGAGTATGCTCGCATTTTTCGACAGGGAACGCATACCCAAGGAAAATTTTGGCAGATTATATCTACCTCCTCTGACAACAAAAAGTCAAGCCTGGGTCTTGCTGTTTCCAAGAAAATTCATAAACGAGCGGTAGATCGTAATTTGTTTAAACGATTAGCGAGAGAGGCGTTTAGGCTGAATCAAGACAATTTAAACGGCATTGACCTTGTTGTCATGACAAAGAATCACACTAAAGCTGACAATAGGGCGCTGGTTGCAGACCTGCAGTCGCTTTTTAGCAAAGTGAGTCAATAATTCAAGCCATGATACGCAATATTGTACTGTTCCCCATCAAGCTATATCAGTGGCTGATTAGCCCCCTGCTAGGCAGTAACTGCCGTCACATTCCGACCTGTTCAGAGTATACCCATGAAGCGGTTAAATATCATGGCGCAATAAAAGGCCTGGGCTTAGGCGCTAAAAGATTGAGCAAATGTCATCCATGGTCTGAAGCAAAGTTTGACCCCGTGCCAAAAAAATACCCACTTCATTAATAATTAGAATTACTCATGGATACTCAAAAAATATTTCTATTAATCGCTATATTCTTAACTGTATTGCTTCTTTGGAATAAATGGGAAGTTGAACAGACGGTAGATGAGAACGGCAACATAATAAATCAAACCAGCATCGTATCTGACACCCCTGAGCAATCTGAAGATGTACCTAGCGCAACTGTAAATGTTGAACAAGCCTCCACTCCAAGCATGGATGTTAGTTTGCCTCAAGGACCTTATACAACGGTTACAACCGATTTATTGACTGTTGAAATTTCCCATAAGGGTGGGACAATACAAAGCGCCTACCTAAACAAGTATCCAAATGAGCTTGGCTCTGAAGACAAATTACAACTACTGAGCAACCTGCCAGGCGCGACTTTTCACGCCCAGAGCGGGTTACTTCCTGACAAAGAAATGCCAACCCATAATGACAACTATAGCTCTTCTCAGTCTAGCTATGCTCTGGGAAATGCAAGCGAGCTAACCGTCCCACTCACCTGGACTGGCGCCAACGGAGTGATTGTTACCAAGAATTTTCACTTCAAGCCAGACAGCTATATTGTTGAAATAGATTATGAGGTACAAAATAATAGTGACGGCGCGATAAATGTTGGAAGTTACACCCAGCTTTCTAGGAGCATGATGCCAAGCCCCTCTGGTTTTATGAGCCAGAACTATACTGGTGGCGCGATCTATATTAACAATGAAGACAATGAAGGGGTCTTCGAAAAAATTGACTTTGAAGATTTTGATTCGGAACCTAAAACCTCTTCAATAGGTGGCTGGACCTCCATAATTCAACACTACTTTTTTACCGCATGGATTCCTAGCGCAAATGATAGGCATTCCTTTTCTACCAGGACAAGACAAGACAGGCATCTCCTAGCTACAGTTAGCCCAAATGTTGTCATTGCCCCTGGCGAACAAACTACACTTGCTAGCAACCAACTATATGTTGGCCCCAAAGAGCACATGAGGCTTGAAGAGCTCGCGCCTGGACTGGATAAGACAGTTGACTATGGCGTTCTATACATCGTGGCCAAGCCTCTTTCAGAATTTTTACACTGGATTAATAGCTTTATCGGCAGCTGGGCTTTGTCAATTGTTGCCGTTACCTTCCTAATCAAGCTAGCCTTCTATAAACTTTCTGAAAAATCATATCGCTCTATGGCTGGGATGAAAAAATTGGCTCCCAGACTACAAAAAATTAAGGAGACCTATGGAGACGATAAACAGAAGGTTGGCAAAAAAACAATGGAGCTCTACAAACAAGAAAAAGTCAATCCTGCAGCAGGCTGTCTACCTATACTCGTTCAAATACCAGTCTTTATTTCAATGTACTGGGTGCTCCAAGAAATGGTCGAGCTGAGACACACGGCATTCTTATATTTGCCGGACCTTTCAAGCAAAGATCCATTCTTTATACTGCCACTGATTATGGGTGCCTCAATGTGGTTTCAGCAACGTCTTAATCCGCCGCCAGCAGACCCAATGCAGGCAAAAATTATGATGATGCTGCCAATTATCTTCACCGTATTCTTCTTATGGTTCCCGGCAGGACTAGTGCTTTACTGGGTAACCAACAACTTGCTCTCGATTGGGCAACAAATGTTTATCAATAAAAGGATCAATAAAACCTAATAAATTTCAGACTATTTAGCTAATCTGTACAATAGCAGCATGAAATTCACTGATACAGCAATTGAGATAGCAAAAAAGGTAAAACTTCTAATTCTAGATGTTGACGGCGTTTTAACCGATGGTGGTATTTATTTTGACGACTCTGGCAATGAATTTAAAAGATTTAATTCGCTGGATGGTCATGGCATTAAAATGCTACTCGAGTCCGGCATTGAGGTTGGTGTGATATCGGCACGCAGCACCCCTTCAGTTACCCACAGGATGAAAGGTCTAGGAGTCAGGCACCTTTACCAGAACCAAGCCAATAAGAACGAGGCACTACAACAGCTCCTTGAAAAGCTTTCCTTGAACGTCAATCAGGTAGCCTTTGTTGGAGACGATGTTATTGACTTGACAGTGATGAAAAAAATAGCCTTACCTATAGCGGTTGCAAATGCCCATCCCTTTGTCAAGGAACACGCACTCCTTGTCACAGAAAATATTGGCGGAAATGGAGCAGTTAGAGAAGTCTGTGATTGCCTATTAAAAGCTCATAATCGTTATGATGCGCTAATGCGTTCATTTCTTAGATGACAAACTTTCAGTCACTATGCTATCAAGCACTAGTGAAGGTGCCTAGTGGCAAAGTTATTACCTATAGTGGGCTTGCTGCCATGATCGGTAGGCCTAAAGCACACCGTGCTGTTGGCACCGCAATGAACAAAAACCCCTTTGCGCCAGAAGTTCCTTGTCATAGAGTAGTGAAATCAAATGGTGATTTAGGTGGCTTTGGAGGCGGATCTAAACTCAAAATAAAACGCCTTCAAGAAGAAGGCGTTAAAGTTCAAAATAACAAGATTGTCAACTTTCAATCAATCCTTTATAATATGGACATAGACTAATATTTATTTAATTCTCATCTTGCCAATCATTTAAAGTTTTAGCAAAGATTCTGCTGCAAACAACAGCATAGAAATTGACCTATAAATAAGATTGTGTAGTGATTTTGTTATAGCATCTTAATTAACATTGATGTATAATAGTGGTCATACCAATTTACCAATATAGTTCAAATTAGGTATAATAGGTTTTACCAAAAGTGTAACAATCTATAAGCCTGGTTAATAAGAAATACTTTTTCTCCCCCCTTTGTTTTACTAGACTTCTGGGTTTGACAATAATTAATCATTTGTATATTAGTTAGAACTATATTATTTTGAGGAGACTGTTATATGTTTCAAGTAAGGATACATGGAAGGGGAGGCCAAGGTGTAGTCTCGGCTGCGGAAATCTTATCTGTAGCTGCTTTCATTGAAGGCAAGCATTCGCAAGCAGTTCCAAGTTTTGGCTCTGAACGTATGGGCGCTCCTGTGGTAGCTTTTTGCCGTATTGATGATAAGACGATAAGACTACGCGAGCCTATTCTGGAACCAGACGCCCTAATTGTTCAAGATCCCACGCTCTTTAGTGCTATTGATGTATTTGCGGGACTCTCTGAGAATGGTTATCTATTAATAAACAGCAAACGCTCAATTGAGGAGCTAGGTATTGCTGATGCCATACACTTGCCGGAAGATAAAGTGCGCCTAGTCCCGGCCACTGAGATTGCTCTTAAATATATTAAAAGACCACTTCCTAACGCTGTTCTGTTGGGTGCTCTCGCTGCAGTTACTGGTGTAATAAAGATTGATTCTGTTACTGAAGCTATTGCCTCAAAATTTCCAGGAAAAATAGGAGATGTCAATATACAGGCTGCTGAGTCTGCTTATAAATTGCTCTCACATAATAATCAAGAGGAATTAACATGCTAAAACAAATTGAAGGCTCTCACGGTGTAGCTGAGGCAGTAGCATTATGTCGCCCAGAAGTTATTTGCGCTTACCCCATTACCCCTCAAACCCATATTGTTGAGGACTTAGGGGTCTTAGTAAAAAGCGGCAAACTAACAAACTGTGAATACATCAATGTTGAATCAGAATTTGCTGCTCTTTCTGTGGGTATTGGTTCCTCAGCTGCTGGAGCTAGAACTTACACTGCAACCGCAAGCCAGGGCATACTTTTCATGGCGGAAGCTGTGTATAACGCATCTGGTTTGGGTTTGCCCATTGTAATGACTGTCGGTAATCGCTCTATTGGTGCACCAATCAATATATGGAATGATCAAACCGACTCTATGTCTATGCGTGACGCTGGCTGGATTCAATTGTTTGTTGAAGACAACCAGCAAGCAGTAGACATACACATTCAAGCATTTAAAATTGCTGAAAAATTAAGCTTACCGGTAATGGTCTGCATGGATGGTTTTATACTTACTCACGCTATTGAAGGCATTGATGTGCCTGAGCAGAAACAAGTTGATAAATTTTTGCCTCCATTTGTCCCTCGTCAAGTTCTTGACCCTGAGGATCCAATATCTATTGGAGCTATGGTTGGACCAGAAGCTTTCACAGAGGTTCGCTATATTGCTCACCAAAAACAGAAAGAGGCTTTAAAACTAATCCCTCAAATTAATGAAGAGTTCAAGAAAATCTTTGGCAGAGATTCTGGCGGCCTAATCTCAACCTCTAATACAGAGGGTGCTGACACTGTCATTGTTACTCTTGGCTCTGTAATCGGCACTATAGAAGAGGCACTTGATGAGCAAGATGAGAAAATTGGAGCTTTAACGATACGCTCTTTCCGTCCATTCCCGCTTGAGGAAATTCGTTCGGCGCTAAAAAATGCGAAAAGAGTGGTTGTATTTGAAAAGTGCTTTGCGGTTGGCATTGGCGGTATCGTGGCAAATAATGTACGTATGGCAATGAGTGGCACAAATATTCCAGTCTATGAAGTGATCGGAGGACTTGGCGGCCGCCCAATAATACGTAAGTCATTGCACAAACTATTTAAAGATGCAGTCAACGATAAGCTTGAAAATGTTACCTTTTTGGATTTAAAAAAGGATGTCGTTGATCGTGAACTTGAACGTGAAAAACAGTTAATTCAATCAGGCTCTGTCGCTGAAAACGTACTTCGTGATGGTGGCGTTGTAAATGCTGCCAAAACTACTTAACGGGAGAAGAATATTGTCACATCAACAAGTTAAATTTTATCAAACCGGAACATTGACCGTAGGTAACCGTCTTCTTGACGCAGAACAGCGAACGGTCCAGGCTACTATTGACCGCTCAAACTCTCTTGACTCTGGTCATCGAGCATGCCAGGGTTGTGGAGAAGCTCTGGGCGCACGTTATGCTATTGACTCTGCAATGAGGGCGACCAATAACAAACTAATTGCTGCAAACGCAACAGGATGTCTGGAAGTGTTCACCACTCCATATCCCGAATCATCCTGGACAATGCCATGGATACATTCACTTTTTGGTAATGCTGCTGCTATTGGAACTGGAATTGCAGCTGCCATGAAAGTTAAAGGTAAAGAGGATGTTCGAGTTATAGCACAAGGGGGAGATGGCGGAACTACGGACATAGGTTTTGGCTGCCTTTCAGGCATGTTCGAACGTAACGATGACGTGTTGTACATATGTTACGACAACCAAGGTTATATGAATACTGGTGTACAGCGCTCTTCTGCAACTCCAGGAGGTGCCCGCACTGCTACCACTATGCCTGTTGGTCCTGAACCAGGAGCGGATTTTGATAAGGGCAAAAATGTCCCTTTAATTGCTATGGCTCACGACATCCCGTATGTTGCAACAGCAAGCATAGATCGTCTCCATGACCTTGAGGCAAAAGTAACAAAGGCAATGAGTATACGCGGAGCTAGATACATTCAAATTTTTGTCCCTTGTCCTCTAGGCTGGGGCTCAGCACCTGCACAGACCGTTAATCTTGCACGTCTGGCAGTAGAATCTGGAATTTGGCCGCTTTTTGAAGGAGAGAATGGCGAAATTACTTCAGTCACAAAGATTCGAAAAAAAGTTCCTGTAGAAGAATATTTAAAGCCTCAGCGTCGTTTTGCACATGTAGTAAAAAATCCCGAAACGTTAAATGTTGTACAAGAAATTGCTGATCGCAATATTCGTAAATTTGGCCTACTTGAGGAGCAGGAGTGAAACCAATGAATGACACTAAACCTTTTGCAATTACACTTGATGTTGGTGGAAGCCTACTGAACAAAACTGGCTCTTGGCGTACCGAGCGCCCTGTTTATTTGGACCGCTTGCCACCATGTAACGACACCTGCCCAGCAGGTGAAAATATACAGCAATGGCTCTACCACGCTGAGAATGGAGAATATAAAAGAGCATGGCTAGAAATCATGAAAAACAATCCTTTCCCAGCTGTTATGGGACGTGTCTGCTATCACAGTTGTGAAGATGCCTGTAATCGTGTACACCTTGACGACCCGGTTGGCATTAACTCTGTAGAGCGTTTTCTTGGAGACCAAGCTTTAATCAATCAATGGAAAGTTGAACCTGGAAAATCTAGTGGCAAAAAAATAATGATTGTTGGTGCCGGTATGGCTGGTCTTGCTTGTGCTTACCATCTCAGACTGTTTGGACATGACGTTACAATTTTTGAATCTTCATCTAAATCTGGCGGGATGGTGCGTTATGGAATTCCCAAGTATCGTATGCCTAATGAAAAACTCAATGCCGAGATTCACCGCATACAAGATATGGGTGTAACAATTGAGCTCAACACTAAGATAGATGACGTCATTGCCACAAAAGAAAAATATGGTTTTGACGCTGTCTTTCTATCTATCGGCGCACAAAATGGCAAACTAATTGATATAAAGTCAGATCAATCTATCCCGTCCCTTAGCGCCATTGAAATTTTACGCGGAATAGAGAACGATGTAGCTACCGGCTTACATGGGCATGTTGTAGTTTACGGCGGAGGCAACACAGCAATTGACGTGGCAAGATCAGCTGTACGCATGGGTGCGAAAAGCGTCAAGGTGGTTGTACGCAATAGCCAAGATAAAATGCCTGCCCACTATGAAGAAATAAATGAAGCGCTCGAAGAGGAAGTGGAAATTGTTCCTTTGCGCAGCATCAGTGAGATTAAGAAAGGCCAAATGATACTGGAAAAAATGAAAGCTGATGGTAAGAGATCGAAACCTACAGGTAAGTTTGAGTCTATGGAAGCGAGCGTTATTGTTCAAGCATTAGGACAAAACGTTGATGAATCATTGCTTGATAATTTAACTGATCTTAAACTCGAAGATGGAGTATTAGAGGTTGATGCCCATATGATGAGCGCTATTGAAGGGGTTTTTGCGGGAGGCGACATGGTCCCGTCTGAGCGCAATGTAACGGTCGCTATTGGTCATGGCAAAAAGGCCGCCAGAAATATTGATCAGTGGCTACAAGGAAAATTTCAAAAGCCATCCAAAAAGCACGAAATAGCAGATCACTCTATGATGAATACTTGGTACTATAGCGATGCACCAAGAACCATAAGGCCAATGCTTGATGTAGTTAGGCGACAGTCTGGATTTGCCGAGGTTGTCGGCGACCTTGACGAGACAAACGCAGCTTTTGAAGCTAGACGCTGTATGTCTTGTGGTAACTGTTTTGAGTGTGATAATTGCTATGGTGTATGTCCAGACAATGCGGTAATTAAATTAGGCGCCGGCAAACGTTTTGAGTTTAAATATGACTACTGCAAGGGTTGTGCTTTGTGTGCCACTGAATGCCCTTGTGGCGCAATTAAGATGGAACCAGAATTGATATAGGGCTGGCTGACTTATTTTAACTTTGAATACTATCAGTAAAACTAATCAAAATAATGTTGCACTGCACAACTTTAATTGGTAAAATACAAATCCTAATAATTCAACAACTTAAGATAGGGTAATAATTATGGTACCAACTGACAGCGATTGGCAAGGTGATTGGCTTAAAAATCAACAACATTTTTGGCAGTCATGGGCCAATATGGTAGGCCAATCTGGATCAAATCCGACAACCATAGGTTCTAATCCTTTCTCTCCGAACATGGGATCTAATCCTTTTTTCCCGAACATGGGATCTAATCCTTTTTCTCCGGACTGGTCACAAACCCTCGACCAGTGGTGGCGATTAGTGTCTCCACAGGCTTCAGACCCTGTGTCAGAGATGTTTCAGAGAATTATTGAAACAGGAAAAAGCTTCAACAAACTGGCAGAGCAAGGTTACAGTTTAGGACAGACAGAAGGCCAGAAAGATCCTATTCAGAGTTGGCTTGACAATATGCAAAAAGGATTTGAGGACTGGAGTAAGCAAATTTCAACGCATAAATTCTCTTTATTCGATAACAAAGGCTCTTCAATTCCAGAATGGATGGGGCTTAACAAAGGAGCTCTGGATATTTGGGACGCTGTAGCTAACAGTATAGGGTTAGGGGGTGTTCCTGACATTCCTGGTTTAGACAAAGGCAAGGTTGAACTCAGTAGACTACTCAAAAGCCCTGCCCTAGGACAATGGAGAGAACACCAACAACAGCTGCAGAATATTTCACAACTGCTTATAGAGTTTCAAGAAGCTGACCAGGTTTACAAGCTAGCATTTGCCCAAATGGGTATACGTTCAATTGAAGCTTTGCGTCAAAGACTATCTAATATTGGTAGCGATGAAGATAAAGTTTCTACAGTGCGTGAATTTTATGATTTATGGGTTGATGTAAACGAAGAAATCTATAGTGAGTTTGCAATGACTGATGAGTATCAGGTAATTCATGGGGACTTTGTCAATAGTCTTATGGCTTTGCGCAAAGAAACTAACGCACTTACAGAAAAACTATATAAAGCAGTAAATTTGCCTACACGCTCTGAACTAAACACCATCAACAAGCGTCTACAAGAGCAACGCAGAGAAAACATTCAGTTAAGGAACGAGATCAAGAGGCTTGCTAGCCAAATTGATAGCCGAACCGAGAAGAAAACCAAACCTTCTTCAAAGAGCCAAGCCATATCTGGGCAAGATAAAGATCTATCAAAAATTAAAGGGGTTGGGCCAAAAATAGTTGAAAAGCTACATACACAAGGTATCGAAACTTTGGAACAAATAGCGAAAATGCAACTTGCAGAGCTGGAAAAATTAGATAAACAGATTGGCGGCAACGGTAGAATTTTACGTGACCAGTGGGGAATTCAGGCTAGTCAATTATTAAATCAATAGCAAGATACAAATAGAAAATTAATATAGGACAACCAATCATGATAACTATGAAGCCTGAAGAGATGCTAAATGAGGCGTCGAATTTCAATAAAAAAATCACCGAAGGTTTTTCTAATCTTGCGGATGTTGGTGAGATAGGCTCAGGAGTAACTCCTCACGATACTATCTATGAGGAAGACAAGCTCAAACTCTATCATTACAAATCTGATAGTAGCGCTAAAAAAAACTCGGTCCCCCTTCTAATCGTTTATGCATTGGTAAATCGACCATATATGGCAGACATTCAGGAAAATCGTTCAACCATAAAAGGGTTGATGGATAATGGCCAGGATGTTTATTTAATAGACTGGGGTTATGCCGATGATGCAGACCAATACCTTACTATGGATGACTATATCAATGGCTATATAGATCGCTGTGTTGATATTCTGCGCGAACGACACAATGAAGAAAAGATAAACCTTCTTGGTATTTGTCAGGGCGGAACTTTCAGCTTGTGTTATAGCTCAATGCACCCAGAAAAAGTGCGCAATCTTGTAACTATGGTTACCCCTGTTGATTTCCATACTCCAGACAACATGCTTAGTCACTGGGTACAAAATATCGATATTGATCTTCTGGTTGACACTCAAGGAAATATTTCTGGGGATTTACTTAATGGGACATTTCTTAGCATGAAGCCTTACGAACTTATGGGGAAAAAATATATTGGTGTAATTGATATATTGGATAGCCCAGACGCTCTGAAAAATTTTATGCGAATGGAACAGTGGATTTTTGATAGCCCTGACCAGGCCGCTGAAACCTTCAGGCAATTCATCAAAGATTTTTATCAAGGCAATAAATTAATCAGCGGAGACGTGGTTATTGGGGACAAGACGGTTGATCTGAAGAACCTAACTATGCCTATACTAAATATATATGCTGAGCAGGACCATCTAGTGCCGCCTTCTGCCTCAACTCCACTTAAAGAGTACGTTGCCAGTAAAGATTACAAGGAAATCTCGTTCCCTGGTGGCCATATTGGAATTTATGTCAGTGGCAGAGCACAAAAAACAGTTCCGCCAGAAATTGGCGCCTGGCTGAGTTTGCGCTAGACTGGCCTTTAATTTGTTTTGAATTTACAATTTATTATGCTATTTTTTATTTAATTAACCATCTAGGAGAACAGATAATGTCAAACCAAGAAATTGTTATAGTTTCAGCTACTCGAACAGCATTAGGCACTTTTGGAGGGTCTCTCTCTTCGATACCTGCACCCAAATTGGGGGCAGAAGTCATAAGTGCCTTACTAAAAGACACCGGCATTCAAGGTGATCAAGTTGATGAAGTGATTTTAGGGCAGGTGTTGACTGCAGGCAGTGGTCAAAATCCTGCTCGTCAATCTGCATTAGGTGCTGGTCTGCCTGAGACTACACCAGCAATGACCATTAACAAAGTATGCGGCAGTGGATTAAAGGCGGTTCAATTAGCTTTTCAAGCGGTCGCCTGTGGAGATGCTGAAATTGTTATAGCTGGAGGCCAAGAAAACATGAGCCTCTCAAGCCATGTACTTCCAAAGTCGAGAGACGGTAAAAAAATGGGACCATGGGAACTTGTAGACAGCATGGTTGTTGACGGGTTATGGTGTGCTTTTAACAACTACCATATGGGAACAACTGCTGAAAATATAGCTGGAAAATACAATTATTCACGTGATGCGCAAGATCAATTTGCTGCAAAATCACAACAGAAAGCGGAGGCTGCCCAAAAATCTGGTCTATTCGATAATGAGATTACAGCTGTAAATATTCCACAGCGTAGAGGGGACGATATAATCTTTGATACTGACGAATTTCCAAGGCATGGAACGACCGCAGAATCTCTAGGTAAATTACGCCCAGCATTTGCTAAAGACGGCACTGTTAGTGCTGGCAACGCATCGGGTATAAATGATGGTGCTGCCGCAGTAATGGTTATGAGTGCAGATAAAGCTAAAGAGCTAGGATTAAAGCCTATGGCAAGAATTGCTGGATTCTCGAGTGCTGGAGTTGATCCGGCTATTATGGGAACAGGCCCTATTCCTGCCACAACTAAGTGCTTGGAAAAAGCCGGATGGAAAGTTTCTGACCTTGATCGTATTGAGGCAAACGAAGCATTTGCAGCACAAGCTATGTCAGTTAACGACTCACTTGGCCTGGATAGCTCTATAGTTAACATAACTGGAGGCGCTATCGCTCTTGGTCATCCGATTGGAGCATCAGGCGCGAGGGTGCTTGTAACTTTGCTTCACGGAATGCAGCGTGACGAGGCTGACAAAGGACTCGCTACTCTATGTATTGGTGGCGGCATGGGTGTTGCAATGGCAGTAGAAAGGGTTGCTGAATAATATCACTATTAAAACTTAAATAAATAAAATATACAGGAGAATATATATGAGCAAGTTGGACAATAAAATCGCTTTGGTAACAGGAGGTACTGGAGGAATAGGAACCGCTATTTGTCAGCGTCTTGCTGATGATGGGGCAAAAATTGTTACCACTAGTACAAACCTTGAAAAGGCTGCCAAATGGCAAGCTAAACAAAACTTTGATTCAACAATCATTAAATGTGATGTTAGCAACTATGATGACTGTAAATCTATGAAAGAACAGATAGAAAAAGAACTAGGTGTTGTAGATATAGTAGTAAATAATGCCGGAATTACTCGTGACGGCTCTTTTAGAAAAATGGATACAGACAAATGGTCTCAGGTTATAACTACAAACCTTAACAGTGTTTTTAATATTAGTCATCAATTTGTCGATGGTATGACTGAAAAAGGCTATGGACGTATTGTTAATATATCTTCAATCAACGGTCAAAAAGGCCAGTTTGGTCAGACCAACTACAGCGCTGCCAAGGCAGGAGTTCATGGTTTTACTATGGCATTAGCTCAAGAGGTTGCTCGTAAAGGAGTAACTGTTAATACAGTCTCTCCAGGCTATATAGCAACTGAAATGGTAATGGCCGTTCCAGAGGAAATTCGCAATAAAATCATAGCACAAATTCCAATTGGCAGGCTTGGCGAGCCTGAAGAAATCGGTGCGCTTGTTGCTTTCTTATGTTCAGATGAAGCAGGGCTAATTACTGGAGCCAATCTAGCCGCTAATGGCGGACAGCATATGCACTAACGTTTGCTGAATCTCGTTTGAAACACATAATACGAGATTAGTGATAAAATCTTAACCACAATTTCGATTACCAGGAATTGTAGTTCTAATTTTTCATTAATGGTTTTATTATGCCTAAAGAACGCTTAATTAAAAAATACCCCAATCGTCGCTTATATGATACTAGCGCCAGCTGCTACATTACTCTGGATGAGGTAAGAAAGCTAGTGGTTGACGGATTGCCATTCAAAGTTGTAGAGAAAAAAACCAATGAGGATCTCACCAGAAATATTTTGCTACAAATAATCATGGATTATGAGTCCGGAGATGGGGAACCTATGTTCAGTATTGATCTATTGATTCGCTTTATTCGCAACTATGGTGAAAGCTCACAAGACAGTTTTAAAAGTTATATGGAGCAAAGTATGGAGTTTTTTACCCAACAGCAAGATATTCTGAAAGAGCAACTAACTAAACCAAAAATCGAAAATCCCGCAGAAGCATGGATGGATATGGGTAAAAAACAGTTTGATCTTTGGCAACAGGCACAAAAGCAATTCTTCATCAAGCCTGATAAATAAGCAAAAAAAAGGCGCCTAGCGCAGGCGCCTATTAACAATCTTTATTTTTTAGCGTCAGCAACTACTTTCTCAGCATTTGCTTTAACTTCTTTAGCCACTTTCTCAGCATTTACCTTGGCATCTTCAAAAGCCGCTTCAGTAAGGCCAGCTAGCTCTTCTTGAGCGCCCTTTAGAATATCAGAGATCTCAGTGACACTGTTAGAAAGCTTATCAGCATAAGCTGTAGCTAGATCAGACTGTGCAGAAAGTATCTCGTTGACATCCTTAGCTTCAGTAAAAACCGCTGATTGCTTAACACCAGCATCAGCAGCGCCCTGGACTATCTCAACCTGCTTTGCCGCAAGCGCTTCAAATGTACGCATGTTAAGTTCGCCTACACTTTTGAAAGAAGCAACGCTTTTCTCGGTTATATCTTTAAATAATTTCATTGTATCGTTTGCCATAATATTGTCCTCGTTATCGGTAAAAGTTATATTTAAACAACGTTTGTTGCAGTGCAACATTTGTTGCAGTGCACAATAATATAGTATTTAAAACTGAATGTCAAGACTTTTTTTATTTTTTTTATAATTATAAGCTCGATTCGCTTTAAGATTAAGCCACTAATCCTACTGTTATAGGCCTAGTGGCTAAATAACTAAAGGCTGCAATTTAGCGCTTTTTGCCTCTCATCTTGCTAATCATTTGAAGTTGCGCCATAGACTCGGCCAGTGCAGCTTGGGTCGTAGAGACCTCTTGGTCTGACTGCGCATCAGACATTGCTTCTTCGGCACGCTGTTTGGCCTCAATGGCTTTAGCTTCGTCTAAGTCGTTTGCACGAATAGCTGTATCAGAAAAGATAGTCACAGTATGTGGCTGAACCTCAACGATACCGCCAGAGACATAAATTGACTCAACGCCATTTTCTGTTTCAACTCTTACTTCTCCAGGCTTAAGTGTACTAATCAGTGGCACATGCTGTGGATAGACACCAATCTCACCCATAGTAGCAGGCGCAAACACACAGTTTGCATCGCCTGAGTAGATTTCCTCAGTCGCACTAACTACATCAACATGAATTACTGACATTTACGCATTCTCCGCCGCTTTTTCTTTTACTTCCTCGATAGAGCCAGTCATGTAGAAAGCTTGCTCAGGAATAGCATCAAGCTCACCATCAAGAATAGCCTTAAAGCCTGAAATAGTATCCTTCAATGATACATACTTACCAGGCGAACCAGTGAATACTTCCGCTACAAAGAAGGGCTGTGACAAATATTTTTGAATCTTACGTGCACGTGATACGGTTTGCTTGTCTTCTTCAGAGAGCTCATCCATACCAAGAATTGCAATAATATCTTTCAATTCTTTATAGCGCTGTAATACTCCTTGTACACCACGAGCAACATCATAGTGTTCTTGGCCAACGATTAATGGATCTAGTTGGCGAGAAGTTGAATCTAGCGGATCTACTGCAGGATAAATTCCTAACTCGGCCACCTGGCGTGACAATACAACTGTCGCATCCAAGTGAGCAAACGTTGTTGCAGGAGATGGGTCGGTTAGGTCATCTGCAGGAACGTATACCGCTTGAATTGAAGTAATGGAGCCTGTCTTGGTAGAGGTAATACGCTCCTGAAGTGCGCCCATTTCAGATGCAAGTGTTGGCTGATAGCCTACCGCAGATGGCATACGACCTAGTAGTGCTGATACCTCAGTACCGGCAAGCGTATAACGGTAAATATTATCAATAAACAAAAGCACATCACGACCTTCGTCGCGGAAATATTCAGCCATCGTCAGGCCGGTCAAACCAACACGGAGTCTGTTTCCTGGTGGCTCATTCATCTGACCATAAACTAGAGACACCTTGTCAAGTACGTTTGAATCCTTCATTTCATGATAGAAGTCGTTACCTTCACGTGTACGTTCACCTACGCCAGCAAATACTGAGTAGCCTGAGTGTTCAATCGCAATGTTTCGAATAAGCTCCATCATGTTGACTGTCTTACCGACACCAGCACCACCGAACAAACCAACCTTGCCGCCCTTTGCAAATGGACAAATTAAGTCGATTACTTTAATGCCTGTTTCAAGCAATTCTGCTGCAGGTGCCAATTCGTTGTAAGCAGGGGCAGCACGATGAATTTCCCATTCTTCTTTCTGACCGATCTCACCTGCATTATCAATTGGCTTCCCAAGAACATCCATTATGCGACCTAGCGTCTTTTCACCAACAGGTACAGTGATAGATTTGCCAGTATTAGTGACCTCTAGTCCGCGCTTTAGTCCTTCAGATCCTCCCATTGCAATCGCTCTCACGATATTGTCACCGAGCTGTTGCTGAACCTCTAAAGTAAGGTTCGTTTCAGTTACATGAAGGGCGTTATATACTTTTGGTATTGCGTCTGATGGAAACTCGACATCGATAACCGCGCCAATAATTTGTGTAATTTTACCTATACTCATTTGCTTTTCCTTTTTTGTAAATCTTAAACAGCAGCCGCGCCACCAACAATCTCAGAAATCTCCTGAGTTATTGCAGCCTGCCTTGCCTTATTGTAAATTAACCCTAGCTCTTTAATCATATCTCCAGCATTGTCAGTTGCACTCTTCATCGCAATCATACGGGATGATTGTTCACACGCCATGTTTTCAACAATGCCTTGGTAAACCAAGGCTTCGATATAGCGAACCAACAATGCAGTTAATGCATCTTCAGCATCTGGTTCGTAGATATAATCCCAGTAGTGGCCCATGCCTTCAGTCTCTGTGATCTCCATTGGCACAATTTGTTTAACAGTAGGAACTTGAGTCATGGTATTTTCAAACATGTTGTAAGCGATCATGATTCGACTAAGCTCGCCTGAGTCATAACGATCCAGCATCACTTTTATTGTGCCTAATAGGTCATCAAAATGAGGTGTATCACCTATATCTGTCAATACAGATGTAATATTTAGACCAAAGTTTTTGAAAAAAGATGTACTTTTTTTACCAATCGTACAGAGCTCAACTTCAACACCATCTGATTGCCAATTAGCGATATCTTTTAACAAACTCCTAAACAGGTTGGTATTTAAACCGCCGCATAAACCTCTATCACTTGAGATAATAATTACGCCAACTTTCTTTACCTCATCAGAAGCAGTCATGTATGGATGCTTGAATTCAGAATGAGCGTGCGCTAAGTGGCCAATAACCTTAAGTATTTTTTCAGAATACGGACGTGAAGCCCGCATCCTGTCCTGTGCTTTTTTCATCTTAGAAGCAGCAACCATTTCCATGGCTGAAGTAATCTTCTGAGTATTTTGAATACTCGAGATTTGCGTCCTAATTTCCTTGCCTACTGCCATAGTTTTCTACCAAGTATGGTTAGCCTTAAAGTCATCAATCGCTGCTTGAAGTTTTGCGGCAATGTCATCGTTGTAATCGCCAGACTCATTGATTTTAGCCATCAAGTCAGCTTGGTTTGCATTCATATACGCTAAAAGTGACGCTTCAAAATCAACCACTTTATTGACTTCAACATCGTCCAAAGCGCCGCAGTTTGCAGCAAAAAGCGATGCCGTAGTTTCAGCCACATTCAGAGGTGAGTATTGCGCCTGCTTCATCAGCTCAGTGACTCGCTGGCCACGATCAATTTGTGCCTTGGTTTCTGCATCAAGGTCTGATGCAAACTGAGCAAAAGCTGCTAACTCGCGGTACTGCGCCAAGTCTAAACGTATACCTCCGCCTAACTTCTTAATAGATTTAGTCTGGGCAGCACCACCAACACGCGATACCGACAGACCGGCATTAATCGCAGGACGAATGCCGGCGTTAAATAGGTCGGTTTCTAAAAAGATCTGGCCATCTGTAATTGAAATGACGTTCGTTGGCACGAAAGCTGATACGTCGCCCGCTTGTGTCTCAATAATTGGTAGCGCTGTTAAAGAACCCGTCTTGCCCTTAACTTTACCATTAGTTATTTTTTCTACATACTCAGCATTTACTCGTGATGCTCTTTCCAGTAAACGAGAGTGCAAATAGAATACGTCTCCTGGGTACGCTTCACGACCTGGTGGACGCCTCAAAAGAAGTGATACTTGTCGATAAGCCCAAGCTTGTTTAGTTAAGTCGTCATAAATAATAAGCGCGTCTTCGCCACGGTCACGAAAATACTCACCCATTGCACAGCCAGCATATGGAGCAATGTACTGTAGCGCAGCTGAGTCTGCTGCAGATGCCGAAACAATAATAGTGTGCTCAAGTGCGTCGTGTTCTTCTAGCTTATGAACAACTGCCGCAACTGAAGAGGCTTTCTGACCGATGGCAACATAAATACATTTAACGCCGGTACCTTTTTGGTTAATGATGGTATCCACAGCAACTGCAGTTTTTCCAGTTTGGCGATCACCAATAATCAACTCACGCTGGCCGCGACCGATTGGCACCATTGAGTCAATCGCTTTAATGCCTGTTTGGATTGGTTGACTAACTGATTGTCTTTCAATTACACCTGGAGCAACAACCTCAAGTGGACGAGAGTCGGAAGCTTTAATTTCACCCTTGCCTTCAATGTCAAAGCCAAGCGGGTTGACAACGCGACCTAGAAGTTCACTGCCAACTGGTACTTCCATGATTCGATTTGTACACTTAACGGTATCGCCTTCGGAAATATGTAGATATTCTCCCAATACAACTGCACCAACTGAATCTTGTTCAAGGTTAAGCGCTAGACCGAAGGTGTTCCCCGGGAACTCTAACATCTCACCAAACTGAGCATCAGCCAAACCGTGAATACGGACGATTCCATCACTCACACTAATTACTGTGCCTTCTGTGCGGGCTTCTGCTGAAAAGTCAAAACCCTCTATTTCTTTTTTAATTAAATCACTGATTTCAGAAGCGTTTAATTGCATAACTAACCTCTCTATATATAATTAATTTACAGACAAGCACACACTTAACGCGTCTACTTTTGCCTTAATTGATGTATCGATTACTTTGTCGCCTTCCTTAATAATCAGGCCGCCTTTTAGTGTCTCATCAACGACAGTATCGATAGTTACTGTTGTTTTGTGCTTGCTTGTCAAATCATCAACGATTGCCTTTTCTTCTGCCTCGCTTAACTCGAATGCACTCACAACTTGAAAGCTTTTACTCTGATTTGCATTGGAGACTGCGGACTCAAATGCAGCAGAAATACTGCCAAATGCGTCTGTACGTCCATTATTAAGAATAAGATTTATAAATGCTGACTCTTGTTTGCTCAATTCTCTGGAGGTTGCTTTTTCAAGTAGCGCACAAATCAATTCAATCTTTTGATCCTTGCTTGTGCCGGGGGAAGCAATGAAGGCTTGTGTTGCATCGTCAGCCATAATTGCACTGGCAGTACTTAATAGTTCGCTCCACTCGGATAGCGAGTCATTCTTCTCTGCAATTTCAAAAATCGCTTGTGCGTAAGGCTTGGCAATTGTTGATAGTTCCATAGCTCTAACCTATAGTGACTTAGACAGTTTGGAAAGCATGTCTTTATGTGTCTTGGCATCAACTTCTTTTTCTAAGACAGAATTAACGCCCTGCATAACCAAAGTCGAAACTTGGCCTTTTAACTCATTACGTGCTTTAACAATTTCTTGATCAAGCTCAGCCTTCGCATGTGCTTTAATCTTATCTGCCTCTTCAGAGGCTGCACCTTTAGCGTTATCAATCATGACGTTTGCTTGCTTGTCCGCATTAGCAATAATATCAGCTGCTTGGTTTTTAGTGCTTGCTAGTAGCTCTCCAGCATTTTTCTGAGCTTGTGCGTGTTCTTCTTTGCCACGCTCAGCTGCTTGCAAGCCATCTTCAATGCTCTTCTTACGTGCTGCCATCGCCTCAACAAGTGGTGGCCAGATAAATTTCATGCAAAACCAGACAAACATTGCAAACATGATTGTTTCTCCGACTAGCGTAAGGTTAATATTCATAGCTAAATACCTTTATTTAGTTAAAAAACAAATTATCCAGCAACCGCAAATAAGATATACATTGATATACCAACGGCAATCATAGGTACCGCATCAACAAGTCCCATAACAATGAACATTTGCGTTCTTAGCATTGGAATTAGTTCTGGCTGGCGAGCAGCGCCTTCCAAGAATCTTGCGCCTAAAATACCAATACCCACAGCTGCCCCTAATGCGCCTAGGCCCATTAGGATTGCCCCTGCTACAAATAACGTTGCTTGTACTTCTGTAATCATTTTTTACTCCTACATATAAAAACTATTAAAAATTAATGCTCCTTTTGGTGCGCCATATCCATATAAACGACTACTAGGGTCATAAAAATAAATGCCTGTAGTAATACGATTAAGATATGAAAAATAGCCCACGGCAAAGACAGGCTCCACTGTATCCAGAATGGCAACAGTGCAATTAGAATGAAGATCATCTCACCTGCGTACATATTACCAAATAATCGTAACGCAAGTGACACTGGCTTGGCCAGCAAGTTCACCCCTTCTAAAAATAAGTTAGCGGGTAGCATCCATTTACCAAATGGATGCAAAGTTAGTTCACCTATAAAGCTCCCCAATCCTTTTTCTCTTACACTATAGTAAAGAATTAACAGGAAGATGCCAATCGACATACCGAATGTCATATTAGGATCTGTAGTCGGTACTACTTTTAGGAATACATGATGAGGGTCTATTCCAAATATTCCAGCACCGATCTTCTGGGCTAATACTGGCAGCCAATCTACGGGTACTAGGTCCATAGTATTCATTAGCATAATCCAAATAAAGGTAGTCAGAGCGAGTGGCGCTACTAATGGATTTTTGCCATTGAAAGAGCCCCTAACATTTTCATCTATAAAATCAATAACACTCTCGACAAAATTTTGAAAGCCGCTCGGTGCATCAATAGATGCACGTTTGGCCGCTTGTGCGAATAAAAACAAAAACAAGGCGCCTAGAATAAAAGAAAAACCGAGGGTATCAACATGAAATGCCATAAAACCCATCTCTTTTGCTTCAATGGCATTTTCTGCAAAACCCCAATGACCATCTGGAAATTTTCCGTATGTTAGATTCTGTAAATGGTGCTTTATATAAGCTCCAGAAGTTAATTCACCACTTGCCATTATTTTTGCCTTAATCTATCCAGTATAAAACCGACTTGTCCTAAAACCAAACACACAACTAGCGGTTGCGCTTCAAGCTCTAAAAAACCAAGCCCCAATAAAACTAAAACCATTAGAGAAAAGACTCTGAGTACGCTACTCTTAATGGCCATCTTATAACTCGTTTGTGCGTCAGCATCAGCTGCCACTTTTTGTTTACGGAAATACCAGTCAAACAACCAAGTATTACTCAGGCTAACCAACGCCCCATAAAGAGCAGCAAGTCCAGATCCATAAATGGCAAAGATTGAAACGGTTATAAAAAGTAGTGTCGATTGAATTAGTGAGCTCACTGATTTCACAGGCTTTCTACAACTACTCTACCCATATACAAAGCGAATATTATACAATCTTATTGATTTTAGTCAAGCTGTATTTTTTATAATAATTCGTATACTGGATCAACTATTAATGACACAATTTAAGCGCTTTCCTTTATCATTTCTTCGGCCGCTAGTCGGGCTTTATCACTGACCTTAATGCCGCCTAAAATCCTTGCCACTTCATCAGTTCTTTGCTCCTTATTAAGGACAGTCATTTGAGTATAAGTGGCGTCCTCATTTTGGGACTTTATAACCTTCATATGTTCATGTCCTTGGGCTGCAACTTGAGCAAGGTGAGTTACACATAGGACCTGATAGCGGGTTGAGAGTTTTCTCAGCAATCTTCCAACAACCTCTGCAACTGAACCGCTAATGCCTACATCAACTTCATCAAAAACTATACTTGGAGCAAGTTCCGATTTATTTGTTACCACAGAAAGAGCCAATGAAATTCTTGATAGCTCACCACCTGATGCTACTTTATTTAATGGTCTTAGATCTTGTCCAATATTGGTTTTCACATTTATAACAACCTCTTCCTGCCCATTTAGTCGAATTGGTTCATTGGTCGTATTCAAAGAAAACACAACTTCACTTCCTGGCATGCCTAAATTTTGCATTACATCGGTCACTTTTTTTGAAAGCGTTTTACTAGATTGCTGTCTATGTTTCGTCAAGGCTTTTGCATTCTTTTTATAATTCAACTCAAGCTGATGCATTTTAGTTGTAAGCTCTTCAACCTTATCACTCGATGAATCGAGCTCTGCTAGAGAGCTCTGAATATCTTTCTGAACTTGGAAAAGCTCGGGTATTTGGCAATTATGCTTACGCCCCAAACTATGCAGATGGCTAATTCTTTTTTCTAATTCTGCGATATTTACCTTGCCCTCACTAACCTTGCTTAGATAGTCTCTTAAATCATATATCCCTTCCTGAACTTGGACTTGTGCACTAGAAAATAATGAGCTTACCGATTCCAAATTCGAATCAAGCTCGCTTGCTTGGGAAATAATGCTTTCTGCCCTAATTAACAATTCATTAGCACCAGATTCGTGCTCCAAGGATTCGAGCACATCGGCGATTTTTTCAATTAACATGCTGGCATTATTGGATACTTTGAAATTCTTTTCAATACTATCTAACTCGCCTTGTTCTAGTTCGCTCTCAATGAGTTCATTGAGCTGATATATAAGAAGTTCCTTTTGAGCTAGCGTTTGTTCGTTAGTGTTTTGAAGTAGCGCAATTTCATTTTTGACTCTTAGGTAATCATGCACGATATTATTGATTTCTTCACAGAGATCTTGTGATTCTGCAAAATCATCAAGCAAAATCCTGTGTTGGTTATTTCTTAGTAATAACTGGTGCTCGTTTTGACCATGCATGTCTATTAACTTAGTGCCCACCTCCCTGAGCGTTGATAAGGAAACAGAACTACCATTGACATAGGCTCTAGAACGTCCATCAGAGCCAATAACGCGCCTTAAAATGCATTCTTCCCCATCTTCCAAATCGCAACTTTCGAGGAAAGACAAGAGACCTGAATTATTCCCAAGTTGGAACATTGCAATAATCTCAGCTTTATCTTTGCCTTGACGAACTAAAGATGCATCTGATCGACCACCACTCACTAGATTTAATGCCTGCACAATAATTGATTTGCCTGCGCCGGTTTCACCTGTAATAACTGTCATGCGATCTTGAAACTCTACACTCAACTCTTCAACCACTACTAAATTTTTTATGGATAACTGATCTAGCATGGCATCAAAATTTAAGCTTGATGGCCCCAGTGTAGCTTTGAACGAATAATTTCAAAATAATCGTAACCCTTCGGATGCAATAAGTGGACAAAGTTTTCATGTTGCTTAACTCGTAAGTGGTCTCCTAAGGCGATTAATTCTTTTGCTTGCCCATCGAAGCTTGCATTGGCGCTCTCATAAGAGTCTAACAAACGAATCACAACCTCGCTTTCTCCATGAACAATAATTGGCCTATGGCTCATTGTATGGGGACATATGGAAACCAAGCAGATAGATTTAACACTCGGATGCATAATCGGGCCGCCACTTGATAACGCATATGCTGTAGAGCCAGTTGGTGTTGTAATTATCATTCCATCGGCTCGCTGATTGTTTACGAAATCTCCATCGACAAACAATTCAAACTCGATCATTCTTGGGGTTTCGTTACGATGAATTACTGCATCATTAAATGCCAAATGTTGTGATAGTATTTGATTGCCTCTTTCTATTTGACAAGACAACAAGGCTCTTTCTTCCTTGATAAAATCACCATTCAAGATCTGGCTTACAACCGCAATCATATTCTCAACTGATACGTCGGCTAAAAACCCAAGCCTGCCTAAATTAATTCCCAAAATTGGAATATTGCTATCAACGTATGTCCTGGCGGTATTGAGTATGCTTCCATCACCCCCAACAACAATAATTAAATCAGCATTTTTTGAGATTTGTTCAGAGCCCTCAACTAACGAGACACCTTGCTCATTTAGAAATACACTAAGCTCATGGGCTGTTTCTTCACTGGTAAAATCCTGTGGTTTAGTAATAATGCCAATAGTATTAAACATAGGTCTTGAATTATTAAAATAAATGACTACATATCGTGTTAACTATACATTATTTTGCTTAAAAAAATGACAAAAAAGAAAGATCAAAAAAAAGTAGAAACAGAGGCTACTGAAGCCAAAGAAACTTTATCAACAGGGTCCAAGAAGGATCTAGATTTAAAGTCCCAGCTTGCTGAAGCACAAAAATCTGCCAAGGATAACTGGGAAAAACTACTCCGTTCACAAGCTGAGATGGAAAACCTTAAAAGACGCACTGCAAAAGACTTGGAAAAAGCACATAAATATGCATTAGACAGATTTGTTAAGGCGCTTTTAGAGGTAAATGACTCTTTATCTTTGGGCCTGCAGACAGCTCATGATAAAAAGGCGACCTTAGAAAATACAGTTGAAGGTCTTGAAATGACTAATAAGGTATTTATTTCGACTCTAGAAAAGTTCGGCGTAGAAGAAATTAACCCTATTGGTGAAAAGTTTGATCCTGCAAAACACGAAGCTATCACAATGGTGCCAATGCCAGATAAAGAATCGAATACTGTGCTAGAAGTTATCAAGGTTGGTTTTACATTAAATGACCGACTGGTTAGACCAGCAATGGTGATTGTTGTTCAATAAAAAATACTAAAATATCACTAAATAATTACAAAAAAAGACAAATACTTGTAAAAACTACACAAAATAATTGGTTTTTTGCTTAATTTATTGTAGTTTTACATTTTTTTTGTAATTATTTAGTGATATTTTAGTATTTTTTTCAAATAATATTATTTTCTCGTCAAATATTAATAATTTCTGTCAATTGTCAGATGATAATTGTATTTATTTTATTAATCCTATAATCTCATAATCCACACGCTGGTTTCTTGACAGACACCTAGCAATACGTTATATTTCCCTCAAACTCAAGTCGGCAGGCAGTGAGAGAAAATGGTGTGTGCCCGATTAACTAATTTGCCACCTTTAATATAAGGGGAAGTGTTTGTGAGTGGCTTGAGAGATAATAATTTTGAAATTAATGCCATGCGTTTTACGACACATGGAACCGCCTATTTCTGCTCTGATTCTAACCCCAAGACCATGGTTTTTGTGCATGGGGTAGGCATAGTGGGAGCGGTATGGCAGCCTCAACTGAATTATTTTTCTAACACCTATCAAACCGTAACTTATGACCTTCTTGGCCATGGTAAAAGCCCCATGCCTCAGGAAGAGGTCACGCTTGACGATTATGTTGAGCAACTCAACGATCTGGTTGAATTTCTTGAAGTTTCTTCGTTTTCCCTAGTTGGTCATTCAATGGGCGCAATAATTAGTATAGCGTTTGCTCTCAAATACCCAAACAAAGTTGAAGCATTAGTGCCGATGAATATTGTATTTAATAGAACCGATAAAGCGCAGTTAGAAGTGTTAGAGCGGGCCAATCAAGTTTTAAATGACAATAAAATACTTAATGTCCAACAAACATTAGATCGCTGGTTCCGTCATAATAACAATAAGAAATCGGAAAAGATTGCCAAAGTTAAAAAATGGTTAGAGCAGTCTTCCCCTCGAGGTTATGGATTGACTTACCGTCTGTTCGCGCTTTCTGATAAAGTTTTTTTAAATAAGCTCTCGAACTTGTGCTGCCCTGTTCTATACTTAACAGGTGATGATGACCCCAACTCTACGCCCGAAATGTCACGAAAGATGGCTAAACTGACTCCTCTAGGTGAATTCGTTTCTGTTGAAGGCGAGGCGCATATGTTGCCCTATATTGCGGCAAACAAAGCAAACCCGATTATTGAAAACTATCTAAAAAATGCCAAATAGAAATAAAGATGGCAAATAATGACTTCATGCAAGATTTTCGTAATGCACTTGGCACATTTCCAACCGGCGTAACAATCGTTACAACACTTGATAAGGACAATAAACCGATAGGCTTTACCGCCAACTCTTTCACTTCTGTATCGCTTAAACCACAATTAATATTAATATGCATTGATAAGGCGTCTTTCAATCTAGGATCTTTCTCAAAAGGTGAAAGTTTTGCTGTCAATGTGCTCTCGGAAAGCCAGGACCAAATATCTACTACCTTTGCCCGCCCTGTTTCAGATCGCTTTGAACGAATTGACTGGGAATCTAGAGTCACTGGCAGCCCTATTATTAAAGGTTCAGCTGCATGGTTTGACTGTTCAAAAGATAACTTTATAGATGGTGGTGACCATTTTATTCTTGTTGGCCGTGTACTTGCATTTGATAGCACAACAAAAACCCCGCTGGTTTACCTGCGAGGTAATTATGTAAACCTCAATCTAGAGCAAAAAATGTTATTAGCAATGGAGGATGAAACTACAAAAGTGGTCGTTGGGGCACTAATTGAATGCCGGAAAAAGATATTCTTAATTGAGGATGGGTCGACCGATGTCCTTCACTTTCCTGCAGCCTCGAGGCTGGGAACATTTGATGATGAGATGAGTTTGCTTGGTAGACTTAAAAAAATGAATATCTTGGCTGCCGAGCACTATCTATTCTCAGTATTTGAGAGTAGCGATAACAAAACGAGCCTTATATACTACCGCGCACAGATTGATGAAGAGATTCTTTCTGATAAAGGCCAATTTTATGATTTTAATAAAATTCCGTTTGAGCGCCTTGAAGATGAAGCGAGTAGAATAATGCTTAGACGCTATATTGAAGAAAGAGAGTTAAATGCTTTTGGTATTTTTGTAGGCAAAGAGGTTGATGGCAAGGTAGAAGCAATCACAAAAACTAACGCTAAACTATAGGAAAACAATATGGAATTTTCTTTTTTTATGCATATGGAACGATTCGACGAAGGCCAATCTCAAAAGCGCCTTTACGAAGAATATGTCGAACTCTGCGAAATGGCAGATAACGGCGGCTTTAAAACTATATGGACTGGAGAGCACCATGGCATGAACTTTACCATTGCCCCAAACCCTTTTATAACCCTTGCTGACTTAGCCAGAAGAACAAAAAATGTTAAACTAGGCACAGCAACCATAGTCGCACCATTTTGGCATCCAATCAAGCTAGCGGAAGAGGCAGCAATGACTGATATTATTAGTGATGGCCGCCTGCAACTTGGAATTGCACGTGGCGCATATTCATTCGAATATGACCGTCTTGCAGATGGCATTGATGCTTTTTCGGCGGGCGGAGCAATGAGGGAAATCGTGCCGGCAATAAAGGCATTATGGCGAGGTGACTACGAAGGGAAAGGTGGGCACTGGTCCTTTCCTAAAACCACCAGCTCTCCCAAACCATATCAAGATCCGCACCCTCCAATCTGGATAGCGGCAAGACATCAAGACTCACATAACTTTGCCTTAGAACATGGCTGCAATGTCCAGGTGACACCGCTTTGGTTAGGTGATGACGAGGTAATATCATTGATGGAACGCTTTAATAACGCCTGTGCATCATACAAAGAGACGCCTAGACCAAAGATTATGGTTTTGCGTCACACGTTTGTTGGTGAAACCGAAGAAGAAATCGTCCAAGCAGCAAAAGACATTTCACGCTTTTATTGCTACTTCGGCGCCTGGTATAAAAATGAACGTCCAATTGAACAAGGTTTAATCAAAAAACTAAGCGAAGAAGAAATGATGGAAATTGAGATGTACTCACCAGAAAATATGCGCAAAAATAGCATTATTGGAACCTCAGAAAACGTAATTGAACGTATCAAGCTTTGCGAAGAACTAGGCTATGACGAATACAGCTTTTGGGCGGATAATAGTATGAGCTTCGAAAACAAGAAAAAATCACTACAACTATTTATCGACAAAGTTATACCTGCATTTACATAAAATAAGAAATTTATATGAAACAATATAAACACTACATCAATGGTAAGTTCAGGGGTGGATCAAACCACTTTGAAACCATTAATCCGGCAAATGGAAAGCCTTGGGCGGTATTCCCAGCAGCAAATGAAGAAGAGTCAAATTTTGCTATTGAATCTGCACACGAGGCTCTCTATAGAGGGCCATGGTCAAACTACACACCAACCCAAAGAGGAAAAATAATACATAAACTGGGCGACCTAATTAGTCAACATGCTGATGAAATTGGAGATCTAGAGTCAACAGATAGTGGCAAGCTGGCAATAGAAACCAGAAGTCAGTCAAAGTATGTGGCTGATTATTACTATTATTATGCGGGACTTGCTGACAAAATTCAGGGCGAGGTTATCCCTATTGATAAACCAAATATGCGAGTCTTTACTACTAGAGAACCTATAGGAGTTGTAGTCGCAATTGTTCCATGGAACGCGCAACTTTTTCTCTCTGCAACAAAGATTGCACCAGCGTTAGCAGCTGGCAATACGGTAGTAGTCAAAGCTTCAGAACAAGCCCCAGCAGCACTCTTCAAGTTAGCAGAGTTAGTTGACATGGCAGGGTTTCCGCCCGGAGTTGTCAACATTATCACTGGGTTTGGTGAGCCTTGCGGGCGTGTTATTACTTCGCACCTCAAAGTGGCACGAGTGGCATTCACAGGTGGTGCCGATGTTGCCAAGCAAATAGTAAAAAATACTGCTGAAAACTTTGCTCATGTAAGTCTAGAGCTAGGCGGAAAGTCACCAATGATAATTTTTGATGATTGTGACATGGAAGGTGCAATTAATGGCATTATTGCCGGTAATTTTGGCGCTTCCGGACAAAGCTGTGTCGCGGGTTCGCGAGTCTTTATCCAAAAAAATATCTTTAATAAAGTAGTGAGTGAACTAAAAGAGCGGGCTAAACATATCGTAATAGGCGACCCCTTAGACAAAAAAACCCAAATTGGTCCACTTGCAACGACTGTCCAGGTAGAACGTGCTTACAATGTAATTACTAATTCGGTTAAGCAGGGCGCCAAGCTGATATTCGGTGGTCAAAGTCCAAAACACTTGGATGAAGGGTGGTATTTTGAACCAACCCTGCTGACTTGCCCCCATCAAAATATTGATTCAGTCAAAACCGAGCTTTTTGCGCCCGTAATTAGTGCGATTTCTTTTAACACTGAAGATGATGCAATTCAAATGGCAAATGACTCAGAATTTGGACTCGGTGCTGGAATATTCACTGAAAACCTTGCGAGAGGACATCGAGTGAGTCAAAAAATACATTCTGGTATTGTTTGGATTAACACTTATCGTGCAATATCTCCAATATCACCTTTTGGTGGTTTCAAGCTAAGTGGCGGAAGTCGCGAAGCAGGAATGGATGCTATTCATGAATACACAAGAACAAAAACAACATGGATTAATACCTCTAAAGAGCCAATGGAAAATCCCTTTGTTATTCGCTAAATAACCTTACTATGGAGAAACGTTATGGACAAGAAATTATTTGAGCTAGGCCTTTCTAAGCGCAGATCAACGTTAGGAAGTGATTATGTTAACAAGAACTTAGAGTCTGCTGATGACTTTAATCGCGACTTTCAGGAGCAGATGACTGAGTGGTGCTGGGGATTTGGCTGGGGGGATGCTACAATTGATGAAAAAACTAGGTCAATGATGAATTTAACTATGATTGCTGCTCTCGGCAAAATGGACGAGTGGGAGATTCATTGCAAAGGGGCGCTTAGAAATGGCGTCAGTAAAGAAGAGATTAAGTCTATATTACATGTGATAGCAATCTATTGTGGCGTCCCTCAAGGTGTCGAGTGTTTTAGAATTGCCAGAGATGTACTGGAACGGGCAGGCGAAATATAATTTGGGCAAATGCTGACTGCTTAATAGCGGATATAATCATTTCTGGCAAGGACTAACTCAGTCTTTTCTGCAAGGTATAATTACCCCGACTGATTCCAAGAGGCTTTTTATGAAGCGTTTTTCATCTGTATTATTGCTTTTAATTTGTGGTATTGCCCTAATAGCTAATTACTCTTTAGCGGACTCACAAGAGCCTCTTGAGCAAGGCGCTTTTCCAGCAACCACCTCAAAAAATGAAAGCAGCTTCATTAATGGTTCAAGGCCTTTGCCGGTTGATGAGGCGTTTCAATTAAGTATAACTCCAGTTAATGAAACAACACTGAACGTAAGGTGGTTTATTACTGATGGCTATTATCTCTATAAAGACAAACTCTCGTTTGTATCAGAGGGCGCGATTGTTTCCAATGTAAGCTATCCTAAGTCAACCACAAAAAATGATGATTTTTTTGGACAGGTTGAAGTCTACGAAAAACCAATTGAAGTTCTACTTACCCTTGAAAATATTGAAAAAGAGCTTGTAATCTTGACTATTGGATATCAAGGTTGTTGGACGGGCGGTGTTTGCTACCCACCACAAAAAGTCGAAATTAAAACTTCTTTTGCAAACCCAGCATATAGCACAACTGGTCAATCAGGTTCATTAAGCATTGAAGAGCTAGAAATTAATGAGTTATTCCAACAAGGGGGCTTGGCCCTGTTTTTGGGCGCCCTGTTAGCAGGATTAGCGCTCTCTTGGACGCCTTGCGTGTACCCAATGATACCAATATTGTCAGGCATTATTATTGGCCAAAAACAAATCCCAAGTAAAGCAAGAGCGATTTCCATGTCTTTAACGTTTGTTGTTTCAATGTCGCTTGCTTATGGTTTGATTGGCGCTAGTGCGGGCTATTTTGGAGCTGGTATTAACCTACAATCTATTATGCAAACGCCTTGGGTTTTATTTATATTTAGTTTTATTTTTCTTCTTCTTGCTTTTTCTATGTTTGGTTATTACGACATTCAACTGCCTGCTAAATTACACAATAAGATTAACCAAATAAGCAATCAACAGAAGGGCGGCGTTTTTTTCGGCGTTGCCGTAATGGGGTTCTTGTCTGCTTTAATTGTGGGTCCCTGTGTTACGCCATTTCTTGCGACCGCTCTGAGCTATGTTATTGCAGGAGGTAGTGCAATAAAAGGAGGCATTAGTCTTTTTGCTATGGGATTGGGGATGGGAATACCGATACTCATAGTTTGTGGTTTAGGAGTCAATGCTCTACCAAAGCCGGGGCCATGGATGGAAACAATTAAGCATACCTTTGGTTTTATTATGATTGCAATTGCATTTTATCTACTTGATCGCATATTGCCCTCCCTTGTTTCTCTTATTCTTTGGGCGGGACTATTAACTATAGCCCCGATAGTTTTAGGTGTCTTTCGTCAACTCAGCACTACTAAGCGTTTATGGTTCCTATTTATCAAAACTATTGGCCTGATAGTGTTTGCCTATGGAGTTCTTCTTTGGTTGCTCGTAGCAAAAGGTGGTGGCGACATTCGTGAACACTTGGAGAGTTTAAGTTTTGGCAACTTTGAGCAAACTATTGAGCATGTCCAGTTTCAAACCGTTGAATCGGAACAACAACTCGACCTAGCTGTTGCCAACACGATAAGCAGCAAGCAAACTATAGCCCTTAAGTATTATGCTGACTGGTGCACTTCATGCAAAAAACTTGAAAAAACCGTTTTCTCCGACCCTGAGGTGATTGGACGTTTGAAAAATATGCTTACCCTGCAGATTGATGTCACCTATAATAATGCCGTCACTCAGGCGCTATTAGCAAAATTCGGTGTTGTTGGCCCTCCAGCCCTTTTATTCTTCGATAATGGTAGAGAGCTAAGGTCTTATAGAATTATTGGTGAAAAAGGCTTTAACAAGCTACTGAAAAAAATAGAAGATCTAAAGAAATGATTATCTATTTGTGTTGAACATGTAGTCAATAGTCGTTATATTTAGTCAAATAGGTGATAAAATTCAACTTTTTATGTAGCAAGTGTAGGCAGCTACAATTAAACACACCGAACAACACAAGAGGACGTAATGGATATACGTAAAGTAAAAAAATTAATGGAGTTATTAGAACAGTCCGGAATGGCAGAAATTGAAATCAAAGAGGGCGAAGAATCTGTAAAAATATCACGATTTGGCAGTCCTCCAGCATCCCTAGCTCCACAATTTTTTTCACAAACTCCGGCTACTGTTTCACATAGCACAACCAACACCAAACAAACGACTCCTGGCTCAGGAGAACAATCTACTGATGGCCACCCAATAACATCGCCAATGGTCGGAACCTACTATTCTGCCCCATCGCCAAGCGCGAAACCTTTTGTAAGTATCGGTCAACACGTCAATCAAGGCGACACAGTAGGAATTATAGAAGCAATGAAAATTATGAATCAAATTGAGGCGGATCATTCCGGCACTATTGTTGCCATTCTTGTTACAGATGGTGAAGCCGTCGAGTTTGGACAGACGCTTATTGTAATAAAATGAGCTCAATAAATAAAATACTAATTGCCAATCGTGGTGAAATCGCTCTGCGTGTTTTACGAGCCTGTAAGGAGCTCGGAATACAAACTGTCGCAGTATATTCTACTGCTGATAAAGACCTCAAACATGTTCGCCTTGCTGATGAAGCTGTTTGTATTGGCCCACACCCTTCACTGAACAGCTATTTAAATATACCTGCCATTATTAGTGCAGCTGAAGTGACACACGCTGACGCAATCCATCCCGGCTATGGCTTTCTCTCTGAAAACGCTGACTTTGCTGAACAAGTAGAAGAAAGCGGCTTTATTTTTATTGGTCCAAAAGCGGAAAATATTCGCATAATGGGTAACAAGGTTGCTGCCATAGAGGCGATGCAAAACTCTGGCGTGCCATGTGTTCCAGGGTCTAATGGTGCTCTAGGTGATGACGAAAAAAACAATATTAAGCTTGCTAAATCGATAGGCTTTCCAATTATTATTAAGGCCTCTGGTGGTGGTGGTGGACGCGGCATGCGCGTTGTAGGGTCTGAAAAAGACCTAATCAATGCTATCGAGATCACCAAAACAGAAGCTCTAAGCTTCTTTGGCAACGATGAAGTGTATTTGGAAAAATTTCTAACCACCCCCAGGCATGTTGAAATCCAAGTTCTCGCTGACCAACATGGAAATGCTATACATTTAGGCGAACGAGACTGTTCAATGCAACGTAGACATCAAAAAGTTGTTGAAGAGGCGCCAGCTCCAGGTATAAGTGCAGAGCTTCGGAACAAAATTGGAAGAATCTGCGCGAAGGCCTGCAAACAAATCAATTATTGTGGTGCCGGCACATTCGAGTTTCTTTTTGAAAATGGCGAGTTTTACTTTATTGAGATGAATACCCGGATCCAAGTTGAGCACACTATTACCGAAATGATTACTGGCGTGGATATTGTACAGGAGCAAATTTTAATCGCTGGAGGCGACCCTTTGTCATATAAGCAAAAAGATATACAAATTCATGGGCACGCAATTGAGTGTAGAATCAATGCCGAAGATCCATACAACTTCATGCCTTCTCCGGGGAAAATTACTCAATATCATGCTGCGGGAGGGCCTGGAGTAAGGGTCGACTCACATATCTATAACGGCTACACTGTTCCGTCCTACTATGACTCTTTGGTTGGAAAACTTATTACCTTTGCCGATAGCCGCTCCAAGGCCATCATAAAAATGCAGAATGCATTAAATGAGATGGTTATTGATGGAATTAAAACCAATATACCTCTGCAAAGAGTCATCATGAAAGATGCCACCTATAAAAAGGGCGAGGTAAATATTCACTACCTTGAAAAAATGCTGGGAGAAAATAATTCATGAAAATTAAAGCAGGCATAATTGGCGGATCTGGCTATACTGGGATTGAGGTCTTACGAATATTGCGCCAACATCCAAAAGCTGAAGTTGTTGCCATTTGTTCAAGAAGCCTTCATGGAAAGAAAATTGAGGAAGTATTTCCTAATCTTGCAAGGTTATCAAACCTAACTTTTTCAATGCCCAATATGGAATCTTTGAATGAGTGCGATGTTGTTTTTTTTGCAACTCCTCATGGTGTTGCGATGGAATCTGCCGGAGCATACTTAGAAAAAGGCATAAAGGTTATTGATTTAGGAGCCGACTTTCGTATTCAAAGCCCTTCCATCTGGTCTAAGTGGTACAACATGGAGCACACACAACCCGCCCTGCTTTCTGAAGCTGTCTATGGCCAACCAGAAATACGCAGAGAGACAATTAAGGGCGCCCGACTGATAGCTAACCCTGGTTGTTACCCTACAGCCATACTGTTGGCTTTAAAGCCGCTACTAGAAAATAACTTAATTGATTGTTCTAATATCATTGCTGACTGTAAATCTGGGGCCAGCGGCGCTGGAAGGAGCGCCCACCAAGCGATGCTTCTTTGTGAAGCTTCTGAATCGTTTAAACCTTACGGAGTTAGCGGGCACCGACATTTTCCTGAAATCAAGCAAGAATTAGAGCTTATGTCTAGCAAAGAGGTGGGCTTAACTTTCGTACCACACCTAGTGCCAATGATTCGAGGCATTGAGGCAACACTATATGTTGACCTGCTGGACTCGACCAAAGATGTTAGGCCTTATTTCGAAAAAGCCTATCAAAACGAAGATTTTGTTAAAATACTTCCTGAAGGCTTCTACCCAGAGACACGCTCAGTTAAGTCATCTAATTATTGCCAAATCGCAATACAGTATGTCGAGCACAGCAATAAACTAGTGATTATGTCTGTGATCGACAACTTAGTAAAGGGCGCTGCGGGTCAAGCCATACAGAATATGAACCTAATGTTTGGAATTAAAGAAAACACAGGCCTAACACAGATAGGCTTGTTGCCATAAAAAATGGAAACTGCAGAAATTTTCGAGGAAGCTGATATTGTTTTTAGTAACAGTGCTGCCACTAAGGTTGCGCAGCTAATAAGCGAAGAAAAGAACCCAAAGCTCAGACTGAGAGTCTACATTACTGGTGGCGGGTGCTCAGGGTTTTCATATGGATTTACCTTTGACGAAGCCATAAAAGAAGGCGATAGCGGTGTATACAACAACGGAGTACAGCTTGTGGTGGACCCTATGAGCTATCAGTACCTTGCAGGCTCCACGGTAGACTATCTGGAAGACTTGCAAGGGGCTAGGTTTTTTGTGAGCAATCCAAATGCCAAAACTACTTGTGGCTGCGGTTCGTCTTTTTCGGTTTAGACATTTCATATGCTGAAAAATTGAAAGGTAATGTTGACCAATATCAAGGCTTTATTAACAAATTAAGCGAAAATACAAAATAACAATTTAACTACAATATCACGAATCATCATGAAAGATTATGTACCGGGCCTAGCAGGCGTTCCAGCAACTAAATCAGAAATATCCTCTATCGACGGAGAAAAAGGAATACTTGCCTATAGAGGCTACTCCATACAAGACCTTGTTGAGCATTCCTCATTTGAAGAAACCGCACTCTTGTTGATGCACGGAGAGCTGCCAACTGCTGAAGAGCTAGAGGACTTTAAACATATCTTACAAAAACGAAATGAGGTTAAGCGCAAAATCCGCCGTTTGCTATGGTCGCTTCCACCAAATGGGCATTCAATGGACGTGCTCCAAACTGCAATAGCCTCAATGGCAACTTTCTACCCGGATGCGGGTGCGTCAGAACCAGACTCAGCGTTTACTCAAAACGCGCTCATAAAAATCATCTCAACTATGAGCACCTTGGTGGCAATGTGGACACGTATTAGCAGAGGATATGACCCGATCCCTCCAAGCAATAATATGGATTATGCAGAAAACTTTCTGTATATGTGTTTCGGCGAAAAAGCTGACGAGAAAATTATTAAGCTTTTAGACGTATGCTTGATTTTGCATGCCGAACACACTATCAATGCCTCCACCTTTTCAACCATGGTAACGGCGTCTACGCTAGCCAATCCCTTTTCTTCAATTGCCTCAGGAGTAGGAACTCTTGCAGGTCCTCTGCACGGTAACGCAAACGAAAACGTGTTAATTATGCTTGACGAGATAGGTCCGCCAAAAAATGCCCGTGCCTTCATTGAAGACAGGCTCAAAAACAAAAAAGTCATCTGGGGCATGGGTCATCGTGAATACAAAACAAAGGACCCTCGTGCAACAATTCTTGAGCAGCTGCTTAAAGATTACATCAACTCAAATGGCCACACTTTATCCGAGCGCTTTGAAACAGCACTGGAAGTTGAAAGCATCTGTAACGAGCTATTGTCTCACAAGGGGGTCTATCCAAACGTCGATTTTTACTCGGGCATCCTTTACGCCGAAATATTTAAATTTACCAAAGAGCACTTTACCCCAATCTTTGCCATGGCGCGTTCAGCAGGGTGGGTGGCACACTGGCACGAACAGGTGAGTCACAATAAAATCTTTAGACCAACACAAATTTATACCGGTAAGGACTTCAGAAGCTACCCCGTAAGCTAGCATGGCAAAGACAACTCATTTTGGCTATAAGGAAGTAGGCGTTGATGACAAGCAAGGCTTGGTCAGGGAGGTTTTTGACTCTGTAGCAACAAACTACGACCTGATGAATGACGTGCTTTCGATGGGAGCCCATCGTCTATGGAAAAGGTACACAATAGCCAGTAGCAATGTGAAGGAGGGAGACAGGATCCTAGACATTGCTGGCGGGACGGGCGATTTAGCTCTTAAATTTAGGGAAAAAGTTGGCGACTCTGGACAGGTGATTTTGACTGATATCAATGGAGCAATGCTTGAAGAGGGAAGGAAGAGTCTCATCGACCGTGGCGTATTTGACGTTGAATTTGTCCAAGCAAATGCGGAGCGTCTGCCTTTTGAAGATAATTCGTTTGACTGTGTAAGCATTGCTTTTGGACTTAGAAATGTTACTGACAAAGAAGCCGCTATTAGGCAAATGTTCAGAGTCCTAAAAAAGGGCGGCTGTTTGTTGATATTAGAATTTTCCAAAGTGGAAAATGAAATGCTGGAAAAATTCTACGACTTCTACTCTTTCAATGTTATGCCTAAATTAGGCGGTTTATTGGCAGATGACGAACAAAGCTATCAATACTTAGCAGAATCAATCCGCAAACACCCAGACCAAGAAGCCCTCAAGACAATGGTTATTGATGCTGGATTCGATTTGTGTGAATATCAAAACCTGTCTGGCGGAATTGTAGCGCTTCATAAGGCCATCAAGGCTTAACCCCATGCTTCGTCTTTCGCTTGAAAAAGCCCTTAACCGACTAATTGAATCTTCTGGCATTGATATAGAGACCCTTGAGGGCAAGAAAATAAACCTAGAACTTTCTGAACTCAATCTGGCCCTTGTTTTTGTGTGTACAAACTCTCGCATATTTGTAATTGACTCAAGAGAAGTAAAAAATGTTGATGTAGATATTAAACTTAACAAAGATGCGTTTTTATCTTTATTAGGCGGAACTAGCCTAGATGAGCTTTTGGACAACGAGGAAGTTGTCATTAACGGCAATGTCAAAGTCGCTAAAAAACTATCGGAAATGCTTGCGCTGTCTTCACAAGACATAGAAGAAATTATTTCTCACTATACTTGCGATATTGTGGCCCATCAGATTGGAAAGGCAATCAGTCTTGCCAAAGACAAAATAGCTAATAACACAACTAATCCTATTGAGGCTATTAAGGACGAAGTCTCAACAATTTTAATTGCCCCTAGTCGTTCTCATTTTTTTAGCAACAAGACGTCCTAAATGAGAAGCTTTTTGCGATTTGTAAATATTTCCCGGATTCTAGTCCGATATAGGCTTGACAACCTAATACTCTCAACACCTTTGCTAAAGGGATTCAGACCGCTTGTATATCTCACGCCGTGGCATTATTTCCCGACAAGTAAACTTTCTAGGGGCGAAAGAATTAGACTTGCTCTGGAAGAGCTTGGGCCAGTCTATATCAAGTTTGGCCAGACTCTTTCTACCAGGCGTGATCTTTTACCCGACGACATTGGTGATGAGCTTGCCAAGCTTCAGGACAAGTGCCCCCCTTTTCCTGCAAAGGAGTCTAAGGCAATCATCGAAAAAAGCTTAGGGGAAAGTGTCGATAAACTTTTTTCTTCTTTTGATGATGTGCCTTTTGCATCAGCCTCAATAGCACAAGTGCATAGTGCCGTTAACCTTGACGGTGAAGAGATTATTGTTAAGGTAGTGAGGCCAAATATTCGTAAAAAAATAAAACGGGATGTGCGTCTATTGTATGCCTTTGCTGCCCTAGCAGAAAAGCATCCGGACGGAAAAAGGCTTTGCCCGAGGGAAGCTGTCACTGAATTTGAGCGAATTATCTATAACGAGCTAAACATGATGGCAGAGGCGGCTAACGCGTCACTATTGGGAAAGAATTTTAAAGGTTCAGACCTTCTGTATGTTCCAAAAGTTCATTGGGATTATTGTCGTGAAAATATATTAGTTACAGAAAAAATTTATGGCACACCTATTAGCGATATTAAAGCTTTAAATGAAAAAAAGACAAACCTTATGCGGCTTTCGGAAAATGGTGTAGTTATTTTCTTTACTCAGGTATTCGAGCATAACTTTTTTCACGCTGATATGCATCCGGGCAACATTTTTGTTGGCCAGGGAGAACAATACATTGGCGTTGATTTTGGCATTATGGGAACGCTCAGCGATGCGGACCAGTATTACTTGGCACAAAACTTTTTAGCGTTTTTCAATCAAGACTATAAGCGTGTAGCCCAAGTTCACCTTGAATCAGGCTGGATCCCTAAGGGAACAAGTGTACTAGAGTTTGAGAACGCCATACGTAGCGTTTGTGAGCCAATTTTTCAAAAGCCACTTAGTGAAATTTCATTTGGGCAAGTTCTATTAAGCCTATTTAAAGAAGCAAGGCGATTCGATATTGCTATTCAACCTCAATTGTTATTACTTGATAAAACACTTCTAAATATTGAGGGCTTAGGTCGCACTCTTTACCCAGACCTTGACCTTTGGGCTACAGCCAAACCTTTTCTTGAAAAGCTTGTAAAAGATAAATATAGTCTAAAAGGAACTGTGAAAAAAATCTCAGACCAATTGCCTGAACTTATTGCGGAAATACCTGACCTTCCAATGCTGGCCGTTAACGCATTAAAACAATTTGAAAGCGGATCCCTGCAACAGGATATTGCCAAACAACAAGCAGACGCCATTATCAAACAGCTTCGAGAAAATGCTGCCAAACAAAGCGCAATTATCACGGCTTCTGCTTTGTTTATTCTTGCCGGTGTTTTGGCAACACAATCACTTTGGCCTTTTGTGGGCTTGAGTACAGCTATAGGCCTGCTATTTTGGTTCAAGTCTCGCCAACCCTAAGTTTCTAGTTACAGGGAAAAGGTTTTCGGGTAAAATTACCCTCCAGTCCGACTGGTCGCAAGTCGGACACGAGCAGTTACATCACCCTAGGTGGTGTTTTTTTATTTACAGGAGAACTCAAAATGAGCATAACCGTTAACGCTACATTGCGTGAAGACCAGGGGAAAGGTGCGAGCCGCCGCCTGAGAAAACAAGAAAAAGTGCCTAGCATTATATATGGGGGCACTAAAGCTCCAGTAATGTTATCACTAAGCATCCATGAAATAACACATCTAATAGAAAACGAAGACACATTCACTTCAGTCTTGGACTTGGTTGTTGGTAAAAACAAAGAATCTGTTGTGATTAAAGATCTTCAACGCCATCCTGCTAAAAACACTGTTGCACATGTGGATTTTTTACGCGTTGATGCCAAACATGCACTTATTACAACAACCCCTCTCCACTTCATTGGCGAAGAAGAAAACGAAGCTTTGCGTGTTGGTATGGTTTTAAACCAGTTTGTTGTTTCGATTGAAATCTCCTGCCTGCCAAAAGATTTACCGCATGGAATTGATGTAGATGTGAGCGGCCTTGCTGTCGGCGAACATTTGTCTTTGACTGACCTAGTTTTGCCGGAAGGTGTCGTTATTACATCGCTACAGCACGAAGACATTGAAGCACACGACCAGACTATTTGCTCTGTTACCGAACCAAAAGTTATTATTGAAGAGGAAGAGATTGAAGAGCCTGTTGACGGAGAATTGGAAGGAGAAGAGGGGGCGGAAGGCGCTGAAGACGCCGAGGATGCTGGCGACTCCAAAGACGATGAAGCAAAAGACGGCGACTCATAAACATAAACCGTGTTCTATCTTATTGTATCAATAAGACGGATACAGAAGCTTTGTGATGATTAAACTAATTGTTGGACTTGGCAACCCAGGCAAGGAATACCTAACACATCGTCACAATGCTGGCTTCTGGTTTGTTGACCTATTGGCAAACAAACTAGGATCTGAATTTGGCAGTCAGTCAAAGTTTTTTGGTGAGGCTGCCGAGTCCCTTGTCGGCACAAACAAGGTTCACCTTTTAAAGCCCCAAACATTTATGAATTGCTCTGGCAAATCAATTCAAGCTTTGGCGGCTTATTTTGGCATTAAAGCAAATGAGATTTTAATCATTCATGATGAACTGGACCTAAGCCCTGGCAAAGTTAAAATCAAGCTTGGGGGTGGTCATGGAGGGCATAACGGCCTTAGAGATGCAATCAAATCACTTAATACTCAGAATTTTTATCGTCTAAGGATTGGCATTGGACACCCAGGAACAAAAAATGAAGTTGTGGATTTTGTTTTACACCCTCCGACAAAAAAAGAATTAGAGCTAATAGAGCGTAGTATTGATGAAGCAATTGACGTTATAGCGCTTCTTGTTAAAGGAGAGATAGAAGAAGCCATGAAAAGCTTACATACAAACTGATGGAAAAACAACATGGGCTTTAAGTGCGGCATTGTAGGGCTTCCAAATGTCGGCAAATCGACGTTATTTAATGCCCTTACCAAAGCCGGAATAGATTCGGCGAATTACCCATTTTGTACTATCGAGCCTAACGTTGGAATTGTGCCAGTTAATGATGCAAGACTTGAGCAATTAGCCAGCATCGTTTCGCCAGAAAAAGTCCTACCAACCACAATGGAGTTTGTTGACATTGCAGGGCTTGTTGCGGGCGCCTCCAAAGGCGAAGGCCTGGGGAATAAATTTTTATCCAACATTCGTGAAACAGATGCCATTGTCCATGTAGTGCGTTGCTTTGAAAACGAAGACATCATTCATGTTTCTGGCAAAGTTAGTCCGATTGATGACATTGAAACAATTAATACCGAGCTCGCGCTGGCCGACTTGTCGACAGTTGAAAAAGCTTACCAAAGGGCTCTGAAAAACTCCAAGTCTGGCCAAAAAGAGGGTTTGCCATTAAAAAATCTACTTGAAAGGGTTCTTCCTGTTTTGGAAGATGGTGGCCCGGTTCGCTCTTTGGTCTTTAATGAAGAAGAGCTAAGGCTGCTTAAGGAGCTGCAACTTCTAACATCAAAGCCTGTGCTATATGTAGCGAATGTAGATGAGGGCGGCTTTTATGATAACCCTTTACTCTCAGCGGTGGAGCATCACGCAAAAGATAAAAGCAGCCAAGTGGTGGCAATCTGTGCAGACATTGAAGCTGAAATTGCTGAGCTTGAAGAAGGAGATAGAAAGAGCTTTTTGGCTGAAATGGGCCAGCAAGAGTCCGGGTTAGACCGCCTAATTTTTTCTGGCTATGCACTGTTAGGGCTGCAGACGTATTTTACCGCTGGGGTTAAAGAGGTAAGGGCCTGGACAATCAACATTGGTGATACGGCACCAATTGCAGCAGGTAAAATTCATGGTGACTTTGAAAAAGGTTTTATACGCGCAGAAACAGTTGCATTCAATGACTTTGTCGAATTTGGAGGAGAAAAAGGCGCAAAAGATGCTGGCAGGCTCCGCTCTGAAGGAAAAGAATATGTTGTTAAAGACGGCGATGTGATTCACTTTTTATTTAATGTTTAATGACAACAAGCCCAATGAAAAAAAACAAATTACTTTTAATTCTAGATGGTTGGGGGCACTCTAATGACAGGGAAAACAATGCTATCTTAATGGCAAAAACACCCAACTGGGACTCTTTAATTGCCAATTACCCTAACACACTAATCGGCACTTCTGGCAATAGCGTTGGCTTGCCAGATGGTCAGATGGGTAACTCAGAGGTTGGGCACCTAACAATAGGCTCTGGGAGAACTATTGAGCAAGACTTTACGCGAATACAAAAAGACATCGATAGTGGGACTTTCGTAGATAATCCGGCGCTGTCTTATGCGCTAAATTCTGCTAATCAAGGCAATGGTGCGGTCCATATTATTGGGCTGCTTTCTGATGGCGGCGTCCACTCTCACCAAAAACACATTCATGCTATGCTTGATATGACGAAGCAAAAAGGCTCTAAAGAGGTTTATCTTCATTTAATTACTGATGGCAGAGATACCCCACCACAAAGCGCCGCAACGTTTGTCTCTGAACTTGAAGAAAAAATAAATGAACTAAATACGGGCAGAATTGCGTCCATTGTTGGTCGCTTCTATGCAATGGATAGAGACAATAGATGGGGGCGAATAGAAAAAGCTTACAATCTGCTTTCGGCTGGAAAGTCCGAATATACAGCCGATAGCGCTGATATAGCGATACAGATGGCCTACGATCGTGGAGAAAGCGACGAATTTATTGCCCCTACCGCTATTGGCGCTCCGGCAATAATAAGCAATGGGGACGCGGTTATTTTTATGAATTATCGTGCTGATAGAGCGAGAGAGCTAACCCAATCAATTGCTGTTGAAGGCTTTGCTGGCTTTCCGCGTGAAACATTTCTCAAAACTCATTTTGTCTGTCTGGCGGAATACAAGAAAGACTTCAACCTGCCTTGTGCGTACTTGCCCGTAACTGTTAATAACACACTGGGCTCTTATTTATCTGACCAAGGGTTCAGTCAACTTAGGATTGCCGAAACAGAAAAATATGCACACGTCACATTCTTTTTTAATGGCGGCTCGGAGCCTTTAATGCCTGGAGAAAACAGAAAACTTATACCGTCACCAGATGTAGCAACTTATGACCTCAAACCAGAAATGAGCGCATTCGAGCTAACAGATTCACTAGCTGATGCAATAAAATCCAAACAATACGATCTTATTGTTTGCAATTTTGCCAACACAGATATGGTCGGACATAGCGGCAAGATTGAAGCCACTATAAAGGCGGTTGAAGCGGTTGATAGCTGTCTTGGAATAATCCACCAGGCCTGCATGGAAAATGGCTCTGAAATGCTTATCACAGCAGACCATGGAAACGCCGAACAGATGACAGACCCGACTACTAATAAGCCCCACACTGCACATACTACTAACCCTGTTCCTCTTCTCTATGTGAGCAATCGTGATGCCTCTATAGCAGAACCTTTTGTTGGCACGCTTGCAGACTTGGCGCCAACTATGTTGGCACTGATGGACATTGAACCCCCTAAAGAAATGACTGGCAAGTGTCTATTGAATATCAAATAATAAATAGGAGAATAAAATGAAACAGCCTAACTTTATCGCGCCATCAATTCTCTCTGCGAACTTCGCCAAGCTTGGCGAAGAGGTAGACAATGTGCTTGCCTCTGGGGCGGACATTGTGCATTTTGATGTCATGGATAACCATTATGTCCCAAACCTTACAATCGGCCCTTTAGTGTGCGACGCGCTTAGGTCAAACGGTGTAACAGCGCCAATTGACGTCCATCTAATGGTAAAGCCTGTAGACAGAATTATTCCTGATTTTGCAAAAGCCGGCGCCTCATATATTACGTTCCATCCTGAGGCTTCTGAGCATATTGATCGCACCATAGGGTTAATAAAAGAGAATGGCTGTTGGGCCGGTTTGGTTTTTAACCCAGCCACTCCGCTCCATTATCTTGACTATGTAATTGAACGGCTTGACATGGTTTTGTTGATGTCAGTTAACCCAGGCTTTGGTGGTCAGTCTTTCATCCCATCTTCACTTGAGAAGCTGAGACATGTTCGTAAAATAATTGACGAAAAAAACTTAAACACAAGACTTGAAATTGATGGCGGTGTAAAAACTGACAACATTAGAGAAATCGCTACCGCGGGCGCAGACACTTTTGTTGCTGGGTCTGCTATCTTTAACACTGATAATTACAAGAAAACTATCGACGATATGAGGAATGAGCTGAGCTGAGCTTAAATTGTTTGTTTCAAACAAATCATTTGAGAAAAAAAGTATGAGAAAATAACGGAAACGGCTTTTTAACCGGGGGAGTTATGGGCAAATCTTCATTCTTCGATCTTGACACTATAGCGCTTCATAGTGGGCACGTGCCAGACGCGGCACATGGTTGTCGTGCTGTTCCAATCTACCAGACAACTTCCTATGTTTTTGAGAATGTTGATGAGGCTGCGGCGCTTTTTAATATTGAAAAGGGTGGCCATATATATAGCCGCATGACAAACCCTACTGTCGCTGTTTTGGAACAAAGGCTTGCTGCCCTCGAAGGCGGGACTGGCGCTATCTGTACGGCTTCAGGAATGAGCGCCCTCTTCGTTACTTTTATGACCCTATGTTCAGCTGGTGATCATATTGTTAGCGCGTCTCAAATTTACGGGTCAACAATAACCCTGCTCAAATATACCCTCAAACGGTTTAATATTGACTGCACTTTTGTCTCAATTAATGATGAGTCCGCCTTGAAGTCGGCAATTCAGAAAAATACTAAGCTTGTTTTCTGCGAATCTATTGGAAATCCAGGGCTTGAGGTGTCGGACCTACCAAAGATATCTAGGGTTGCTCATAGTCACAATATACCTCTTGTGGTAGATGCTACATTTGCAACCCCGTCTCTTTGTCGCCCTTTAGAGTTCGGTGTAGATGTTGTGGTTCATTCGGCTACCAAATGGATTGGGGGACATGGCGTGGCAATAGGTGGCGTAGTTATTGACGGGGGAGAGTTTGACTGGGGAGCGAGCGGTCTTCATCCGACCCTGACCGAACCTTACGAGCCCTTTCATGGGATAAATTTCTGGGAAGAGTTTGGGCCCTCAGCACTAACCATGAGAATTAGGGCGGAGTCGATGAGAGATTTTGGTCCAGCTATGAGCCCTCATAGCGCCTTTTTGCTTCTTCAGGGCATTGAGACACTAAGTCTAAGAATGAAGCAGCATGTGCAAAACGCAATCAAACTCTCTAAATGGCTATTAGAACAGCCTTGTGTCACTTGGGTTAACCACCCTGATTTACCCGAAAACTCAACCTACAAAATTGCAAAACGCCTCTTTCCTAAAGGTGCTGGGTCAATGTTGTGCTTTGGTGTAAAAGGTGGCCGCAAGGGGGGAGCCGCCTTTATTGATGCGCTTAAACTGTCCTCAAATCTAGCCAATGTCGGAGACTCTAGAACGCTCGTTCTTCATCCTGCAAGCACAACCCATTCTCGTTTAGATGATGCTGCGATGAGGGCCGCTGGAAGCAGTCCTGACCTAATTCGGGTGTCAGCCGGAATAGAATCAATTACAGACATTATTAATGACTTCAAAGCAGGGCTTAAAGCGGTTGAAAAGGCTGCTTCATAATGAATATTGTTGTTAATGCACACAACACTTTTGTTGCAACTGGTGGCTGCACATTTGACCCAAAAAAGCCGACAGTGGTTTTTGTACATGGCAGCGGTCTAGACCATAGATCCTGGGCGCTTCAATCCAGATGGTTTGCCTTTCATGGGTTCTCAGTATTTGCGCCTGACCTTCCGGGCCATAGCCTTTCTGAAGGCGAGCCCATAAAATCCATTGAAGATATGGGCAAATGGCTTGTTAAGGCCCTCAAAGTTGCGGGCTGTGAATCAATACATTTAGTGGGCCACTCTCAGGGCTTCCTAGTTGCGCTCGAGGCCGCCAGCTCTTTAGGGACTAAATTAAAAACATTGACCGCAGTTGCAAGCGCCTCATCAATACCTGTAAACGAAGCTCTGGTTGAAGCAGCCAAAAAATCACCTGCAGATGCTGCCGACATGTTGCTCAAATGGGGGTTTGGCAGTCAATCTCAATCAGGAGTCAGTGCTGTTCCAGGAATGCAACCCATAGGCATTGGTCGACAAATTATGTCTAGCAACCCTTTGGCTATCGATCTTATTGCTTGCACTCGATATAAAAATGGAATTAAGCGCGCTAGAAATATCCAAATTCCATCAAATGTTATTCTCGCAACTGAAGACAAAAACACGCCGCATCGGTTTGGTCTAGAGCTGGCAGATATACTAAACGCCAAAACTACCAGTATCGATAATGCCGGACATATGCTCCCAATGGAGTCTCCAAAAAAATCTCTTGATGCTATCAAATCATTTATCTTAAAAAATTCAGAATGACAAGTCCAATCAAAAAAGTTGGCGTTATTGGCGCCGGAACGATGGGTGCTGGAATTGCGGGTCAAGTTGCAAACGCAGGAATAGAGGTTTGGCTTCTTGACCTTCCTAGCGATGGCGGAGACGCAAACGTGTTGTCAGTCAAAGGGCTGGAAAGACTTAAGGATCCAGATATGCCCGGCCTTATGAGCAAAGGAGCTGAAAAGCTCATCAATCTTGGAAATACACGAGACCACTTTCACGAACTAGAAGATTGTGACTGGATTGCTGAAGCCGTTGTTGAAAGACTTGATGTTAAACAGGCGCTCTACCGAAGACTAAATGATAGCTGTAAGAAGTCAACTATCATAACCTCAAACACTTCAACGATTCCAATTAAGCTCTTGACAGAAGGCATGCCAACTGAGTTTTGTGAGCGCTTCGCAATAACTCATTTTTTTAACCCTGTACGATTTATGCGGCTTCTTGAATTAGTAAGGGGAGAGTTTACTAGAGAAGATGTTATGCATACGCTTGACCTATTTAGCGAAATCAAACTTGGAAAAGGAGTTATCTCTTGTGCTGATACTCCAGGGTTTCTTGCCAATCGAGTTGGTGTTTTTGCTATTCAATGTGCGCTTCATACTGCTTTCAAACTAGGGCTTTCGCCAACCGAAGCAGATGCCTTCTTTGGGCGGCCACTAGGACTCCCAAAGACCGGTGTTTTTGGCCTCTATGACCTAATAGGAATTGATTTGATGGCCGATGTTGTCAAAAGCCTAGTCAACATCCTTCCAGAAAATGACGCTTTTCATCAGTTTTCAGCCCCGATTGAACTGATGACCAGCATGATTGCTAAAGGCCAAACTGGAAATAAAAACAACAAGGGCTTTTATAAGGATGATGGCGAAGAGAAGCAAGTAATCAATCTCCAAAACGGAAAGTATACAAATTACGAACGGCTCAAAAGTTCACTCCTAGAAGAGTCAGAAAGAGAGGGGGTTAAAGTGCTTTTGAAAGACCCTGGCACGATAGGAGACTTTATTTGGCAAGTGTTGTCTGAAACGCTTTGTTACGCCGCCTCTCTTGTTCCTGATGTAACAGACAATTTAACCCAAATAGATGACGCGATGAAATTAGGCTATAACTGGGTTAAAGGGCCTTTCGAGCTACTAGATGAGATTGGCGTTAGCTACTTTATTGACAGACTCCAAAAAGAAGACAGAGAGATTCCAAGTTTTTTAACACAGGGCCTGACAAATGGATTTTATGTGGGCGATAAAAGCGGTTTAAGCGCTATAACTTCAAACGGAAATCTTTTGCCTATTACAAGATCTAAAGGCGTACTTCGATTCTCAGAAATACGTCAAACATTAAGCCCAATAAATTCCAATGTGTCTGCCAGTTGGTATGAGTATGAAGGCGCTGCAATTGTTGAGTTTCACTCCAAGGCAAATGCTCTTGATGCTTGCTCATTAGATATACTCGAAGACGCTGTAACAGAATCTAAGAAAATGGGCCTACGTGGCATTGTTGTCCACAATGATTTTCATCACTTCTCTTGCGGAGTTAGCCTTTGGAGCGTCAGAAATTGCTTCGAAAAAGAAGACTTTGACTCTCTTGACGCATTCCTTGTATATTTCCAAGAAACTATGCTGAAGATGCGCGCCTGCGAACTTCCAATAATTGCTGCGCCAGTCGGCATGTCCATAGGAGGGGGCTTTGAAGTTGTGCTTCATGCTGACCACGTGACTTCTCATGCAAACTCAGTAATGGGCCTAGTGGAGTCTTTTGTTGGTGTTGTACCTGCCGGCGGTGGCTGCAAAGAAATGCTTTATCGATGGCGAGAAAAATTAGAAGACAATCGAAAGGCGGCATGGAACGCCTTTATGAATATCGGGCTCGGCAAGCTTGCAAACTCTCCTATTGAGGCAAACGAGCTAGCCATGCGCAGAGCAACAGATATTTTCCACATGAACCGTGACTACATGCTTGAACTGTCCTTATCTTATCTAGACAGCGCCAAAAAGCCTCCAGACAGAAGGCCGATTGCACTTACAGGTGCTGCACACTTCGGCGAGATGACTAATTGGCTTGCAACTAATCATAAAAAAGGCTTTCTTATGCCACATGACGTTAATGTCGGAACTGAAATTGCTAAAATTGTTACTGGTGGAAATTGTGCTGAAGGCACTGTGTTTACAGAACAGGGCCTGTTAGATGCCGAGCGCTCTTCTTTTATAAGGCTAGCTAAAACTCCAGAAACACAAGCAAGAATTATAGCCATGCTTGATAATGGGAAAACGCTTAGAAACTAAATAATAAAAAGGGGTAAGTATGCAAAAAAATCCAGCAAATTTCATTCCTTTAACTCCTATCTCTTTCTTGCATAGAACTGCCGATATTTATGGCGAGCAAACAGCCATCATTTATGAAGACTATTCACTTTCTTGGCAATCTTGTAGAGATCGATGTGTAAGAATATCTTCTAGCCTAAACAATCTCGGTATACGTCAAGGTGACACTGTCGCAGTGTTTGCATTTAATACTCCAGAAATGTTCGAGTCGCACTTCTCTGTGCCTATGTCTGGCGGCGTGCTAAACACAATCAACACTCGCCTTGACGCGGCGACTATAGCCTATATCCTAGATGACGGAGATGCAAAAGCACTTATTGTCGACAGAGAACTTTTAGATGTTGCGTCGGCTGCCCTTTCTCTTGCAAACAACAAGCCAAAGGTTGTTTTGATTGACGACAAATACGCATCAATAAAACAAAAAATTGAGCTTGATGTAATTGAATATGAATCTCTTGTTACAAACGGAGACCCTCTGTTTAAATGGCAAATGCCGGAAGACGAGTGGCAACCTTTGTCACTAAACTATACTTCTGGCACCACAGGACAGCCCAAAGGAGTAGTCTATCATCATCGCGGCTCATACCTAATGAGTATGGGCACGGTTGTAGGATGGGAGCTTCCGAATCACCCTTGTTATCTCTACACTGTGCCCATGTTTCATTGTAATGGATGGGGCCACGCCTGGACTATGGCTGCTGTGGCGGGAACAGTTGTTTGTTTGCGTGCTTTTGTTCCAGAAAAAGTTTTTGCACTAATTGAAGCGCACTCAATAACTCACTTTGGCGGCGCACCAATTGTTCTTAACATGCTTGCCAATGCGCCTGACTCTGTCAAAAAGTCTTTTAATCGAGAAATTAAAGTTATGACTGCTGGCGCTCCTCCGCCTGCAAAAGTTCTGGAAAGTATGTCAGGCCTTGGATTTAATGTTTTGCATGTTTATGGTCTAACCGAAACCTATGGCCACATTCTCCAGGCCGCACCCCAAATGTCGTGGCTAGATGAAAGCCAAGCACAACAAGCACAACTGAAGGCTCGTCAAGGCGTTCGCTTTCCAATGACAGAAAATGTTAGTGTTATTGATGAAAAAACCGGCAATCGTGTTCCGTCTGATGGCAAAACAATAGGAGAAATTGTAATACGCGGAAACACCTGCATGATGGGGTACCTTAACAAGCCTGAAGAAACCAAAAAGGCCTTTCAAAATGACTGGTTTCACAGCGGAGATCTTGCTGTAATCCATCAAGACGGCTATATCCAAATCAAAGACCGTTCAAAAGATATTATTATTTCGGGCGGCGAAAACATCTCCTCAGTTGAAATTGAAAATGTACTCTATCAGCATCCTTCAGTTGGCGAGGTGGCAGTTGTTGCCATGCCAGATGAGCTTTGGGGCGAAAGCCCTTGTGCTTTTGTTGAATTAAAACCAGGCCAAAAAACAACAGAAGAAGAGCTTATAGGCTTTTGTAAAGAGAACATGGCAAAATTCAAAAGACCAAAAAAAGTTATTTTTGGTCCCATGCCATATACAGCTACCGGAAAAATCCAAAAGCACATTCTGCGCTCAACATTTCAAAATAACGACCCAGCTGATGTCTAACTACACCGCCCCAGTCGAAGAGATGCGCTTCGTTCTAAACGAAGTTGTAGGGCTTGAGGAGCTGTGCAAGACAACCGGAACAGACCCCTCAACAATCGATATAATCGAGGCCGTTCTCGACGCCGCCGGAAAGCTGGCCAAAGAAGAAATAGAGCCTACCAACAAACCGGGGGATTTGGAAGGGGTAAAGATTAATGAAGCAGGAAAGGTAACTACTGCAAAAGGCTTTAAAGAGTCCTATCGGCATTATATTGAAGGCGGCTGGGGGTCTCTTCAGTTCAGTCCTCAATATGGAGGTCAAGGACTGCCTTTTGTGGTTGCGACAAGCATTCAAGAGATGTGGAATTCGGCCAACCTGTCTTGGGGCTTATGCCCTCTACTTACTCAAGGAGCAGTAGAAGCAATAACTTACAATGCAAGCGAAGAGCTAAAAAAACGCTACCTGCCAAGAATGATTACTGGCGAATGGAGCGGAACGATGAACCTTACCGAAACAGACGCTGGCACCGATGTTGGCTCAATCAAAACACGTGCAACCCCAGAAAAAAACCATTACTTGATACGTGGCCAGAAAATATTCATTACTTGGGGCGATCATGACATGACAGAAAATATCATACACCTGGTTTTAGCAAGACTTCCGGACGCGCCCTCTGGGGTTAAAGGAATATCGCTATTTATAGTGCCAAAAATACTAGTAAATGAAGACGGCACATTGGGAGAATACAATGACCTTAAAGCTCTTTCTTTAGAGCACAAAATTGGAATCCACGCCTGTCCAACCTGTGTTATGAGTTATGGCGAAAATAATGGGGCGGTAGGGTATCTGGTTGGCAAAGAAAACAAGGGCCTTGAGTGCATGTTTACAATGATGAACAATGCCCGCCTAACAGTTGGCTTGCAAGGAGTGTCAATAGCAGAGCGAGCCTACCAACAAGCGCTTGGCTTTTGTAATGAGCGCGTCCAAGGCGTTGCCCCGGGATACACAGAGCCTGGCCCAATTATCAGACACCCAGACGTACGCAGAATGATAAAAACGATGCAGTCTATAACCGAAGCTGCGCGCGCTATAACATATAGCGCCTGCGCCGAGGTCGACCTTGTAGCAAGAAAGGCCCCTATTGAATCTTTAGCAAAAAATAAAAGGCGCTTAGCGCTTCTTACTCCTCTAGTAAAGGGGTGGTGCACTGAAATAGCACAAGAAGTTGCATCTTTGAGCATTCAGTGTCATGGAGGTATGGGCTTTATTGAGGAAACTGGCATTGCTCAAATCTTCAGAGACGCCCGTATTTTGCCAATTTATGAAGGAACCAATGGCGTCCAATCAATGGATCTAGTTGTTAGGAAAATTATTGGAGACGATGGTCTTGCAATTAATGAGTTAATTGATGATATGAATAACTTTTCCAAAACCTTGTTGCCTGATTCGGCTTTATCGCAAATACAAATTGAACGCTTCAAAGACTCTCTTAGCAATCTTGAAGAAAGCGTGTCTCTTTTGCTAAGCCAATCTGATAATAGGCTGTTCTCTGGCTCTGTTGCTTTTGACATGTTAATGATGACTAGTATTATTACGGCGACTTGGCAAATGCTTGTAAGCTCCCAGAAAGCTAGGCTTGCGCTTGAAAATAACAAACCTTCATCAGATTTTTTTGACCGTAAAATAAAAACGACCCAGCATTTTGTTGATTCTATATTGCCACGATACATGGGGCACTTTATGGCTATTACTGCTGCTGGCAGTTAAGAGAAAAACCACAATGCCTAATAGAATTGTCATATCTGAGATTGGAGGTCCAGAGGTTTTAAAATATGTTGACTATACTCTGCCTGCCAGTCTTGAAAAAGACCATGTTCGAATTAAACATAGCTCAATTGGTTTAAATTTCATTGACACTTATCATCGAAGCGGTCTATATCCACTTCCTGAAGAGCCTCCCGTCTGTCCTGGTCTGGAGGCTACGGGCGAAATAGTAGAAATTGGCTCGAATGTTGCTGGTTTTAGAGTTGGCGACAGGGTGTGTTACGCTGGAGCCCCCCTAGGGGCATATTGTGAAATTCGCGATTTTCCAGCTTCACGCTTAATTAAACTTCCGCCAAGCATTTCTGAAGAAGCTGTATCGTCAATGCTACTACGTGGAATGACAGTTGAGTATTTATTTGAAAGGCTGTATAAAATTAAAAAAGATGAACATATTCTTTTCCACGCAGCTGCAGGAGGGCTTGGATTGATTGCATCGCAATGGGCAAAATCGGTTGGTTGTAAAATGATTGGAACAGCGAGTAGCGATGAAAAAGCCCAGCTAGCAAAAGACAATGGCTGTGAATACACAATAAACTATAAAAAGGAAAATGTTGTTGAAAAGGTTAAAGAGATAACTGATGGAAAAGGGGTTTCTGTGGCATATGATGGTGTTGGCAGAGAAACATTTGATTTGTCTCTTCAAAGCTTAGGTTTTAGAGGCATGTTTGTCTCTTTCGGCCAGTCATCAGGAATGCCTCCCGAGGTTAATTTGCACAAAACCTTTAACCCTAAAAGTTTATACTACACTAGACCTACATTGCTACATTACACCGGCACAAGGAAAGAATTGGAGGCCTCTTCCGGGGCATTATTTAAGAAAATTATTGATGGAAAAATTACTGAACACATTTTTGCCAAAATTAAACTCAAGGATGCTTCAGATGCCCACAATTTATTACAAAGTCGCCAAACAACAGGCTCTATTATTCTTAAGCCCTAGATAAAAAATTACTTTATATTATTCGTCCTAACCGAAACTTCGTTTTTTCTGAACATAGAGAGAGCTCAGGGGTTTATATTGGGCTACAATAAAACCTCCCTGCGTTTTAATTTTTTGTTTATCAAGCATTGCTAATAGTTTTTTTAGTAGCCAATACGTCTAGGCTCTGTAGTCCGCCCTCAAAAAACTAATGCTGCGGCATCGCCAAAGCTTTCGTATTCTATTGATACTAAGCTTGTGTTGGCTTTTTGGCAAACCTTCTAAAGAATGTTATTTTGGTATTCCAAAAAAATATTGTACAAGCTCAAACTCTCGCCTTTAACCAGAAACAAATCAATACAAAATAGGTTTTGCTAATAATTAAAAAATATGGGATAATCCTCGCCTTTCAGAGACAACAAACTGAAAAAGGAAGGCAGGCTTGGCTTTCAAGCTTGAAGTAATTTAATGTATCACACAGAGCCGTAATAGCAATCAGGGTGCCCTTATGATTAGGGTTGGTTGTTAGGCGATGTGGAAGTCTTAACCCAGGAGAAAATATGGCAAAAGCATCAATGAAAAAAATGTTGGAGGCTGGCGTTCACTTTGGCCACCGTTCACGTTTTTGGCATCCAAAAATGGAGCCTTTTATTTACGGAACCCGCAATGGCGTTCACATTATCAACCTAGAAAAAACCCTGCCGCAATTCAACGACGTTCTTAATTTTGCAAGCAGAACTGCAGCCCATGGAGGGTCGATTCTTTTTGTTGGCACAAAGAGAGCCGCCAGCAATATTATTAAAGAAGAGGCGATTCGTTGTGGAATGCCTTATGTTAATCACCGCTGGTTGGGCGGCATGATGACAAATTACAAGACCATTAAAGCGTCAATCAAACGCCTAAAAGACCTTGAGTTTTTAGCAGAGGAAAGCTTTGCTCAATTTAGCAAAAAAGAAGCGCTTGTTATGACTAGGGAGATGGAAAAGCTTGAGAGAAGCCTTGGCGGCATAAAAGACTTGGGAGGAATCCCCGACGTTGTCTTTGTCGTTGATATTGGGTATGAAAAAAACGCTGTCCGTGAAGCTCGGGCGCTCCAGCTTCCAATTATTGGTGTTGTTGATACTAACCATAGCCCCGAAGGGATAGATTATATTATTGCTGGTAATGATGATTCCATTAGAGCGATTAGTTATTATGCTCGTGAAATTGCCAATGCGGTTTTAGAAGCAAAAGCTTCAATAAGTCCCGCCCAGAAAAAAACTGAGAAGAAGCCTGCGACTAAGGCTGAGAAGAAGCCGGCAGCTAAAGCAGAAGCCGAAATGAAACCTGCGGCTAAGGCTGAGAAGAAGCCGGCAGCTAAAGCAGAAGCCGAAATGAAACCTGC